>Ga0307278_10001045_pt1 | contig 13763 bp, 12 predicted proteins | sample ER_DNA_117_FD_194482 | JGI IMG/M metagenome (GOLD analysis project Ga0307278, IMG submission 194482) | Bulk soil microbial communities from the East River watershed near Crested Butte, Colorado, United States - ER_DNA_117 | ecosystem: Environmental > Terrestrial > Soil > Floodplain | place... | reverse complement strand
AATCGACGCATCCAAGACGGCAAGAGCCGCCGCGAAGCAAACCGCTGCCTCAAACGCTACCTCGCCCGCAGCCTTTACCGACTGCTCGAACACTCACCAATGAGCACTTGACTTTCATAGAAGCATCGCTGGCGCAGGCGAGCCTCTATATGCCGGAGGGCGCTAGGCGCCGCCCGCGCCGATGCTCTAGCCTCGGCTCGTGACGACTAGCGCGCACCGGAAGGTCGTGACGGTGCTGTTCTGCGACGTCGTGGGGTCGACGGCGCTCGGCGAGTCGGTGGATCCGGAGGCGCTGCAGGGGCTGCTGGCGCGCTACTTCGAGCAGATGAAGGGGATCATCGAGGCGCACGAGGGATCGGTGGAGAAGTTCATCGGCGATGCGGTGATGGCGGTGTTCGGGGTGCCGGTCGCGCACGAGGACGACGCGCTGCGGGCGTGCCGCGCCGCCGTGGAGATGCGCGACGCGCTCCCGGAGCTGGGCGTTGCCGGCCGCATCGGCGTCAACACCGGCGAGGTGCTGACTGGCACGGAGGAGCGCCTGGCGACTGGCGATGCGGTGAACGTGACGGCGCGTTTGGAGCAGGCGGCGCAGCCGGGTGAGGTGCTGATCGGCGCCGAGACGCTTGGGCTCGTCCGAACCGCGGTCGAGGTCGGCGAGCAGCGGCTGCTCGAGCTGAAGGGCAAGCGCGAGCCGGTCGCCGCGTACCCACTGGTGGCGGTGCGCGACGCGGCCGAGCGGTCGCACGCGTCCCGCTTCGTCGGGCGTCGGTGGGAGCTGCTGCAGCTCGTGGACGCGTGGGATCGGGCGCTCGCCGGCCCGCGCTGCGAGCTGGTCACGGTCGTCGGCGACCCCGGCGTAGGAAAGTCGCGGCTCGTCGCGGAGGCGCTCGCGCAGATCAACCCAGCGGTCGTGCACGGCCGCTGCCTCCCCTACGGCGAGGGGATCACGTACTGGCCAGTCGTCGAGGTGGTGAAGCAACTTGCCGCGCTGCCGAGCGACGACCAGGCGGCGGAGGCGATCCGCTCGCTGCTCGGCGAGAGCGACGCGGTGTCGGGCATCGACGAGATCGCGTGGGCGTTCCGGAAGCTGCTCGAGGAGCAGGCGCCGCTCGTCGTCTGCTTCGACGACATCCAATGGGGGGAGGAGACGTTCCTCGACCTCGTCGAGTCGACGGCGCTGCTCTCGACCGGCGCGCCGCTCCTGCTCCTGTGTATGGCGCGGCCGGAGCTGCTCGACCGCCGGCCAGGCTGGCCTGCGACACTGCGGCTGGAGCCGCTACCGGAGAAGGAGGCGGACGCGCTGGTCGGCAATGCCGTTACGGACGCGGTGCGGCAGAGGATCGTCCGCGCCTCCGGCGGCAACCCGCTCTTCCTGACCGAGATGGTCGCGCTCCGCAGCGAGGGCGGCGGCGAGGTCGAAGTTCCTCCGACCCTGCGCGCCGTGCTGGCGGCGCGACTCGACCAGCTCGACGAGCCGGAGCGGCGGGTGCTTGAACGAGGGGCAGTCGAGGGGGAGCTCTTCCACCGCGGCACCGTGCAGGCGCTCGCGCCGGAGGAGACGGAGGTGACGCCGCGGCTGGCGGCCCTCGTCCGGCGCGACCTCGTCCGTCCCGACCAGCCCGTGCTCCCCCGCGAGGACGCGTACCGCTTCCGCCACATCCTTATCCGCGACGCCGCCTACGAAGCCCTCCCGAAGGCGACCCGAGCAGACCTGCACCGCCGCTTCGCCGCCTGGCTGGAGCAGCACGGCCAGAGCCTCGTCGAGATGGACGAGATCCTCGGCTACCACCTCGAACAGGCGGCGCGCTACCTCGACGAGCTCGGCCGCCCCGACCCGGAGGTCGCTCTCGCTGCCGGCGACTGTCTCGCTGTTGCGGGCCGCCGCGCCTTCTGGCGTGGCGATTGGCGCACCGCGGTCGGGCTGCTCGAGCGTGCGCTCTCGCTCACACGTCCGTACCGGCTCGACCTTCGCCTGGAGATCGAGCTCGCGGAGGCGCTCTACTGGACGGACGTCGCGCGCGGGGTCGAGGTTGCGGACGCCGCCGCCGAACGCGCGGCAGCAGCGGGAGATGCGGCCGACGCTGCGCTCGCCCATACGGTCGCCGCTATGGCGCGGTTTCAGTGCGGCCGGTGCTCGGCGGACGAGTTGGAACGGCTGGCTCGGGAGGCGCTGCCGCTGCTGGAAGCCGCGGGGGACGACGACGGCCTCTTCCACGTCTGGTACGCGCTCGCCTGGGCGGCCAACATGCGCACCTTGCACGAGGATTGGGCCTACGCAGCGGAGCAGGCCGTGCGGCACGCCCGCCGCGCAGGCCACCCCGTTCTCGGCTGGTTCACGATGATGCTGGCGGTGCCGCTGGCGCACGGGCCGCGGCCCGCAGCCGAGGCGCTGACGACTCTCGACGCTGTGCTCGCCGATCAGCCGTATCCCGGAGGCCTTCTGTTGCGAGCGCTACTGCTCGCCATGCTCGACCGGATCGAGGACGCCTGGGCAGTCGCGCTTCCCGCGGCCGAGCACCTCCGCGACCTTGGCTTTGCAACCAGCGGGGAATGGCTCGCGGAGATCGCCCTTGTCGCGGGCGACTACGAGGCGGCAGCGGCCTACCTGCGGGACGCTTGCAACGCCCTCGAGGCGAGCGGCAACCTCGGTGAGCTATCGACCTACGCGCCCATGCTCGGGGGTGTCCTGTGCGAGCTCGGCAACTATAGCGAGGCGGAGCTCTTCGCCCAGCGTGGACGCGAACTCGGTGAACTTGACGACGTTTCGACTCAGCACGTCTGGCGGCAGACGCAGGCACGCGTTTGCTCTGCGCGAGGCGAACACGCCGATGCGGAGCGGCTCGCGCGCGAGGCGGTCTCCTGGGCAAGGCGGAGCGACTCACCCCAGAAGCAAGGTGACGCGCTCTACTACCTCGCCGAGGTGCTCGAGCTGGCAGGCCGCCGCGATGAGGCGATCGCCGCGTGGCAGGAGGCGCTCGATCGGTACGAGCGCAAACAGATCATCCCGCACGCCCGCCGCATCCGCGAGCGGCTCGCGGCCTTCCAAGAGACGGCCATCTAGCCGAAGCGCTCAGGGGCCATTCCGGAACACTGGCCCATGCCGGCGTTCTGGGCCCTACCACCTACTGTGGTCGAACAACGCGCCTCGCGGCGGAACGCCGCCGCGCCCACGCGACGAGACCCGTGGCAAGAGCACCGAAGAGCGCGACAAGAGCCCAAAGACTGAGAGGCGTCTCGCCATTCTCCTTGGCGAGCGTGGCCGCTGGCGCGGCTTCGACCCGGAGCAGCATCACCGGACGCCACCTGCGCGCGACGTTTCGCTCGTCAACGGGGAGGACGAAGAACGTGCTCCCTAGGCTGTACGGCGCGCATTGAATACAGACACCCGCGACCGCGTAGCGGCCCGACCTAAGAGCAGGCACGGTGAAGCGAAGGACGCCGCGCCCGTTCCTGTCGAGCAAGATGGAGCCGATGTAGTGCAGACGCGGGTCGTCGGGCGACGACACGTCCTTGGCGATTGAGTTGAAGACGAGGTAGAGCGGGATCGGACGCTGGAGGGGCCTCGCACCTTCAGCCCGCACGTCGAAACTCCACGGCGTTTGCGGGGTTCGGATCGCGATGCTCTCTCCTGGCTTCGCAGCCGTCGGGCTGAAGACGAAGAAAAGGGCTGATCGAGCGTGCTCGGTCGCAGCCGCCGCCGCGAGCGCGGCGACCAGCGCGACCGCGGCTAGTCGGAGCGCGCGCATCTAAGGACATATACACCGCCAACCGGCGTGAGGATCCGAAGTCTCCTCGGTTCTGGGCTTGTCGGTCTGTGCTACTGAGGTCCGATGGGCAGAACAATCAGGGGACATTCCGGAACGCTGGCCGAGCCGACGGCGTTGGCACTGCGCGTACGTTCGGCGAGCGCCCGCGGGCAGGGCGTCGGCGGAGTCGCTGGTCTGCCCTGCGATTAGGCACTAGCGGGCGAGCTGCGAGTCCCGGTCGAGTTTTTCGTCGTCAATCTCGATCAGGCTGGAAAGCTGAAGAACGAATCCGCAAGCCTGATCCTCTCGGCAGCGTTTCGAACTGGCTCAAGTGAAGGGGGTCGACCATGCTTAGTAAGTTCAGATGTTTCCCGTGCGCCCTCTCCAAGTGTTGCTGCTCCTGAGAACAGCTGCGGATCCCCGGGCTGCCTGCCAGATCCAAACCACGCTCGGCTCGTGAATGACCTCGACGTCCCCGTCCGGCTGAGGCTGTGTTCATCGAACGACTGCCGCGGTAGCTTTTTCCCGCCTGATGGGACACTCCCTCCGGGGGAGGGCTGGCAGGTCAACGTCTCGTCCCGTGGCGTTCCAAACGTCTATCTGGTTGAGAGTCCAGCCGAAGGCGTTCGCTACGGATGCCTTCCCCTGGTCTCGCCATCGGGGAAGCACGAGATTGCCGTCCGCGTATCCGAGCATGTCCGGTGCAGGCGTCACCTGGATGAGGAACAGTTCTGGCCAAAACGGTGGGCGCATGCCCAGGACGAACTGGGCTGAGCCAAAGGTGGAGGCGACGGGTTCAAAAAGATGCGAATTCCGCCAACAACGCGCAGTTCACGCGAGGCTGCTTCCCAATTGCGACCGATCTGTGAAGGTAAAGTCGCCGGCGAAATGCTTGGTGGGAGCTTGGCGTTCGTCATAGCAGTCGCTCTGATCCCCTTAGCTGCTGGATGCGACTCGACGGCAGATAACACCGACCGAGCAGGCGCAGGCGCAGGCGCAAAGCCTGCCGACCTGACGTCGCGAGTTGCAAGCTGCACCGAGCGTTTCATGCGGCGAGCCTCCACGAAGGAGGCGTCGGGCGAGCTGAGGCGCTACGCGACGAAGACATACTGCGAGCCCTTCGACAAGCGTGGCTGGGTCTACAGGAACGGGACTCTCAGCATCGACGCTTACCGGTACGTGAAGAATTCCGGGACTTGCTCGAGGGCCGCGCCGGGTCAGCCCGCACAAACCGTGCCTTGCGAGGAGCTTGAAGCTGGCGGCCCCTTGATCCTCGACTGCGCGATCCTGCATTTGGTCCCGCGAGCCGAGGTGAGAGCCTACGTCGCGAAGCTGCGACGGAATCGCGAGGTCAAGTGCGACGACGACACGCCGCTCTCTGAGTTGGGCGCGTCATAACTGGTACTCAGTTAAAGAGGGCGCGACGTCCACGCTGACTGCGGACATCTGCATATCCGGAACGGCGGGCTAGCATCGCGCTTGCCGTGCCGATCGTCTCAATTCCCGTTGACCGAATGACCGACTGGGACAGCTTTCACGACGTGTTCGCGGAAGTTCTCGGCTTCCCCGGCTACTACGGGCGGAATATGGACGCATGGATCGACTGCGTGACGCACGCCGACAACGTAGAAGCCGGAATGATCGCGCCCGGCCTCATTGCGGCTCCAGGTGACGTGCTCACGTTGCAGATGAAGGGAGTTGCTGACTTCGCTGAGCGTTGTCCGGAGCAGTACGAAGCTCTCATTGAGTGCTCGGCCTTCGTCAATTGGCGGCGGGTCGACAGGGGCCAGCGCCCCATTATCGCCCTATCCTTCTTCAAGCAGTAGGACCATTGCGACAAGCGGACATACCGCGCTCTCGGGCTAGGAGGGTTTGACGCAAAAAGGGCTGACGGGCCAGATTTCATGCCAAGTCCGCTGGGTATGAGAATGACGGATGCTCGAATGGGGGTTCTGGATCGGGCCACTGATCGCGGTCGTTCTCGCGCTGCGCCTGAGACCGACATTCCTGATCGTCCTTGCGGGCGCCGCGATTATCGGCTTCATGGTCTCGTTCAGCACCAGCGTGAAGCTCTACGACGAATGCGAGCCATGCTCGACAAGGGCCGAGGCCCTCTTCTGGGTTAACACGATCCTGTTCACGATCGCACCCGCTCTTCTTCTTCTCGGCGTCGCAAAGGCCGCTTGGGATGCCTGGCTCCGACAACGGCGAGGGGGCTCGGGTTTTTCCGCCAAACCCTCCTAGACGGGCTCGTCCACGCGGGTGTACTGCCAGAAGTACAAACTCTCCGACTCGGCCTTCAACGCGTTCAGTCGCTGAACCGTACTGCGACGTCGTGGTGACCGAACGCCATGCGCGCGAACGCTCGAGGTCGCCGGAGCGCCCGACCGATGCGGAATGATGCCGATTCTCGATGAGCTCGCCGCCGCGAGCTGGCTCCGCCGTCGGCGTATCTACTTCCTCTCTGTCCAGCACTGATTTTTTACGTTACGCGCACCGTGGACGGAGAGGCAGCAATCTGTGTGTGAGCGGAGCTGTCGAAATGGAATTGCCCCGATGGCTGCGCTCGCATCGCTCGCGGCTGGTCTAGTTTTAGTCGGTTGCTCAAGTGGTAGCGGCGACGCGCTGGGTCAAGGGACTGTTCTTCATCCGTCGTGGTCTCCAGACGGCAAGAGGATCGTCTTTGCTTTTGCCACGGATCGGGGGAGTGAAGTCTCCGTTGAGCTGGTCGATTTGAAAACGGGACACATGATGCGGTTGACACCGAAAGGTGAGCGCGCCTTCGATCCTTCCTGGTCACCAGACGGGCGTCTGATTGCCTTCCACGAACTCAGCTCCGACGCGCCGGTACCGTTGGCGGATCTCTACGTGATGGACGCTGAAGGGCGGAATACCAAGCGCATCGCTCGAGAGGCGCGCGACGCCGCCTGGTCCCCGGACGGGCGGCTCGTCTTCTGGGAAGAAGACTACGGCGAGCCCGATGAGCTACGAGTGGTCAGGAACGATGGACGTCTCCAGCAGACAATTCGGCTGAGACGCCGCTTCCATCTCCGATTCCCCTTCTGGGCGCCGGACGGGAAACGTGTGGCATTTTCCGCAAACGGAGGCTCAGGTCCAACGTATGTCACGACCAGCGCCGGAAAGGTGCGGCTTCTGGCGCGCTCTCCGATTGCCGGCGGCGCCTGGTCTCCGGATTGGAACTGGGTCGCATACGTCAATCGCAAGAACAATGATCTCTATGTCGCACGGTTTCCCTTCGCGCATGCACGAAGACTCACCTCCACGAAAGAGATCGAAAGCTCGCCAAGCTGGTCGAGGGATGAGCGGAGGCTTGCTTTCACTCAAGCGCCCACTGACGGGGACGGCTCGAGTCTCTACATCATCACCGTTGATGGCACCGGGATGAGACGGGTCGTCGGTTGAACGCTCTTTGCGAGGCCGCGAGCCGATTCGGGCATTCTCCGCCGACACGAACCCGTAGGATCGCCCGTGGCAGACTCTGGGCCTGAGCTTCTTCGAGCCGCCACCTCCTCGTAAGCCCGGCGAGGCGCCCGAACCGCCACCCGCGCGGCCCTGGTGGGGTGCGCCAGGCAACGAACTCGGAGCGCCAGTTCCTCTGCGCCTCGTCCTTGGCGCGCACGGACGAGGGCGTCGTCGCACTGCTCGCGGGCACTGTGTACAGCACTGGGATCGCATTCCAGTTGGCCGTTCGCCGCCGGCCACGGCCGCGGCGCGATCTCGATGACGAGGCCTCCGACGAGTTCTTTCCCGGCGATCCGCTTCCCGCACCCTTTGGGCCGTATCGACGGGTGAGACGTGGCCGTAAACTGCCACCGGAGATGCTCCGTTTCGGCGTCCAGTTTGCGGATGGCCAGAAGGCGACGACAGTCGGCGACGTCTTTCCTTGGCAGTACGGGCTCGATGCGGACGAGGAGGAGCCGGCGGGACCGGTCCTGATGCAAGGGGTGGCGGTGGAGGAAACGGCGACTGGCACTGGGAGTTCTGGCTGTGGCCGATGCCCCCGCCTGGCCCGCTGGCTTTCGTTGTCGAATGGCCCGCAGAAAAGATTGAGCTCACGAGGCATGAGCTCGACGCAGCGCTGTTTCGCGATGCAGCCGCGAACTCAGAAGTGCTCTGGCCCGATGCGGACAGCGCCCCACGACTGGGCGGGGACAGTGTGATCTCCCAGATGGTCGGCTCCGAGGACCGAAGCCCACACGAAAAGGATCCTCCGGCTCCAGACGAGCAAGAGCAAGACTGACAGCCAGCAAGCCGACCCTTGTATCCGCTGGATGGCTACCCTCGACGCATGGGTCGAGGACTACGCGAGGCAGCGGCGATCCGAGCGGGTCGTGTCGCGTCGGGGTGGGCGAGGACGTCCGACCTGCAGTTCGCCTCTCGTCAATCCTCTTCGGGCACTTCGCCGGCGACGAAGGCGAGCCGGCGCCCGTCCGGTGACCATTCGAGGTCGCGGATCTCTGCGTCCGGTAGCTGCGTCAGGCGCCGCGCCTTGCCGTGAGCGAGATTCATGACGCGCACGCTCCCGTCCCACTTCGCGAAGGCGAGCAGGCGCCCATCAGGGACCAGGCTGGCGTCGTCGAGACGACGTCGCGCGCGATGCGGCGGAGACGTCCGCCTTGGGCTGACAGGAGGTAGAGGTGGTAACGGCGGTCGCCGGCGACCGTGACGCCCGAGAAGGCGATCTCGTGACCGAGCGGCGACCAGGCCGGATGGGCGTCGATCAAGCGCCCGGCGACGAGGAGCGGACGTCCTTTTGCTCGAGGTGCCATGAAGAGACCGTGTGCCCGGACGACGAGCACGAAATCCCCGTCGGGTGACCAGCGCGGCGCCCACGATCCCGCCGCAATCCGTCGCGGGGGCGCTCCGTTTCGCGGGACGATGAACACGTCCGCTCCGGCGGCGTACGCGATGCGGTCGCCGTCGGGCGACCAAGCGGGATCCGGGGGCAGGACGCGGACGCTTCGATGACGAGCGAGGAGCCGATGTCCGGAGCCATCGGCTTGCACCGTCTCGAGCGTCCAACGCGTCGGCTCTGGCGAGCGCACGAAGGCGAGCGCATTTCCACTGGGCGACCAGTCCAGACCCTCGATGAAGCCGCGACCCCGCAGGACGACACGCTTCTCGCTGTCGACGACGCGCACAACCTCGATCGACCCGCCCTCGGAGCCGGCCGAAACCAGAGCGAGACGACGGCCGTCGGGCGACCACGCCGGGTTCGAGCGCGACCGTTCGTCGTTCGTCAGCTGCCGCCGTTCGCCACTCGTCACGTCGACGACGAAAAGCTGACCGGCGCGACCGAGTCGCGCTTCGCCGCCGCAGGCTGCCAGCGAGACGGCGAGCAGCACACCGGCGGCGCAGAACGTCCCCCTCCGGTGAGACGAGGTCGACCTATTCCTCGCGGAGCGCTGGCGCAGTTCCTTCGGGCAAACGAATGATCGTGAGCCTGCCTGTCGCCGGATAGGGGGCAGCTTGCGTTCGCAATCCTCAAGCACCACCCCAGATTGCACGTACCTCTCAGATTCTTTACACCGCTCTAGTGGCGGCCCGGCCATGCTTCCGACCCGCTTCCGACCGAAAGTCAACCATGCGCAACCCAGTTTCCTTTCTTGTTGCTGCAGCTGTAATCGGAATAGTGGCGGGGTCAGCGCAATCATTCCCCGCCCCAGGCTCAGGTCAAAGCATCGTTTTCGTTAGCAACCGTGGTGAAAACGCCCTTGATTTGTGGGTCACGGCAGCGGATGGAAGCACCCCGCGCCGCCTCTTCGAATCGTCAGCTTGGGAAGGGCATCCCGCCTGGTCGCCGGGCGGGACTCGTATTGTCTATTCTGCAAACGGAGGTCGCGTGGGGAGGGATCCGGAGATCCTCGTCGTTTCGGCTGACGGGAGGCGGCGCTCGCGGCTAACCCGTAACAGGGTCGCCGATCTCGATCCGGCGTGGTCGCCAGACGGCAGGCGAATCGCCTTCGTCAGCATCGGCGGAGGTGGCCGCGGACGCGACCTCTACGTGATGCGGGCGGACGGCTCCCGCCGAAGGCGGCTCGGCGCCCCCGCGACATGTGAAACCGATCCCGCCTGGTCGCCGGATGGACGAAAGATCCTCTTCGCCTCGGTTTGCGACCCCTTCTCGCCGCGGCTCTACACCATCGCCCCCAATGGGAGGGGCTTACACCGCCTTCCGATCACTGGATTTGCACCCGCCTGGTCACCTCAGGGCGGCCGACTGGCATATCTGCGAACCTCGAACCTGCTCACCGCGAACGCCGACGGCAGCGAAGAATTCGTCCTGACGTCGAACGTCTCAGCACTTGGACGGCCAGCGTGGTCTCCGGACGGCCAGCAGATCGCCTTCGTCCGCACCCAACAGAGCGATTGCTCTGTGTACGACGAGTCACATATCTACCTCATCAATCGCGACGGAACGGGTGAAAGCCGGCTCTTTTACCCCACGTGCTGGAGTGACTCTTCCCCGGATTGGCGGCGCTTCTAGCGCAGCTTCGACTGGACCTGCGGGGTTCCCTCAAACGCAGGGGATCCGAACCTGGCGAACGTACTGGCGAACTGGAATAAACGTTCCTGCAAATCGGCGCTTTTAGTTCGGTCTCGAAAATCGCTAGGGGTCGCTTAGGCTCCTCGAGGGTTCGAATCCCTCCCCCTCCGCCTCTGCTCAACGCGGGAAACGTTAGGTCCGTACCGCGCACGATTCGCTACGGCCGCCTGCTGCTGATCTCCGCTTGACCAGAGCTACCTCCGGCCGACGACGAGGCTGACCCGCCCCCTGCGCGGCAACCGCGTGCCCGCACGCGGCCTCTGCCGGATCACGCGGCCCACCCGGCTCGACCGGGCGCGCCTGACGCGCCCGACGGAGCAGTTCGCGCGGCGGATCCGCGTGCGCGCCCTCGGGAGCGTCTTTCCGATCACCCGCGGAACCAGGCACCGCGGAGGCGGCGGCGCCGGAGGCGGCGGGGGTGGAGGCGGCGGGGGCGGTGACGGAGGTGGCGGAGGCGGTGGTGGTGGCGGTGGGGGAGGTGGTGGAGGCGGCGGTGGTGGCGGAGGCGGGGCTACATAGTGGTTGCGGTGCTGCGCGTCGCCACCGAACTGTCCCCACTCGATGCCCCCGTATGTCGCACCGTGCAGGTCGTACACCCACACCCTGTCGTACAGCCCGTTGAAGCCGGCCCAGGCGCTCCCCACCACGACAAGCTCGTTCCGGCCATCCCGGTCGATATCCGCAATCGCAGGCACGCCACCTGAGCCGATCATGAGCGCCTTCGGGAAGTGAGGGTGCAGTACGCCGTTGCGGTTGTAGAGCCGCACGTCGCCGTCGGTGCTCGAGCCCGCCAGCTGCGTCGTGATCGCGATGTCCGGCAGCGTGTCGCCGTCCATGTCGCCGATCACCGGGGCCGAGCTGCCGAGCCAGCGGCCGGACCAGATCCGGGGCCAACCTGGGAAGGTGGTGCCGTCCCCTTTCCAGACGTCGAGGGCGTTCTCGGTCTGCACGACGATCTCGGGCACCCCGTCTCCGTCCAGGTCGCCGAGCGCGGGAGCGGTGCCGTAGGGAACGGTGCTCGACGCGGTCATCGTGCGCTCGACGGTGCCGTTGGCGGCCAGCACTTTGACCGCAGTACCGCCTTCCTGGGTGACCACCACGATCTCTTGGGCGCCGTCGCCGTCTACGTCTCCTATCGCCGCGAACGTATCGGGGTAGCCGTAGCTCGCGTTTACGAGGACGGGAAAACCGGCGACCGGTGTGCGATCGGAGTTGTACGCGAAGAGGTAGACGCCCGGCGTGGTGGAGCCGGATGCCGTCACGATTTCCAGATCGCCGTCGCCGTCGAGGTCTGCGATAGCGGGCGTGTGCCGTTCCTGCCCTCCGAGGTAGTCCGTTGCAGGCCAGCCCGGGAGAACCGCGCCGTTCGCCTTGTACGCATGCAGCGCCCAGTCCTCTTCTTCGATGAAGATCTCGTCGAGGCCATCGCCGTCCACATCAGCGAGGGCCGGCGGGGTGGCTACGTAGTTGGCGCTGTTGCGCGGCCAGCCGGATAGGGTCATACCCGCCCCGTTGTAGGCGACCAGACTTCCAGGAAGGCCCCAGTGCCCGGAGAAAACCTCGAAGCCGGGAAAGGAAGTAGAGAGCTGGCCCAATGCCGGGTAGCCCGCGCCGGGGATGCCCGCCACCGGCCAGCCCGGCTGCGGCGAACCGTCCGAGTTCCATGCGTAGAGCGGACCCCCGGCCAGGGCGGTCACGAGAATCTCTAGCGTCGGATCGCCGTCAATGTTGCCGACGAGGGTATTTATGGCCGGCCCGCCGTGGTAACTGCCTGCTCTCTCGTAGGTCCTCACGGGGAACCCGGGCTCAAGATCGGGGTCGGGTAGTCGTGGCGGCGGATGCGACCGAGGCGGGTCGGATGCTGAAGCGGCTTCTCCAGTCGCTGTCTGATCGTGCAGCAAACTCATGATCGGGGGAGCTGGCTCCGTGATGGGCGATGAGCGAGACCCGAGCCCGGCGGAAGCGTCTCCTGCACCGACCGCGCCTGCTGCCATAAGCGTGGCGAGCAGAGCGACCCAACCTCCCACGGCGACTCCCCCTACTGGATGCGCTGAGTCTTGATGACGACGCTGACGACCACGATTCGCGCGCAACCGACGGCTCAGATCACTTTCAGAGTCTGTCATCGCCCGAGTACAAAATTCGCATCCTGGCTCAGCGATACGCGGCGTATTTCTTGTCTCCCAACGCAAGGATGAGAACCCAGGCGAGCACCGGGAAGATGGCGCCAAGCGCTGCCCATACGAGAACGTTGCGGCCCTTTCTGGAGGCCATCCATCCGCAGAGGATTGAGACGAACATCAGAAAGCCAACGAACAGCACTGGGTCGCGCATCACAAAGCCTCCAGACCTACGTTAGGGCGGCACGTAATCCAGGCATCGGCGTCCTGCCGATTCGCGAATCCCTCCGTCGAGGTATCCGAACCTGCCAGCCGAGCTACCGATTCTCCCAGGGTCTAGTTCCTGCGCCCGCGGCCGCGCCTTGGGAGTACAGAGAGGCCAGCCCGTGACCGAGAGCAGAGGATTTGAAGGCGGCCGGAATCGTGCCCTTGCGGGTCCGGTTGAGACGAGCGGGAACGGAGATCGGGCGAACGGCCTCGTCGACGTTCATCGCACCGAGATACAGGATCTACCGGTGTTCTGGGGAGCTGCGCCCGGACCTTTCGCCGCCGGGCTCGTCTTCCGCGTTGGTCGATCCGATGAGAGCGCGACCAAGAGTGGGATCACGCATCTCGTGGAGCACCTCGCGCTTCCAGCTGCTCAGGCGCATGGGATCGATTTCAACGGAGGTGTCTCGGGCTCGACGACATGGTTCTGGGCAGCTGGCGAGAGGGAAGCCGCACTCGACCTCCTGCGACAAACGGCCGCGTCGATCTCCGCGCTCCCAGATCGGCTCGAGACAGAACGCGGGATTCTCCTCACAGAAGCGGCCGGCCGGTCTGCCGGCGTCGGCGGCACGGCGGCCGCCCTTCGATTCGGTCCCTCCGCACACGGCCTTGTTGGCTACCCCGAATTCGGCCTCCGCTGCCTGAGCCTGGACGAAGCGTCTGACTGGGCGCGCGAACACTTCAATCGGGGGAACGCTGCTCTTTGGGTGATCGGCGAACCACCTGCCGATCTGGGCTTCTCGCTTCCTGCCGGTGGCCGGCGGCAAGCCCCAAGGCTCGTTTCGCTTTCCGAGCGTTCGTTCCCGTGCGTCTTCCCTGATGCCGCGCCTGGCGGGGTAACTGTCTCGCTGCTCATCGAGCGCTCGACGGCAGCGTCCGTGGTTGCCTCAATTGGCCTGGAACGCGCTCGCAACCGACTCCGATACGAGCGAGGTCTCAGCTACCTCGTCGACATGAGCTGGGAGCCCCTCACTCGCGACGTCGCACATGCCCTCTTCGTCTGTGACTGCCAGCATGGCGGTGAACGACAAGCAGCGATGCTGCTGCGAGCAGTGCTCGAGG
>Ga0307278_10001044_pt1 | contig 13775 bp, 8 predicted proteins | sample ER_DNA_117_FD_194482 | JGI IMG/M metagenome (GOLD analysis project Ga0307278, IMG submission 194482) | Bulk soil microbial communities from the East River watershed near Crested Butte, Colorado, United States - ER_DNA_117 | ecosystem: Environmental > Terrestrial > Soil > Floodplain | place: USA... | reverse complement strand
GATGGTGCCCTTCCTGATCGTGTGGGGCTTCAGAAGGATCTTCCTAGGGAGCCCACTGAGGTTCGTCGGTGCCTCGCTTCTCTACTTCGTCAACCCGTTCGTGTACGAGCGGATCCTCGCCGGCCAAGTCTACCTGGTGCTCGGCTACGCGCTGTTGCCGCTGCTGCTCGCGCTCCTACTGGAGAGGAACTCCGTCGCCAGCGCGCTCCTCGGCGGCGTCCTTCTCGACGTCACTGTCGCGTTGGCGCCCCATTACGTCTTCATCGCCGGGCTGCTGCTAGCGGGTTGCTTGGCCGCCGCGGTTCTGCGCCGGGACGCACCAGGCATTGCACACCTGCTTGTCGCCTCTGCGGTAGCGGGGATCGGCGCCATCTACTGGCTTCTGCCAGCGTTGCAACTCGCGCCGAGGCTCGGGGAGGTCACCACCGGGGATCTCTCGATCTTCCGGTCGCTACCAGACGCGCATCTGGGCCTTCTGCCCAACCTCGCCGGCCTTTATGGCTTCTGGCGTGAAGGCTGGCCACTTCCCAAGGACAGCCTCCCGGGATGGTTCCTGTTCCTCGCGGCCATGCTGGCCGTCATCGCCAAAGGCTACGGTTCGGGTCTTCGCGATCGAGAGTCCCGCCGGCTGGCGAGCCTACTGCTGCCGCTGGGGTTGCTGGGGCTTTGTCTTACGCTTGGTGACGTTGGCCTACTCGGCGCAGGCTTCTCGTGGATGTTCGAGCGTGTCCCGGCCTCGCGGATCATGCGGGAGCCACAGAAGTTCCTCGCTCTCCTGGCGCTGGCCTATGCATGGGGATTCGGCATGGGCCTCGAGGCGATAGCCCGAACAGCACGCAGCGTTACCGGCAAGGTGCTTATCGTGGCGCTATTGCTCGTGATTCCCGGGGTCTACACGTTCCGGATGTTCTGGGGCTTCAACGGCTACGTGCAGCCGTCTCGATACCCGGTTTCCTGGGCTGAAGCGAACAACGCCATGGGCGATGGGCCAGGGAAAATACTCGCCCTTCCGTGGCATCTGTACCTGCCGCTGTCCTGGACCCAGGGGCGGGTTGTCTCCAACCCGATGGCGTCTTACTTCAGGCGGGGGACGATCGTGGGGGACAACGCCGAGGTCGCTGGCCTGCAAATGCAGTCAAGGACAGCCCGATCCCGCTACCTTGAATTCCTCTTCTCGGTAGGAACGCAGACCACAAGCTTCGGGAACCTCGTCGCTCCACTCGACGTTCGATACATCCTGCTCCACAAGGTGACCGACTGGCAGACATTCGCCTGGCTCCGGCAGCAGTCTGATCTTCGCCTTGTCCGGGAGTGGCCAGACCTTGCACTGTTCGAGAACCTGACGCCAAGCGCCCGACTGTACTCCCCGGCCGGCAAGATCGAGGTCCAGGACTGGGGGGAACTCGTCGGTATCGCCAAGAAGGCACGGCTCGTCGACTACGCGATCCGGGTCCGGCACGCCCGCCCCGGTCCGGTGCGGGCGTCCGGCGGACAGCTCACTCGCGGATCGAGCATCCCGTTATCAGTGTCCGCGTCGACTCCAGTCCGATACGACGTTCGGGCCGCGCACGCGGGTGCCTCAGTCGTGCTGAGTGAGCCCTTCGACGGACGCTGGACGAGTTCGGGCGGTCGGGTCGACGCCAACATGGGCGTCACCAACCTCGCAACCCTGGGCCACGCGCGGGATGGGTTCCTGCGGTACGGGCGGTGGCCTCTGGTTCGGACCGGGTACGCGATCAGCGGTACCGGAGTTCTGCTGCTCCTAGGTGTCGCCCTGTACCTCCAGCGTCGAAGCCGGAACGCGTTCACGGCCATGGAAAGGGTGGATTGATCGCGATGGAGAACTCGTGGGCCCCTGCTTACTTCGAGCGTCGCGGGACCGTCGCTACATGGTGGGACCCGCTCGCGGACAGCGACCCGGCGTATCGCGACTGGTTCCTCGAGCAGCAGAAGGATGTGCTCGCCATGGCCAGAGTGAAAGGCCGCATGGTCCTCGACGCTGGCTGCGGCCGCGGGCGGGCCACGGTCGCGGCGGCGTTGGCTGGCGCGGCCGAGGTGGTGGGTGTCGACATTTCGACCCAGATGCTCGATCTCGCCCGAGAGGCTGCTGAGACGGCCCGAGTCGCTGACCGCGTGAGCTTCCGGCAGGCGGGTCTGGAGCAGCTGCCGCTCGAGGATGGAACGTTCGACATCGCCTTTCTCCTCGAGATCCTGCTCCACCTCGCCGATCCCGTCGCCACGCTCGGAGAGTTGCACCGCGTGCTACGACCCGGCGGTGTGCTCATGGTGACAACAGTGGGTGCGAACCCCGCCGCCAGGCTTCTGCAACCCTCCAAGCTGGGCGCTACGCCGGCGAGCCGTTGGAAGCTCGCCACGGCATCAGCGCTGAACACGGGAATGTCAGCGATGTTCGGCTTCACCTGGTCCAACACGAGGCTGACGGCGGCCCTGTACCGGCGTCTTTTCAACGCGCCCGTCCGACCGACACCCCCCTGGCGAGTCCGCCGGCTGTTCGCGGAGGCAGGGTTTCCGGTGGTCTACCACCGGGCCGTCGGACCGGTACTGGCACCCCGCGAGCACCGCTGGGCGGTGATCAAGTGAACGAGAACGTGCAGGTCATGCTGGTCAACCCGGGCTTGAAGCCTGGCGGCATGACCGTCGACCTCGAGAACCTGGCGAACGGGATACGGGCAAGCGGTGCGCGGGTGACATCCGCCGGCAGCCTGCGCCAGGTGACGCGCAACCTGCGGCACTCGAGCGACGCCGCCGTCCTGCACCTGTTCGGTTGCCTCCCGTCGTCGACGATCTTCGGCGCGATGGCTGTTGCCCGGTCGAGAGGCGTTCCTGTCGTCTGGACTCCCACCTTCCATCCCAGCCGGCCACACACGTACGGCCGCTCCTTCCCCCACCTCGCGATGCGCGCGTTCGACCATGTCGCCCCGCGCGCCGCGCGGATCGTCGACGCCGTCATCGCCTTGACAGAGGAAGAGCAGCAGTACTTTGCATCGCTGGGTGCACGACGCGTGGACGTGATCCCGCCAGGCGTGGACGACGTGGCACCACCGCTGCCGGACTCGGCGGCGACGGCGTTTCGGGAACGCCACGGGCTCCACGAAGGACCAGTTGTCGTCGTTATCGGCCGACCAAGTCCGCGGCACAAGGGCCTGACATTCTGCCTGGAGGCGTTCCGGGCGCTCCGCGCGCGAGCGCCTGAGGCCCAACTGGTCCTCATCGGGGGCCTCGGCACTGGCTATCCCGTCACCGCTCCCCACGTGCACGCGCTCGGGTGGGTCACTGACGAGGACCGCGATGTGGCGCTCGGTACCGCCGACCTGCTCTTCGTGCCGTCAGCGTACGAAGCCCTGTCCCGGGCGGTCGTCGAAGGCTGGGCGCACGGCACCCCAGTCGTGGCCACCGACCGGGTCGCGCTTGCGCCGCTGATCGAGGAGGAGCGAGCCGGATGGGTGGTTCCATTCAGCAGGCCGCTGGTGACGGGCCGGATCCTCGAAGCAGCGCTCAGCGACAAGGAAGCACGCGACTTGTCCGCGGCGCGCGGGCGCCATCTCATCCGCGAGCGCTTCCGCCTGCAGGACATCGTCTCCAAGACCCTGGCGCTCTATGAGCTGGCGACAGGCCGTGGGGCCGCCTAAGCACGCCCGGGCCAAGCGAGGCCTCTTCCGGCGCGCGGGATCGCCGCCCAAGCACGCCCGCGCACGAAGGACCTCTCCTCACAGCGCAGTAGGCTGCTCACGTAGCGGTCGTCCCGGCAGGGAAACCCTGATCCGGCACGCCCAGTGCCTCGCCGCCGTCGCAGGCGCCACCGTGGTCCTTCTGCGGTCGTTTCTGGGGCCAGGGATGCCGGCGGGCACCGATGCGCTGGGCTTCATCGCTAGGGCAAACGAGAACGCGCAGGGAGGCATCGGCAGCGCCTGGGCGCCCAGCAGCTTCGGCACGCCACGGACGTTCACCCTGGAGCAGCTACTCGGCCTCCTGACGATGCTCACTCGCAACCCGGTGTTGACCTACAAGGTCGCGGCCTTCGCGCTGGTATTCGCATCCGGCGCGTTCACGTACACGTTGACGTGGCACTGGTACAGGAGCCACGCCGCCGGCCTACTGGCCGGAGTGCTGTATGCCGTCTCCCCAATAGCCCTGGCCCAATGGGCCAGTGGGCATCTCAATGTCCAGGTTGCAATCGCCTTGCTACCGTTGCAGCTTCTCCTCTGGGATGTTGCACTTGAGCGCGCTCGACCGCGAGTTGCGCTTGGCCTCGGTCTTTCGTTCGCGCTTCTGCTGCTGAGCCGGCCCGACATGATCGCGCTGAGCGTCGTTGCTCTGGGCATCTACTTCGTGTACGTCGTGATCAGCCGTCGAGGTGCCGCGTCGACGCTGCGGAACGCCGCCTTCACGCTCGGTATCGCTGGGCTGTCGGCGCTCTGCCTGGATGCGTATCAGTTGGTGCCTGCCATCGCGGGTGTCCGATCGGAATGGCTCTCGCATGGAAGCCTCTTTGACCTTCAGCAGCTCATCGACCATAGCCTGCCCGCGTACCAGTCGCTTGCTCGGTTCGCCCAAGAGACCGGCTACCTCGGCTACAGCCGGCTTCCATCGTCGTTTGGACACCCCTGGCTGCCCTACGGTCCCTATGTCGCTGTCTCGCTCTGCCTACCGATCCTGGCCGTCCTAATCCTGGTGTGGCGGCGCGACATTCGCACCGGTTACCTGCTCTGCCTGGCAGCTCTGGCGACGTTCGTCGCCAAGGGGATCCGGCCCCCACTCGACAGTCCCTATGCGATGACGTTGGAAGCGTTCAACCCGCTGAGGAACCTTCGAACGCCGAACCGGTGGCTCGTGCTTCAGGCACTGGCCCTTTCGGTCCTGGCCGGAGTCAGCGTCGTTCTCATCGCCAGAGCGGCAAGACGGGCCACGGGCTCCGCGAGGGTGGCAATGTGGCTGCCTCGGTTCACCGCGGCCACCCTGGCGGCAATGCTCCTGCTCCCCGTGATGCCCGTGCTCCAGACCGGCCTGCTCACCTATCGGCCAGACCCGAGCGAACGACAGCTGGTCGATGCTGTTCGTGCCCGCAAGGGCGAGTTCATGGTCGCCTCCGTGCCCTACGCACAACCCTACCGGTTCGTGGAGCAGGCAGCGTATCGAGGATACGAGCACGACTTGGGAACTGAGAGCTCCTTGTTCACCGGCCGCCCAGCTGTGGGTGCCGGCGACTGGAACCCGAGAGCGTCGAACTTCGTCGTCTACACAGATGAACTGCTTGATCGCGGCGACCCTGCGTTCGGGCGCCTCCTCGGGGCGAGCAATACTCGCTATGTGCTGGCGTTCCGCTATCCCGCAATGTCCAAGGCCTACAGCACCAATGCGGTCGGCCAGCCCGACCTCGCGTTGGAGCCGTTGGCTCCGGCGGCGAAGGTCCGCTCGATGCCGGAGTTGCGGCCGCTGCTCTCCACGAGCGCCGGGGTCCTCCTCGCAACCCCGAACTACTCTCCGGTCATCACGGTGCGTCCGAACATTGCCACGATCCTTGGCGGTAGCTCAGGCCTGGCGATGCTTGCCAGCACACCGGGAGTCGAGGTTTCCCGCTGGGCACCGATGACGGCGGGCGACGCCATCGACATGGGAGGCCTTCCGGAGCTGTCACGCGCGCTCTCCAGGTCCAAGTTGGTCTACATGGTCGACACGAACGTGAACGACATTGCCCTCGCCACCGTCTCGCCCACCGCACGGCTTGACGGCTTGTTGAGTGTCCCGGCGAGGAGGAGCGGTCCAGGTTCCCTGGCGCGCACGGGTCAGCTGGTCACCGCAGCCGACGATGATTCCTCCGAACGCGCATCGACCGTATCGGTGCGGTTCACCGTCGCGTCGAGGCAACGCAGTGAGGTCTGGGTGCGGGTGCAGATTTCTCCAACACCCGCGAGGCTCTGCGCCACGCTGGACGGTCGGGCCTCTCGTTCCGTACTACCTCTCTCCTCGGCGGCGAACGGCTTCCGATGGATTCGAATCTCGGACGCAACCATCGGAGCGGGTGACCATCGCCTGACGCTGACTTCAGAGCCGTCGGACTTCGGGCACTACGCGAACGTCACCCAGGCACTGGTCGTCGGCACGGCCGCGCGATCGACGAACCAGGCCAAGGTGCGGTCTCTGCTTGAGGGGGCGTCCCGCAAGCTCGCCTATGCGGTTGATCCCGCCGTCCGAGGTGCGGTGACGGCACCGGCAGCCATCTTTCGGAACTCCCGCACCGTGTCGGCGGACGCGAAACGGTTCTGGCATGTAGTCGATCCAGCGCATGTCCGCACGGGCGATGTCGTCACCGGGAGCAACGCCACTGGCCTGCTGCTCAAGAGTCCGGGAAACCGATCCTTCTACACGCTGGCGGTACACCACTATGCCCGGCCCAGAGACTGGTCGCGCTATGGCTACGTCTTGATCGACTTCTTCGGCCGAGCAACCGGGCAGCGCCTAGAGGTAAACGTGTTCGAGGTGGACGACGAACAGCGGTTCACGTTCCCCTTCGTCGATGACAAGCGCGGGTGGCGCACACTCGCAATACGTATTCCAGACAGGGATAGCACAGTTTCCGGAACACTTGACTGGTCGCGGGTCGGGACCCTCAAGATCGGTGCCGGGTCGAAGAGCGAGCGGGTGTCGTTTGGGCTGGGTAGCGTGCGGCTCGCCGTCGATCCGCCTACGCATCCGGTGAGCTTCGAAGTCGCTCCTGCGATCAAGACGCGCCGGCTGTCCGCGTCACCTGGTGCCGCGCATGGCTGTACCGGCACACCGGATACGACCACGGTGCCGGCGAACTCCAGGCACATACAGACCAAGGTTCCGTCGCCTTGGGTGAGCTCCCACTGCCGGCTGGTGGTCCGCGAGATGGAGACGCCACGCGAAGCGCCACTGGTCCGAACGGGCGTCACTCGCTTGGGCAGAACCAAGTATCAGGTCTCATTTGAGTCGACCCAGCGGAGCATCCTCACGTTCAGTCGCACGTTCGACCCGAGATGGCGCCTCAGCACAGGAGGGCCAGCCGCCCCGCACGTGCCCGTATCTGGCCTTGCCAACGGATACATTCTCCAGCCGGGGATCCACACCGCCACCCTGGAGTTCAGCGGCGACCGTCTGGTGCCGTTCGGCGCAGCGATATCGCTGGCCTCCCTGCTCCTCCTCGTCCTGGTCATGCTGGGCTCCAAGACCAACCAGCCACCCGTAGCGGCTGCGGCCGCAGCCGCAGCCGAAGGAGACGGTGGGCTCCGGAGCGGGTCGCGCGTTCCCGGGAGATTTCCCACCGTCAGTCAGCGGTGGAGCGTGTCGGGATTCCTGCTGGTCGCTGGAATCGCTGCGTTGCTCGCAGGTGAGAGCCTCGCTGGTCACCTCGCGGCGGGGGCTGCAATACTCGTGATGCCGCTCACTTGGAAGGGCGGGCTGGTGGTTTCGCTGGCCGCGCTTGTAGAGGTGGGACTGACCGCTGCGATCGGTCTCTATACTGCCGCCGACATCTGCACCATCGTCGCGATACTTGCACTCGCTCGGGTCGGTCTCCATCTGATCGCCTCCAGCGCACCTGAAAGGCTAGATCGCGACGATGCCGAGGGGGTAGCAGTCCCAAGCCAGGCCATGGTTCCCCCGCGTACGTACGTGGTTATTCCGGCCCGCAAGCCCATCGACGAGTCCGACCTACGAAACGGCAATGACGAGCCGGCTTCCATCAAGGTCAGGGTTCTTCAGGCCTGAAGAAAGGAACGGGATGCGTCCATCGGCCAATGTCGTCAACTTCGCCGTGATCGGACCCGGCAAGGCGGGAACCACCTGGATGTACAGCCTGCTCAAGGCCCATCCGGAGGTCTGTGTGGCGGCGGCGAAGGAGACGATGTTCTTCGACGCCAACTACCACCGTGGGGTCGGCTGGTACCACCGGTTCTACGAGGCGTGCGACGGCCAGGCGGTGGTCGGGGAGGTGTGCAACAGCTACATCTTCTCTGAGGAGGCGCCGGGGCGGATGCACGCCTACAACCCGGTCATGAAGCTGGTCACCTCGTTGCGCAACCCGATCGACCGTGCCTTCTCCAACTACCTGTTCTGGCTGCGCAACGCCCAGGTCAGCGGGAGCTTCGAGGACACCGTCGTCGCCCGGCCCGAGCTGCTGGTGCAGGGCCTGTACGGGATGCACCTGGAGCGCTACCTGGGCCACTTCCCGGCCCGGCAGCTGCTGGTGCTGGCGTTCGACGACCTGCAACGCGACCCGCTGGCCTTCGCCCGCCGGCTGCTCGAGTTCCTCGGCGTCGACCCGGAGCACGTCCCGGAGGTCGCCGGCGAGAAGGTGCTGGCGGCCAGCCGGCCCCGCAGCCGGGTCGCCGCCCGGGTGGTCAAGCAGGCCGCGGTGGCCGTCCGGCGGGTCGGCATGCCCGACGTGGTCACCCGGGTCAAGGGCGGTGCCCTGCCGCGCCTGCTCTACCGCCAGTACGGCGACGGCGACTACCCGTCGATGCGGGCGGAGACACGCGCCGAGCTGATCCGGTACTTCGCCTCGGACGTGGCCCGGCTGTCGCAGCTGACCGGCCGGGACTACGCGGCGCTGTGGTCCGGGGCGGCGGGCGTCAGCGGTCCCGGCGTGTGAGGGTGGCGGGCCGGGCCGGGAAGTCCTGCTCGTCGGCGCCGCCGGCGGCCGGCACCGGGGGCATGAACGGCGGCGCCGTCCCGCCTGCCCGGCGGCGGTTGCCCGCCTGGTGCCGGCCGGCATAGCCGAGCCCGAGGCTGGTGTGCAGCAGCGACGACGGCCGTCCGCGGTCGCCGAGCAGCACGGTCCCGATCTGCCGGATCCCGTCGCGGCGGAAGACCTCGGCCAGGTGCTCGATCGCCCGCCAGCGGCTGGCTCCGGCCCTCGCGACCAGCAGGGTCGCGTCGGCTACGGCGGCGATCGTGGTCGCCTCGGCCGACGACAGCACAGGCGGGGTATCGATCAGCACGATGAAGCCGGTGTTGGCCAGGTGGTGGAGGGCCGCCCGCACGCGGCGGGCGGTGAGCAGCTCGCCAGGGCTGTGATCGGTGGACCCGGCGGGCAGGATCAGCAGGTGCTCGGCCACCAGCCGAAGCGGCAGCTCGTGGTCGGGCCCGCCGCTCTCGAGCCACTCGGCGAGGCCAGGCTCGTCGGCGACGCCGAGGATCTCGTCGAGGGCCGGGTGGCGGAGGTCGGCCGAGACCAGCAGGACGTCGCGTCCCTGCCGGGCCAGCAGGTGGGCCAGGTTGACCGCCAGCAGGCTGCGGCCCTCGCGCCGGTCGGCCGAGGCGATGGCGAGGATGCGGACCTCGTCGCCGAGCCCGCGGCGCTCCAGTGCTCCGCCCACCCGCCGGAACCCTTCGGCGGCGGGGCTGAACGGCCGGTCGACCACCGGCAGGCCGCCACGCATGCCGGTCGGCGGCACGCCGGCGATCACCGGCAGCCCGGTCGCATGCTCGACGTCGCCGGGCGCCAGCACCTTGGGGCGTACCGCCTCGGCGACCACGGCGACGCCGAGCCCGGCGAACAGCCCGATCAGCAGGCCGAGGGCGAGCAGCAGGCCGTGGGGGGTGGGCGCGCTCAGCTCGGTGACGATGGGGGTGCCCAGCACCGCGGTGGGCGGTCCGAGGAACAGCCGCTGTTTCTCGACCTGGCTGCGGAGCGTGAGCAGCGCCTCGAGCCTGGTCCGGGCGTTGCTCAGCTCGGTGCCGGCGGCCACCGTCGACGGGGGGCCGGACAGCCGCTCCCGCAACTCCTCCACCTGCCTGTCCAGGTTGGCCGTGGCCGTGTCCAGCCGCTGGGCGTCCAGCGCGTTGCGGCGGGCGGCCCAGGTCTTGGCGTAGGCGGCGACGACCCTGTCCGCTCTGGCCTTGACGCCGTCGCTGTAGCCGAGGTCGACGTACGAGCTGCCGACGACCGGGCTGACCGTCAGGTGGCTCACGACGTCCTGCGCGCTCAGCCCGGTGGCTCGACCGCCGAGCTTGCCGAGGACCTCGTCGGCCAGAACGATGTCCTGGAGGGCGTTGCCCTTTCCCTCGGCTTTCTCCAGCTCGAACTGCGGCCGCTCGCGGACGATCGTGTCGGACACGAACTGGGCGACCTTCAGGCGGACGGTCGCCTGGTAGCTGCCGTTCTCGGGCAGCGCAGCGGGGAGCACGATCGTGCCCAGCAGCAGCCCGACGCCCAGGCCGGCCGCCACGATCAGCTTGCGCCGGCCGACCGCCTTGGCGTAGTCGCCGAGCGTCGGCGCGGCCTGCGACGTTCTTCCATCGGCCGCTTGGGCCCAGCTCCTGTCCACCCGGCTCCCCCCGTCTGATCGATGGTTCAGGCGGGCAGCCTGGTGCCCGCACGGTGTGACATTCTAACGCCCCGAATTCCCCGATCCACGCCTCTCGGACACGTATGAACGCTACGGCAGCTGCGGTGGGCACCAGGCGGCGGCGCCGGTCGTTGGCGCTTGCCCGGCTCGGCTGCCTCGTCTTGGCGGTGCTGCTGGGCGCCGCCGTCGGGCCACAGGCCAGCGGGCCCGACGAGCGCCTGCGGCGTCTGCTGCGGGCGCCGCTGGACCAGCGCACCTACCGGCGGGCGGTCACGGTGCTGGCCACCGAGACCGGCCGGCCCTACGCCGCCTATGGCCTTGCCCTGCTGCCGGTCGCGCTGGTCGGCGCCGTGGTCGCCGTCGACGCCGTCCGCGGCCGGCCGCTGCGGCCGGGTCGCTGGCGCTGGTTGTCGCTGGGTCTGCTTGCCGTCCCGTTGCAGCATGCGATGCGGGTGCTGTTCGACCGGGCTGGGCCGGGAGTCGCTCTGGGCGCCGAGGGCGCCCGCGGCGCCTACCCGTCGGGGGCCGCGTTGCTGGTGGCCCTCGGCTGGGGGATCGGCCTGGTGGTCGGCGGCCAGCTGCGGCCACGCTGGCGGCCGGCGGCCGTGGCCGCCGCGGCGGTCGCCCTCGGGCTGCACGGGGCGGCGCGGGTGGCGGCCGGGAAGCACTGGGCGACCGACGTCGTGGGCGGCTACCTGGTCGTCGTCGGCGTGCTGCTGCTGGCCGCGGCCAGCCGGCGGTAGCGCGGGATGCGGTCGGCGGCTCAGTGTCGCCCGACCTCCCAGGCCGCCTCCACGTGCACGGCGGAGAGGCAGACGATGCCCTGCGGGCCGATCTCCGGGTCCGGGCCGGCCACGTCGAGGCGGGCGACCGGTTGCCAGGGCAGCAGGTCGTGGCCGGCCGGGTCGAACACGCCCATCCAGACGAAGAAGCGCCCGCGGGGGAGCGGCAGCCGCGGGATCCGGCAGCGCGCCTCCACCTCGGCGGCGGTCAGGTCCAGGTCGCGACGGAGCAGGAACATCGGCGTCGCCACGCCCTCGCTGATCCCGACGAACAGCCGGCCGGCCCGCGGGCGGGGGCTGTCGAGGACCAGGCGCAGGTCCAGCGGCTCCTGGGTCCTCGGGATGCCGCCGTCGGGCCCGCCAACCTCGACCTTGAGCAGGCGCAGGTCGCCGTTGACCTGAACGGTCGACTCCGCCTCCAGCTCCATCGACTGCCGGTAGGCGTTGACCACCTCGCGCACCGGCCCGTCGGCGGCGACCATGCCCTGCCGCAACCAGAGGCCACGGCTGCAGGTGGCCTCAACGGCGGCCAGGTCGTGGGAGACGAACACCAGCGTCGTGCCCTGGGCCAGGACGGTCCGCATGCGCTCCAGGCACCGGTGCTGGAAGGTTGCGTCGCCGACGGCCAGGACCTCGTCGACCAGCAGGATGTCGGGCTCCAGGAAGGCCGCGACCGCGAACCCGACCCGCATCTGCATGCCGGTCGAGTAGTACTTGACCTGCCGGTCGATCGCGTCCTCGAGCTCGGCGAAGGCCACGATCTCGTCGAAGCGTTCGCGGATCTGGCGGCGGCCCAGTCCGAGCAGCGTGCCGTAGAGCTTGATGTTCTCGCGCCCGGTGAGGTCGCCGTGGATGCCGGCCCGTACCTCGATCAGGGCGCCGACCCGGCCGGCGGTCTCGACCCGGCCGGTGTGCGGGTAGGTGACCCGCGTCAGGATCTTCAACAGCGTCGACTTGCCCGAGCCGTTGGAGCCGATCAGGCCGACGGCCTCGCCCGGCTCGGCGGCCAGGTCGACGTCGCGGAGCGCCCAGCGCCAGCCCCGACCGTGCCCGCGGGCCCGGGCCGACAGCAGTTGGAGCTCGTCGCGGAGCAGCCGGCGCCCCCGGTCGGCCCGGAACCGCTTCCAGACGTGGGTGGCGGCGATCGTTCCGGCGGCTGGCCCGCGCTGCCTGGCCAGCCGCCGTTCTCTGAGGCTAGGCCACATCGGCGATCGCCGCCTCCATCCGCTTGAAGCCCAGGTAGCCGCCGAGCATCGTGACCGCGGCCCCGGCGGCGGCGATCGCCAGCAGCCCCAGCCGCGGCGGCTGCCCGAACAGCACGGTCCGCCGGTAGGCGTCGATGACGGCGGCCAGCGGGTTCAGGGCGACGTAGAGCCCGCGCAGCGAGGTGGGCACGACGTCCAAGGGGAACGCGACGGGCGTCACGAACAGTCCGAGCTGCAGCACGATCGGCAGGGCGTGCCTGAGGTCGCGTAGGTAGACGACGACGGCCGAGATGAGCAGGGTGACCCCGACGGTGAAGGCGACCTGGATGGCCAGGAGCGCGGGCACCCACACCGACGTCGGCGCCGGCAGGACCCCGAACTTCAGCAGCAGCACCCCGAACACCACGCCGGCCACCAGGCTGTCGATGCTGGCGATGACCACGCTGGCCAGCGGGAACACCTCACGCGGGCAGTAGACCTTGTTCAGCAGCTGCACGTTGTTGACCAGGCTGAGGCCTCCCTGGGCGACCGCGGTCGAGAAGAACGTCCATGGGATGAGCGCGATGAAGGCGAACAGCGGGTAGGGCACGGGCGCGGTGTCGATCCTGGCCGCCCTTTGGAAGAACAGGGTGAAGGCGATCATCAGCACCAGCGGGGTCACCACCGCCCAGGCGAAGCCGAGCACGGCCTGCTTGTAGCGGACCCGGATCTCCCGCTCGGCCAGCGTCCAGATCAGCGTTCGCGCCCTCCAGACCTCGCGGGTCAACTGGGCCGGCCGCAGGCGGCGTCGGAACCGCCATTCGGGCGGTGGCGCGGCCAGCTCGTCCACGACCGCCATCACTGGCCCTTCCTGAGGAGCATCACGAGCATGGTGCGGACCGAGATCTCGGCGTCCAGCAGCGGCGAGCGGTGCTTGAGGTAGTAGAGGTCGTACTCGTGTGACTGCCACTTGTCGGTGACGCTGTCGCCGTAGCCGAACCGGACCGTCGCCCAGCCGGTGATGCCAGGACGCATCAGGTGCCTGCGGTCGTAGAAGGGGATGGTGCGCTCCAGCAGGCGCACGAACCGTGGCCGCTCCGGTCGCGGGCCGACGAGGGCCATGTCGCCGGCGAGCACGTTGAAGAACTGCGGCAGTTCGTCCAGGCGGGTGCTGCGCAGCACCCGGCCCAGCCGGGTCACCCGGTCGTCGTCGCGGGCGGCCCAGACGGGGCCGCCGGCCTCGGCGTCCATCCGCATGGTGCGGAACTTCCAGATCATGAACGGCCGGCCGCCCCGTCCGACCCGCTCCTGGCGGAAGAACACCGGTCCACCGTCGTCCAGGCGGGTCAGCAGGGCGACCAGTGGCACGAGCAGGCAGACCAGCAGGCCGCCGAGCACGCCGGCGAGCAGGTCGGTAGCCCGCTTGACAGCGGCGTACAGCCGTCGGGCGCGCAGGGGTCGGTCGAACAGGAACCACG
>Ga0307278_10001043_pt1 | contig 13775 bp, 10 predicted proteins | sample ER_DNA_117_FD_194482 | JGI IMG/M metagenome (GOLD analysis project Ga0307278, IMG submission 194482) | Bulk soil microbial communities from the East River watershed near Crested Butte, Colorado, United States - ER_DNA_117 | ecosystem: Environmental > Terrestrial > Soil > Floodplain | place... | reverse complement strand
GCGCGAGCACCACCACGCCTCCACCGGCTCAACGTGCGACGACACCGAAGCCGAACAGCGCGCGGATCACACTCGTGGCCACGCGCGGCGCGAGCTGGCTTTCCGTGCGCCTCGGCTCCGAGGCGGGGACGCTCCTGTACGAGCGGACACTCGGGCGGGGCCAGACGGTCCGCTTCTCCGGGCCCCGTCTGTGGATCCGCGTGGGCGCACCATGGAACCTCGACACAACGCTCAACGGCAAGCCCGTGCAGCTGCCTGCCACGGTCGGGAACGTAATCGCCATCCCGAGCGGCCTGGAGAACGGATAAGCCCTGACGCCGTCTGCCATCATCGAGGCGACGGAGGTGGCTGTCGGGTCGCCTTCGCCTCCAAGCGCAGCTGTCGCCTTGTGGCAGAAACGCGACAAGGACCGCGCGGATACGACGCATCAAACTGATGTCGGATGCGGGTCGGCGCACCGGACGAGTTGAGTGCTGTCCTGCTCGCCGACCGGTTGGGGCGCGACCGCTGCCGCATCGGCCAGCAGAGCGACGACAGCTGGTACCTCGAATTCAATCGGCCGCCGACGCCCGGGCCGGCTGCTGAGCTCCTCGCCGAAGTCCGCCGCTGGCTCGCCGAAGAGCGGATCACCCAGACGATCGTCTGGATCGGTGAGCAGCCCTTTGCCGTATCGGGTTAACGTGGCCGCCGCAGCGCATGGCTCTGGCGCACAACATGCCGTTGGTGCCGCCAACAACCGGTGACATCGTCGCCACAGTTGGTTGCGTTCGCTACTCGCTGCGCGTGCAACCACTGGTTGTCGCGGTTTTGTTGGAAACGCGACAATGGGCCGCAGCGGACCCGGGGAGCCGGCCTAGACCTTTCTCGTAGAGCCTTCGCTAGACGGCTCAAGCTGCTCTTGACGCTGGCCGATACTGGATCAAACTGTGTGGAGGTCATATTCCGAGGACGATTTTCCAAGGGGGTTCAGAAAAATGAGCAAGCTGCTCGCGACTGCTGTCGCGCTGGCGGGTGTGGTCGCGGTCTTCGTCGTCGGAACCGGCGGAGCTGCCAACGACCATGCCGCCGCCGCCGTTTGTCCCGCGGCCGTGGTCGGGTTCGCCCATTGTCACGCGCTTGTCACTGTTGACGCGCAGGGGAATCCGTATGCCTCGACAGCGCCTACGGGCCTGTCGCCGGCGATGATCAAGTCTGTGTATGGCTTCGCGACGGGCGGTACGGCCGGGGCCGGGAAGACGATCGCGATCGTCGACGCGTACGACGATCCGACCGCAGAAGCGGATCTTGGGGTGTTTTCGAGTCAGTACGGGCTGCCCGCGTGCACGACGGCGAACGGCTGCTTCGCGAAGGTCAACCAGAGCGGGGGGACGAGCTACCCGCGCAAGGATGCGGGCTGGGCTCTCGAGATCTCGCTCGATGTTCAGTGGGCCCACGCGATCGCGCCGGGCGCGAAGATCCTGCTCGTGGAGGCTTCCTCGAACAGCTTCGCGAACCTCCTTGCAGCCGAGGACTACGCGAAGACACATGCGGATTACGTCTCGAACAGCTGGGGCGCTTCCGAGTTCAGCGGCGAGTCCTCGTACGACTCTCACTTCGTTCAGAGTGGCGTCGGCTTCTTCGTCTCTTCCGGAGACGCGGGGCTTCCTGCCGAGTATCCATCTGCGTCGCCGAACGTGATCTCGGTCGGAGGGACGACGCTGCACTTCAGTGGCGGTAACTTCACCTCGGAGACGGGCTGGTCGGGCGGCGGCGGTGGCTGCTCGTCCTACGAGACAGCGACGTCGGCGCAGTCGGCGTTCAGCGGCTACGGCCAGGTCGGTTGTGCCGGCAAGCGCGCCACGCCCGACGTCTCGCTCGACGCGGATCCGGCCTCGGGCGTGTCGGTCTACGACACGACCCGTTACCAGGGCCAGCAGGGCTGGTTCACGGTCGGCGGAACGAGCGCCTCCTCGCCGATGTGGGCGGGCCGCGCCGCCGTCGCGGGCGCGCTCGTAAACGCCGCCTACGTCTACGGGAGCAACATCACCTACCGCGACATCACCGTCGGCAACAACGGCGCCCCCTGCCTGGTCGGCTTCGACCTCTGCAGCGGGCGCGGCAGCTGGACCGGGTAACGACGCACGGAGAGCGCGCGAAGGGAGAGGGATTCCTTCGCGCGCTCCCAAGTGTTGGTTCAGACGTCGATGCCGGATCCGCGCTCACTCCCCCGGTCGTGTCGTCGAAGGCGGTGTGACCCTCGCCGCGCTTCCTGATCCGCCAACCCGCTTCCGTGGACGCAGTGTCATCGCGGAATCAGGCGGCGGGCCGGAAGCCGCCCCGAGGTCGGGCAACTCCCGTCTTACCGCCGCAAGAGGTTACGGAAAGGAGGGGTCAGAACCTTTCCGTGGGCTTGCGGCAGACCCGCCGTCACCTCACGGTCGCGCGTCGGAGGCGATCAGTCAAGGAACCCGAGCGAGCGCGCTCACCCCAGAGGCCGTCAGACCCTCGCCGCTGGGGCTCGATTAGATGCGCCCCCGGGCTCGCTTGCGCACGGCGACGTGCGGTGCCCGAACCGGTGGCGTTCGTCGCCCAGCGGGTGTTGCGAAGCGTTTGTCCGTAGATGGAGGGTGTCGCAGTTCCGCCAAAACGCGACAGCTGCCTATGAGCTTGCGCCGCAACACGACGCGCGGCTACTCAAGTCGCAGCGGCGCCGCGGTAGGCCGAACCTGGCTTGCGCAATGTCTGGTTCCGCCCACCTTTCAGCAGCGTGTCAGCCGACCGTTAGAACGTGGGCCGGCGCTGCGGTGCCACACCCGAGGTCAGCGTGTTGCCGCTCTCGAATCGAGTGCGCGCTCGAGCTGCGATCGCGCCACGAAGACGAGGCGCCCGGGTCGCTTCTCGTAAGAGGAAGGCCGAAGGACGAAACCGCGCCGAGGTCACCGCCCGCGGACACGAAATCTACGGGCCCAGGAGGCGCACCAAAGGCGCGCCGGGCTGCGAAGCCCGGTTCCCGCAGCCAGAACTCCGGCGATCACACGGTAGGTGCCCTCGGCCCAGCCTGGACTGGTGCGCTCGCCCGTTGGCGCCGCGCTGGGTGGTCGGACGCTGGGGATCTGCACGGACGTCCAGTGTTCGACTACCCGTTCGAGCGATGGAGCGCTGTGCTGGATCCGACGAGCATGACATGGTGCGCCGATTCAGGGTAATCGTGCTGGCCGGGCTTCTCGTCTCGCTGTGCCTGACGGCCGGCGGCACGAGCGCGCGTAACTCTGTGGCGCTGGTTCCGATTGGGAACTTCAGCGAGCCGTCCCTGAGCTTGCTAGCCAATCACTTTCGGCACAAGCTGCACATGAGCGTCCGCGTTCGCGCCGCCGTCCCGTTGCCCGCGGGCGCCTATAACGGTGCGCGTAAGCAGTTCGTAGGGGAGAAGTTGCTGTCACAACTCGAGCGCGCCTATCCTCGCGTCATCGTGCTCGGCGTAACCAACCGGGACATCTACATGGCGACCAAGTCGTTCCGGTCCGTCTTCTCGACTCGCGACGGCCGGGCCGCAGTCGTCTCATCTGCACGGATGGATCCGAGGTTCTTCGGGGTCGCGGGCGATGCGGAGGTTCTCTACTCGCGTATCGAGAAGATGACCACGAAAGACATCGGGCTGCTCGCCCTGGGCCGACACGAAAGCAGGAATCCCCGCAGCGTCCTCTACACACCGATTCTCAGCGTCGACGACCTCGACTTCATGACCGAGGATTTCGCCCCACGTCCCTACGCCGCCGACAAGCGCGCGTGGCTCGCAGGCGCGAACGCATCCTGCAACAAAGCCAGCGCAGCGCAATTGGGACTGCGGGCAATCCCGATCCGGACCACTGACGACATGCTTGCCGTCCTTGGCAAGGCAATCGCCGTCGAGCAAAGCCTCCTCGCGACAATCGACTCGCTCCAGGCGACGCGGAGCGACCGCGCCCTCGCCGCGAAACTGCGTTCCACCTTCGCCACTGCCGTCTCGGTCGACGAGACCACACTGACAGCGCTCACCGCGCATTGGAATCAGCAACGGTTCAAGCAGTGGGCCAGGGACAACGCATCGGCCCGAGTTGCCCTCAGGGTGACATCGCTGCGGCTCGGATCGAAAGCATGCGCGGCCTATTTCGGCGCATAACCCCGAATCACTGGGTGGCGTCGTTGCGGCCTCGGGAACGACAGCGTTGAGCGGAAAGCTGAACTCGTAGCGTTCGAGCTGTCCTCAAGAACATGCAAGGACGTCCGTCCCCTGAGGATGGATTCAAGTGCAAGGTAAAGATTCCGATAAGCATCGAAGACTTATCACTCCGACCGGCCGCGCGCGTTACAAGCTCCTACAAGGTCCACCAACGTCCACTGGAAGCCTCTTTTGGGGTCCAGAAGTGGCTCTGCTCCATGCGTTGTGGCGGATCTCGCGGCGATCGTCGGCTGTTAATCTTGGGCGCTTCTGAGTGGAAAGGACGTTTGGGCCTAAAGGGGGAGTGTTAAGCGGAAAGTAGAATGAGGGTCTGGGCACGCAAGCTCACCAACCCGCCCAACTCGCTGTACGACTACAACGACGCCAAACGCGGCCTCGAGCCGCCAGCCGAGCGCCGCGCTCGTCGCGCGACCTAGTCGAGCCCTTTGAAAGACCCCGGCCTTCTTGTCGCGCTTCCGCCAAAACGCGACAGTGACTTGCACCAGCCGTGCCACTCGGCGGCGTAACCGCTAGCTCGGCCGTCGACGACGTTTGACGGCGAGGGCAATCAAAAGAAGCACGATTCCAACCCCGCTAACGATGTTCGTCACCCCGGCAAACGCACCGGCCACGTCGCTGGCGTCCGCCCAGATAAGGCCGATAATCGTCCCCACGACGAGCAGAACGACCATCGCGGCTAGCCAGTAGAGAATCCGCCGGGTGGTGATGGCCCGATCGTAGTCTTGTAGGGACGTGTCACCAACGAAAACGCCAAATCTCCGAGAAGGACGTCGCATTTTGGCGGTTCTGCGACAAGCCTCCCCTGCTGCTTGAACTTTCGTAGCGATGGGATCAAGCTGTCCCGATTAGGGCCAAGGACTGCGGCAGGCCTGCCTTCCTCGGCTTTAGCCCCCGGGAGAGGAGGCGATATGAGGTTTCTCATTGGCGGACGAGTCCGTTTCCTTGTGCTGCTTGCCGTCATGGTCGCCGCAGTGGCGGCGCTGCCAGCCGGAGCGACCGTATCCGCCACGAACGGAAAGATCGCATTCGGTTTCGGAGACGCTTTCACCATCAACCCGGACGGTACCCAGGTGCATCAGCTCGGGGTGCCCGGAACCGCGTGCACGAGCTGGTCACCGGATAGCAGCAAGATCCTCTGCAACGTTTTCGGTGATAACGGTCCGCAGCCCGCCACGGCCAACCCGGACGGGTCGGACTTCACCTACCTAAACACGAACCTTCCCTTCGACCTCTTCTGCCTTTTCTGGTCGCCCGATGGCACCCGACTGCTCTGCCACAGTGAGGGGATCGCGAATCCGGCAGACGCCGGACTCTATACGGTGCGGTCGTCCGACGCGGGCGATCTCGTGCGCGTCACCACCACCCTGCCCGGCGGCTTCGATCAGCGGTACGGCTACTCGCCTGACGGCTCTCGAATCCTGTTTACCCAGTTCGACTCCAACGGCAACGGCACCCTCTTTTCAGTGAAGACCGACGGCAGCAACCCCATCCAACTGAGTCCTCCTGGGGTCTCGATCATTAATCTTCCTTTCTACGATGACCTGGGGGCCGACTGGTCGCCCGATGGCTCACACGTGACGTTCGCCGCGTTCAAGAGCGGGCACTTCAGCCCCGCACTCTTCGTGGTGAACGCGGACGGGACCGGTCTGCGTCAGATCACCCCCTCGGGTCTCGGCGCGCAATCCGCCCAGTGGTCGCCGAACGGCGCCCTGATCGCGTTCACGAGTTGCGCTTCTTCCCCGAGAACCTGTGGCATACCCCAGGCGTGGGTCGTTCGCCCGGACGGGACCGGGCTCAGACAGGTCACACCCCCGGTCAACGGTGCCATCTTCTGGACCCCGGTCTGGTCACCCGACAGCACCAAGCTTCTCCTCAACAAGTTTGACCAGAAAAACGGCCAGACCTCCCTCTGGACCGTCAACAGCGACGGCTCCCAGTTAGCGAAGCTGACGGACACGGAGGGCCTGACGGCCTATGCCTGGGGCAGTGCGCCGCCTGATTAGGTAAGGCAATCAGACGCGATTCTCTCGGCAAGCGGGCGGTTCGGTAAATGAGCCGCCCGCTCCCCTCTTGTCGCGAAATGCGGGAAGAGCAGATTGGGGCGACGACCAGGCCCGAGAAGTATCTTCGAGGCATCTGGGACATCGAGAAGCCAGCACCGCCGGTAGACACTGATGCCCGCGAGGTCGCGGTCTCGCTCGCTGACTCCGGGCCGCGCTACGTGTCTGCGGACTTGGAGTTCGCTGTCTGGGCAGCGACGGTCGGCGAGGCTGGCGATGCTGCCTCTATCACCCTTACTGGCCCTCTTGGGCACGTGAGCGCGGGCGACGAACTTCTCTGCACGGGTGCGTTCTCGCAGCACCGGAGGTACGGCTGGCAGTTCGCTGTTGAGACCTTTCGTTCTGCGCTACCGCAGACGGCAGGCGGGGTCATGCGCTGGTTGATCACGCGCGTGCCCGGCATTGGTCCGGCGTTCGCACGCGCGATCGTCAACCACTTCGGCGTCGACGAAGTGTTCAGTGAGCTCGACCGACAGCCAGAGCGGCTGCGTGAGGTGCGGACTCCGTCTGGGCGGCCGATCTCGGCGAAAGCCGTCGAGCGTGCAATCGCGGCCTGGCGCGAGGTCGCGATCGTACGCGAAGTCGAGGTGTTCTTGTTTGCGCATCGGATCAGCGCCGGGCTTGCTGGCCGGCTTGTCCGTCAGTACGGGGACGGGGTGGTCGCGGTGCTTTCGCACGAGCCGTACCGGCTGATCGAGCTGCCGCGCGTCGGCTTCAAGATCGCCGATGGGATTGCTCGTTCACTCGGGATCGAGCTCGACCATCCGCAGCGGCTGCAGGCAGGTCTGCGCTTCGTTCTCGAGGAGGCGGAATCCGACGGCAACACGTTTGTGCCGCTTGCCGAGTTGTGGCAGAGGGCGGGGCGGCTGCTCGGCGTCGGAGAGCTCGATCCGCTCGCGTCGGCTCTGCGTGCACTGGTTGGCAGTGCCGAAGTCCTGGTTGAGGGCGAGCGCGTCTACCGGGCCGAGCTATGGGAGATGGAGCGGCGGCTCGCCGCCGATCTCGCGAAGCGTGCCCTCGCCAAGCCCGTCGAGCTGTTCGCCCAACCGATCCGGCCGGCGGTCGATGTTTCGGATGAGCAGTGGGCCGTCGTCGAGCTGGTGCGCACGCTGCGTCTGGTGCTTCTGACGGGGCTTCCGGGCGCGGGCAAGACGCACACCCAGCGCGTGCTCGTCGAGATCGCTCGCAATGCGCGCAAGCGTGTGCTGCTGTGCGCGCCAACTGGAAAGGCAGCGCGACGGATGCGCGACCTGACTGGCCACGACGCGATGACCATCCATCGCGCGCTCGGTTATTCGCCCAGCGACGGCGGCTTTCAGCGCGACGAGGACAGGCCGCTGTCGAAGGATTACGACCTGGTGATTGTCGACGAGTCGTCGATGCTTTCGCTCGAGCTCGCCGACGCCTTCTTTCGCGCCGCCGGCGACTGCCACGTCTTGCTTGTCGGCGACACCGACCAGCTTCCTCCAATCGGCGCCGGCCGTGTTCTCGCCGATCTTGTCGAGTGCGGCATCGTCTCGCGCGTGCACTTGACGGCGATCTACCGGCAGGCGGCGCGCTCGCTGATCATCCAGAGCGCGAGAAGGGTCAACGGAGGCGAGATTCCCTTCCTGTCGCTCGAGGATGCTCGCGCGGTTCTCGGCGCTGATGCCGAACTTAACGAAGACTTCTTCTTCATTTCGCGCCAGGGGCCGGAGTCGATGGTGCAGGCGGTTGTCGAGCTCGTGTGTGAGCGGATCCCGGCGCGTTACGGACTTGACGCGCGCACCGAAGTGATGACGCTGGTACCGATGCGCCGCGGCCCAGCAGGACTGATCGCCCTGAACGAAGAGCTCGAGCGCCGGCTCAACCCCGGCGAACGCCCTGTCGTCCTTGCGCGCACTGGACTGCGCGTGGGTTCGCGGATCGTGCAGACGAAGAACGACTACACGCCCGACCGCGAGGTGATGAACGGCGAGGTCGCATTCATCGTCGCCTGGGATGAGGAGGAAGGTGAAGCGCGGCTCTCACTCGATGATGGCGAACGCGAGATCGTCGTTCCGGTCGGCGCGCTCGAGACCTATAACCTCGCCTGGACGTTGACGGTACATCGCGCCCAGGGCTCGCAGTTTCCGGCCGTGGTAGCGCCGTGGTCGACTGCGTACGCTGTCATGCTTTCGCGCGCGCTCCTCTATACCGCAGTCACGCGTGCACAGAGGCTGTGTGTACTCGTGGGGGAACGCAAGGCACTGGCGCTCGCCGAGCGCATCGTCGAGGATCGTGGCGTGAATCCTCGCTCAGCGGATGCTCCCTGACGCCGGCAGTCACTCACGTCACGGCGTTGCGATGTGCTCTATTTGGCTTGGTTGTTTCTGTTCGGGATGGTCGGTGCGGCGTCAGCACGCGGCGTCAACAGAAACTCGTTGATGCACAGGATTGGCCGCGCGATTCGCACAGACCGTGGGCTGCGGATGGCCACGGTCTGCGCGCGACTCGACGTCCACGCACGCTGAAAGCGCAACTGAGTCCTCACGCCCGTGTCGTACTTCCGCCAAAACGCGACACATCTCCCGCGGACGCGCGGAACCTCGACAACCCCGGTCACGCATCGGTTCGAGCGGGGATGCTGCGGGAACCTGGCCAAGACGAGCGCGCTCGCGGCGTGCCGCTCCTGGCGCTAATCCAAAGACGCGGTGACTTTCGCGTTCTGGCGACGTGCGAGCAACATCAAGGGCTCTAGACGAGGCACGCCCGGCCTTCCGATCAGCCAGACCGACAGCACCGCCCTGTCGTGCCGCCAGAGATAGAGGATGACCTCGAGATTGACTCCGTCGATCGCATGTGTCCCCGCATGAGGAAGCGGGAAGCTCCGGGACCATCTGCCGGGACCGGTAGACGAGTGCCCCGGCCGTTTCGCAGGTAGACGTTCCGCCAGAATCCGATAATTGTCGAGACGGCCGACGTCCGAAAGACATCAGCAGTGCTGATGACCGCCTGGTGTGAGACCGAATCGCTGCCGTTGAAGCCGACCTGGGCACCAGCGACCCATTTCGCAGCAAGCTCCTTCCTGATAGGCCGCGAGAGTCCGCTGCTCTTCTCGGCTAGCGTCCAAGAGTGGGTAAACGGTCGATTCAGCGAATATGCGCGCCCGACGTCTTGTTTGGAAAGCACGAGTCCGGCGGCGACGTTTCTCGCCGCTGCCTGACCATCAGTGGCAGCCGATAGTGCTAACACGAAGAAAGCGATCCAGGGCGCCCACCGGCTCACAAGCGACACCATCGGCATCGAACCTCCGATCATTTAGCGCCGCCGCCGCCCACTGTAGAGCGCTAGTCGTCGTCGCCGTTGCGCTGTTCGCGACATCAGGATGCGGACATGGAAAGAAGGGGGAGACGTTTGTCGTTCGGCTGAAAGCGGTGCCGGCGCACGGCCATCACGTCAGCGCTCAGGATCTCGACCGTTCCGCCATGATCATGCGCGAGCGGCTGCAGAAGCTTGGCATCTCGGATGCCGACGTACGCGTTGACGGTGGAGACGTCATCACGATCGAATTGCCGAAGGGCGTCTCGGCGACGAGCGTCCGCCTCGTCGGCAAGACCGCGCTGCTCGAGTTCTACGATTTCGAACCTCACCTGACGGGCCCGTCGGTGCATGGGCGGGCTCAGTCCCCTGTGGCGAGCGACAGCCTCTATCGGCTCCTCGCTGCGCCGCAGACGCGCAAGCTGGCCAAACGTGGGACGTCGCAGTGGTACCTCTTCGACGACGACCGCCGCGTCGTAGGCGGCCCGTTACCGCAGAGACCGGGTGGGGGGACGGTGCTCCCCGTACCCAGGGGCACCGTTGTCGTCAGTTGCAACGTCCAAGTGGGGAACTGCCTGAGCGTCAGGGCTCTCTCCAGGAGGACGGGCTACTACCTCTTCAAGCAGGGAGCCGACATGACTGGCGGTGACCTCAAGCTCTCCGTCACGCGCGCGGACATCGATCCGCAGACGAACCAGCCGGTCGTGCTGATCCAGTTCACCGGCAAGGGCAAGGAGATCTTCCATACGATCACGCGGCGCGAGGCGCAACGCGGCGCCTTCGTCTGCCAGGGCAAGACCGACAGCACCTCCGTCCTGAACTGCGCACAGCATTTCGCGATCGTCCTCGACGGCCAGATCCAGTCGGCGCCGTACATCGACTTCGTCCGCAATCCGGACGGGATCCCGGGCGACAACGGCGCGCAGATCGACATGGCCGCCGGTGGGCTGGGCCACGCCAAGCAGCTCGCGTTGGCATTGCAAACCGGGGCCCTGCCCGTGCAGTTCGTCAGGTTGCCTTAACAGCGGATGCGACACGAAACGGTCGCGGCGGATGCGCACGACGAGCGCCCGGCTGATGAGCTCGTTCGCTTGGACTCGATCTTCCGACCCTTGCCGCTCCCGACGCTGCACTGTCGCGTTTTGGCGGAAACGCGACGCGTCTCCAACTATTCTGAGACGGGCGAGTTGCGTTCCGCTCGAAGCACTGATCTTTCCTCGCCGATATGGAGTGGTTTCGCGTTCCGCGGCGTTAGATCAGATCGCGACTGCGACTGCTGAGGACGTGGCGCCCGGTCTGCCGGGCGACCGCCGGCAGCACGAAGGTCGTCAGCCTCTCCAAGACGCTCGACCTCGCTCAGTAGCGAGGGACCGAGGGAATTCAAGTCGACTCGGCTAGCGGCGTCCGATCCGGAGGCTGTCCAAGAGTGCTCGAGCCGCGACCCGCGTCGCGGGTGATGCGCGCCTGCCGATCCCGTAGAAGACGTAGAACGCCCGTCCGCGTTCCTGGAAGGTGATCTCGCCGCTGTCCGCTGGCGTGCACAGACCTCCTGCGCCCTGACGGCGCGTCTCGAAGTGCCGCGGTCTCGGCGGAACCCGTCGCAGCATCCGCTTCCGCGAAGCACCGTCTCGTTCCTCAGTGAGCTGGACATAGGCGCCGCGGACGTGCCACTGCCCCTGCAGCGTGACAGAGCAGATCCCTCCGGAAGGCCGTGGATCCCGCAGTCCAAAGCTAGTCGCCGTGAAAATGGTGACGGGATCGAGGACGCCATTGATCCGGGCGGACGTGACGTGCCATCCCAACGGGAGCAGGAAGGAGAGTCGGTGGCCCGGGTACACGATGCGCGTTCCGGCCGAGCCAGCGCGCACCACTCGGAAGATCCGGTCGTCCGTGATCAGGCTCCCACGTCGACCTCGATAGCACGGCTCGCAATAGACGAAGACCTTGTACCGCCCCGGCGCAACACGCGGGACACGGAAGCGAATCGTCCCGAATGTAACTGGCAGAACACGTCCGCTCATTTTGCCGAGCCGGATCCATGGCGGTCGCGACGGTGCTCCGACCGAATATGGCGCACAAACAGCGCCGCCATGGCAGGAATACCGCTCCGGCGCAAGCCACGCCGGAATCATCAGCACCGGCATCCCGCTCGACCCCCGTCCCATGACTACCTGACCTGGCTTGCCCGCCGATGGGCTGAGCCGAGGCGGACCAACATCAGCGTCTGCCGTCGCACAAAGCACACCAAAGAGCACGCCGAATAAGAGGAGCACCCGCGTCACGATCCGTATACGGCGCTCGCGACCCAGGAAGTCCATCTCGTCCGCTGCGTCCGAGATAGACACTGTTCCACCTCGTGTCGTTGTCGCGTTTCCGCCAAAACGCGACATCTACGCAGGGTTTGACGCGGCGCGGCTTGCCGCCGTCACGCTGTATGCCGAGCCGTACGGCGGGTCTTACGTGCGAGTCTCGGCGGCTTTCTCTCTCGCCCGAGGCTTGAGCACTGGGCGCAGCTGATGCAGCTACTTGGCTATCTGTGAGCGCCCTAGGCGGTGACGTCTCATCGTCAGGGTGAAGTTGCTCGGATGTAGCTCCGCCTGGGCTCGAGTCTCGTGCGTGTCAGTCCACTGCCTCTGCATCACCACGAAGCTTCCGCTCCAACATCTTGATATCTAGCCTGTCCTGATCGGTCGCGTCCGGGTGATCGTGGTGCTCACGCTGGAGGGCGACGCTCGCGCACTGAACCGGGCGACCGCCGATGTATCCTGATGCGCGAGTTTCGCTCTCCGGGTGGTGAACTCGCCGACCTGCCGCGAGTTGCTGCCAAAGCTGACCGCCTTCGCTGCGTTCTACGAGCAGCAGGTCGACGGCACGGCCGCGTTCATCCTTGAGAAGTAGGAAGCCGGGCCATTCCTCCTCGGACACGCGTTGAAACCGCGGCAGCAAGGTCTCGATTTTCGCGACGTCGTCGAGCCTGACGCCCAAGTCGAGGTCGCGGTGTGTTCGGGTCTGCTGGCCTACCAGCGCATCGATGCCCCAGCCGCCGTCAACCCAGTAGTCGATCCCACCGCTCTCAAGGGCAGCCAAGACCTCGATTACGTCCTCACGCGTCATCTCGGCCACGACGCCAGTAGTTTCTCATCGCCTGGCTAGGAGGCGCTCCCCTCGGCGGTCGACCCGAGGCGCTGGCGCAACCGACGCCTGCGTTTCGTGGAGACATCCCCGCAGTACAGCGTGCGGTCATGGGGCCGCGTCGAGACATGCCAGAATCGGCTAGACGCTGGGATGTCGAATCGCTCCGTTGCCCGTACCTTCGATAAGACCGCCGAGCTCTACGAGCGGGCGCGCCCAGGTTGGCCAGCGGAGGCTCTCGACCACGTAATCGAAGAACTCGGAGTCGAGCGAACCGCGACGGTTCTCGACCTCGGTGCGGGCACCGGCAAGCTGACGCGGATGCTCGTCGACCGGTTCGACAATGCCGTGGCGGTGGAGCCGCTCGATGGCATGCGCGCGTTACTCGAGTCGCTCCTTCCGAAGGCGGAGACGCACGCGGGGAGCGGCGAGAGCATCCCGCTCGGAGACGATTCGGTCGACGCCGTGTTCAGCGCTGATGCGTTCCACTGGTTCGACGGGCAGCTGGCGCTCGCCGAAATCGGGCGCGTGCTTCGGCAGCGCGGAGCACTCGTCTTGATGTGGAATGAGCCTGACAAACCCACAGAGCCGTCGATTGCCGCCGCCGGTGAGCTGCTCAACGAGCGTGGGTCCTCCGAGCGGCAGATCAACCGCTATGCATCCGGTGCATGGCGGGAGTCTTTCGCTGGCTCACCTTTTCAGGAGTTGAGCAAGGCTCAGTTCAACCATCGGCAGGTCGTTGATCGGGAGCAGCTACTCGCGTACTTCGCGTCGATGAGCTGGATCGCTGTGCTACCCGATCGGGAGCGCGTAGAGCTGCTGAACGAGGTGCGAGGACTTCTTGACGCTGACGTGTACACACGGTTCTGGCGCGCCGACGTCTACTGGACGAGGCTCGCAGCCTGAGTTCTCGCAGGGACGATGACCGAGGTCGACCAGGAGGAGTTCCACGGCACTGCTATCGGCAGTCCAGGCCCCGTCTTGATCTGCCGCGCTCGGATGGGCCAGTGATGCTTCTATGTTTGTCAAGTCGCCAGTGGCGCTCCGTGTTCGAGTAGGCGGTAGAGCTTGCGGGCGAGGTAGCGCTTGAGGCAGCGGGTTGCTTC
>Ga0307278_10001042_pt1 | contig 13776 bp, 14 predicted proteins | sample ER_DNA_117_FD_194482 | JGI IMG/M metagenome (GOLD analysis project Ga0307278, IMG submission 194482) | Bulk soil microbial communities from the East River watershed near Crested Butte, Colorado, United States - ER_DNA_117 | ecosystem: Environmental > Terrestrial > Soil > Floodplain | place... | reverse complement strand
CACGAGCGGCTGGGGATGCCTCGGCGCCTCGCCCGCCCGCACGTGGACGTCGTCGCGGTGAAAGGTGATGTCAAGCTGGCCGAGCGCAACCTCCGTGCCGGCGAGCTCGCCGATGCTCCGGCGCAGGCGCTGCGCGAGCGGCACGCCACGCGTGTGGATGCCGACCAGCGCCACCCGCGCCAGCTCGGGGTTCCCCTCGACGATCTCGTGCGCGATCCGGGTGAGTGCCCGCTCGATCGCCTCGGCATCGAGGACGGTCTTCGCTGCAGAGATTTGCGCGCTCAGAGCGCGCTCACGGCGGGTGCCACCTGTACGACTCCTTTCCGGCCTCTCCGGACCGAGTTAAAGGGGTGCGATCGCGCGGGACTCTAGCTGCCCGGGCGGACGGAGCCTATCCTGCGCCATGCCGATCGTCGAGATCCAGGCGCTGCCTCAGCCCGGCGTGGACACGGGCGCCGTACTGCGCGCCGTCTGCGTCAAGCTCGCGGCGGAGATGCGCGTGCCTGCGCACGGCGTCTGGGCGACCTGGCGGCCGCTCGATGCGGGCGCCTACGCGGAGGGCGACAATACGCCCGAGGTCCAGCCCCGCGACACGCACCCGCCGCTCGTGCGGGTGATTGGCTTCAAGGGCCGCACCCCGGAACAGGTCGAGGGAATTATCGAGTGCGTCGCGCGCGTGCTCGGCCACGAGCTCGGTCTCGGGGACAACGTCTTCGTCGTCTTCGAGGAGGGTCGCTCGGGACGGGTCTTCACCGGCGGTGCCGTCGTCAAGGGCGACTAGTGGTGCTCGCCAGCAGCCACTCGACGGAGTAGTCGATGTGCTCAGGGAGCTCGCGCTCGGCGCGCTCGAGCCCGGCCGTGTACTCCGCGTCGGAGATCAGATCGAAGGTGCCGATGTGCTTGCCGCGAATCCGATCGAGCGCACTCTCACGCGCCAGCCGGCCTCGCTGGCCGAGCCGAACGAACCGCGGCGCCTCCAAGCCCGCAGCGGGCAGCTCCGACTCGAGGTCGCTCGCGGCAGGGAAGCGTGCGAGGTCCGCCTCCTTCAGCGACGGAAAGTAGTGGTTGAGCCAGAAGTCGTCGAAGTACGAGGGGTCGAAGGTGGCAATCACGAGCCGTCCGCCCGGGGCGAGCACCCGGTGAAGCTCTGCGAACGCGCGCGGCCGGTCGACGAGGTGGACGACGAGCCACATCGCCGCCCGTTCGAACCAGCCGTCCTTGAAGGGCAGCTCCTCCGCCGAGCCGAGCTTGAGCCCGGCGCCGTGAACGCGGCCGCGAGCAACCTCGAGCATCTCGGGCGAGGGATCGACGCCCCAGGCCTTGGCGCGGCCGGCCAGCGCGGCGAGGAACCGGCCGGTGCCGCACCCGACCTCGAGCACGCGCCGGCCGGTGAGATCGCCCTCGCGCACGAGCGTCTCGCAGACCTCGCGCCAGTTGTCGTCGGCCGGCCGTAGGTCGTCGTAGACGGCCGCTCGCCGCCCGAAATCAGGCGTCTTCTGTGAGATCGTCGGGCTCGGTCATCGCCTCGATCGCGTCCCGGGCCGCCTCCAGCTCGGATTCCGGGACCAGCACCTTGACCGGCGCGTCGTCCGTCTCGCTCGGGTGGTGGTCGACCGCCGACTCGAGCTCGACCTCGATCCCGGCCTCGCGCAGGATCGCCTCGATTTCCTCCGCCTCGGCGACGGTCTCGGCCAACGCGACCTGGACAAAGGCGCTCATGGAACGGTCTCCGGCTCGGGCTCTGGCACGCTCTCGTCGCGCCGGTGCACGACCCCGCCCTTGACGAGTCGCGGCACCCCCCGCTCGGGGAATGGCACGTCGATCACGTCGAAATCCTTGGGCACCACGGTCTCGGCGAAGATCGTACGCGCCTCGCGGGCCACCTCGGGCCCGAAGTAGCGGTTCGACAGGTGCGTAAGGGCCAGGAGGCCCACCTCTGCGTCGCGGGCGACCTCCGCCGCCTCGAGCGCCGTCGAGTGCGCGGTCTCCTGGGCGCGTTCGCGTTCCTCGTCGAGGAAGGTCGCCTCGTGGACGAGCACCTCTGCCCCGCGCGCCGCCTCCAGCACGGTCGCCGTAGGTGCGGTGTCGCCGCTCAAGACGAGCTTGCGGCCCGGGCGCGGCGGCCCGAGCACCTCGTCAGGGGTGATCACCCGCTCGTCCGGGGTCGTCACCGATTCGCCCGCCTGGAGCAGCCCGCGCTCCGGCCCGGACGGCACGCCAAGAGAGTCGGCAGCCTCGACGTCGAAGCGGCCCGGTCGCGGGTGCTCGATCAGCGCGAAGCCGAGCGACTGCACGCCGTGCGCCACCGGGAAGGTGACGAGGTTGTAGTCGCCGCGGTCGAGCACGTCGCCGGGCCGCAGCTCGATCAGCTCGAGCTCGTAGGGCAGCTTCCCGAAGACCCGGCGCAGCGCGCTGAAGAGATCCTTCAGCCCCGGCGGCCCGTAGATCGTCAGCGGCACCTCGCGCCCGCGCAGAGCAAAGGTCTTCAGCATCCCGGGCAGCCCGAGGTAGTGGTCGGCGTGAAAGTGCGAGACGAAGACCTCGCGCAGCTCGATCAGCCCGACCGACGAGCGCAGCATCTGGCGCTGCGTGCCCTCGCCGCAGTCGAACAGGAGCCGCTCGCCGCCCCGGCGCACGAGCAGCGCGGACGGCGCCCGCTGCGCGGTCGGTACCGAGCCTGAGGTCCCGAAGAAGACGAGGTCGAGGTCCACGGCCCGATTGTAGGGTTGGCCTCGCCGTGAACGAGTTCAGGAACGACGTGCTCGAGCTGATCCGCCGGGACCCGGACCCCGGGGAGCACGAGGCGATCCGGGAGCTCTGGAAGCGGCATTCCAAGGCGGAGGACAACCGCGACCTCCCCGGCCTGATCTCGACGCTCACCGAGGACTGCGTCTACGAGCTCGTCCAGACCGGCCACCGCTGGGAGGGGCACGAGGGCGCCGCGCGCTTCTACGGGGGCCTGCTCGGGGCCTTCCCCGACATCGACTTCCAACTGACCGACATCGTGATCGGCCCCCAGGGCGTCTGCGAGGAGGCCGACGTCACCGGCGCCCACGAGGCCGAGTGGCTCGGCATCCCGCCCTCAGGCGAAAGCCTCGCCTGGAAGGTGACGATTTTTTTCCCCTGGGACCGTGAGCGGCGCCTCTTCCGAGGCGAGCGCGTCTACACGGCTGGCCTCCCGCTACCCGGCTGAGGGCAGAACAAGACGCTGGCCGGGAACAAGCAGGCTCCCGGCCAGATGGTTGCGGCGGTCGATGCGGTAGATCGCGTCGCGGGGGTCGCCCGCGTAGTGGCTCGCCGCGATCGCCCAGAGCGTGTCGCCGGGCTTCACCGTGTACCGCACCTCGGGGCCGGCACCGTGGGACGCGCGAGCCACGACCGCCCACGCGATGAGCGCCAGAGCCGAAATCAGAAGGATCTTCCCGAACATGTGTTCGTCATGCTAACGCGAACGTCTGTTCGTGTCAAGCCGAAGTAGCTTGCCGGGCTAAATGCGCACGATCTGGGCCCTGATCTCGCTCATCGCCGTTGTGACGGCCGCTGCCGGCGCGGCTCACTACGCCGACGCGACTCCTCTCCTGACCTTCGGGATCTCGACGCTCGCGCTCGCAGGGCTCGCCTGGATCGTGTCGTTCGCGACCGAGCAGGTCGGCGAGCGCTTCGGCCCGGCGGTTACCGGGGTGCTGCAGTCGACGCTCGGGAACCTGCCCGAGTTCTTCGTGGTCGTCTTCGCGCTCTCCGCGGGCGAGATCGTGGTAGCCCGCACGTCGATCATCGGCTCGATCTTCGCCAACGCGCTGCTCGTGCTCGGCCTCGTGATCATCGCGGGCTGTCACCAGAGCGCCGACGGCGTGATGCGCTTCCGGGCACGCCTGCCGAAGGACAACGCGACGCTATTGCTGCTCGCGAGCTTCCTGATCGTGATCCTCGGAATCTCCGCCGCCAGCGGCGACAAGGCCTCACACCACGTGAAGGCGATCTCGATCGTCGGCGCGGTGGCGCTGCTGGTCACCTATGGCGTTTGGCTGTTCGACTACCTCCGCTCCGATCCGAAGAGCGAGCCGTCGCACGCTCCGCCGCGCATCTCGATGACCGTCGCGCTGGTGCTCCTCGGGGCCGCCGGGGTCGGGGCTGCCTTCGTCTCCGACTGGTTCGTGACCGCGTTGACGCCGGCGATGGACCGCATCGGCGTTCCCAAGGCCTTTGCCGGCCTCGTGATCGTGGCGATCGCGGGCAACGCCGTCGAGAACACGGTCGGCGTGGTGCTCGCGCTCAAGGGCGACGCCGACCTGGCGATCTCCGTCGTCAAGAACTCCGTGGCCCAGATCACGGCCTTCCTCTTCCCCGCGCTCGTGCTCGTCTCGCTGCTCTTCGCAACGCAGCTCACCTTCGCGCTCGCCCCGGTCTACATCGGCGCGCTGCTCCTGACCGCGCTCGCGCTGTGGCAGATCACGGGCGACGGCGAGGCGACGAGGTTTGAGGGCGTGGCGCTGATCTCCCTCTACGTGATCCTGGCGGTGCTGACCTTCTTCGAGTGATCAGGTGCCGTTGAGGAAGCGCCCGTCCTTGTAGATCAGCTCGCCATCGGCGAAGACCTCGCTGCCAGAGCGGAGGTCGCAGATCATGTCCCAGTGAAGCGCCGAGCGGTTCGTGCCGCCGCACTCCGGATAAGCCGTACCGAGTGCGAGGTGGACGGTGCCGCCGATCTTTTCGTCGAAGAGGATGTTGCGCGTGAAGACGTCCACGGCGTCGTTCAGGCCGAAGGCGAATTCGCCGATCCGCCGGGCGCCGTCGTCTACGCCGATCATCTCCTCGAGGAAGTCCTGTCCGTGCGTCGCGGTCGCCTCGACGACCTCGCCCTCGTGGAAGCGAAGCCGGACGTCGTCCACCTGGCGGCCCCGGAAGACGGCCGGGAACGTGAAGCGGATCTCACCCTCGGCGCTCGTCTCCAGCGGCGCGGTGAAGACCTCGCCGTCCGGGAAGTTCTCGTGGCCGTCGGCGGCGATCCACTTGCGGCCGCCCACTGCCATCGTCAGGTCGGTGCCTTCGGCCACGATCCGCAGCTCCTGCTTGCCGGCCAGGAAGTCGGCCTTCGCCTGCAGTCGCTCGGCAAACTCGCGCCAGCGGGCGACGGGATCGCCGTCGTCGAGGAACGCGGCGCCGTAGATGAACTCCTCGTACTCGGACAGCGACATCTCCGCGTCCTGCGCAGCGGCATCCGTCGGGTAGGCGCTCAGCACCCAGCGCAGCTCGCCGCTCATTGCGCGCTCGAGGTAGCGGTCGCGTAGCTCCGAGCGGGAGCGCTCGACCAGCGCCTGGCGAGCCGGGTCGATGCTCGTCATCGCCTTGGTGTTCGACGTCGCCTCGACCACGATCCGCACGTCGGCGCGCTCGATGTCCTCGCGCCGCGCCGGGTTCACCCACGTCACCTGGTCGTCGTTGCCCTCGGTGAGCAGGACCTCGGCGAGGTCGAGGCCGATTCGCGTGACGGGTTGGGCGCCCGCTTCGAGCACCGCGCGGTACATCTCGTTCAAGAGGGGCTCCACGATCACCGGCGCCTCCAGCAGCACGATCTCGCCGGGCGTCACCCGCCCCGAGTAGCCGACGAGAACGTCGGCCAGGCGCGCGAGCCGCGAGTCAGACACGGGCGGGCTCTGACTGCTCGAGGAAGTGCCCCGCCCGCCAGACGAGCTCGCCGTCGGCGTAGACCTCGCCCTCCTCGCGCAGGTCGCAGACGAGGTCCCAGTGCAGCGCGGAGGTGTTCTGGCCGCCGAGCTCCTCGAACGACGAGCCGAGCGCGACATGCATCGTGCCACCGATCTTTTCGTCGAAGAGCGTGTTGTTCGTGAAGCGGTCGATCTCGTAGTTCAGCCCGAAGGCGACCTCTCCGAGCAGGCGAGCGCCCTCGTCCACGTCCAGCAGCGCCTCGAGGAACTCCAGGCCACGGGCGGCCTCGGCCCCGACGACCTTGCCGCCCTCGAAGCGGAGGCGGATGTCCTCCACCTCACGACCGCGGAAGAGCGCGGGGAAGGTGAAGCGAATGTCGCCCTCGGTCACCGTCTCGAGAGGGCTCGTATAGACCTCGCCGTCGGGCATGTTGTAGAGGCCGTCAGCGGGCTGCCAGCGCCGGCCTTCGACTCCCAACCGCAAGTCCGTGTCCGGGCCGACGATGCGAATCTCGCGTGCCTCGGAGAGCGCGTCAGCGCGACGGCGGAGGTCGTCGCGCACGCCGTTCCAGTGGGCGACGGGATCTTCGGTGCCCTCCACGTGGCAGGCGCGGAAGACGAAGTGCTCGTACTCCTCGATCGACATCTCGGCGTCCTGGGCGTGCGCGTTCGTCGGGAAGACGACCCCGCACCAGCTCAGCTCGCCGGCGGCGATCCGCTCCCAGCGCCGCTTGGCCAGTTTGCGGCTCGAAGCGATCAGGCGCTGGTGGCGCTCCGGTGGGACGCGGGTGAGGGCGCGCGTGTTCTCCTCGGCCCAGATCGTCACGATCGCGTGCACGAACTCGATCTCGGCGGCGGCGATCGGTGAGAGGAACGCGAGCTGGTCGTCGTTCCCCTTCTTGACCAGGATCTCCGACAGCTGCTCCGGCTCGACGTTGGCGTACGGGTGGGCCCCGGCCGCGAGGGCGGCCCGGTAGAGCTCGACTGCGAGCGGCGCCGCCACGGGCGGCACGTCGACTCTGAGGATCTGTCCCGGCTCGAGTCCGAGCGAATACGAGACGATCAACTCGCCCAGACGCTCGACTCGAGGGTCTCTCATCTGCGCGGGGAGCCCACGCGGAACGTCTTGCTCGCAAGCACGGTGGAGCGCTGTGGGTTCATCGTCGAGACCATCCGGATCACGTAGACATACCTGCCGGGCTTGAGCTTACGTATTGGAAAGTACACCACCCGGCCCTTGGCCTTGATCGTCCCGGTTGCCCTCAACACGGGTTTCGGTCGGCCCGTCGCCAGCCGGCGTCCGAGAACGGCCTTGGCCGGGCCAGCCTTGAAGATTCCCGCTCGGAAGGTGGCCTCTTCGCCCGCGCGCGCGAGGAAGCTCCAGCGCGAGCGCTTGGACTTCAGCGGCTTGCTCAGGCTCCCCCACGAGGCGAACGGCGAGACGACTCCCGGAGCGTGGACCCAGGGTGTGATCGCCGCCTGGCAGTCCCCGTGGGTCAGGGCGATCATCGCCTTGACCGCGTCGTACGAGGGCCGGTGCGATCCGTCGGCCCGGATGAGCCCGCTCTGCCAGGTCTTCAGATCGAGCTCGTCCGCCAGGTGGAAGAAATTCAGTAGACGCACCGTCGGGTCGCAGGCCGCCTGCTTGATCAGGTCGCCGTAGATCTGGGCCTGAGTCGCCTCGTCTGTAGTTGGCCCGTTCTCGGCGCCCGAGTAGAGGGGCGCGAGCGCAGGCAGGATCCCGACCTGCCAGCCGACCTCGTCGAGGTCGAATAGCAGAGGCTTGGCGAAGGTCTTCCCGGGCTCGGCGAAGGGCGTCTGCGCGGTGCCGTGGAAGGCATCCCAGACCGCCTGCTTGATCCGGTCGAGATTGGGCATGCCTGCGTTTGGCCAAACGTAGCCCGTCGTGACCGAATCGCGGCTCGTGCTGGGGTACGGGTGGAAGGCGAGCTCGTCCATCAGCGGCTTCGTTCGCTTGCTGGCGCGATAGGCCACGCCGAGGTCGCGCAGGAAGCGCACCGGGGAACGTGAGGCGTTGCTGCTCGCATTCGGCAGGTCGTTCCCGCGCGGCGAGAGGCCGATGCCGATCACGGTGATAGCCGGGTCGACCGCCTTCAGCGCGTCATAAGACTGCGCCAGGAAGGGCAAGTAGGCGGCGGCGGAGAGCGCCTTTCCGGACGGGTCGAACTGCGGCAGCCAGAAGCGCGGCTGGTTCGGCTCGTTCCCGATCACGTAGTCCTTCACCGTAGGGAAGGTCTGCGCGAGGTGTTGGACGAACTCGGCGAACCGGGGCACCGCAGCGGGTGAGCTCGTCACGCCGCGCGCGTCCATTGGCGAGACGGCGAAGATGATGCGCGTGTGCGCCGCCTGCGCCTGGGGGATCCAGCTCTCGATCTCGGCCTGGCTCTGGATCACGGCCGGGTTCGCGGCGTCCCACGGAATCGAGACGCGGTTGGCGGTGAGCCCGATGTCTGTCAGCGACGCGAAGAACGCAGCGCCGCCGTCGGCTTTGCCGGCGTCCTCGGTCACGCCGACTTCGAGGCTGCCCTGCGCCGCCCCCGCCAGCGCGAGCGCCAGCGTGGTGCAACACAAAAAACCCGAGATCCTCGTCAGCGGCATTGCGGCTCCTGGAGTAGACCCATCATCAGATTCCCACGTTCTTCGTCAAACGTGTAGCGGCTCCTCGACCCTATTGATCGGCGGTGACGGTGGATGCTTGAGCCTCGAATGCGGCTAGCACAGCATCTAGCAGCGGCCTGGCGCCGAACCGGACTGGGTCGTCGGCCGGCAGGCCGGTCTCCTCGGCAACCGCTGCGATCGCCGCGCGGGCGGCGGCGTCGTCGTCGAGCCCGTCCGTGTTGAGCGCCAGGCAGGCGACCCGCGCGGGCCGTAGCGGCAGCGCGATTCGCTCGTGCAGCTCGATCAGCTCGAGCAGGCTCGGCAGGGGGTGACCCGGGTAGCCCTCGATCTCGGTCGCACCCGCCTTGTGGCAGAGCACGAACACGTGGGGCGCCGAGCCGTGGATCAGCCCGAGCGTGACGCCCGAGTACGCGGGATGGGAAAGCGAGCCCTGGCCCTCGACGAAGAGAAGCTCGCCTCCGCGGCGGCTGCCCTCGACCACGAGTTGCTCGGCCGCGCCCGCCAGGAAGTCGGAGACGACCGCGTCCACGGCGATCCCCCAGCCCGCGATCGCGATCCCGGTCTGGCCGGTCGGGACGAAGACGGAGGCGAGGCCGCGGCGCCGGGCCTCGAGGTCGAGCTCGAGCGCGACGGTCTTCTTGCCGATCGCGCAGTCCGAGCCGACGGTGAGGGCGATCTGCGCCGGAATCAGGAGGTTCTCGCCGGTGGGGACGTTCAGCTCGGCGGGAGGCTTGCGCAGGTCGCGCAGCTCGACGTTGTGCCGCACGGCTAGCTCGGCGAGCTCGGGATCGTCGCTGATGAACTCGTGCAGGCCGCTCTCCACGTCGAGGCCCTTCGAGATGGAGGCCTTGAGCAGCTCGCGCCACTCCGGGGGAAAGCGGCCGCCCTGGGTCGCCACGCCGACGACGGCGGTGGTCGGGTTGAAGCAGAGCGCGTCGTTCACGCCCGCGACGATCGGGATCCCGTCCTGCAGCTCTCCGGCCCGCGTGGAGTCGAGGATCGCCACCGTCGGGTCGGGCGCGTAGCGGATCACCCCGCGGGCGGTCTTGCCGTAATGAGGATCACCGGAGTGACCCTCAGCGAGGATCAGATACCGCTTCTCCTCGCGCCCCTGGCCGGCGTCGCCTCCTGCCGGGCGGAGCCCGGCCCCGGCGTCGCCTTCCGTCGCTGGCGGCCCGGCGCTCTCCGGGCCCTTGTCGCTCACACTGTGCCCTCCGGCCCCGAACCGCCAGCAACGGCCCAGGTGCGCGAGGCGGGGCTGACCCCGAGGCCCGGGTCTTCCGAAGGGAGTTGGACCCCGTCCACGAGCTCCACTCCCGGCCAGGGGTCTTCGGCCAGAAGCAGGTTGCCGTCGAGATCGACGTGGTCGAAAAGGCTCGCCACCTGCGCGCCTGCGGAGACCGCCAGGCCCGACTCGTTCATGCAGCCGAGCATCAGGCCGAGCCCGAGAGCGCGGCCTGCGTGGGCGATCCGTACGGCCTCGCGGATGCCGCCCGACTTGGCGAGCTTGACGGTGAGGCCGTGGGCCCGCTCGGCGCACGCGGGCACGTCGGCGAGGGTGTGGAGATCCTCGTCGACGTAGATCGGGAGCGGTGAGCGGCTTTTCAACTCAGGGCCGCCGGGGTCGCCGGCCGGGAGCGGCTGCTCGCAGTATTCGACACCGAGCTCGGCCAGCTGCGGCATGGCCTCCAGCGCCTCGTCCAGGCTCCAGGCCTCGTTCACGTCCACCTGTAGAGGCACCTGCGAAACCCCGCGTACGGCGCGCACCCGCTCGACGTCGAGCCCGTCGCCCCCGCCGATCTTCAGCTTCAGGCGCTTGAACCGGCCCCCCACACGCTCGGCCCGCTGAGCCATGTCGTCGGGATCCCCCAGCCAGACCGTCCACGAGGTCGGCGGCCCCGCGCGCTCGAGCCCCAGCAGCCGCCAGACCGGCAGGCCGACGAGCTTGCCGCAGAGATCGTGCAGCGCCGCGTCGATTCCCGCCTTCGCCGCCTGCTCTCCCGGGCGCTCCCGGAGCCGCGCCTCGATCGCCTCGAGCGCGAAGGGATCTTCTCCGAGCAGCTCTCCGGTCTCCTGGACGAAGGAGAGCGCCGATTCGGCCGTTTCCTCGTAGCGGTCGATCGGAGTCGCCTCGCCGTAGCCGCTGACGCCGTCGTGACGGATCTCGATGAAGACCACCTCGGCCTCGTCCTGGGCCCCGCGGGAGATGACGAAGGTCTCCGCCATCCGCAGCGTCGCGATCCTGGCCTCCAGCTCCACGCTCGATACCTTAAGAGCCCAGAGACGGTTCGTGATGAGTGCAATTGGGTCGACCGGTCATTTCGGACGGACGCACGGGCAAAGCCCGCGCGTCCTGATGTCGGCAGCGCAAGCGGCGCCTTAGGTGCGCTCGCTGGCCGCGTACCTCCGCAAGCTCGACCCGCATCTGCCTCGGCAGGTCTGGCTGGTGCAGGCGGGCGGCGTCGTCAACGCGCTCGGCAACGGGATCGTCTTCCCGTTCATCGTCATCTACCTGCACAACGTGCGCGGGATCTCGTTCGCCGAGGCGGGCCTCGCACTTGCCTTCGGCGGCGTGGCCGCTCTGGCCGCGGGGCTGCTGGCGGGCTCGACTGTCGACCGCATCGGGGGGCGCAACACGCTCCTGCTCGGGCTGGCCCTCCAGGCGTCCGCGTTCGTCATGTTCCCGCTGATCCGGGAGCCCTGGCAGGCCTTCGCGCTGATCGGCCTCGAAGGCGTCGGCACTGCCTGTTTCTGGCCTGGCCAGTCCACTTTGCTCTCTCGCCTCACCCCGGCGGCGGCTCGTCATTCGGCGTTCGCGCTACAGCGGGTCAGCATGAATCTCGGCCTGGGCCTCGGCGGAGTCGTCGGCGGCCTGATCGCGACCACGAGCCACCCCAGCAGCTTCACGACGCTCTTCGTGGCCGACGCCGTCACCTTTGTCGTCTTCGTTGTTGTGCTCTCGACGATCAAGGAGCCTCGGGTCGAGGTCGACGAAGGCCGGCAGGCCAAGACCGGTTACCGAGCAGTGCTGCGCGACCGGAACTTCGTCGCGCTTCTTGGCTTGAACGTGCTCTTCGTTGCCGTCGGCTACGAGGTGTTCGCGCTCCTGCCGCCCTTCGCGAAGAACTACGCCGACGTGAGCGAGCGCTGGATCGGCTTCATCTGGCTCGCGAACACGCTCCTGATCGTGCTGTTCCAATTGCCTGTGTCGAAGGCGCTCGAAGGCCGTCGGCGCATGGCTGCACTGGCGCTGATGAACCTCCTCTGGGCGGTCGCAGCCCTGATCGTCCTCGCGGCCGGTGAGCTGCTGACCGCCACCTCCGCGGCGCTGGTCTTCGTCGTGGCGACGATGGTCTTTGGCCTCGGCGAGATCCTGCAGGGCCCGACGCAGGCGCCGCTCGTCGCCGACCTCGCGCCCGAGCACTTGCGCGGCCGCTACTTCGGGCTCAGCGCCATGTCCTGGAGCGCCGGCAGCATCCTCGGCCCCGCCGTCGGCGGCGCGCTCCTCGGCTGGCACCCACTCGCCGTGTGGCCCATCGCCGCCGCCGTCTGCGTGGTCGCCGCGATCGGCTGCCTGCTCCTCGAGCGCCGACTCCCCGAGCGCGTCCGGCGAACGCCGAAGCCCGAGCCGGTGACGATGACCCCGATCACCCCGCCGCTAGACTTGGCCCCCGAGCGCCTGTAGCTCAGGGGATAGAGCGCGCGCCTCCGGAGCGCGAGGTCGCAGGTTCGATTCCTGCCAGGCGCATCCACGGCCTGGTTGAGCGGATTCGGAGAGGCTTGGCAGGAACGTTCACCTTTCGCTCTCCTCGAGGAGTGAGCGCAGGGTCTCGGCCGGGAGTGCCTTCCCTACCCGAAGCCACTAGCGTCAGCGCGCAAAGTGGCCTGATCCCACTGCTCTCGCCGCTACTCGTCGTTCGATCGACGTGGTCGGCCTTCTCGGCCTATTGCGATGAAGCGCTCGCGCGCCAGCCCTTGCAGATGCGTAGGAAGGCGCGAGATGTCGTTCCCCATCGGACTGCGCGCGGCCGCCTCGACGAGATCGCGCTCGAGATCGTGATCGGCACGTTGGCTGACGATATCGGTCAACGTTGTTAGCGCTTCAGCGAAGACGCCGGGTGGGGCTCCCGGCTCATCTGGGAGTTCCGCAGCCGCGTCGCGCAGTTCCGCTGGGCCGCGGAGCAGGATCGCCTGCCGCACTTTTTCGACCTCCTCTTGTGCCGTATCGAAGTCTTGAAGCCGCTCGATGACCGACTGCGCTGCCGACGCGAACGCCTCTGCGGCGACATCGCGATTCCGAAGCTCGTTTTTGAGCGCTTCGAGCGCCGCCTCGGCCTCCGCACGAGCCAGTTCGGCCCGCTTCTCCTCGAGTCGACGCTCGTAGTCTTGCTGTGCGCGCAGCGCGAGGGTTAGGCGACCTTCTCGTTCGCTCCGCTGCTCGTCGAGCGCGCTCAAGGCGGCCTGGCTTTTCTCGGCCAGCTGCGTTGCATGCTGGAGCTCTCGCTCCATGGCGCTGATCTCTCGCTTGAGCTCATCCTTATCCATGTGCGCTGTGATTGTGCCGTAGCTCTCCGTAACCCGCAGGCGATGCGTTCCGCGAGTGAGTTATGCGGGTACGCCAGTGACGCGGCAGGGATGACTGCGGCACCTGGCAACCGCGCTACGCCCTGGGGCGCAAGCGCGGATACCCGTCGCCCTGCCGCGCCTTCATCGGATAGGAATCGCAATCACGTAGGGATAGGGTTGCGCCCACTGCGGCTGTGCCTTCATCTCCCACGGATCCTCGTCTGCCGCCACCACCCAGCTAGAACTCGACGGATTCGGCCACTAGCACCGGGTCTTCGTCGCTTTGCTCATCCTCGCACAGCACTGAGCGCGCCTCCGACGCGCTTCCCCTGGGGCGCAGCTAGTGGAGAAGCCGGAGCGCGAGATCGGCGGAGAGTCCTTGTTGCAGGAGCCGGACCGCCGCATCCTCAGCGATCTCGACCTGGGCGGCGAGAAGTAGTCCGTCACACGGCGCTGCGCCGGCGTCGAGGAACAACGTCAGACGACCTCGCAGCAAGCATTCAGCCTCGGACGCCGTCAGGTGCTCGAACTCTGCCGCAGTCACCGCACTCCTTCTCTCGCCGTACTTACTCGCCGAACTGCGATATCGGCGGAAGTAGGGCTCGTGCCCTCCCTCGATCGGGTAGTGGCGACCCTGCGGCCAGGCAGGGGGCGTCCTGTTGTCCTAACTTCGCCTTCTGGAAGCGGGTCTCATTCGGCGACGCCATGACCATGTCTCGCGGATTACTACTCGTAGCTCTCGCCTTCGCGGCACCAGCGCTTCCCGCGGCTGCTTCTTCACCGCCGGTGTCAACCAGCTTCAGCATCGTCGGCTACGAGTACGCCTTCACGTCAAGCGTCGGCTCCTTCGCCGGCAACGGCAGCGGGAATACGGGCGGCACGGGTTACTGGAACATGACGGGTT
>Ga0307278_10001041_pt1 | contig 13780 bp, 11 predicted proteins | sample ER_DNA_117_FD_194482 | JGI IMG/M metagenome (GOLD analysis project Ga0307278, IMG submission 194482) | Bulk soil microbial communities from the East River watershed near Crested Butte, Colorado, United States - ER_DNA_117 | ecosystem: Environmental > Terrestrial > Soil > Floodplain | place... | reverse complement strand
CTGAGGTGGTCCGTGGGTGCTCCGTGACCCGGAGGCGGAGCCAGGCGAGCTGGCCATCGTCGTCCCGCACGCGGTGGTCGGTGGTGCTTGGCGGCCTTGGTTCCTGCTCGGTCTTGCCGGGGCCGCGCCCGGCTTGTGTCGGGTTGGGGTTGGTGGTGGCTGGGGTGGCTGGGGTGGGTTGGGGTGGTGGTGGGGTGGCTGGGGTGGGTCAGGGCTGGTCGTGGGCGTAGCCGACGTGGATGTGGCCCTGGTGGCCTTCGTCGGTGAAGTAGGGGCGGTGGCCCAGCGGGAACGGCGAGCCGATCTCGGCGGGCCGCAGCGGCCCCTCGAGGCCGTCCAGCCAGGCGACCAGGGCCCGCGCGGCGGGGCTGTGGGCGCCCACGGGCTGGCCGTTGACGCGGTCGATGTCGACCGCGCGCCAGACGGTGTGGTTGGAGACCCGCCGGGTGCCCTTGACGTAGCGGGAGTGGCCGCGGTGCAGGCACGACAGCCGGATCGTCCAGCGCTGGGCCAGCACCGCCAGCAGCGACTCCACGCGCAGGTCCAGCCGGCCCGAGGCCAGGTCGGGGCCGGGGTCGCAGCCGTGGCTGCTGGTGGTGGTGACCGCGGGGTTGTGGGCCAGGGCGACCACGAAGGGGTCCTGCGCGGGCGCCGGCGCGGGGGTGGGGGTGGGGGTGGTGTAGCGTGCCGCCCAGGTGATGACCTGGTGGACATACCAGCAGGCGTTGTTGTAGCGCCTGAGGGCCTGGTGCAGGGCGGCGGCGCCCAGGACCTGGGGGCAGGGGTCGCGGGCGGGGTCGGCGCCGGCAAGGCCGTTGGCGCACAGCTTGCGGGCGGCGGCGGGGATGGCGTCTCGGGGGTCGTAGACGTCGCCGCCGTGGCCGTAGGCGTCCCAGGTGGAGGGGGGGCCGTTGCGGATGTTGAACTGCATCGGGCCGGCGCAGCAGCCGTGGCGGTTGACGCCGGCGTGGACCCCGGGGGCGGTGGAGCGGCCGTGGTCGGACTCGAGCTTGCCGATGGCGGCCAGGGTGGGCCAGGTGAGTCGGGGGCAGGCGGCGGCGGCGGTGGTGGTGTACAGGCCGAGGTAGCGGCGGGGGATGTCGGCCAGGGCCAGCGCGCTGGCGGGGGGGGTGGGGCCGGGCCGGCCGGGGGGGCTGGGGGTGGGGGGTTGGGTGGTGGCGCGCAGCACGGCGCTGGCGCCCCTGCCGAGCGCTCGGGGGACCGCGGCCAGGGAGAACCCCGGCGACGCCGAACCAGCCAACACCGCCAACACAAGCAGCGCGGCGACGGCGGCGCCGCCCTTGAGCCTGGCACGCCTCACCGCGTCAGGCCACCGCCCAGCCGGACTTGCCCAGCTTCACAGTCACGTAGGCGGTGGGCATCCTGCCCGCGCCTGCGTCGGCCATCACGAGGACCCGAGCCTCCCTGGCGCCGACCCGCTGCTGCTGCAGGGCCTCCACCCTGTCACGAGCGACGTGCTGGGTGCGGGCGAACCAGTCGGCGGCGACCTCCTCGGGCCGCCGCCCGACCTGCCGGGCCACGGCCCCGCTGGTCGCCTTGTGCAGGGCCGACGTGCGCTCCACCGTGGCCGCACCGGACCTGGCAGCCGGCAGGCTCCTGGCCCCGGGCGCGTCGGCGTTGTCGTACAGCGAGCTGACGATCGACCCGAGCACGACCATCAGCACGGCCACGGCGGTGAGCCGGCGGCCCAGCGGGCTGGCCAGCACCCGGACCGGGACGAGCAGGAGCTGGGCCGCGGCGCGGATGCCAGGCCCGAGCGGCTCCCCGGCGCCCGGGGCCAGCCCGGCGACACCGGGACGGGCACGCCGAACTGCGGTTGCGTGCGCGTTCATCTTGGATCACTCCCCAGTTGCATTGACGTACGCCGCCTTGCGCAACCTGCGGCGACGAACGATCCACCAGCGGCTGAGCACGGCGAACAGCAGCGGCCACGTGGATCCCGCGAGCAGCATCCCGACGTACTCGTCGGAGGAATGCAGGGCGTTGGCCACCCGCATCACGGCCAGGGAGGCCAGGGACGCGAAGGCCAGCACGAGCGCGGAGGCAAGAAGGGGAAGGAGCCACCATCGGATCACGGCACCGCGCCGGCGCGGGCCGTCAACCGTCAGCGGGACGGCGAACGGCGCGGCCAGGCAGAGCAGGAACAGCAGGGTCTGGGCGCAGGTCGCCAGCATCGCCAGCACGCCCAGGGCGACGGCGAACGGCAGCACGTAGCCGAGGGCCGACGTGGCGATGAACGCCCGCTCCGGGCCGCGCCTGCCGATCGCCCAGTCGTTCACGCCGCTGACGTTGCGGCGCAGGACGCCGAGCACGCCACCCTTGCTCGACGGGTCTGCCTCGGCAAGCACCGACGTGCCCGTCTGGAGGCGCGACAGCGGCTGGGCCACGAACGAGGTCCAGTAGCGGGTGGCGAGCCGCTGGTGGGCCTCGTCGGCGCTGCGCGCCCCCCTGGTCTCACCGTTCGGCGCCACCTGTGCGACTGCCCCGAGCATGACGTTCGGGATGCCCACACCCGGCTTGGCGGCGAGCCGCATGGCCCCCTGCGGCTTGGTCACCAGCAGCGTGGCGCCCAGCACGAGCATGATGGCCAGCAGCCAGGTGCGGGCCGAGGGCCGCCTGAGGATCCCGTAGCCCAGCAGCGCGAGCAGGACCAGCTGGGTGCCGCCCTCGAGCAGCGGGCGGTGACCCTCGCGCCAGCCGCCCACGCCGTCCGCCGTGCGCCCGCCGACAAGGAAGTCGAACAGGTTGAAGCGGTAGACGTCGCGCTGCCGCTCGATGGACGAACGGGCGAGCCACCCGGTGGCCCGGACCGCCGCCCGCGCCCAGGAGTTCAGCACGCCCCCGCCGGCGATGTCGACGAGCTCGTGCTGGTAGCTCCATGGTGCGCCGCCAGGCGCGGAGCCGGCGTCGCGGCTCGGGTGGATGACGATCACCACGGCCAGCAGCACCGCCGCGGCGACCATGTAACGGACCAGCACGACGCGGAACTGCCCGGCGACCCCGCGGTCAGCAGCCAGCGGGACGGTCCGGATGGACGCGTCCCGCGAGCGGTCGCGGTGCTTCTGGGCGGTGATGCTCACGGCTTCCCCTTCACGTGAACAGCGCGCGTTGCGTCGAGCTGCGCTCGAACATACGTTCGAACAAAACATATGTTCTGCCTATTGGGCGTCCACGTCAAGCTGGGTTTTCGCCCTTCGCCGCGCCGCTATATCGCTATCCCCTTGGCTCCAGTCCGGCCTGTCCGATGCGTTCCGAACGTGCGCCGGCGATCGCGCCGTAGGGAAGCGGCGGCGTAACCACCGCCTCCTCGATGAGCCGGTAGAACAGCAGGCCGCGGTGGGTGGCCGAGCGCCGGTTGAACCGGAAGGTGAACTCGTCCAGGTACCAGTCCAGCTGGGCCGGTGACGCCGCGCCCTGGTGGGTCCCGGCAAGCCACCGTCTGAGCAGGCGGGACACCAGGTCGACGAAGGCCAGGGACCGCCGCTCGGCCCGGCCGCGCGGCTGGGCCGTGTAGCCCCGCTCACGCAGGACGCCGACGAGCCCGGAGTCGGCCGTGCGGACCACGGCGCCGGGCTCCACCGCCCAGGCAACGAACGCGGCCAGGCCGGCCGTCCCGCCTGCCACCTGCTGCATTCGCACCCTCCCCGGCTCGTCGCCGCGGTCCTCGACCGCCAGCGCGACCACGCTGCGCCGCCCGACCGGGGTCTCGCCGACCTCGACCACGCCGGAGAGCCGGGGCCGGCCCGAGCGGACCATGGCGCGCCGGTAGCGGTGCAGCAGCATCCAGGCGGTCTCGTAGCTGGCCAGACCGAGGCGGCGCTGCAGGTCGGCAGCTGAGACACCCTGCTCGGCGGTGGCGATCATCCAGGCCGCCGTGAACCAGCACGACAGCGGCGTGCGGGTGCCCTGGAACAGGGTGCCGGACGTGACCGTCGTCTGGTGCTGGCAGGACGGGCAGACGAGCCGGCGGCGCGAGCCACGCCACGGCTGCCTGGCGACCGCGCCGCACGCCGGGCAGACGAACCCGTCCGGCCAGCTCAGCCGTTCCAGGTAGCGCGCGCAGGCGTCGTCGTCAGGGAACAGCTCGCAGAACTCTGCCCAGGTGCGGGGGTAGTCCCGGCCGGGCTCGGGCATCGCGGCCCGCTGGCGCTCAGCCTCCGGAGGTCCAGAGGCCGCCCCCGCTGGGCCTTCGCTCCCTGGGGGGCCGGTGGGCCCTGCCACTGGGCGTTGGCTGCCAGGGGGACCGGTGGGCGCTGCCACTGCGCGTTCGCTCCTCGGAGGGCCGGTAGGCGCTGCCACTGCGCGTTCGCTTCCCGGGGGGTCGCTTGGCGCTGCCATCGGGACCTCGGTGGGCGGTCCGCCGGTCCTGCCAGGCTACAGGGGGCCGAGCCGGTCCGCCGGCCAGACCCGCACGACGGCCCGGCCGACCAGGGCGGAGCGGGGGACCTGGCCGAAGACCCGGGAGTCGGAGGAGTCCTGGCGGTTGTCGCCCATCATCCAGTAATGGTCGGGCGCGATCCGGACCGGACCGAAGTCGTCGGTGAACGTGCGGGGGGGCAGGTAGGGCTCTTCGACCGGGCCGCCGTTGCGCCACAGCCGGCCGTCGCGGCCCTCCACCACGTCGCCCGGGAGCCCCACCACCCGCTTGATCAGGTCCTCGCTGCCCGGCGGGGTGCCGCCGAAACCCTGGGCCACCGCCCGCCGCATCCACGAGAGGGCGCCCGAGTCGGCCCGGTGGCGCGCGAAGGTCGGCCGCAGGAACACCACCACCTCCCCGTGCTCGGGTGCGCCGAGCCGGTAGGAGAGGCGGTTCACGACCACCCGGTCGCCGACTTCGAGGGTCGGCGCCATCGACCGGGACGGGATGAAGAAGGCCTGCACCAGGAACCCTTTGACCAGCACCGCGAGCACGATGGCGGTGAGCACGAGCAGCGGCAGCTCGCCCCACTGGCCCTGGTGCCCGCGCGCGTGCCGGGGGTGCCGGCTGGAGGCCCGGGGGTGCCGGCTGGAGGCCCGGGGGTGCCGGCTGGAGGCCCGGGGGTGCCGGCTCCCGTACCGCTCCACCCGGGTCGCTCTGGTCGGCGTGTGGTGCAGTTCCTCCACTCCCTTTCGTCCCGACGGGGGTGTCCGAGCCGCCTGCGCGTCTTCCGGCCGTCGGCGCGCTCGGGCGTGCGGGGGACCGACCTTCGTCACGGGGGGGCCGTGCGCCGACCGGGGAGCCATTGTCGCGCATCCCGCCGACAATGGGGGAGTCCAGGGTGCCGCCTGGCCTGGGGCCCAGCCTCAGCCCTGGTACCCGCCCGGACCGTACGGGTACCACCAGGCCTTGCGGTCCGCCGAGGGGCCAACCGAGCAAGAGCCGGCGCGGCAAGGAGAGACGAATCGGCCGGTCGGACCCCGTCCCCCACTCCGAGCAGAGCAGTCGCAGCGAACGGGGTCCGACCGGCCGCCCCACGCCGCGCCTACGGGTTCCCGCGCTCGGCCGAGGCGATGGCTGCGTCCAGCACGTCCAGCCCCTCGTTGAGCAACCCCTCCTCCATCACCAGCGGGGCGAGGATGCGGACCACGTTGTCGTGGATGCCGGCCTTGAGGGTGAGCACGCCGTTCCGGGCCGCCTCGGCCAGGACCTGGCTCGTTGCGGCCTTGGCCGGCTCCTTGGTGTCCCGGTCGGTGACCAGCTCGAGCCCCATCATGGCCCCGAGCCCGCGCACCTCCCCGACGATGCGGTGGCGCTCGCCCATCTCGCCCAGGCGGCGGCCGAGGATCTCGCCCATCCGTCTGGACCGTTCGAGCAGGTCGCCGTGCTCGAACAGCTCGATGGTGGCCAGGGCGGCCGTGCAGGCCAGGGGGTTGCCGCCGTAGGTGCCGCCGAGGCCGCCAGGTCCGGGGGCGTCCATCAGCTCCTGCCTGCCGGTGACGGCGGCCAGCGGCAGGCCGGCCGCGATGGACTTGGCCGACAGGGTGAAGTCGGGGACGACGCCCGGGGTCTGCTCGACCGCGTAGAGGGTGCCGGTGCGGCCGAAGCCGGACTGGACCTCGTCGGCCACGAACGGGATGTCGAGGTCACGGCAGATCCCGGCGATGCGCTCGAGCCATCCGGGCGGCGGGGCGATGAACCCGCCCTCGCCCTGGACCGGCTCCACCAGCACCGCGGCCACGTTCTGGGCGCCGATGTGGACCTTGATCTCCTCCTCGACGTAGTCGGCGCAGGCGATCCCGCACGACGGGTAGGCGAGATGGAAGGGGCAGCGGTAGCAGTACGCATAGGGGACCCGGTAGACCTCGCTCGGGAACGGGTGGTAGCCCTGCTTGTAGGGGTCCACCTTCCCGGTCATCGCCAGCGCCAGCAGCGTGCGCCCGTGGAAGGCGTTGTCGAACACGACCACGCCCTGGCGACCGGTGGCGGCCCTGGCGATCTTGACCACGTTCTCGGTCGCCTCCGCACCCGAGTTCACCAGGAAGGTCCGCTTGTCGTAGTCGCCCGGGGCAAGTCGGTTCAGCGCCTCGGCCACCGCCACGTACGGCTCGCTCATCAGCGCGTGCTGGCAGGTGTGCAGGTAGCTGTCCACCTGGGCCTTGATCGCGGCGACGACGCTCGGCGGGGTGTGGCCGACGTTGAGGACGCCCAGCCCGCCGGTGAAGTCGATGAAGCGGTTGCCGTCGACGTCCTCGATGACGGCGCCGTGGGCGGCGGCGGCGTACACCGGGGTCATCGTGCCGACGCCCCGGGCCACCGCCCTGCGCCTGCGCTCCTCCAGCGCCTGGCTGGCCGGGCCGGGCACGGCGCCGACGAGCTTGCGCTCCTGGGGCATGGTCACGTTCGCTCCTCTCGTCGAGCCTGCCGGGGTCCTCGAGGGGCCGGGCCCGCGGCCGCCGGCGGTCAGCCGGTCACCTTCGTCCGGGTGACGAGCGAGACCTCCATGAAGCGGCGGGCCAGCTCGGAGAAGTAGGGCCCGGGTGGCACCACGTCCTCGGGCGCGTACACGCCCGGCTTGTCGATGACCTTGTGGGCCAGGAACTGCGCCACGATGCTCGGCGGCACCCCGGTGTCGAGCTGCCCGGAACCCGCCTGCCAGGTCGGGTGGGGCCGGACCAGGCACTCGGCCAACACCTCGGCGGTGCCGGTGGCGGTCTGGGAGGGCGGGGCGAGGGCCGGGTCCCCCGGCCCGGCCCGTCGCCCACGCACCCGCACCCAGATCGCCTCGGCGTCGTCGGCCTGCACCTCGGTTCCCTGGCGGTCCAAGGTCGCCGAGATCTGGTGGACCAGCAGCTCCCGCGGGATGACCTTGCCGCTGGGCAGGTCGACCGGGTCCGTGCCGGCCAGGCCGAGCCCGGTGAGCAGGGCCATGCGGTCCATGAAGTCGGGCGGGAAGCCGACCTTGAACGAGACCGTCCGCACGTCCCGCTCGGCGAAGTGCAGCGGCAGGGTGGCGACCTCGGAGTGCAGGGTGTGGCCGACCCGGACCCGACCCACCGGGGCCGGGAAGTCCAGCTCCTCCTGCTCGCTCATGGCCGGCACCGCGGCCCAGCGACCGCCCCGGAAGACCATCGCGGGCACCGAGAACTCGTCGAGCAGGGTGTGGACCGCGTACGGGAGCGGCAGGGGCGCGGTCGACTTGGTGAAGTCGGCGATGCCGAGCCGGACCTCGACCGCCTCCACGGTGGCCAGCTCCCGCGCGGCCAGCGCGGCCATCACGTTGGTGGTGCCGGGGCTCGCGCCCATGCCGGGGACCGCGGTGACCCCCGCGGCCACGAAACGGTCGTGCAGGCCGAGCTGCCTGCGGGTGGTGTGGAACAACCCGCCGAGGTCGACGTAGTGCGTGCCGGTGTCGGCGCACGCCTGCATGACAGGGACGTTGGTGGCGTGCCAGGCGCAGTTGGCGACGACGTCGACCTGCTCGAAGGCGCGGCGCAGGGCCTCCGGGTCGCCAGCCGACAGGGTCATGCCCTGGACGCGGGCGGTGCCGTTGGAGCCGGAGTAGGCGGCCGCCCAGCCGGCCGCCTCCCGGGCCCGCAGGCCGTCCAGGTCGGCCACGACTACCTCGTCCACGCCGTCGGACTCGGTCAGGTCGCGGATCGTCCAGCGCCCCATGGCGCCGGCGCCGCCGAGCACGAGCGCGCGCATCCTGCTCCTCGACGAGTGCCACCACGGTCCCGGCCGCCCCCGCCCGCGCAGCCCCGGTGCAGCAGAGAGCGGCTCCGGCGAGCAGGTTGACAGCATGGGCCCGGCCGAGGAAGGGCCCGGCCGTCCAAGCCTCCGCCGTCTGGTTTGTACGAACCGGCGATCCGAGGCTGGCAGACAGGCTCGCGCTGTGTACAGTTGTGCCTGGTGACCCGCACCCTCACCCCGGTCGCCCCGGGAGGCACCGTGCCCACGACCGTCGCCGACCTGCTCGCCATCGACGAGCTGTCGCTGCGCCTGGTCGCCGGGTCCAGCGGGGTCGGCCGCCCGATCCGCTGGGCCCACGTGTCGGAGCTGGACGACCCGACGCCGTTCCTCCGCGGCGGGGAGGTCCTGCTCACCACCGGCTTCGGCCTCAAGGGCGGTCCGCGGACCCAGGCCCGCTTCGTCGAGCGTCTCGCCAAAGCCAACCTGGCCGGCCTTGGCCTGGGCCTCGGCTTCGCCTTCGGGTCCACCCCCGCCGCGGTCGCCGAGGCGGCCGAGGCGGCCGGCTTCCCGCTGTTCGAGGTGCCGTTCGAGGTGCCGTTCATCGCCATCACCGAGGCGCTGTTCTCGCGGCTCATCAACGAGCAGTACCTGCTGCTGCAGCGGGCCGGCACGGTGCAGCAGACCCTGTCCCGGCTGCTCGTCGAGGAGGCCGGGCTGGACGCCCTGCTCGGCGCCTACGCCCGCATGACCGGGACCACGACCCTGCTGTACGACCTCCACGGCGAGGTGCTGGCCGGCTCCCCGGACGCCGCGCGGCTCATCGACCCCAGGGCCGTCTGGGCCGAGATCCAGGCCCTGCGGCCCGAGGGCAACGAGTTCTCGGTCACCCTGTCCGGCCGCGACGGCTGCCGCTCGCTGCTGCCCATCCTGGTCGGGGGCTCGCCCAGCGCCTTCCTGGTCATGGCCCGCAGGGAGCGGCACGAGCCCTTCCACCAGGTGGTCTCCCACCACCTGGCCACCGCGATCGCGCTGGACTTGGCCAAGACCCAGGCGGTCGCCCGCACCGAGCGCCGGCTGGTCGGCGACTTCCTCGACGCCCTGCTCGAGGGGGAGCTCTCGGGCGAGGAGACCAGGCGGCGGCTGCGCTTCCTCGGCCTGGGCGGGTCGCCGGCCGTGGCCGTGCTGGTCGGCCGGCCGGTCGACCCGGACCCCGACCCCGAGGCGCAGCGCGAGGTCCTGCGCCGGCTGGTGGAGGACCGGCTGTCACGCCGTCCGGCGCCCTACGTCTGCAGCGTCACCGACGCCACCGTGGTTGCCCTGTTCGAGTCCGGAGACCTGGCGGAGGCCAGGGCGGCCGCGCAGGCCGTCTCCGATGGCGTCCAGGCCCGGGGGTTGGCCGCCCGCTTCGGCTTGGGTGCGCCCGAGTCCCAGCCCCGGGCCCTCCGCCGTGCCTACCAGGAGGCACGCTTCGCGCTGGAGGCGGCGGCCACGGTCGGCGCCGACGTCCCGGTGGCCAGCGTCGACAACCTCGGCAGCCACCGACTGCTGCTCGCCCTCCAGGAGGACGCCGCCCTGGAGGCCTTCTCGCGCGGCCTGCTCGCCTCGATCCGCGCCTACGACGAGCGCCAGCACGGTGACCTGGTGACCAGCCTGCGCACGTTCCTCGAGCACAACGGCAACTGGGAGTCGGCCGCCCGGGCCCTCGGCGTGCACCGCCACACCCTGCGTTACCGCATCCGCCGGGTCGCCCAGCTGACCGGGCGTGACCTCGACTCGGCCGCCGAGCGGGTCGAGTTCTGGCTCGCCCTGCAGGCCGAGCAGGTCCTGGCCGGCCGGCGCGGCCCCGCGTAGCGGGCCGGTCAGGTAGCCGGTTTCGAAGGGATTGCGGGCCCTCCGGGGCTGAGCGCACCGTTTCTGCACATGCGTGTGCCGATCCGGAGAATTCGACCCCCGTCCGGCGCCGGTTCGTACATAGACGAACCCGCCGGTGGTGGTAACGTGCCGGGCGGCTGGTTCGGTCGTATCTTGCGGGGATCACCCGGCTCGCGCGCCCTCCCTGGAGCCCCCGCCGGGACCGGGGCGGTAGACGCCCGACAACCGTGGAGACGAGGGCCGATGGTGGAGGCGAAGGTGGGGACGGGCGCCGAGCGGGGCGCGGCCGGGCCGGACGCCGAGCTGCCAGCGATCGAGCTCCAGGGGGTCGTCAAGCAGTTCCCCGCCGCCAGCGGGGGCGTCCGGGCCGTCGAGCAGGTCGACCTCGCCATCGCCGAGGGCGAGTTCTTCTCCCTGCTCGGCCCGTCGGGCTGCGGCAAGACGACCACCCTGCGCATGATCGCCGGGTTCGAGGAGCCGACCAGCGGCCGCATCCTGCTCCACGGGCGGGACGTCGTCGGGGTCCCGCCCTACCGGCGCGACGTCAACATGGTCTTCCAGCAGTACGCCCTCTTCCCCCACATGGACGTGTTCGAGAACGTGGCGTTCGGCCTGCGCCGCAAGAAGGTGGCCAAGGGAGAGATCAGCCGCCGGGTGACCGAGATGCTCGAGCTGGTCGAGCTGACCGGCAAGGAGGGCAGGAAGCCGCGCCAGCTCTCTGGCGGCCAGCAGCAGCGGGTGGCGCTGGCCAGGGCGCTGGTCAACAATCCGCGGGCGCTGCTGCTCGACGAGCCGCTGGGCGCGCTCGACCTCAAGCTGCGCAAGGCCATGCAGCTCGAGCTGAAACGGATCCAGCGGGAGGTCGGCATCACCTTCGTGTACGTCACCCACGACCAGGAGGAGGCCCTGACCATGTCGGACCGCCTCGTGGTCATGGACGCCGGGCGGATCGAGCAGCTCGGCACGCCGCGCGCCATGTACGAGCGGCCGGCGACCCGGTTCGTGGCCAACTTCCTGGGCACCTCCAACATCGTCACCGGGCGGGTCGACGCGGACGGGGACGGCTTCGCCCTGACCGGCCTCGGCCCGGACGAGCGGGTGCTGGTCCCCGCGGGGGAGCAGGTCTACGCCGGCGAGCAGGTCGACGTCGCCGTCCGGCCCGAGAAGACGGTGCTCACACCGGCTTCGGAGCCGCCCCCGCCGGGCCACTGCGCGCTGCGCGGCACCGTCACCGACGTGGTCTACCTGGGGACGTCGACCAGCTACCGGGTGGTGACGGCGGGCGGCGCCGAGATGGCCGTGTACCGCCAGAACCTGGCCGCCCTGCCGGGCGCCGAGGTCACCCAGGCCCAGGAGGTGTGGCTGTCGTGGCCGCCTGACCACTCCTACGTGCTCGAACGCTGACAAGAGAAACGCCGACGGGAGAGAGGAACTCGCAGTGGACCAGGACAAGCGCCCCCCCCGGATCGACGCCGCGCTGCTCCGCGGGCTGACCCAGCCCCGCCTCACCCGCCGGGCGATGCTCAGGGCGGCTGGCGCCGGCGCCGGCGTGGCCGGTGTGTCGGCCCTGCTGGCCGCCTGCGGCGTCTCCGGCACCAACCAGGAGAACGAGAACAAGGCTCCCACCCCGGGCTTCTGGGACAGCCAGAAGAAGGCCGGCCTGCTCAACTTCGCCAACTGGCCGCTGTACATGGACGTGGAGAAGGTGGGCGGCAAGGAGACCCACCCCACCCTCGACCAGTTCACCAAGGAGACCGGCATCAAGGTGAACTACAAGGAGGTCATCGAGTCCAACGACACCTTCCTCGGCAAGATCCTGCCGTCGCTGCGGGCCGGGCAGGACACCGGCTGGGACCTGATCGTCATCACCAACGGCCCCCCGCTGTCCAGGCTGCTGCGCCAGAAGTTCCTGATCGAGCTCGACCAGTCGAAGCTGCCCAACTTCAGCAAGAACGCCGGGGCGGCGTTCAAGGAGCGCGACTACGACCCTGGCAACAAGTTCACCATCCCCTGGCAGGGCGGCATGACCGGGATCGCCTACAACCCGAAGTTCACCAAGCGGGAGATCACCAGCTTCGAGGACCTGTTCGACCCGAAGTTCAAGGGCAAGATCGGCATGTTCGGCGACGTCAACGACGCGCCCAACCTCACCCTGGCCGGGCTGGGCATCGACCCGGCCAAGTCGACCGAGGCCGACTGGAAGCGGGCCGCGGCCAAGCTCACCGAGCAGCGCGACAAGGGCCTGGTGCGCAAGTACTTCGACAACTCGGGTGAGGCCCAGGCGCTGGCGAGCGGGGACGTGTGGGTCTCGATGGCCTACTCGGGGGACGTGTTCCAGCTCAACGCCGAGAAGGGCCGGGAGGAGCTGAAGTTCATCGTGCCCAAGGAGGGCGCGATGCTGTGGACCGACAACATGTGCATCCCGGTCAAGGCCCAGCACCCGCTGGACGCGATCACCTACATGGACTACGTGTACCGGCCGGAGGTCGCGGGCGCGCTGGCCGCGTACATCACCTATGTCACCCCGGTGCCGGCCGCCAAGCAGGCGATCGAGGCCGAGGCGGCCAAGGCCAGCGGCGAGGACAAGGCCTCCCTCGAGGACGCGGCCAAGAGCCCGTTCGTCTTCCCCAAGGAGAGCGACCTGGCCAACACCCACAGCTACCGCGAACTCACGCCCGAGGAGGAGAAGACCTGGAACCGCCTCTTCCAGCCCATCTTCCAGTCCTGAGCGCCCCGTGAGCGCAGTCCTGAGCGCCCCGTGAGCGCCCGACCGAGGGTGGGCCGGACCCTCGCCCCGTACCTGCTGGTCCTGCCGGGCGGGCTCTGGCTCGCGGCCTTCTTCCTGATCCCCACCGCGGTCATGCTGTCGCTGTCGCTGCAGAGCGGCAGCGTCGAGGAGGGGTTCCGGCTCACCTGGCGGGTCTCCACCTACACCGAGGCGATCGGCCTCTACCACACTCAGCTGGTCCGCTCGGTGACCTACAGCGCGACCGTGACCGTGCTCGCCCTGGTGATCGCCTACCCGATGGCGTACTGGATCGCGTTCCACGGCGGCAGCCGCAAGTCGAGCTACCTGCTCCTGATCCTGCTGCCGTTCTTCGTGTCGTTCGTCATCCGCACCGTGTCCTGGCAGTTCATCCTGTCCGACCAGGGGATCGTGCTCGCGCCGCTCAAGTCGCTCGGCCTGCTGCCCGAGGACTTCCACCTGCTGGCCACGTCCGCGGCGGTGATCGGCGGGCTCACCTACAACTTCCTGCCGTTCATGGTGCTGCCGCTGTACGTGTCGCTCGAGCGCATCGACCCCAGCCTGGTGGAGGCCGCGAGCGACCTGTACGCGAGCAGGGCCCAGGGCTTCCTGCGGGTGACCCTGCCCCTGTCGCTGCCCGGCGTGTTCGCCGGCGTCCTGCTCACCTTCGTGCCCGCCGCCGCCGACTTCGTGAACGCGACCATCCTCGGCGGGCCGGGGACCACCATGATCGGCAACGTGATCCAGACCGAGTACCTCACCAACCTCGACTACCCGCTCGCCTCGGCGCTCTCCTTCACCCTGATGGCCGCCCTGCTCATCGGGGTGTTCGCCTACGCAAGGGCGCTCGGGACCGAGGAGGTCCTGGAGGTGAGCGCCGCGTGACGAGGGCGGGCGCAGGCGGACCGGAAGCGGGTCGCCGGCCAGGGGAGCGCCGATGAGCGTGGTGGGGGAGGCGGCGCGCCCGGAGGCGAACAGCAGCGCGGTGCCGCCCCGGGCCGCCCGCCGGGCGAATGATACGGCGACCACCG
>Ga0307278_10001040_pt1 | contig 13782 bp, 20 predicted proteins | sample ER_DNA_117_FD_194482 | JGI IMG/M metagenome (GOLD analysis project Ga0307278, IMG submission 194482) | Bulk soil microbial communities from the East River watershed near Crested Butte, Colorado, United States - ER_DNA_117 | ecosystem: Environmental > Terrestrial > Soil > Floodplain | place... | reverse complement strand
GGTCTTTGGTGACACCTGGAGGAGCTCGGCGACCTGTGTCGTGCGCAGGTAGCTGGGTTCGGTTGTCTGAGGCACCGCAGCGCGCTCCGTTTCTGCTTGTCGTCCCTCTGGGGGACAACTCTACGCTGCGAGGAAACGGCTTGCATCGAGCGTTCTACCGAGGGCAGGCGAACCGGTGCGTTCCCGCCTTCAAGACGGCCACGACGACAACGTCGAATGCGCCGGCCCAGCCGCGGACCGGCCGCCGTCCGCATGGGCAACCGAGGCCAGGGTGACGACGAGACCGCCCGCTAACGGTGGTGCATTGACCGGTTGAGACCGCCACTCTGCCCGCCCGTTGGAGAAGCGGTCCCAGGACGGCGGCCTCAGCCCGGCTCGTTGACGAGCATACCCACCATCAACCTGAACAGGATGGTGCTCCTTTACGGTTCCTCGGCCACGCGCGACGCCAGGAGAGCCAGCCTCTGCCACACCCGTCGCACTCGCCGTTCTTGCGCTGGAAGCTATCGGGAGGCCTTGCCGGCACCTCGGCCATGTCACCGATGGTGACCGGGATCTGCTCACCACCCGGTTTGGCGCGGAGCCGTGCCACCATCGCCGCCGAGGCGTCGACGCCCTCGAGGTGATACCCCGGGAGGCCAGGGCAGCGCGACCCGGCCGGTCCCGATCGCGAGTTCCAGGACCCGCCCCGCGGCCAGCCCGGCGAGGAACTCCACCGCGGACCGGGACGACGCAGCTCGACCAGGAGGTGGAGGAGCTGGTCGACACCATCTGGCTGCGACGGCTGTACGTGCTTCTGAGAGCGAGGCAGGGTGGCCGGTGAGGTTCCGGCTCAGCGCGCCGGGTCGACGGCGACCGGCTCCCGGTGGGTGTGGTGGTGGTTGGCGTCGCGCGGTGTGGCGAGCATGGCGCCGGTCCGGTCGTCCAGCTCGGTGCCTACCAGGACCCCGTTGCCCGACAGCACGGTCTCCAGCGCCTCCAGCCAGCGGTCGTAGTAGCGCCACGGCTCGTCCGCCGCACCGTCCTCCCACTGCCGGATGGCGCCGATCAGGGCCAGCTGGAACTCGCTCCAGTCGTACTGCCCGTTGTGGTAGGCCGCCACCGCCAGCGCGAATGCGCGCAGCTCCCAGGGATGGTTGAAGGACAGTTGATCGGCATCGCCCGGTAGCTCGGTGAGCAGTTGCTCCACCCGCCGCCGGGCGTCACCGACCTGCGTCGTGTCGGTCCTCATGGGGTCGCTGTCGGGCCGGTGCCGATCATCGAGTCGCGCGTCACGAGCGCGGCGAGCTCGGACTCGCTCATCCCTTCGGTGCCCTCGGGGCGCAGCGGCAGCACCCAGTAGCGCATCTCCGAGGAGGAGTCCCAGACCCGGATCTCGACCGACTCGGGGATGTCGAATCCGAAGCTCTCGCGCAGCACCTGGCGCGGCGCCCGGACGATGCTGGAGCGGTAGGCCGGGTACTTGTACCAGTTCGGCGGCAGCCCGAGCACCGGCCACGGGTAGCAGGAGCACAGCGTGCAGACGATCACGTTGTGCACCGTGCCGGTGTTCTCCACGACGACCATGTCCTCGCCCTGCAGGCCGCCGATGCCCATCTCGGCACAGGCTTCAGTGCCGTTGGCGAGCAGCCGCTCGCGGAACCCGGGATCGCTCCACGCCTTGGCCACGACCGACGCGCCGAGCTGCGGGCCGACTTCGTTCTCGTAGATCTCCGCGAGGCGGTCGACCGCCTCGGTGGTCATGATGCCCTTCTCGATCATGATCGACTCAAGGGCCTTGACCCGGGCTGCCACCTCGGCGTCCGAGCGTTGGTGCATGGTGACGGGCAGCGGGCTCTCGGTTGCGCTCATCTCGGCTGTTTCTCCTCACGCGCAGGCTGGGGAAGGGTCGGTGCGGGCGGTGCCGGTAGGTCGGCTCGGCGAGCAGATCTCAGGCCTTCTCGAGGTAGGGCTCCCAGACGTCGAAGTACACCGATGCGTTGGGATCCCCGGCTTCCGGACCCCAGAGATGGGTGGAGTCGAACTTGACGGTGTAGACGTGCTTGGGGTCCTCGCCCCGCCCGTTCCCGGCGCTGTCCGGGTAGATGAACGTGCCGTGCGCGTGCTCGATGACGCCGGTCTTGCCCCGGATGTAGCGGGCCTTGCGGGTGTGGTCGAGCGGGCTGTCGTCGATGACCCGGACCCGGTCGCCGACCGCGAACTTGGGCGCCGCGCCGGACGGCCTGCCGGCCGGGGCCCCGGTCTTGACGACCCCGTTGACGAACGCGAGCAGGTCGGGGTCGTCACGCTGCGGCAGCGGCTCGTCCGGGTGCTCCAGGTAGTGCCGGGTCCGCCGCTCGATCTCGGCGGGGTCCAGCACGCCCGCCTTCTCGCCGTAGTGCTCGACGGTGTGCATCCAGTGCTCGTAGTAGCGCGAGGCCAGGTACTCCGCAGGGTGCATCTGCTCGATGCCGTGGCGGAACTGGTCGACGCCGAAAAACCCCGCCCGGAAAGGCATGGAGAACATGGCGAAGGCCGCCTTCTCCCACTCCGAGTGGAAGACCGGTTCGTCCTTCTCGACGACGACCGGGCCGAGGCCGTCGAGACCACCAAGGTCATGGGCACCGTTCATGGGCTGCTCCCTACGGCTGCGGGCGTGGTCGGCATCGGGAAGCCCCCGACCGCCTTCTCATAGGCCTGCGCCACCCGCAGCGGGGTGGCGTCCTCGAAGTGCTTGCCGACGATCATGAGCCCGGCCGGCAAGCCGTCCACCAGACCGGCGGGCACCGACGTGGCCGGGTGGCCGGTGACGTCGAACGGCGCGGTGTTGGCGATCATCTCCAGGGCGCGCGGGATGTAGACGTTGCGCGGGGCGTCGGCGGGTGGGAGCTCGGTCGCGGTGAGCGGCAGCGTCGGCATGACGAGGACGTCGTAGCGCTCGAGCGCGTCGTCGTAGGCCTTGCGCAGCTCGTAGGCGAGGTTACGGGCCATCGCGTAGTGCCTGCCGTGCTGGCTGTCGATCGCGTGCCGGCCGGCCAGCAGCACGAGCTTGACCGTCTCGGAGAAGTCCGCGCCGCGCTCCCGCCACTGCTGCCCGTAGTGCGCGATCAGCTCCGGGTCGTACAGTCCCTGCCAGTTCATGCCGTAGGCGTTGCCGTCGACCATCTGCGCGGTCGCGCCCTCGGTGGCGATCACGTCCCAGACCGGCATCGCATCGGCGTGCCACGGGATGGACACGTCCTCCGCGACCAGACCGGCCGACCGCAGCGTTTCCACGGCCGATCGCACGGCGTCATCCACGCCCGGCTGCGAGACCCCTTCGATGCCGAAGCCCTCGGCGACCACACCGATCCGGAGCCCGGCCGCGTCGCTGGCCAGCGCGCCGACGTAGTCCTGCGGCACGACGTCGCGTGGCTGGCGGGCGTCGTAGCCGTCCGGGCCGGCCATCACGCCGAGCATGAGCGCGGCGTCGCTCACGGTGCGGGTCATCGGACCGAGATGGTCGAGGGTGAACTCGATCGGGAACGCCCCGGTGTAGGGCACCAGGCCGTGCGTCGGCTTGTGTCCGACGGAGCCGCTGTACGCGCTCGGGATGCGTACCGAACCGCCCTGGTCACCACCGGTTGCCATGTCGACCGCGCCGGATGCGACGAGCGCTGCACTGCCGCTGGACGACCCGCCTGCGCTCCGCGACGGGTCCCACGGGTTGCGTACCGGCCCGGTGCGCGAGGTGTGGCTGCCGCCGGAGAAGCAGAGGTCCTCGCAGACCGCCTTCCCGGTGATCGTCGCGCCCGCCGCGAGCAGCCGGGAGACGATCGTGGCATCCCGAGTAGGCACGAAGCCCTCGACGGTCCGCGAGCCGTTCATCATCGGCACGCCGGCGACCATCGTGTTGTCCTTGATCGCCACCGCGCGGCCGGCCAGCGGGCCGCCGTCGGCCTCGGTGATGTCGGTGCGGACATACCACGCACCCAGCGGGTTCTCCTCGTCGGAAGGGCGCTGCCAGGCCCGGTCGGTGGGCGGCGTCGGAGCGGTCCTGGCGTAGAGCCGCTCCACCTTGTCCCAGGAGCCCAGCAGGCCAGCGACGAACGGCTCGAACTCCTCGATGTCGGCGGCGGAAAGGCCCAGGCCGTACCTGGCGGCGACCGCCGCCAGCTCGTCGGGGCTCGGCGGACGGACGGACATGACCGACTCCTTCGTCGGGGGCACTCCGCTCCAACCGTAGGAGCCGACAGTCAACGAGTCAACACGTCGCGCCGTGTTGCCAGATCAAGAGTGCGCGGAGGACGCGTTTGCGCACCCTTCACGGTCGCCCAACGGCAACGCCGAGCCTGCCCGCGCCTGAGCTCGCCCTACGAGATTCGCAGCCAAGGTGGCGTCTGAGGTCCACCCACGGGGAAATGGGGGCTCACATGCCCTCGTTTGGGCGCGCTCGCGAGCGCCTCATCCATACGGCGCCGGAACGCGGTTGTGGAGGTGACCCCGATGCCCTCGACATGGGACTCCGCTAGCGTGGTCGTCGAGCGTGTCGCTGTCGCCAGAGGAGTTGTCGAAGTATGGAGTCGTTCCGCCGCCAGGGTCTCGTCCGTCCCCGCCAGGGCCGCATCCTGGCAGGGGTCTGCGCCGGTCTGGCGAGGCGGTTCGGGATCGGGCCGTGGACGATGAGGATCCTGTTCATCGTCACGCTGATCGTGATCCCTGGATCCCAGATCATCATCTATCCGATCCTCTGGATCCTGATGCCGTCCGAGTGACCGGCGGCCTTGGCCTCGCCGCGAGCCCGGCCGCCTCCACGCTGGACGGGACGTCGAAGTCCACCTCGCCGGGGTCACCGTCCATCCAACCGGCACGACTCGCCGCTGCTCGGCCCGACCCTTGGGGCCGCGACGCTGCAGGTCGGCACCTTCCCGCAGGACGCCGACGTCCACCTTGACCTGGCGACGACCTGGCGACGACAGTGCGGTGACCAGCGCGCTGCTGGACGAGCTGGGGTTACCGCCACGATCGCCCGCAAGGGGATGCCCGCCCCGGTCCAGGCAGGCCGGCGCTCGGTGGTGGAGCGGGTGCGTTCATGGATGAACGACGACGGCAAGCAGCGGCGCTGCACTGAGGCGGGCCGGTGTACTGGGAGAGCTGCCAGGCCCTGTACGCGGTCGCCGGGCAGGTCCTGGCGCTCGCCGCGCAGGCAGGGGCGGGCTTTTCGATGCCGGTGCTGGAGGGCCGGTGGTGGGTCGAGGACGAGCGCTCCCCGTTGCTCCAGGCATCCCGTGTACTCGCCCTTATCACTGCGGTAATCAAACGCAGTGACGCTGTTTTCGCATTTTGCGCTCGTGAGCAGCCTGACAAGTCACGCCGTTTGGCTGTCCCGTCGTACTGCGCGGCGGTCCGTATGACCGTGACTGCTTCAAACCAGTCAGCGCGGGCGCTATGGAAGGGCGAAGACGGAAGATCGCTCCCTCGGTGAGGTGAACGCGCTCATAGTGCCACCTCGCCGCGTAGCCACTGGATGTACCGCTCGGCGGAGTTCTCCACCACCCGCTGGGCATCCCCGCGCAGCACCGGCTCCCACCAGCCGCCGTAGATGCGGTCGAACCGGTAGGGTCGCACCGCGTCGACGACGCCGCGGACCGCCCGCTCGGGCAGCGGCAGCCGGTTCGGCGCGCTCCGCACGAAGCTGACCCGGTCCTCGCCCGGGGTCACGAAGACGGTGTCGCCGCTGAGCAGCGCACCGGCGCCCGCGGCCCCCGCGGCCCAGTGCACGACCGCGCTGCCCGCGAAGTGCCCGCCGCACTGGACCAGGGTGACGCCGGGAAGTACCGGCAGCGAGCCAGACCAGGTCCGCACCGCAGGGTCGGGGCGGGTGAGCCAGGAGGCGTCGGCCTCGGGCAACAGGATCTCGGCGTCGAGGGCGTGGCTCCACTCGGTGATCGCGCCGTAGAAGTGGGGGTGGCTCGCGCTGACCGCGCGCAGCCCCCCGGCGTCCCTGACCGCCTGCAGGGCCCGCTCGTCGAGGAAGCCGGGCGGGTCCCACAGCAGGTTGCCCTCGGGCGTGCGCACCAGCAGCGCCCGCTGGCCGATGGCGAACGGCGGGTCCACGCCGATCCCGACCAGGCCCGGCTCCACCTCGCGGACGTCACCGCGGTGCCCGGCCGCGCGCAGCTCCTCCAGCGTGGTCCACCGCTGGCCGGTCGCGGGCACCCACTGGCGCTCGTCCGCGCAGATGGCACAGACTCGGGGCGCCTGGTCGGTGTCCGGATAGTGGTTGCCGCAGGTTGCGCAGATCCAGACCAGCACGGCTCCCCCTTCCCAGTCAGGCCACTGTTCCCCCCTTCCCAGTCAGGCCATCCACCACACAGATGCATCGCCCAAGGTCGTGTGGGGCCTCGTCGGGATCTTCCTCTCCCTGGCCCTCGGGGCGACGCTGATCCGAGTGACCAACGCCGAGCTGCCCCGGCTCACCGCCGAGGCCCTACACGACGACCAGCCCGCGACGGCGGCGACCACGAACGCCTTGGCCGGCGTGAGCCAGAACGTCTCGTAGTCGGCCCGGCCTGCCCCTCCCCGCCCTCGTGGATGGCGGAGGGCGGGTCGCGTGGACGTGGAGGGCGGGTCGCAGCGATTCGCCCTGAACCCCAACGCCCTGGAGCGCGCTTCACACGGCAGCGGCAGGCTGCCGGGAATGAAGGGCGGCGCCGCCCCCGCGACCCCGCGGGATTCCTGCTCGGAGCGGCGTTGACCGGCCCCGCTCCGCCGTCCGCGAGCAGGGTGGGATGCTGGTCACCTCGGTGCCGCCGTCGCATGATGTGGAGCCAGGATCGCGTGGCCGAGGGTGGCTCCCGGACACCCATGGAGGTGCGCAGTGACCGGGTTCTCGCTCACCAGCAGCGCTTTTGCGAACCACGGACCCATCCCGCGCCGCCACACCTGCGACGGGGAGGACCGCTCGCCACCGCTGTCGTGGTCGCCGCCACCCGCCGGAACGCGGTCGCTCGCGCTGATCGTGGACGATCCAGATGCGCCAAGCGGCCGCTTCGTCCACTGGCTCGCCTGGGGTATCGACCCGGACGCGGGCGGGCTCGCCGAAGGGGAGGCCGCGCCGGTCGAAGGCCGCAACGACTTCGGCACGGTCGGCTACCGCGGGCCCTGCCCGCCCCGCGGTCACGGCCGCCACCGCTACCGGTTCCGGCTGCATGCCGTGGCCGACGACCTGCGGGTCCCGCCTGGTGCCGGCAGCGACGAGCTGGAGCGGGCCCTGGCGGGCAGGATCCTCGCCGTCGTGGAGCTCGTGGGGCTTTACCAGCGTTGACCGCGGACCGGGCAGGGTTACACGACGCCTCGCGGGTGATGCTCGCGCCGCTCAGCGCGGGCTGCCGGGACTCTGGCCCGTCGGTACCGCGGCGGTTGGAGAGGTCGGATTCGTCGATCGACTGCCCGGTGAATTCCCTGATGCTGTGTCGTGTGCGGGCGCGCCGCGCCCACCCCCGCCGAGCTCAGGAGCGGGCAGGCTTGGCGTCGCCGTTGGGCGAGCGGCTCCGACGTCGGCGAGTGCCGGCGGTGCCGGCGGCACCGTTGGCGGTGCCGCTGCCCGGCTTGCGGCCGCGCTTTTTCAGCACCTTGCCGAGGCCCTCGAGCTTCAGGCCCTGATAGTTCTGCGCCGAGATATCCAGCTGCTGGGTCGACCCGTCGGGATGGCGGATGGTGAGCTGATAGGCCTGCCCAGCGGCAATCTCCTGCGCATCCATGTCGGAAACGTACATGGTGATGGTCTTGGTGCCCATCGGACTCCTTTCACGGCATACCCGCGCGACCCAAATCACAGTCGCGCAGAATTGCGCTCAGCCTAGCCAGCAACGACGCCTCCCGCAACCGCGATCGGCTTTGCCGCCCGCAGGCCGAACCCGCGGCGCCGGCGATGCCCACTCTGGGAGCATGGGCACAACTGCGGTCAGGACCTGGAGCCGACCTCTTCAGGCCGGGGCCAGACGAGCTCGAAGCGTTCGAACACCGTCGGTAGCTCGTCGGAGAACCGGATGCCCAGCTCGGCGCAGCGTCGCGTGAAGTACCGGCGGTGGGCGTCCAGCCACCACGCCAAGGTCCGCTCGCCCTCGCCCTCATCCCACGCGAAGCCAGCGTCAACCTCGCGCAGCGGCTTGATCTCGACCTGGGTGGTCCGGATCACGCACACCGGCAGGCCGCGGCCGTCGGCCACGACCCAGTACCCGCCTTCCCGGGGGACCGGCTCGTGGTCGCGCTCGAACTCCAGCAGCAGCCCGGCCGTGGCCCGCTTGGGCCCGTGCAGCACCAGGTCGGCGAGCTCGTCGGCCATCGCAGGCGAGTCGCCGAAGGCAAACGCGTCGTGGTCGTCGGCGTCGACCCCACAGGCCTGCCGGAACGACTCCCACATGTTCTCGACTGCGCGTCGGTCCACGCCACCCCCCATCGCAAGGACGCCGATCCACCGATCCGTGCCCGGAGACCGCGAGGATACCGCCGATCCCGTCGACGAGGCTGGCGGGATGGGAGCTGCTGACCCCATGATGGAGACTGCCACGGCCAGCGGCACGCTCGCCCGCGAGCAGCTGGCCGTTAAGGCGCCGGCCACCCGGCGGGTGGCGGTGGCGTTTAGCGAGCTGGCCGTGGCGAGCTGATCCTGAGCGGGCGTTGTCGCTTCAGGCTGCCGTTCGTCGGCAGAAAGCAACACAACCCACGGGCCGCTGGAAGGTGACCAGCACTCGCGTGAAACGACCTGGCGAGCGACAATGCGGGACGTGGCAGGCGACTTCATGGGGTTCCTCGGGATCAGTGTCCTGGTCATCGTCACGCCGGGACAGGACACCGCGCTGACGGTTCGCAATGCGTTGCTCGGCCACCGAAGGTGTGGGGTCGTTACCGCGCTTGGGGTCGTGACGGGACAGGCGGCCTGGGCGCTCGCCACGGGCGCAGGGATTGCGGCCCTCCTGGTCGCCTCCGAGCCGGCCTTCGTCGCCCTCAAGCTCGCGGGCGCCGCGTACCTGGTGGTTCTCGGAACGCAGGCGCTGTCTGGCGCGCTGCGTTCCGATGGGCCGAGACGAGCGGCGATCGACGAGGGGTCCGCGCGCCGTCTCACCCCTTTGGTTGCCTATCGCCAAGGGGTGATCAGCAACCTCGGGAACCCCAAGATGGCCGTGTTCTTCATGAGCCTGCTGCCGCAGTTCACCTCCCGCGGGGACGCCTCGGTCTTCGTCCTGCTCGTCCTCGGCCTTGTCTTCTGCGTGCTGACACTCATCTGGCTCACGGGCTACGCCATCGTGGTCGCCAAGGCAGGCGATGTCCTGCGCCGACCGAGGATTCGCCGTGTCCTGGATGGCCTGACGGGCGCCGTACTCCTCGGGCTGGGGCTACGGCTGGCAAGCGAGCAGCGCTAGGTCGACCGGTCGTAGAAGTGGTGCGAGCCCAGCAGCTGGTGGAACACGATCACGTCGACCAGCCCCGCCAGGCCCACCCCGGCGAGCACCGCCGGCCACCTGCGCCTCCGGGACCCCCGCCCGCGACCCGGTTCCTGGCTGCCGCCGCGCCATCACCCCGCCCGTCCTGCTCGCGCCTCTCGCCGTCGCGGCCCGCACCGCCGGCCAACAACCCTGCGGGAACCGCCGGGTAGCCGACGACCTCCTCCCCAAACCGCCTGCAGCACCCAAGCCGAGCCCAGATCCCCTTTGAGCAACACCGTGTGCAGTGTCAACTGGAGATGGGCTGCCATGGGTTTCCCCACCGCGACGTTGCTCGCCGCGGGAGGCCTGACCTCACGGCCGCCTGACCGCCAGCAGCCTACGGCCGAGCAGGACCAGCCCGGCCAGGATCAGCAGGGCCGGCAGGGCGTAGCGGCCGGCCACCCCGTAGCGGCGGCCGCCGATCCCGACCACGACCTCGAAGAAGACCGCGGAGACCAGGAAGGCGACCAGCCCGGCTGCGATCAGCCAACCGCCGCTGGCGGCCAGGTCGCGACGGTCGCGCACGACACCCAGCAGCCACCGCCCGATCCCACCACCGACCAGCACCACCAGGGTCCAGGCGTAGGCCCAGGTCTCAAACCGGCCGGTCGCGTTCTGGAACAGCAGCACCAACCCGGCCATGGTGACCACGCCGCCGACCGTGGCCAGCACCTCACCCAAGCGGCCGGGCGCGGCCAGGCCGAGCCCCAGCAGGGCGAGGCCCGGGACGATCACGAAGACCGGCCAGCCGACCCGTCCCAGGTCCAGGTGGAAGGCCTGACCGAGCAAGACCACAATCCCGAGCAGCAAGAGCAGCCCGCCGAGTGCTGTCTCCCAGCCGAGCCACCGCCGTCCAGCGCCGTCGTCCATGGTCGCCTCCCAGAGCCGATCTCTCCGCCGCTGGCGTGATGCTGGCACGCGGCCCGGGACCGCGCGCTCGCCCGCGCCGGGGAGATCGGCGCCCCACCTCCCTCTGGTGGGGGAGCACCAGTGGCTGGCGCTGGCCACGGGGCTGCGCTTCGGCCTCTCCTACCGCGACGTCGAGGAGCTGCTCGCCGAGCGTGGGGTCGAGGTCGACCACGTCACCGTGTACCGCTGGGTGGTGCGGTGCACGCCGCTGCTGGCCGACGCCGCCCGCCCCTGCCGGCACCCGTGGGAGATCGCTGGTTCGTGGACGAGACCTCCGCCCAATGCAACAGCGCATGCCATGGACCTCCGCACCGTGGCGCCGACAACTTCAAGCATTTTGACAACATGACTTGTCGGTGGCACCCTGGCGACATGCTCGACGTCACCCTCATCGACGACCCCGCCGCCGCCGAGGCCACCCTCGACCCGATCCGGGCCCGGCTGCTGGCCGAGCTCCACGAACCCGCCTCGGCCACGACCCTGGCCGCCCGGGTGGGCCTGCCCAGGCAGAAGGTGAACTACCACCTCCGCGCGCTGGAGCGTCACGGCCTCGTCACCCTCGTGGAGGAGCGCCGCAAGGGCAACTGCACCGAACGGGTCCTGCAGGCCACCGCGGCGGCCTACGTGATCTCCCCGGCCGTCCTCGGCGCGGTGGCGCCCGACCCGGGCCGCTTCCCTGACCGGCTCTCGGCCCGCTGGCTGCTCGCCCTGGCCGCCCAGCTGGTCCGCGACGTGGGCGCCCTCATCACCGGCGCGACCAAGGCCGGCAAACCGCTGGCCACCTTCGCCATCGACGGCGAGGTGCGGTTCGCGACGGCTGCCGACCGTGCCGCCTTCGCCGAGGAGCTGGCCAGCACGGTCGCCGCGCTGATCGGCAGGTACCACGACCAGACCGCCGAAGGCGGGCGTGAGCACCGCCTGGTCGTCGCCCTCCATCCCAGCGTCACCACCAGGCCGGCCAAGACCGACACCGACACCGAGACCTGAGGAGTGCCGAGATGGGCCATGAATTCGAGCTCCGCAAGGAGATCACCCTGGACGCCACCCCCGAGCAGGTCTGGGAGGCGATCGCCACGGGCCCGGGCATCGACGCCTGGTTCATGGGCCGCAACCAGGTCGAGCCCCGCGAGGGTGGCGCGGCGCGAATGACCCTCGCCGGCGTCACCCAGGAGTCCACGGTGACCGCCTGGGAGCCATGCAGGGACCTGAGGGTGCGGAGGAAGACCGCAGCGACGGGTTCGACCAAGGCGGCTGGCTGGTCCCCTACGCCGACGAGGACATGGGGCGCTTCGTCGCCGACTGGTTCGCCGCGGCGGACGCCTTCCTGCTGGGGCGAAGGACCTACCAGATCTTCGCGGCGTGGTGGCCGCAGGTCACCGACGAGGCCGACCCGGTCGCGACCAAGCTCAACAAGCTGCCCAAGTACGTCGCCTCCACGACCCTGGACAAGCTCCAGTGGAACAACTCCACGCTGCTGAAGGGGGATCTCGCGGACGAGGTCGCCAAGCTGAAGCGCCAGCCCGGGAACGAACTCCAGGTCCACGGCAGTGGCCAGCTCGCCCAGACCCTGATGGCCCACGACCTGATCGACGAGTACCGCCTATGGATCTACCCGGTTGTCCTGGGCAGCGGCAAGCGGCTGTTCAGGGACGGGATCGCCCCGGCCGCGCTGCGACTGGTCGACACCAAGACGACCAGCACCGGGGTCGCGGTCCATGTCTACCAGCCGGCGGGCAAGCCGGCATACGGCTCATTCGCCCTCGAGCCGCAGTCATAGCCACCACTGACTGCCGGGGCGCCCGTGCGCACGGGCGCCCCGGCAGTCACTTGCCACGCCGTGTCGCCGCGTTGTCGAGGCTGTCGGTCAGCACCCGCAGCTCCTCCTCCAGGTAGGCCGTGAGCCTGTCGACGTCGGGCACCAGCTCGCGGCACGCGATGACCCCGAAGAACAGGGTGTCCCGGTAGCTCATTGCCGTGATGTTGAGGCCTTGGCCGTCGACGATCGCGGACAGCGGGTAGTACGCGAGCAGTTCGGCGCCGGCGTAGTAGAGCGGCACGTTGGGGCCGGGGACGTTCGAGATGATCAGGTTGAAGAGGCTGGCCCGTTCGACCAGGCGGAGGCGCGCGGCCACCCGGGCGGCCTGCCCGGCAAGCGCCGGCACCGCGAACTGGGTGACGTCGGTCAACAGGTTCGCCGGCAGCGCGTCGTGCTGCTCCTTCGCGGCGCGCATGGCCTCATGCACCACCCGCAGGCGGTCGCGTGGGTCGGCAAGCTGGGTAGGCAGGATGGCGAGCATGGTGGAGACCCGGTTGCCGTGGGTGCCCTGCTGCTCCTCGGTCCGGACCGAGACCGGTACCGCGGCGATCAGCGGGACAGCGGGCAGGGCGTCGTGGTCGGCCAGCCACCGGCGCAGCGCCCCCGCGCACAACGCCATGACGACGTCGTTGACCGTGACCCCCAACGCGTTCTTCACGCGCTTGACCTCCGACAGGGGCAGGCTGGAGAACCCCCACCGCCGGTGCTGGGTGATCGATCGGTTGAACGGCGTCCCCGGCGCCCGCAGACCGGGCTGCGACAGGATGGCCTCCCCATCCCGTCGCAGCAGCCGGTCGACCAGCGGCAACCTCGGCCGTGCCGGGCTGGCCACCAGCGCAGGCGCTGACCGGAGCAGGTCGACGCAGAGCCGCGCCACACGGACCGGGTGACCGGCGAGCGATACGGCGCTGCGCGCGAGCAACTCGACCGCGCCCGGTTGCCGCTCCGTCTTGGGAGGTGGCGGGTCGGGCAGCCTGCGACCCTCGGGCGACAGGTCGAGCAGTGCGGCGAGGACGTCGTTGCCGGACACGCCGTCGATGGCCGCATGGTGGACCTTGCTGTAGATCGCCGCCCGTCCACCCTGCAGCCCGAAGATCAGGTAGAGCTCCCAGAGCGGTCGGCTGCGGTCCAGCGGACGAGCGTGCAGACGGGCGGCCTGCTCGGCGAGCTGCCGATCGCTGCCGGGGAACGGCAGGGCAAGTTCCCGGACGTGGAACTCGATGTCGAAGTCGGGATCCTCGATCCAGTACGGCTGGTCCAGGCCCAGTGGCACGTCGACCAGGCGGCGGCGGAGCAGCGGGACCAGTGGCAGCCGGGACTCGACCACCCGGGTGAACCGCTCCAGCGTCAAGGGCTCGGGCGCGGTCGACGGGTCGACGATGCAGACGCTTCCCACATGACCGAACACCGTCCGGGTCTCCATGGCCAGGAACGCCGCATCCAGTCCCGTCAGCTGCTGCACGTGGTCACCCCCCCGGCGGCCCGGCGCCGACGACCGCCGCGCGGACCACCGATGTGCCGATCTCCCCGGTCGGTCCGGTGACGGCGACGGTGAGCGCCATGGTCAGCTTCCCTCGCAGTCGCTGAGCTGGGCAGGCAGCTTCGGAGACG
>Ga0307278_10001039_pt1 | contig 13784 bp, 12 predicted proteins | sample ER_DNA_117_FD_194482 | JGI IMG/M metagenome (GOLD analysis project Ga0307278, IMG submission 194482) | Bulk soil microbial communities from the East River watershed near Crested Butte, Colorado, United States - ER_DNA_117 | ecosystem: Environmental > Terrestrial > Soil > Floodplain | place... | reverse complement strand
CGCATAGCTCTCCTCCTCGGCGAGGACCACTCCTCATAGGGGAAGCCGCTTCCCGGGGAAGCCGCTTCCCGGGAAGGCGGCTCGCCGTCCCTGCCCGACGCCGCAAGCGGCCAGCCTTGGACAGCGGTCGATGACCCGACCAACATCAAGAGAAGGCAGCTCAGAACGCCGCTCCCTTCGGAGAAGCGATGCAGTCGGATACGGACAAGAGCTCGGCGGGCCTCTGGGCTGGACGCGACGTCCAGCCCCGTGACCCCAGACAGCGAACCCGGCGGCCGAGGTGACCAGCAGCCCAACGACTCGCTCCACCGCGGCCGCCACGCGGCTTCCCTGCCGACTCGCCACCGCCACGAACATGCCACCCCCAGCGCGCATCGGCCGGTTCCGGCTCGTCCGGCTAGCGAATACGCTCGCGAGGCTGAAGTAACATAGTTACCGGAGAAGATCGTCCTGAAACGACGACATTGCGTTTGTTGCACCCGCCCGCGCAGCCAACCCGATAACCCAGCGGTCGCCCCGCCGGAGGGCGCTGGCTGGTCGGCGCACGCGCTGGTCGGGAACGGAGCGCCGATGCGGCCACGACGGCATCGCGATCGTGCATGGAGCTTCCAGCCCACCGGAGGTGATGGCTTGGCATCGCCGATGGCCGGCGCATCCTGTCCTCGGAAGGTACGGGTCGCCTGACCGCCCTGTCGACCGAAAGGCAGCAGGCCCATGAACGCCGACAACCGTCTCCCCGGCGAGCGCACCGCGGTCATCACCGGCGCGGCATCACGACGGGGCATCGGTCGAGCCACCGCCGACCGGCTGGCCCGCGATGGCTGGTCGATCGCCATCCTCGACCTGGACGACGAGGCCGCGAAGCGGACGGCTGCCGAGATCGCCAGCAACCGGTCGGCGGCGTCGCTCGGCGTCGCCGCCGACGTCGCCGACGAGGACTCGGTCGAGGCCGCCATCGCCCAGGTCGAAGCTCGCCTGCCGCCGATCATCGGCGTGGTCAACGCAGCCGGGGTGAGTTCCCCGACCGATTTTCTGGACGTCACCACCGCCGAATGGGATCGCGTCTTCGACATCAACATGCGGGGCACGTTCCTTGTGACCAGACGGGTCGTGCCCGCCATGGTCGCCGCCGGGGTCGGACGCATCGTGAATGTCTCGTCGGCCTCGGCCCAGCGCGGCGGCGGCACCTACTCCAAGGTGCCCTACAGCGCGTCCAAGGCGGCCGTCATCGGCTTCACCCGAGCGCTGGCCCGCGAGCTGGGCCGGCACGGGATCACCGTGAACAGCGTGGCGCCCGGCCCGATCGACACCGACATCATGGGTGGGACGCTGACCAAGGAGCGCAAGGCCGAGATGAGCGCCGACAGCATGATCGGGCGGGTGGGCACGCCGGACGAGGTGGCCGCGCTGCTGGCCTTCCTGCTCAGTGAGGACGCCGGCTACATCACCGCCGCGACCTACGACATCAACGGCGGCCTCCAGGTCTCCTGACCGGGTCACACCTGACGCGAAGGAACCGACGGTGAACGATGAGACCACGGATCGACCTGGCCAGGGCGCTGACACGCCGGTGGTCCTCGGGAGACTACGGCGTGTCCGCAAAGGGTCATAGCCAGGTCACGGCGGCGGCAGGGTGACCCAGGCCAGGTAGTTACAGGCACGTTTGTCGTAGCGGGTGGCGACCCGGCGGGGCAGCACCGTTGCCGTGAGCCGGAAGGCAGTAGCGAAGCCCACCGGATCGGCGCTGCCGCTCCACGCTGGGCTCAAGCGCAGCCACCCTCGTCCCGACATCTTGGACTGTCCGTCCAGTCACGCCGAAAGGAGAGTGCCCGTGGTCAAGCAGGCACCCGTCAAGGGTCGTCAGGCCGTCAAGGTCAACTTCGTGCTGGCCGCCGACGCAGTCGCTGGCAACGTCTCGGTGGTCGGCGACTTCAACGGCTGGGATCCGCTCGCCCACCCGCTGCGGCCGCGGCGTGACGGCACCCGCAGCGCCATGGTGACCCTGCCGCGCGGGCGCCGATTCGCGTTCCGCTATCTCGCCGAGGGTGGCCGCTGGCACGACGACCCAACAGCCGAGGCATTCGAGCCCAACGGCATCGGCGGTCACAACGCCGTCATCCACACCTAGCAGCACGGGCTTGGACCAGGCCATTGTCGGCGCCGGCTGCGGCCACGCCTGCAGGGTGACGCCCCGTGGGGGGCGTCACCCCAAGTCCGCCCCGTAGCCCCCGTAGCCCGCACCATGCCGGTGGGCCGGGCGAACAGGCCAGCCCACCGGCACTTTCGCCGTGCACACCCAGCGACCGTCGTCCGCTGCGGGTTCCACCGCGGCGGTGCTGTCCGGCACCTCGCTGGTCGGTCTGCGGGTGCGGCCCGCACCTGGGGCGGTGATCGTGGTGCTCGCCGCCGCACCCGGCCGAGGAGCACGAGCCTGCTCTCCGACCGGTGGCTGTCCGCCGGGCTGCAGCTGCGTTCGGCGTCCCGATGGTGGCCGTCGTTCGACGAGGATCGAGAGTCACGCCGACCGGGAGTGCCCGAGGGCACGGGGTCGAGGAGCCTGGTGCTGCAGAGGGGCACGTGACCCGCTGACTACGGGATGCGCTGCAGCCTCCACCCGTGCGTCCGGATCGGCGCTTCGTCGCCAGCGTGAGCGCTGTGCTTCGCGTGCCGGAGAGACCATGCCAGTGTCACGATGAGGGTTGCGTCCAGCGCGGTGGCGAGCGCGGCGCTCACCCATCCCACGCCCATTCCCGCCATGGCACGAGGCGCCAACCCGACGGCGGCGGCGCTCCCGAACGCGCGAAGCGCCGCCGCTGAGGCGAGACCAGAAGTGACACCGCGGTCAGTACCGACTGCGGCCACGCGGGCATCCATGTCCCCCTCCAGCGCGCTCATGCACAACCCGGCAAGGAACTGCGCGGCCAGGAGCCCAGCGGGATGCCAGGGAGCGATGATCCAGCCGGCGACCATGCCCACACCCAACGCCGGCCATGTGAACGATGGAGGCAGCGCCTGCCGCTCGAACCGAGCCACAGACATGGGCGCGAGTAGGCTGCCGAGCGCGAATGCGAGCGCCGAGCCGGCTACCCATCTCGTGCCGTGCAGTTCGGCGGCAAGGCCCACGGCGAGCAGGGTCGGGCCTGACCCGAGCAGCATGACGGCCGCGCCGCCGGCCAGGAGCGCGATCGGGCGCCGTCGAGCGGCCGCGCGCTGCGACCGCTGGCGGCTCACCCGCGCGTCGCGCGCGATGTGCCACGTCGGGAGCAGGCAGCCGGCGTAGAAGACGATGATTCCGACCAGGAGGGCGCCGCTGACCGTGCCTCGCGGCCCGGTCGGGAGCAGGGCAGCGAGGGCGATGCCGGCCGCCTCGATCGCGGCAACGGCTACCATGTACCAGGTCATGGCCGCGCCCCGCGGATCAGCAGCGGCGACCTCGGCCCGCATGCCGGCGTAGCCGGTCCAGGCCACCACATTGGTGGCGGCCACCGCGACCGCCACCGCCAGCAGCGGTGCGCCGATCAGGAGGAGCGCGAACGTCCCGACGCGCAGGACGGCCTCGGTCGCGGCGGTGACCCGTAGCAGGGCTCGTCCGTCAAGCCGCCAGCTTAGCCGGGCGGTGGCAGGTGCCGACAGTGCCACGCCCACGAGCATGGCCGCGGTGCACATGCCGAGCCCCGCAAGCCCGTGCGTCCGAACGACCTGCAGGCTGAACACCGTCCAGCCGAGCGATAGCCCAAACGAGTCAACGAACGCCGCCGCGATGAGGTGGCGCAGACGATGACCAGACTTCATCGCTGCCCGACGAACACCGGCGTGGGCGGCGGGAAGCCGTTGAAGCTGGAGGCGTAGCTCAGGGTGTAGGCCCCGGCCGACCCGATGTACAGGCGATCTCCGGCATCAAGGGTGGCGGGCAGGTGGACCCCATAGAACATGGTGTCAGAGCTGTCACAGCTCGGCCCGGTCACCGTGAACGGCACCTGATCAGCGGCATGATCCGGACGTGAGCTCCACAGCGGATAGCGCCACTGGTTGACCGTCTGCTGGGTCTCCATGAGGCCGTTGTAGGCACCGACATCCAGGTACGCCCAGTTCTCACCCGCTCGCACCTCTCGGCCAAGCACCCCGCTCACGAGCACCGCACACTCGGCGACCAGGTAGCGCCCGGGTTCGACGGCCAGCAAACCGGGCCGGTATGGAAGCAGCTCGTCCAACGCGGACTCGATCGTGTGCGCGACCTGGTCGATCGACGGCACTGGCTCGATGTAACGCGCGGGGAAGCCGCCACCCAGGTTCAGCATCTCCAGCGTGATGCCGTCGCCAGACAGCTGGGTGAGCAGGCGCCCGACGGCCGCGATCGCCTGTCGCCAGGCGCTCGTGGTGGTGCACTGCGACCCGACGTGGAAGGTGACTCCGTAGGGGCGCAGGCCCAGGTTGCGGGCCAGCAGCAGCAGCGCCCGGGCCCACTGCGCTTCGGCGCCGAATTTGCGCGACAGCGGGAACAGGCTCGTCGAGTCGTCGACGCGCAGGCGGACGTAGACGGCGGACCCCGGTGCGTGCTCGGCCAGCTTGTACAGCTCGCCTTCGGAGTCAAAGGCGTAGCGCCAGAGACCGGCGGCGAAGGACCCGGCCACGTGAGAGGCGGGCTTGACAGTGTTGCTGTACAGCACCTCGTCCGGGTCGACGCCGAGGGCCTGCAGCATCTGCAGCTCGGCGTAGGAGGCCACCTCGAAGCTCGCGCCCAGAGGCGACAACGCCCTCTCGCAGGCAATCAGTCTCGCCTACCCGATCGGCGATGTCGTCGTGGGCACCATCGTGCTGTTCGTCCTCGCGCGCGCACGGCGCAGCAGCGGCGCCTCCGGGGTCCCGTTGTCTCTGCTCGGTGGCGGGCTGGTGGCCATCGCCGTGGCCGACAGCGGGTTCACGTTCCTCACCGCCAGCGGGTCCTACTCCTCCGGGGCGCTCATCGACGCTGGCTGGTTCCTCGGCTACATCCTCATCCTGCTCGCCGCCCGGAAACCGACCGACGGTTCGGTCGACGAGGTGGAAGCACCCACGGGCATCGACCGGGTGGGGTTGTTCCTGCCCTACATCGCCGTCGTCGGGGCGCTGCTGGTCAGCACGGTGGCGCAGCTCCAGCAGGGCAACCTGGGCTCGTTCGCGGCGTGGATTCGCTCCTTCATCATCCTGGCGCTCGTCGGCCGGCAGGTGCTCACCCTGGCCGAGAACCTCTCACTCGCCCGCCACCTCGAGGCCCGTGTGGTGGAGCGGACCGCAGAGCTGCGAGCGAGCGAGCAGCGCTTCCAGGCACTCGTTCAACACAGCTCCGAGGTCGTGATCCTGGTCGGCATCGACGGGACCGTCGAGTATGTCAGCGAGTCGATGGGCCGCGTCTTCGGGTACAGCGAGGCCGACCTGCTCGCCCGGCCGCTCGGCCGGATCCTGGACGCGGACGCTGCGGCGCGCTTGCTCGAGGGCTTGGCCGATGTCGCCCAGCGGCCCTACGGCGTGCACGAGCTCGAGCTGCCGCTCCAGCACCGCGCCGGGCACGGCTGCACCGTCGCGATCACCATCACCAACCTGCTGGATAACCCGAGCGTCGGCGGGCTGGTGCTCAACACCCGAGATATCAGTGAACGCCGGCAGCTTGAGGGCGAGCTTGTCCACCAGGCCTTTCATGACTCCCTGACCGCGTTGGCCAACCGCGCGCTGTTCAAGGACCGGGTGGAGCATGCCTTGCTCCGAACCGGCAGGCTTGCGCCTTCCGTCGCGGTGTTGTTCCTCGACCTGGACGGCTTCAAGGAAGTCAACGACAGCCTTGGTCACGCGGCAGGCGACGTGCTGCTCACCCAGGTGGCTGAGCGCCTACGCTCCTGCGTTCGCCCCGCCGACACCGTCGCGCGCTTCGGGGGTGACGAGTTCGCGGTGCTCGTCGAGGACGCGACCGACGACGGCGACATCGCCACGGTGGCCGACCGGGTCCTGGACGGGCTTCGCCAACCCTTCGTCGTCAACGGGCGTGAGCTCCACGTGCGCGGCAGTATGGGCATCGCCAGGATGGACGGCGACGTCGAGGGCGCCGACCAGCTCCTGCGCAACGCCGACCTCGCGATGTACCGTGCCAAGGCGGCCGGTCGGGGCGGTTTCGAGCGCTACGATCCGGAGATGCACACCGAGCTGGTACAGCGAGTGCAGCTCGAAGCCGATCTGCGCCGGGCGCTGGACGACGGTGAGCTGTTCCTGCACTACCAGCCGACGTTCGAGCTGACCTCGGGTCACATGGTGGGGGTCGAGGCGCTCGCGAGATGGCGCCATCCCAGCCGAGGACTCGTCCCGCCAAGCGAGTTCATTCCGCTCGCGGAGGCGACGGGGCTCATCCGGCCAATCGGTACCTGGGTGCTGCGCGAGGCGTGCCGGCAGGCGGCGGCCTGGCAGCGTGCCCACCCTCACCGCGACAAGCCGCTGTCGTTGAACATCAATCTCTCGGGCCGGCAGCTCCAGCACGCTGAAGTGGTCGATGATGTCGCGCACGCGTTGCGCGAGAGTGGCCTACCGCCCGAGGCGCTCGTGCTCGAGATGACCGAGAGCATCCTCATGGACGACAGCGAGAACGTCCTTGCCATCCTGCAGCAGCTGAAACAGCTGGGCGCCCGGCTTGCAATCGACGACTTCGGCACGGGCTACTCCTCGCTCAGCTATCTCCATCGCTTTCCCGTCGACATGCTGAAGATCGACAGGTCGTTCGTGGAGCGCCTCAGCCACACGTCCGACAATGCCGAGCTGGCCCGGACCGTCGTCCGACTCGGCCAAAGCATGCAGCTGGTCGTGGTCGCCGAGGGGGTCGAGGACCATGCCCAGTTCTTGGCGCTGCGGCGCATGGGCTGCGACATCGGCCAGGGCTACTACTTCGGGCGACCGATGGAGCCAGAAGGGATCGAGCGCCTGCTCAGCGACGAGCTCACGCCTGCAAGGACGTCGCCAACCACTCGCTGACGCAAGCGGTCGGATGAGGGCTGCTGTGGAAGCATGCTCGCCGAATGGGTGCTGGGTTGGCGGTGCCACGAGCGGTGTCGGTGCGCCTGGCGGGTTGGGTCGGTCGCTGTCAGCGCTGGCCTGCTCGGCCAGCCGCGAGGGTGACGGCGCCGTCCAGGGTGGCCCGTAGCCGCTGGGTGGTGCAGTCCTTGGCCAAGTAGGCGACTGCCCCAGCATCCAACGCCTGGCGCTTGAGCGCCGCGCTGTCGAATGCGCTGAAGACCACCACTGGCATGTCGGGTAGGGCCTCGCGGAGCAGCCGGGTCGCGTCCAGGCCGTTGAGCACCGGCATCGACAGGTCCATGAGCACCACGTCGGGCCCGAGTTCCTTGGCCAGGGCCACGGCGTCGACACCGTCGACGGCCGCACCGACGACCTCGAAGCCAACGTCGTTGAGCAGGTCGACCAGGGCCTCCCGCAGCGCCTGGTGGTCGTCGGCGACCAGCACCCGCACGCGCCTCACGGCGCCACCTGTACCGCTACCTGGGCCTGGATGCGGGTGCCGGCGCCGGGCGCGCTCCGCAGCGTGAACTGGCCGCCGATGGCCTGGAGGCGCTCACGCATGCAGGTCAGCCCGAAGCCGTGGGTGTCGGCGACCGCTTGGGTGTGGGTCGGCTCGAAGCCGCAGCCGTCATCCTCGACGACCAGGACGACCTGCGACCCGTCACGGTACAGCGCCACCCGCAGGTGCCGCGCGTTGGCGTGCTGCTCGACGTTGGCGAGCGCCTGCTGGGCGACGCGGAACAGCGCGGTCTCCACCATCGGGTCAAGCGGTGAGCCGTCCAGGTCCACGGTGATGTCGCAGGCGTCCAGGCCAGCCCGGCGGCGGGTGGCGGCGGCCAGCTCACCCACGGCCGCGGCCAGGCCGCGCTGGTCAAGTACCAGCGGACGCAGCGCGGCGACGGTGCGCCGTAACGCGGCCAGCTCGTCGCGGACCTGCTGCCGCAGGCGGCCGAGCACCCCCCTGACAGGGCCGGCCTCGCCCCGGTCCAAGCGCACAGCGGCATGGTCGAGCCGCAGGCCAATGGCGGCCAGGCCCTGCAGGTGGCCGTCGTGCAGGTCGGCGGCCAGCCGCTGATACTGGCCCTCCAATGCCGCATACAGGCGCCCGAGCAGCCGCTGGCGTTCCTGCTCGGCTCGCTTGGCCTGGGTGATGTCCTGGTTGGTGCCGACCACCCGCACCACCCGCCCGGCCTGGTCACAGATGCCCTGGGTGTGGGCCAGCATCCACACCACGGTCCCGTCGGGGCGGACCGCGCGGAACTCCGTCTGGAACGGCGACGGGTCACTCACCACACCGGCCAACAGCTGCTCCCGCATCGCCCGATCATCGGGGTGGATGAGCTCGCGGGTAATCTCACGGGTCAGCACGACGTCGAGGTCCACGCCCAGGATGCGATACAGCTCTGCCGACCAACTGACGCGATCGGTGGCAAGATCCCACTCCCAGCTCCCGACCCGAGCGAGCCGCTGGGCCTCCTGCAGCTGGCGACGGTGCTGCTGCAGCGCCTCCTCGGCCCGATGCCGCTTGGTGATGTCGCGCCAGAACGCCAACCCACCGCTGACCTCGCCGCCCTTACCGCGCAGCGGCACGACATCGACCGACCAGTACTGGCCTGGGTCGCGCCACCCCGGCCTCTCCAAGTGCTGGCGTTTGCCGGCCAACGCAGCCCGGTAGGAGGCCATCAGCACGTCGGCCTGCTCAGCTGGGACCAGGTCGACCACGGTGCGGCCGACGCCGTGGTCCGAGCACCAGGCGGGGTCAGGCAGGGTGGTTCCGGTGGCCAGCCGAATCCGCAGGTCCCGGTCGAACAGCACGACCGCGGCGTCAGGCAGGTGCTCGGCGACCGCGCGGTAGGGATCGTCGGCAAGCACGGGGGCGGCGCCATTGGTCCTCGCCGTCTCCGCCGACATCCCAGCCCCCCATCCCGAAGGCCGGATACTACTGGAGACGGCTGTTTCCCCCCAAACCGATGACACCCAGAACCAGCGCGTCCGTCCCATCCGGCTCCAATGCCCTGTTTGCCTGGGCTTCGAGTGGATCGCGGAATGGTGGACGGGCGCTTTGCCGCCTGGGGAGCTCGCCAGGTCGCTGCGGCTCGCTTCCCAATGCCGTCGGTTGAGGCCGGTCAGCCGCCGGCTGCGGAAGGATGGTCCTGCCGGTGCGCCTCGGTGCGGCGGGCCAGCTCGAGCTGCTCGGCCACTGCCGGGCTGGCCGACCGCAGCACCAGGTCGCCGCCCTTGCGGCGGGTCCAGGCCGACACCCGGGCCAGGACCTCCACCCCGGCTGAGTCGATCAGGATCATGCTGCGCAGGTCCAGCACGATGTGATGATGACCCTGCAAGATCAGGTAGCCGAGGTATTGCCACAGCTGGGGGGCGGTGTTCGCGTCGATGTCACCCCGCACGGTGACGATGGCGGGGCCGTCCGCTGGGGTGGTGGCGGACTGCAACAGTGGGGCCATGGCGGCCTCCTTGCCCTGGGAAGCGACGTGGCCGGCTAGCTAAGCCGTAGGGCCGCCACGCCCAACCGCGGGTGATCGATCCAGCGGCGCAGCTACTGGGTGACAACCGGTCGCACGTTGGCGGCCTGCGGGCCTTTCTGGCCCTGGGTGATGTCGAACTCCACCGCCTGGCCGTCCTTCAGCGAGGCCTCGCCTTGGATGGCGCTGACGTGCACGAACACGTCGTTGCCGGACTCGGGCTGGATGAAGCCGTAGCCCTTGTTGGCGTTGAACCACTTGACGGTTCCAACAGTCATGCTGCTTGTCCTCCCTCCGTCACCTCGGAGGTATCGGTCCACACCAGCGCCAAACGGCGCTGGCCGGCAAGGGACAAGCTCGACCGTGCTGCAAGCCAAACGTGACCTGTGCTAGGTCGAGGGTAGCACCTCGCAGGACCCGGTGCTGTTCGCGACATCGCACCGCGCGACCTTGTTCGTAGGTGACGATGGCCGGCGCCACCCTGGCGCCAGCGTCAGTCCTGGCGGACACTGTTGCCGATTCAGGTGGGAGCGACGCAAGGCGCACGGCGGGTGGCGCGCCCGATGCCTGGCGCCTCCCCCCGATCCTCCAACCTCGGCTGAATGGCGACTGGGGCATAGCGATGTCGATGCGCACGCCGAACACCCAGCCGATCGTCGTCTCCGGCAGCGACGACGCGACGGTGCGGGTGTGGGACCTGGCCTCCAGAGGGCTGGTCTCCGAGCCGTTGAAAGGCCACAAGGGCACGGTCAACGCGGTCGCCGTAGGCAAGCTGCACGGCCGTCCGACCGCGGTTTCTGGCGGCAACGACCGCACGGTGCGGGTGTGGGACCTGGACGCGGGGCGATCGCTGGGCGCGCCGCTTGAGGGCCACCGCCGCAAGGTCCTGGCGGTGGCCGTGGGGGAGCTGCGCGACCGTCCGATCGCGGTTTCTGGCGGCAACGACAACACGGTGCGGGTGTGGGACCTGGAGGCGGGGCGATCGCTGGGAGCGCCGCTGGAGGGCCACCGGGGCAACGTCCTGGCGGTAGCCGTCGGGGAGCTGCATGGCCGCCCGATCGCGGTGTCCGCCAGTGATGACTTCACGCTGTGGGTGTGGGACCTGGAGGCAGGCGAACCGCTGGGTGGGCCGCTTGAAGCCCACGAGAACTTCGTCAACGCGGTGGCGCTCGGGGAGCTGCACGGCCGCCCGATCGCGGTGTCCGGCGGCAACGACAAGACACTGTGGGTGTGGGACCTGGAGGCGGGCGGCCTGCTGGGTGGGCCGCTGGTGGGCCACGAGGGCTGGGTCAACGCGGTGGCGGTGGGCGAGCTGGGTGGCCGCCCCGTCGCGGTGTCTGGCGGCAACGACGGGATGGTGCGGGTGTGGGACCTGGCCGCGGGCGAACCGCTTGGTGGGCCGCTGGTGGGCCACGACGACTGGGTCAACGCGGTGGCGGTCGGGGCGCTGGGCGGTCGCCCGGTCGCGGTGTCCGGCGGCAACGACGAGATGGTGCGGGTGTGGGACCTGGAGGCGGGCCATCCGCTGGGTGAGCCGTTTGCAGGGCACGAGGACTGGGTCACCGCGGTGGCACTCGGGGAAGCTCCACGACCGCTTGCTTGGTGAAGGGCCCGGGAAGCCGCTGTCGGCTCCCAGGCAGCGCGGGATATCCCGCACTGTTCACCACCGCCAGCAGCTCGCCGGTCAACGGCAGCCCCGGCTGGTCCAGTCGTTGCTGGGCCACGACCTGATCGATGAGTACCGGCTGATGGTGTCGTCATCCTCACCTACCAGCCAGCACGAGACGGCCACCCGCAGACGTGGTCGGGGGAACCCGAAGGGGTCGGATCGCGTAGTAGGGGGCATGACCAGCGCAGCTCGACCGGGCTCACGGCCGCCGCGGCGGCCGGTGGTGTCGCGCCGGATGGTCGCCATCGGAGTTGGCGTGGTACTCCTGGTCGCGGGGGTCGCGGGGGCGGCCCGCTGGCGTTCTGGCCAGGACGGCCAGGACGGTGCCCGGCCGTCGCTGGGCGTTCCGCTGCGGAGTTCCTCTGGCCTGCGGCTGCTGGTGGCCGGCGACCCGACGCCGTTCGTCCTCGACGTGGACACCGGGGCCATCCTGCCGGTCACCGGTCTGCCCACCGACGAGGACCGCTCGACCCATGTGGAGTCGGTGGGCGAGGACGCGGTGGTGGTCTCCCGTCGGGATTGCCGTGGGAGCGACTGCGACGCGGACTCCGTCGTGTACCTGGTGCGGCACGGCGGCACCGTGGCGACCAGGGTCGGTGCCGCCCTGGATGTCGAGGCATCCAGAGACGGTCTGGGCGTGTGGCTGCTCAGCAGGCAGGATGCGACCCACTGCGCCCTCGGCCAGGTCGGGCTGGACGGGCGGCAACGACGGCCCACGCGGCCGCTGCCCTGCGAATCGGTCCTCATCGAGGAGCTCCCTGCCGGCCTGCTCGTCTACGGCAGCGCGCGCCGGAACGGCGGCGACCCCTACAGCGCGCTGGTCGCCGCCGACGGCGAGGCCGGCGGGGACCTGGTGTTGAGCACCGTCGAGCCGGGCAGGCTGATCGCCCTGACCGACGTGGGCAGCGGTACGAGCCACCGGCTTCCCTGGCCGAGCAGGCTCGACGACCACGTCATGGGCTTGATCGGCGGGCACCCGAACGGCCGGCTCGCCCACGTGGCGTTCTACCCCGCCCTCGACGGCGCCGAGCAGACGCTGGACGTGTGGCTGCTGGACCTCACCATCCGTCGCTGGCAGCAGCTCCCCGACATGCCGCTCCGCCTTGCTCCCAGCAAGCCCCAGCTTCGCTGGACCGCCGACGGCCGCTTGCTGCTCCTGGCGGGGCACCCCGACGACCCCGCCGGCGTGGTTGCCGTCTGGCGGCCCGGCGAGCCCCGGATCGCGGTCCGCCAGGTGCGGCTGCCCGACCCCGAGCGGCGCAGCGGCTTCCGCTTCGCGATCTGGTGAGCACAGCCCGCCGAGGCGCCGGCCGGCTGCGTGCCCTCACCGCAGGGCGGCCTGGGAGCCGGGCGCAGGGGGATCGAGCTGGAGCCGCCCTCCGGAGCGCTGGTCAAGCGCCTGGCGGAGCGCCTCGCGGGTGGTGAACCCAAGCACCTGCGGCGCCTGGGCGGCGAACTCCCCGTTGGGGTCGGTCGTCAGGTGCAACCGGGAGGTGACGCAGCCGCCGGGGAACTGGTCGTACCAGGTGGCGGTGAACTCGCCGCCGGTGCGTGACTCGGTTTGCTGGTAGTGGCGCACGCCCTCGGTCGCCGACGGGCCCTCCACCGCCCCGCTGGGGTCGCAGGCCGCGGTCAGCCGTACCACCAGGGCGGCGTCACCGGCGCGGTCGTGATCCAGGGTGAGCACCGAGCGGCCGTCGTTGACGGTCACGTTCCCGACCGACCAGCCGACCGGCAGGGCGCGCACGCACGGCACCTGCGTCGCCGACGGTACCGACTGGGCCTGCAGCCACAACGGCTCCAGATGCGTGCAGCCGAGGTCGTCGATGTACAGCGGCGTCTTGCCGGCCTCATTGTTGACGAAGCCTCCAACGATGAGTTGCAGGAGGAACGCCACCAGCACCGCCACGAGCGCCAAGAGCCCGACCCGGCGGGCGCTCCACCGCTGGATCCTGATCGGCTGGGGCGGGGTCGGCAGCAGCCGGATGAACTCGGCGTGCAGGTCGCGACCCTGGGCGCGGAGCAGGTGGCGAAGCTGAGACGGCAACGCCAGCCCACGGGCGGCCGCGAACCCCTCGGTGATCTCCTCCACGTTGAACTGGCGCAGCGCCCGCTGGTACACGCGCTCGGGGCTGGACCGCAACGCCAGACACAGCATCATGTTGGCCAGATCGACCGCCTGCCGCCACGGACTGGGGCGCGACTGCACGAACGCCACGTCGATCAGCAACAGCCGGCCGTCACGCACCAGCAGGTTGGCCGGCTTGATGTCGCGGTGGGCGAGGCCGGCGTCCCACAACTTGCGGATGATCCCAAGGCCGTCGTCGATGACCTGCTCGTCGACCTCGGCCTCGGCCTCGCCGAGCTCGGTGGCACCCTCGAACATCTCGGTCACTAGCAGATACTCACGCTCTGGGGTGAGCTCCACGAACCCCTGCGGCGTCGGGCTTGGCAGCCCGGCGCGTTGCATCAACGACAGCGCGTAGTCCTCCTGCTGGACCAGCCGCCGCACGGTGTTGAACGGCTTCTCGTCCTCCAGCCGCCCGTACAGCAGCTCCCGGCCGAGCTTGTACCAGCGGTCGGCCCGCAGGTGGCTGCGGGCG
>Ga0307278_10001038_pt1 | contig 13789 bp, 12 predicted proteins | sample ER_DNA_117_FD_194482 | JGI IMG/M metagenome (GOLD analysis project Ga0307278, IMG submission 194482) | Bulk soil microbial communities from the East River watershed near Crested Butte, Colorado, United States - ER_DNA_117 | ecosystem: Environmental > Terrestrial > Soil > Floodplain | place... | reverse complement strand
GCTCTAGTCCGTCGGGGAGACGTCCTGATTGGTCGTGCAAACACGCGTGAGCTTGTCGGATCTGTCTGCCTCGTCGAGGGCGTGGCCGACAACCTGTACTTGAGCGACAAGACCCTGCGGCTGATCCCAAAAAATGATCTTGTTGACCGAACATTCCTTGCACACGTTGCCGCGTCGTCGGCGGTCCGTCAGCAGATCGAAGACGCGGCGACTGGAACGAGCGAGTCAATGAGGAACATCTCGCAGAAGGTGATCCTCGACCTCGACGTGCCCGTTCCTGAGTCGATTGGGGAGCAACAGCGAATCGCCGAGCGCTTGGACACACTTGCCGGCGCTGTCCGTCGAGCAAACGCATTGCTGGTGCACGCGCGTTCTCTGCGCTCATCGATCATCGACTCACTCCTCCGGCGAGCTTCGGATCCGCGACTCTGACATTGAGCTGGCGCCAGCGTGACGATGATCGGCACCGAAGCCCCCGTCCAGCAGAAGATCGTTCACTACCTAGCGTCGATCGGCTACCGGCCGATCGAGCGCAAGGAGATGATGACCCTCCGCTCCGGCCGCATGGGGGAGCCGCTCGTGGAGCCGTTGCTCGTCGACGCGCTGCGCAAGCTGAACGATGGCCTGTCCGAGACCGACGCGTTGCAGGTCGTTGACCAGCTCAGGCGCGTGACCGACTCGGAGTCGTTTCTCGAGATCCTCCGGGACGGGATCGACGTCCCGCTCGACCCCGAGGAGGGCTCGCGGCACATCACCGTTGTTGACTGGCAACAGCCAGCGACCAACGACTACGCCGCCACGACCGAGATGGAGTTGAAAACCGGCGCTCAGCGCGAGCCGCGCCTCGACGTCGTCTGCCTGGTCAATGGCATCCCGCTTGGCCTCGTCGAGACCAAGGCGCCGACGCACGATTGGAAGGAGGCGGCGCGCGACTTCAAGCAGTACTGGGTCGACGCGCCGGAGCTCGAGAAGTACGCCGCCGTTTGTGTCGCCACCAACGGCCTGCGCTTCCGCTGCGCGCCGAGCGGAGCGAAGGGCGCGTCCGCGTACGCCGAGTGGAAGGACACCTGGCCCCATAAACGGCCCGACGAGGAGCGCGAGCTCGAGGTCGGACTCTCGGGCCTGCTCGACCCGCACACGCTCGCCGACGTCGCCGCCAACTTTGTCGTCTACGAGACGCGGCTCGGGAAGACGACCAAGAAGCTGGCTCGCTACCAGCAGTACCGGGCGGCGAACAAGCTCGTCAAGCGCGTCCTCGACGGCCAGTACGACCGCGGCATCGTCTGGCACACGCAGGGATCCGGCAAGAGCCTGACCATGCTGTTCGCGGCGCGGAAGCTGAAGAACGTCGGGCTCAACAATCCGACGATCTTCATCGTCATCGACCGCCGCGACCTCGACGATCAAATCAACGAGACGTTCACTGCCTGCTCGTTCGAGGGCGTCGAGCGGGCGATGGGTCGCGACCACCTCCGCGAGCTCCTCTCCGGCGACCAGCGCGGGGTGATCATCACCACCGTCCAGAAGTTCCAGGAGGAGATGAAAGGGCTCGCCACGCGCGAGAACGTCATCGTCCTCGCCGACGAGGCCCATCGCACCCAGCTCGGCACGAGCGTCTTCGGCATCAGCATGCGCGGGGCGTTGCCGAAGGCGAAGCTGTTCGCCTTCACCGGGACGCCGATCGAGGCCAACGACCGCTCGACGCGGAAGGCCTTCTCGCCGGAGATCGACGGCAAGTACGAGAATTACCTCGACGCCTACTCGCCGAAGCAGGCGGTCGAGGACAAGGCGACCGTCGAGACGCGCTACGAGCCGCGCTTAGTCGAGGTCGCGCGCTTCAAAGACGAGGAGCTCGACCGTTCGTTCGAGGCGCTCGTCGACGACTTGTCCGAGGAGGAGCAGGAGAAGGTCAAGGCCGACGCCGCGAGCTTGAAGGTGATCGCCAAGGCGCCCGAGCGGATCAAGGCGATCAGCGCCGACGCGCTTGACTACCTCCGGGAGCGCACCTTCCCGCAGGGGTTCAAGGCGCAGTTCGTCGCCGTCGACCGCGAGGGTTGCGCGCTCGTCGCCGAGCAGCTCTTGGAGCTTGGGATGAAGCCGGAGGAGTTCGCCGTCATTTACACCCCGAACGCCAAGAAGGACGAAGAGCCGCTGCGCCGCTGGTACGCCGACGCCCAATGGAGACGCGTAAATGGGTCACAGGCGGACGGCGACGAGGTCGTCCTCGATGAAGACTCGGAGCTCGAGATCGGCGAGGTGCGAGCGCGGAAGAAGTTCATCGAAGCGTTCAAGGATCCCGACGCCCCGCTGAAGCTCTTGATCGTCACCGACATGCTCCTGACCGGCTTCGACGCCCCGGTCGAGCAGGTGATGTTCCTCGACAAGCCCTTGAAAGGCGCGAAGCTCCTGCAAGCGATCATGCGCACCAATCGGCCCTTCGTTGAGAAGGACAAAGACCGCGGCATCATCGTCGACTACTGGGGCGTGTTCGACCGGCTCGAGGCGGCGTTCGCCGAGTTCTCGCCGGAGGACGTCGAAATGGCTGTCCTCGACCTCTCGGAGCTGAAGAACGAGTTCCCGGTGCGGATCGCCGAGGCGTTGGCCCTCGTCGCAGGGATGCCGGAGCGCGACGAGTACGAGCAGATGATGTGGCTGCTGAAGCGCTTCAACGACGACAAGGAAGCAGCCGAGCTGTTCGAGGAACGCTTCCAGGCGGCACAGTCGGCCTATGAGGCGCTGGCGCCGGACCCGGTCGTAATGCCGCACCTCGACGATTACCGCCGCCTCGTGCGCGTCCGGGCCATCTGGCGCCGTGGTGCCCGTCTCGACGAGCGCGACAGCGACTTCGATCTCGAGGAGTACCGGCCGCAGACTTGGGCGCTCGTCCGCGAGGCCGTCGCGATCGAGCGCCTCCGCGACGACCTGCCGATCTACCGGATCGACGGCGATTATGTGAAGCGGCTCGACGACGCACCGGGCTCACCGGAGGAGAAGGCCGCCGAGATCGAGGCCGCCCTTGAGTACGAGATCAAGGTCGGTGGCGGCGAGAAGAACCCGGTCACTCGCTCGCTCGCCGAGCGCCTGGAGCGCATCCGGGAGCAGAAGGCCGAGGCCGACGCTGACATGCTGTCGCTGCTCGAGGGGCTCGTGCGCGATGTCGTCACTGAGAAGGAGGCACGCGAGGCGCTCGGCCTCTCGGAGCGAGCGCAGGGATTCCTAACTCTCGCGCATGCCCACGCATCGACGCTCGAGGAGGACAAGCTCGTTGAGCTCGCGCAGCGGGTCGACGAGATCGTCGAGAAAAACGCCACCTTCCCGCAGTGGGCCGAACGCGACGACGTTCTGCGCGACATCCGCAAGGAGACGATCAAGTTGCTGCTCGGCGACGAAGCGACCAAGCCGTTGGTGTCGAGCGGCTTCATCGATGAGGTGCTGCAGGTGGCAACCTCTCGCGAGGGCGCGACGGTATGAGCCGCGCCACTACTGCTGGGGCCCGCTACGTTCATCGCCAGAACGTGAAGGGCTTGCGAGATCGGAAACCGCGCCGCTTCGCGATCGCCGACGAGATGATAATTGTCCGCGTCCGCGAGTCGGCGCGGGCCAGGACGGCGCGGATCATCGTCGGGCCGCGTCGGCCGCTCGAGGTGATTGTTCCGCGCGGTACGAGTGACACTGAGGTCGACGAGTTCCTTGAGGAGAAGCGCGGCTGGGTCGAGCGCAAGGTCGCTGCGGCGCGGGAGATCGCTGCTCGCCCGCCCCGGCTAGGACTCGAGACTCCTGGCTCTGTCTGGCTGGGGGGCGAGGAGCTACTCGTGGAGCGTCGGAACGGTCAACGGTCGATCGCGACTGTCAGCGATGGCCGGCTGGTGGTGTTTGGCTCTGACGATCAGGCATCGGCCGCCGTCGAGCGCTGGTACAGGCGCGAGGCGCGGCGACGGGTCAAGGACGTGGTCGCGCGCGAAGCCGAGCGGCTTGGGCTTGAGTATCGCTCGATCGGCATCCGCGATCCGCGCACGCGCTGGGGCTCATGCTCGCGCAAGGGCAACCTCTCGTTCTCGTGGCGTCTCGCCGCCGCCCCGCCGGAGATCCTCGACTACGTGGTCGTCCACGAGCTCTGCCACCTGCGCGAGCCCAGCCACCAGAAGCCCTTCTGGCGTCTCCTTGGGGTGGCGCGACCCGGCTGGCAGGAGCAGGCGCATTGGCTCCGCGAGCACGGGCAGGAACTCCATGATTACGACCCAGGCCGAGCGCTGCCCCAAGCATCCTAGGCCAGTGACCTGAGGTATTAGGTCAAAGCCCGTGGAGCGGCGGCGTCTTCGCTGCGTCCGGAGCGACAGCGAGGACGGCGTGGCCCAGCGCGGCTGAAGCTCCGTACTGCGCCTCCATCAGCTCGAAGTACGAGATCCCGCGTGAACGCGCCGAAGTCCTTCCTGCGTGGGCCGCTCGCGCGTCGCGCGTCTGCCCGATGCGCTTGAGGACATCGAAGAGCGGTTCGCGCGGCAACGTGCGGAAGCCCACTTCCTCGTCCGGGTGGACGCCAACGTCGCGTAGGCGCTGGCGAAACCGTCGGTCGTCTTTCGATGGCTCGCCGCCGACGAGGGCTTCGAGGGCCTTGAAGGCGTTGTGAAACGCTTGCTCGATCCGCGCTTTGTCATCGCTGAGCTCGGCATTTCGTGGCCCTCGTCGCTGAGTGCCCAGCTGACACTGTCACCGAGGAAGGCGAATTCGGACGTGCTCAGCTTGTAATAGAGCAGCGCTGCTGGAAGGCAGTAGTCATGGCTTCCGCTAGCGCTCGCAAGCACAGCCGGAAGAGCGTGAAGCGCGGTCCAAATCGGGTCGTCAGTCGGCCACCACCCGCTGGTCAAGTGGACTAACCTAGAATCGAGCGGCTCGAGCAGATTTGCGACCTCCTCGGCGACGATTTCACCCGAGGCGACGAGCGGGGCCGGTACTTCGACCAAGCCCAAGGTCATTCCAGAGGGCCCGTGGACAAGGTCGATAAGTGCGCTGAAGATATCGCTGATCCATTGAGCTTCTCGTTCGCCGACCGAATCGTCGACGCTAAGTAGAAGGCGGCCTTCGCCCGCGCCCTGGTAAAAGACCGGGTACTTGTCTCGATAGCGCCAGGCGATCCATTGCAGGCGTCCGCCTGGCACCTCGATTTCGACGTCGCGAAGATGACCCGAGACAATCAGGTTGAGGATCACGAAGTCGGCCACGGCGGGAGCATTTTGGCAAGGCGCCAAGTCGCCTGAGCGCCTCTCACCGGAATGAGAAACCGGAGGCTGCTTAGCCTTTGGCTCAGGTTATGCGGGATGCGCGCGCTTAGCTCGAACCTGTCCCGGAACTCACTCGCGGAGAGACTCGCCGCAGCGCGGGCAGATCTCGGGGCCGAGGTTGACGACGACTCGGCCTGAGCCTTGCGGCTTCTCGGTCGCGCCGATCTTGAGCAGGATCTCGGCGGCTCGAAGCTGCTCGGTCAGCGTGCCGGTGTCGAGCGCCCTGTCAGCCACGGCCCGGATGGGGTCTGTTGCCTGGGCCGGAACGTCGCTCTTCCAGCGCTCGACCGTGCGCGAGTGAACCACCACGAGCTTCCCCACCTCGGACGCGCTGTCGCCGCGCTGGAGCAGAGCTAGCGCGCGTTGCTTCGTGGCGTGAGAGGGGCGTCAGGCATCGGCGGCGGTTCTCCTGTGCGCCTCCAGCGGCTCTGCTGCCGTCCAGTGACTAACCGGCCTTCGGAGGTGGTCTCGGGTGCCCGGCCAACCCGCATTCCTCCGTGTTACAAAGCCTGTGCTGCCTGGACTGGCGAGATCGGGGGTGTCGGCAGGGTGCCGGTCGGATTCGAGGGGAGGGGTTCCGACGCTGCCCCCCTTGGTCGCTTCATCATCGACTCCGGCTTCCGGAGCGGCCGACACCGCGACTCAGGGCTCGTCTAGGGCTCCCGTCTCGTGGGATCGCGCCACTCGCGCCGTTCTCCATCCCACACGAGGTAGTGCCCTTTCTTGAGGGCCCACTCGATATCGGAGACAGCGTCAAGTGCCTCCTCGGGCACATCATTCGTGAGGATGAGATTCGTGCCGTCCGGATCGGTGAGACGGATTCCGCCTCGGCCGCTGGCGGCGCGAGCGTTCCATACGTCTCTGACCCATGCCTTGACAGCGGCGTAGGCATCCTTTGCGGCCTCGGCTGCCAGCGTTGAAAGGAAGACTGCTATCGGCGTCGCGAGCGTGACCTGCACGATCCACGGGATCAACTCCGCGCCGCTCTTGTACTCGATCCCCGGTTGGACCTTGACAGGGAAGCCAGCGCGGGCGAACGCATCCTCGACAGCCGTGACCTCGGCCGGCGGAGCCGAGGCGTCCGTGTAGACCTCCTGAATCAGCTCCGCCACGGCTGAAGAAGCCTATGCGACGAGGAGCAACGTTCCCTCGGGCGCTGAGGGAAGATCAGGCGCCACGAACGGCCCGAAGCAGGCCAGACCCTCTCCGGGCTCGGCGCGAGCTCCTGCGGCCTCTCAGCGCGCCGCGAGCGCGACCCGGCGCGGCCCTCAGTCGGCGGCCTCGCCGCCGGCCTCGAACGCCGCGCGGCTCGCCTCGCTTGCCTTCTGTCGGTCGAGGAAAAGCTCGCCGGTTTCCCCGGCCCTCCAAACGACCTCGGGCGGCGCGAGCACGCCGACCGAGCCGACGAGCTCGGCCAGCTTTCGCACTGCGGCCGTGAGCATCTTGACTACCTCCCGCCCGTCGGCGACGGTCCGCTCAAAGAGCTGATCGCGACGGATAGCGCCCTGCAACTCGTGCGCCGGCTCGAGGCTGCTCCCGTCGTAGCGCATCACGCTTCCCCGCTCCAGCTCCGCGACCTCGAACCAGACGAGCGCCCGCCACTCGAGGATCGGCGCGAGGCTGTGCGTGCGCTGGTGTCGCAGACGGATGAAGCGATGGCGCGCGAGCGCCTCGTCGAGCGCGAGGACGTCGTCGGCGACGGGATGGTCGCGCGCGAGGTCGCGCAGGCGCGCGCGGTTCGCTCGCGGGTCCGGCTCGAAGCGTTGGATGCCCTTCTTCCTCTTCGTCAGCCGGAGCGCGGGCACGCCGAGGACGAGCGCGACGACAGCGTGAAAGAGCTCCCGGGCGGCCGCGAATCGCCAGAGCGCGACCTCGGCGTGAGCGACGCCGTCGGGGCCCGGCCCCGCCTCGGCGGCGGCGTCAAGCGACTCGCTCGCAAGCCCGAGGTCGCGGCCGAGCTCGACGGCCCACGGCGCGATCCATTGGCGCCCGACGGCCGGCCACGCCGCGCGCAACCCGGGACTGTGCGGGAGGAGATCCGCGCCGAGCTGCTCGATTGCGGCGACCAGAGTCGCGATGGGATCGGGTGACCCGTCGGCCCCGACCATGTCAGAGCGACGCGAGCTCGTCGCTGACGATCCGCTCGAGCGAGCGCAGCGCCTTGCGAACGCCCGCGCGAGCCGCCTCAAACTCCTTGCCGACGCGAGCTGCCTCGGCGGGGTCGGTGCCGCGCTCCCGAACGGCGCGCAGAGTCGGCACCTGGAAGAAGAAGCTCCGGATCGCCTCGCCGAAGACGTCGTAGGCGTCCGCGACCTCGCGCGAACCATACGTGCGGAGCCGGATATGCATGGCTCTCCACTCATCCGTGCCGGGCGGGTCGGGAGGCTGGCCGGCAAACGTTATGAACGGCTCCGTGGCGTCGACGCGCTCCATCCACGGATAGAGCAGGCGGAGCATCTCCTCGTAGACGTCCGCGCGGCGCTCGAACAGGCGCGCGCCCCGGGCGAGTCCGCGCTCGTGCTCTTGCTGGCGTTCCGAAAGCTCCCTCGCCGAGACGTGCTGAAGCCACGCGCTCCACGCCGTCGCCGCGACGCCGGCAACGCCGACCACTGAACCCCCGATCGCGGCTGCGAGCGCGACAGCATCCACGGCTAGGGCGATCGTAGAACGGCCGCGAGCTCCTTGCGGCTTATTGGGGGCCCGCATCGGAAAACGGACACTTTCGTGTCACGATGCGGGCGTCATGGCTGCCGAGTGGGCCGTCCCCGGCGGAACGCTTCTCCTCGCGCTCGCGACCTTCGTCGTCGCCGTGGCGGCGTGGCGGCAAGCGAAGATCGCCGCCGGCCACGTCGTCGCGATTCAGCGGCCCCTCGTCACCCCGGTCGTGACTCCCGAGTGGGAGCGCGACGGCGTGCACAAGGCGCGCGTCGCGCTCAAGAACGGAGGCCTCGGGCCCGCGTACAACGTCGAGGGCGGGCTCTACTGGACCGGCGGCTCCGGGGGCGCCTCGAGCATCCTGCGGACGACGCTCGCGCCCGGCGAAGAGACGGAGACGCGCGTTGTCGGCGAAGGCATCAAGATCAATTGGGACGCGGCGAAGGGCTGCCTGCGCTACCGCGACTCGGCCGGCGACGAGTGGCAGACACACTTCCTCTTTCGCGCGATCGAGGGCGTCGGCCTCGAGGTCGAGATCGTCGAGGTCGGGACGACGAAGGAGCTCGATGAGCCCGCCTACAACCCCGAGGGCCGTGTGAATTGATCGAGCTCGACACTCTCGTCGTCGCCATCCTGAGCGCGTTCCTCGGCGGCCTCGCCGCGACGTGGCTCCGCATCCGCCACGAGCGGGACGAGGCCTTCCGCGACCGCCAGATCAACGCGGCCGACGACTTCTCGACGGGGCTGCAGCAGGCGCTCCTCGTGCTTCGGGATGCGTACTCGACGAGCGTGCGGCACGGCTTCTACGACGACGAGCGGCACCTCCTCACCCGCGACCCGAGCACGGACCAGGTGCTCGCGCGCATCGCGGCGGCGCTCGAGCGGGCCGAGAAGACGATCGCCGAGGTGCACGCTCGTCACGCCCGCATCGCGCTCCTCTTCGGCATCTATACGCCGTCCACGCGGGCCGGGGGGTTCGCGCTCACGGAACTTGACACCGCGCTCGACTCCCTGGCCGGCTGGCCGCGCCCCGACCTCGACCGCTACCACGAATACGAGCACGCCGCCAACGAGGACTACCGCAGCTTCAACGAGCGGGCGCTCGCCGACATGCGAGGCCGCCACTGGCACCGCCGCCGGCGCTTGGCGCTGTGGATGCGTCGTCGCATCGAGCGCCGCCGGCTCATCCGCAAGTTCCGCGCGGAGCAGGCCGACGCGGAGGGGGTTTCCGAAATCTCTAACGAAGAGTGACCCCTGGATACACCGCGAGGTCGACAAAGCTGCGTGCAACTTTTTCCCGGCGCTCGGCGCTGTCACAAACTCGGGGGTCGACGGCGTCACAAAGTGTCCTCGAATCGGTCGCCGAAGGCCGCCTAGCGGCCGCTATCGGGCCCGTTTCGAGCCGCGCGGCGGGGTAGGCTCTCGCTCGAGGTGCCGAGCCGTGGCGCAACGAAGAGACGCAAGCTGACGCGGCCGAAGCTCGACTCTGCGCTCGAGACGCGCAAGCGCCATGCGCTCATGCTCGTCGGCCAGGGGCGGCTCGACGGCGAGCTCGGGCTCTGCCTGACCGGCTAGCCCGCGTAGCGGGGCCCCATTCGTCACTTTCCAAGAAGGATCGAGAGCGCCATTAGAGAAGCGGGACTCGTGCTCCCCGTGCTCCCTTTCTTGATGTTGTTGCAGCACTCATTAAGGCCATCAGCAAGGCGGCGACGGTCGACTACGTCCGAGGAGTGTCGTTCTCGGCGGTCGCTCGGGCGCTAAGCCTCCTTCTGGCGTTCTCGGCGCTGGTACTGAGTGCGATCTTCCTTGTGTTCCTCCCGGCGGAAGGCCGGCTTCCGCTCGGCGAGGGTCTGACCTTCGTGGGGCTGCTTCTCACCTCCGCTAGCTTCTTCGCGACTGCAGGCAGGCCCGCCAGCGACAATCGATGAACTCGCACGCGGCGGGGACCATGCGTGGCCCGGCCGGCGGGCTCCTCAACCTCGACAACTTCCGCCGGCGGGAGTGGGCGCCGGCCGTCGAGGCCTCGGGCGTCGCGAGCCCGGCTCGCATCTACGACCTCCGCTCGACGTTCGCCTCGAAACGCCCTCGCCGCCGGCGTGACGATCTTCGAGCTTCGCCCGCATCATGGGGACGAGCGTGCGGATGATCGAGCGACACTACGGCGCCCTCCTCGACGGCGCCCGCGCCGGCATCGCCGGTCGTCTCGACGCGCTCGAGGCCGAGCTCGAACAGGCGGCCGAGACTAAGGGCGGGACGCCGTGACGACCTGCTCGGACTGCGGCGCTGAGGTTCCGCCGGACGAGCCCGGGCGGGAGCGGCAGCCGTGTCCGACATGCGGATCCCTCGCCCGAACGCACGAGGGGAGCGCGTCCCTGACCGCCCGCGCAAGCCTCACCGCGAGCGGCGTGCTGAGCTCGATAGAGAAGGGGCTCCGGCCGCCTGAGTCAGCAGCGCCGGAGCTTGAGACGCGCGCACGATGGGGATCGCGAAGTTCAGATTCTCCGAGAACTCGCTCGCCTTGCACGAGACGACGCCGATGACGTTTCCGGCGCGGGCGACCACCGGCCTCCCGAGTCGCCGGGATTCGCGGCAGCGTCGGTCTGGATCCGGGTTGTAAGTGACGCGGCTTACAATCCCGCCCGTGTCGGTGCCCTCGAGGCCTTCCGCACTCAGGCCGGGCTGACCTCGACGCTCGATCCATTCCCTCTCCCTGCGCTCACGCTCCTCCCTATCCCTGCGCTCCTGCTCTTCGAGGTCCTGCTTGATCGACTCTTCCTCCTCCTCGTCTATCTCATCCTCTTCCATCCGGATCAGGCTCTGCGTATCGGCAACTGCTGATCGTGTCACATTGCGCTCCTTTCAACGGGTTCCTGGGGATCTGCCCGCGTCGACACGTCGTCCTTGAGCGTTCCCGGCACGACGGAGGTTCCGTGCCAGCGCTTCTTGCGGCGCGATTTCTGGTTCTTCTGCTGATGTTGATCCTCCTCGAAGCTCCTCGCGCTAGGTCTCAAGAGCCTGGGGTTGGGCGGGCCGGTGACCACGACCTCAACCTTGTACGCAAGCCAATCGTCGTCGTCCTCCAACTCGCGTTTGGGCACCGGGAGCAGGACGTTGTCGCCGATCCTCTCGCCGGGCTCGATCACGGCTTGCCGCTCGAAAACCCTGGTCACTCTAAGTGCCCCCGCTCCTGGGGGGTCATCCGGCTTGCGCTCGTCGCTCATCCGCTTGTCCCAGTCGAGACTTGCGATTGGCGACCAGAACACGGGCTCGGCGCCGTAGAGGTAGAGGGCCCTCTCGCGAAGGTCGATCCGAGTTGTGCCCGTGTTCCGCATCCATACCTCGACCGCAATGGCCTTGTGACCGTTGTCAGTGAGAAGAGCGCCTTTGACTCCCACCTCAGCACGATGGACGAGAATGCGGCCATGAACGAACTTGAGATATGCCCAGGTACCTCCAGCGAGGATGGCAAGTACTTGAGCGATGGCGGCGACGGCGCTCACAACTTCGGTCCAGCCGGACCCTGCCATTCTCCGGGGAGCATAGGCGACTTCGCTTGTCGCGTCGATTAGCGGCGACCGTCGAGCAACGGCAGCGAGTTGAGTCGGCGCCGCGCGGAAAGCAACGGAGGCTGGGCGTTCGTCGCGGCCGGTCAACAGTGGGTCAACAAGCGGACGCGAAGTCGTCCGCGAGCACGCGAGGCCGTTCCGTTCAACCATGCAGGTTCACCAGCCTCCGGAGGCCGTGCGAACCAGCCGTCATCCACTCTTAATCCCAAGGTCGAAGGTTCGAATCCTTCACGGCCCATGTGTTGATGTGCCTGCAAATCAGCAGTTTTGCAGAGAGAATGATCGCTAAGGACGGCTCTGAGGCCAATGCCAGCAAGTTGACCCTCGCCAGTTCGCGCGAGCGTGCTCGAACCAGTGCTAGCGGATCCGAGCCCAGAAGGTGAGTCGCCGTCGCACGCCTAATCCCGAGGTCGCAGGTTCAAATCGCGCCCAGCCTCAGGACCCGTGCATTTCGTCGCTCCTTCCTCGTGGACAACGCCGAAGCCGACGTTGGCTACCGAACGTCGAGGCGACGCGGACTCTCAACCGTCACGGATTCGAGCAGGACCGTCCGTCCTGTTCCCACCACTCCCGCGCTCAGGACTATCGGGCGCCGCCGAGTGGTCCCTGCCGGGCGACCCCGGCCGTCGCGTATGTGGCGGTCGCTCGACGGCGGCGCGGACGGTCTTTCCTGTTGTCGCAGCGTCGAGCCGGGAATGGCGCCCGGCGACCCTCGGCAGCGTAGATTCGCTTGTGATGGTCGAAATCCGCTGGGACACATGCGAGGAAAGCGAGTGCTTCGGCGCCCGCATTGAAGGGGAGGGGCGGTGTCTCGCCCACGTCGACCCAGCCCACCTTGAGGCGGCCGTAGAACGGATGCAAGCAGCGGGCGCGCTCGAGGCGCGAGGCGTGCGGTTTTCGAGCGAGCTCCTTGAGCGGGTGCTGGAGCGGTACCCGGTGCGGAGTTCGACCAGCGACACGGGCCGCTTCGAGACCGGGGACGTCGAGTTTGCCGGTGCGACGTTCGAGGACGACGTTTCGTTCGGTCAGCTGACGTTCACGGGTCGGGCGCGATTCGATGGTGCCACCTTCCAGCGGACGGCTTCGTTCTGGGGAGCGAGCTTCGTGCATTCTCCGGTATTTGACGGCGCGACCTTTGAAGGCGATGTCTTGTTCGCGGCGCCCGTTGGCCTGAAGGCCGCGCCCACCGTCGTCCAGCACACCGTCTTCAACCGTCGCGCGCAGTTTGCGAACGCGACGTTCCGAGGTCCCACCGTCTTTGCTCGCTGCGAGTTCGGCGATATCGCGAGGTTCGAGGATGCGAATTTCGAGCGCGGAGTTAGCTTCGACGGCGCCCGCTTCGCAGGAGGGACATCGTTCGAGCGGACGCGGATTCGCATGGATCCGGCGTCGCCGGGGTCACGGTTCGGGCACGCGGCGATCGCCAACTCGGAGCGCGCGGCAGCGTCGTTTGACGGCGCGACATTTGCGGCGGACTTCTCGTTCGAGTCCGCGGACGTCGAGGGTTCGACGAGGTTCGCAAATGCAGTCTTCGAGCAGCGCGCGGAGTTCCTTGATCATGTTTTCCATGGAGACGCGATCTTCGATGGCGCGACGTTTCGCGGTCTTGCCGGCTTCGGCGGAACTCGGTTCACGGGCAGGGCGAGCTTCGTCGGCACAGTGTTCGAGGGCGACGCTTGGTTTTACGACGTCGAAGTCACAGGTGACGCGCACTTCCGGGAGGCGACGTTCGCGCACGTCGCAAACCTCGCAAACTTCCGCGCCTGGATCACTCCGCCGACGCAGGCCGCCGAGTCGGTCGCTCTGGGGGGTGGGATTGATCTGAGCGAGGCCGTCTTGCACCAACCGGCGGAACTCCATCTGGATGCAGACGACATCGGCTGCTGGCGCGTCCGCCTACTCGAGGGCGGCCAGATCACCGTCGCGCGCGGCTCGATCCGGTTGCCGGCGACACGGTTCCCGCAAGCGTGCACGCTCGCGAGCGACCGCTCGCAGCGCGCATCTGTCACCGACCTGCGCGGTGCGGACACCGCGAATCTCGTGCTTGCAGGGCTCGACCTCGCGCGCTGCCGTTTCGCAGACAGCATCAATCTCGACAAGCTGCGGCTCGAAGCCGACTGCACCTTCGGCGAACCGCCGCGAGGTATTCGCTGGACGCGTCGTCAAGTCATAGCGGAGGAGTACGAGTGGCGCACGAGCCCGCGCGGCAAGGGCGGCGCAGCATGGCGTGGCTTGTTAGGGCTTCCGGGCGAGGAGGGCGGGCCGCTCCATCCGCTGCGGATCGCGGCC
>Ga0307278_10001037_pt1 | contig 13797 bp, 11 predicted proteins | sample ER_DNA_117_FD_194482 | JGI IMG/M metagenome (GOLD analysis project Ga0307278, IMG submission 194482) | Bulk soil microbial communities from the East River watershed near Crested Butte, Colorado, United States - ER_DNA_117 | ecosystem: Environmental > Terrestrial > Soil > Floodplain | place... | reverse complement strand
CGGGAGGGGCCGGAGGCGATCCTCGCGGTCCCCGGCGAGACCGAGCGCCTCAAGTGGGTGGGGCTCTACCCGCAGCGCCAGGGCGGGGACGCGTTCATGCTGCGCATCAAGGTCCCCGGCGGCAGGCTCGACGCCAGCCAGGCCACGGTCATCGGCGAGGTCGCCGACGAGTTCGCCCGCGGGCCCGCCCCCAACCCGGTGTTCGGCGACGCCTACCTGGACATCACCACCCGCCAGGACATCCAGCTCCACTGGATCAAGATCGGCGCCGTCCCCGAGATCTGGCGCCGCCTGGAGGCGGTCGGGGTGACCACCGTGCAGGCGTGCGGGGACTCGGCGCGGAACGTGACCTGCTGCCCGGTCTCGGGCCTGGACGCCGACGAGGTGCTGGACGCCTACCCGGTGACGGCGGCGATCTCGGACTGGTTCACCGGCAACCGGGAGTACGCCAACCTGCCCCGCAAGTTCAAGCTGAGCGTCTCCGGGTGCCTGGAGGACTGCGCGCAGGCGGAGATCAACGACATCGGGCTGTGGCCGGCGCGGCTGGACGACGGCACGGTCGGCTACAACGTGCTGGTCGGTGGCGGCCTGTCGGACGGGCCGCGGATGGCCTCCGACATCGACGTGTTCGTCCCTCCGGACCCCGACCGGGTGGTGGAGCTGTTCCGCGCCATCGCCCAGCTCTTCGGGGAGCTGGGCAACCGCGAGAACCGCTGGCTGGCACGGATGCGGTACCTGGTGCAGGAGCTCGGGCCCGAGCGCTTCCGCGCGGAGCTGGCGGAGCGGACCACCCTCCCGCTGCACCCGGCGGGCGAGGCCCTCACCCGCCGCTACCGCGGCGACCACGTCGGCGTCCACCCCCAGAAGCAGCCCGGCCGCCACTACGTCGGCCTCAACGTCACCGTCGGGCGGATGGCGGGGCGGAACCTGGCGGAGGCCGCCCGGCTCGCGGCCGAGTACGGCGACGGCGAGCTGCGCCTGGCCACCGACCAGAACCTGATCCTCACCGGCGTGCCGGAGGCGCGGCTGGCGGCGCTGCTGGCCGAGCCGCTGCTGACCGAGCACTCGCCGTCCCCGGGGCCGTTCGAGCGCGGCGTGGTGGCGTGCACCGGCAGCGAGTTCTGCCGCTTCGCCATCGTGGAGACCAAGGCGCGCGCGGCGCGGTGGGCCCGCGAGCTGGACCGGCGGCTGGGTGCCGACGAGCAGGACGGGCAGCAGGTCCTGCGGATGCACTTCTCCGGCTGCTCGGCCTCGTGCGCGCAGCCGCAGATCGCCGATGTCGGCTTCCGGGGCGAGACCGCCCACCGCGGCGACGCCATCGTCGAGGGGGTCGACATCGGGCTGGGCGGCAGCCTCGGCACCGACGCCGCCTTCATCGACTGGGTCGAGGGGGCCAAGCCCGTCGACGAGGTCCCCGGCGCCCTGGTCCGCCTGGTCGGCCGCTACCGCGCCGAGCGTCGCGCCGGCGAGGCGTTCCACCAGTGGTGCCGACGACTGCCCAACGCCGAGCTGCGGGCGACGCTCGGCGCGGGGCCGCCGCACGGGGAGGCTCGCTGGTGACTGCTCTACCGGTTGAGACCGGCAGCTTCTCAGGCGACAAGCGCCCGACCAGAGCCCAGCCCGGCCCTGGCGTGGATGTTGCGTGCCCCGTTGAGGTCGGCGTCGTGCTCGCCGCAGGCGGGGCAGATCACGGTGTCCTGCCGCGGCCGGGTGCACCGGGCGCCGCAGGCGTGGCAGTCGATCGAGGTGTAGGCGGGGTTCACGAGCATGACTCGCCGTCCGGCGCTTGCAGCCTTGGCGGTGAGGATGTTTGCGAACTGGCCCCAGCCAGCATCCAGGATCGAGCGGTTGAGGCCGGCCTTGGCCCGCACATTGCGGCCGGGCGCCTCGGCGGTGCCGTTTGCGCTGCGGGTCATGTTGGCCGTGTGCAGGTCTTCCAGCGCGAGCGCGTCGTAGGCGTTGACGAGAGCTCGCGCGGTCTTGTGGTGGAAGTCGCGCCGGCGGTTGCGCACCCGGCGCCACTCACGGGCGAGCTTGCGGCGCAGCCGGCCGCGGTTGCCGGAGCCGAGCTTGGCCCGCGCCTTGCGACGCTCCAGGTCGGCGATCCGCTGCTGGGCGGAATCCAGGAAGCGGGGATTGCCGACGACCTCCCCGTCGCTGGTGGTCAGGAACCGCGCCACTCCCACGTCGACGCCGACCGTTCGTCCGGTCACCGACAGCGGCTCGGCGGTCTCCTCGGCGACGACGATCACATACCAGCGGCGGTACTCCCGCTTGAGTTGGACGGTCTTCACCCGTCCCTTGACAGCGCGGTGCTGGTTAACCTTGACCCGTCCGAGCGCCTGGAAGGTCGCGTACGCCCACCGGCCGCCGTTGGTGGCCGGTTGCCACTTGGCGCCGTCCCCGACGACGAACAGGATCTGATTGAACCGCTGGTAGGGCTTGAACCGCGGGTAGCCGGGACTGGGCTTCTGCTCGCCGCGCGCCCGGGCCTGCTTGGCGTCCTTGGCTCGCTCGTAGAATGCCTTGAACGTCGCGTTCAGGCGACGGAGGGTCTGCTGCTGGGCGGTGAACGAGTGCCGGCCATGCCCGTGCGGGTCATCGGCACGGATGCCACGGAGCTGGGCGGACTGGTCGCCGTAGCTGATCGAGACCTGGCACATGCGCCATGCCTCACGCCGCTCGGCCAAGGCTGCGTTGTACAGGTCGCAGTGATCGCGCAGCAGCCGCACCGCCCGGGACTCCTGCTGGCCGGTCGGGTAGGCGCGGAACTTGTACGCGCGCTTCACGGCGCCCCCTTGGTCGGCCGGGTGGTCTGCTCGGCGATGTACCGGCGGATCGTGGCCTCCGACACGCGCCCGACCGAGGCGACGAAGTACGACTTGGACCACAACGTCGGCAGGCGCGAGCGCAGGTGGGGGAACTCTGCGCGCAGCGTCCGGCTGGTCGCGCCTTTGAGCTGGTGGGCGAGCCGTGCCGGGGAAGTGTCCGGGCCGCAGCGGGCGAACAGGTGGACGTGGTCTGGCATGACCTCCAACGCCTCGGCCGTCCAGCCCCGCTCGGCGCAGTTGGCAACGATCAGTTCCCGCAACCGGTCAGCGACCCGGCCATCAAGCACGGGGCGGCGGTATTTCGGGCACCAAACCAGGTGGTATCCGAGGCTATGCACCGCTCCGGCAGTGCGTCCGTACTCGTCAAGCGGAACCATACGGGCAGTATACACGCGCCGTGTGTCTAACCACATTGCCGCCGCATCCGATTCCCCTGCCGGATGAATCCGACAGTCCCCTCGGGAGGGATTTGATGGCCGGGTTCAAGATCCGCGACCAGATGAACGACATCGACGAGGCTCCCGGCAAGGTCTGGTTCTGGGAGCTGGAGCAGGCCGTCATCGACGCCGACCGCTGCGTGCAGTGCGGCGCCTGCGTGGCCGCCTGCCCCAGCGACTCCATCGGGGTCGGCGACGACGGCCTGCCCAAGCTGGTCAAGATGTGCACCGGCTGCTCGCTGTGCTGGGACTTCTGCCCGCGTGGCGGCCTGCGCCACGAGGCGACCTGGAGCCTGCCGGAGCCGGCCGGCGATGCCGATCACCAGGGGCTGGAGCTCCGCGAGCCAAGCTCCTGGAAGGTCACCGGCGCGCCAGGCCCGAACGGGCTCGGCCGGGTGCGGGAGACCTACACCGCGCGGGCGCGGCCGGGCGTGGCGGGGGCGCAGGACGGCGGGCTGGTCAGCGCGCTGCTGATCGGGCTGCTGGAGGCCGGCGAGATCGACGGCGCGCTGGTCGCGCGCGAGAGCCAGACCGAGCCGTGGAAGGGCGAGCCGTACCTGGCGCGGACGCCGGAGGAGGTCGTGGCGTGCGCCGGGAGCTTCTACAACCAGACGATGGCGCTGGCGGCGCTAGATCTAAAGGGCCGCCACGACCTGCCGCCGCGGCCGCGCATCGCGGTGGTCGGCACCCCCTGCGAGGTCGAGGCGATCCGGGCGATGCAGGCGCGGCCCTGGGCCTGGGGCGCGCAGCGGGTGGACGCGGTGCTGCTCACCGTCGCGCTGCTGTGCACCAAGAGCTTCAACTACGAGAAGCTGATGCTCGGCGAGATCCAGCGCCAGCGCGGCATCCCGCTGGAGAAGGTGGGCAAGGTCGACGTCATCCACGGCAAGCTGCTGGTGGAGGACCTCGACGGCAACACCCTCGTGTCCGAGCCGGTGCGCGACTTCCACGGCGCGGCGCTGAAGGGCTGCGACGAATGCGCGGACTTCCTGGGGCGCGCGGCCGACATCTCGGTCGGCAGCGTCGGCAGCGAGGAGGGCTGGTCCAGCGTGCTGGTCCGCACCCAGGCCGGGCGCGACGCGTTCGAGCGCGTCCGCGCCCGCCTGGAGCTTCGCGACCTGGACCGGGTGGAGGCGCTACACAAGCTGGACGCGCTGGACAAGAAGGTCGCGCTGCGGACCCTGGCGCGCCCGTTCGATCCCTCCGCCCCGCTGTTCGTCGACTTCGAGGAGCACGTCAGCGCCTACGACGGGACCGACCGCGCCCCGGCGGAGCTGGACCGGTGACGGTGGATTGGGACCTGCCGCTTCCCGAGGAGCCGGTGGAGCTGCGCGCCCGCGTGCGTGCGCTGGTGGAGCAGGCGCCGGAGCAGGGAGCGACCCTGATCGACGGCGCCGAGTGGATCGCCGACCCCCTCTGGGAGCGCTGGGGGCCGCTGCTGGAACCGGCCGGCATGGGCCGGGCGCGGTTCCTCCAGGTCGTGGCCGGCTACCGCAGGGAGCTGTGGCTGTGGGTCATGGGGGAGCGGACCTGGGCGCAGAGCGCCGACGGGCTGCTCGGACGGGTACGCCGCCGCCTCCCGGCCGGCTGACCCCAACCGCGATCCCGGTGGTTGTGCGACACTCTGCCCAGGGCGCGCCGAGGGCGGGCGCTGTGGAAGGTCGACAGATGACGGCACCGCTGGGCGAGGAGTTCGCGCGGGCGCTGGCGGCCAAGGACTTCGACCGGCTCGTTTCGCTGCTCCATCCCGAGGTGGACTTCCGGGGCATGACGCCCGGGCGGTTCTGGGAGGCGAGCAACGCCGTCCAGGCGGTCCACGAGATCGTGCGGTCATGGTTCGAGGACAGCGACCAGATCGACGAGCTGCTCCAGGTCGAGACCTCCCGGGTCGCGGACCGCGAACGGGTCGGGTACCGCCTGGCGGTGACGAACCCGGACGGCAGCTTCATCGTCGAGCAGCAGGCCTACTACGAGACCGGCGACGGCTCGATCACGTGGATGCGGGTGCTGTGCTCGGGCTACCGGCCCGTCGACGCCGAAGCCGCCGCCGGGTAGCCCAAACCTGGGCCCTTTTCGCGACGCCGACCAAAGAGCATCCGGCGGTGACCGCGGAGGGCGCACTCACCCGGACCCCGCCGGCGGCGGCCAGCCTGCTGCGGCGCCTGGCCCAGGGAGGGTCGCGGCTGCGCCGGTGACGCCGGCTACAGCCGCCGCTCGATCGGCAGCCGGGAGCGGGTCAGCAGGCCGGCGCCGAGCATCGCCACCACCGGCACCACCAGCAGCGCGATGCCGACGTTGCGCCAGGGCAGCGTGATCGGGTACGGGGTCGGCGCCGGCCAGACGTCGGCGTCGCCCCGGTTGAGGGCCAGCAGCACGGCGACGGAGCCGCCCAGCCCGGCGGCCGCGCCGAGCAGCGACCCCAGCCCGGCGATCACGCCGGACTGGCTCAGCGACAGCCCGCGCCGGACCCGGGGGGAGGCGCCGACGGCGGCGAGCGTGCCGAGGTCGGCGCGACCGTCGGCGGCGGCCAGCCCGGTGGCGATCGCGGCGGCGCCGAGAGCGATGACGCCAGCCACGATGGCCAGCAGCAGCAGAGTCCGGGTGTCCGACCGCGACCGCGGGCCCCGCTCGACGTACACCCCGGCCGTGTTGTGGAGCGCGGCCTGGAGCCGGTCCTGCTCGGCGACCGTCGGCATGCGGCTGGTGGTGGCCAGCACCATGGACGCCACCGGGTCCAGCCCCAGCGAACGGGCCGTCCGCCAGGTCATCAGGGTGACCGGCGCTCGCGGGCGGTGCGGCAGCGCGGAGCCGGGCGCCGTCGCCGTCCAGGTCCTGTCCTTCTCCTTCGCGCCCGGCTGGCTCGCCGTGATGGTCAGCTTGACCTGGTCGCCGTGCAGGAAGCGGGGGTGGTCGACGACCACCTTTCCGGCGCGCAGGGCCGCGACCGCCCGCTCGGCGTCAGCGGCCTCCAAGCCCGTCAGCGCGCCGACCGCGCCGGGGTCGACGATCACCGTGAAGCTGTCGGTGATGAGATATTCGAAGTAGCGGTACAGGCCGCCGACGCCGTCGCAGCGGGCGTCGCGACGGGCGGCGCGCTGCTCGGCCGGGGTCGGGTCGCGCCGCAGCACCTCGTGCTCGTACGGGCAGTTGCGGGCCGCGTTCGCCTCCGCGCGGACGAAGCAGTCCCCGGTGCCGCACGCCGGCGGGCCGATCCGGTGGACCTGCTCGACCGGCATCGTGCGGCGCAGGAGGGCGACCGCTTGCGCCGACACGGGCCGCCCGCCGCCGACCTTGCCGGTGGCGTCGACGACCACGTCCCCCGGCCGGTTGACCGACCGGTAGTCGTCCCTGGTGCGCTCGGTGCTGGCGACGAGCATGACGCCGACGGCGAGGCTGCCGACGACCGCGGCCATCACGGCCGAGATCGCCGGCGCCGCGGCCGTGCGGTTGCGTGAGGTGTCGCGCAAGGCGATCCGCGGGGCCAGTGGCATGAAGCGACCGACCCGGGCCACCAGCCCCACCACGGCGGGCGTGCACAGCACCAGCCCGAGCTCGCCGACGGCCAGCCCCGTGAGGATGATCGTCGGGCTGCTGCGCCAGGCGCCGGCGGCCAGCACGGCCGCGCCGGCCGCCACCAGCGCGACGCCGAGCACGACCCAGCGCCGCCGCGACCGGGTGATGCCGCGCCGCCCCGCCAGCGCGGTGACCACGTCCTGCCGGGCGGAGATCCACGCGGGCACCAGTGCGGCCAGCACCCCGGTCGCCACCGCCAGCCCGGCCAGGCCGGCCAGCGCCGCCGGGAACACCCGGAAGCCACCGGACCGGGCGTGGGTGAGCTGCTCCTCGAGCAGCGGCCTGGCGGCGGCGGCGGCGGCGATGCCCAGCATCACGCCGGCGGCCGCCGCGACCGCGCCGAGCACCACGCCGTCGGCGAGCACGATCCGGCGCAGGTGCGCCGGCGTCCCCCCGGCCGCGGCGACCAGCCCCAGGTCGCGGCGTCGGCGGCGGGCGCCCACCGCGAACGCCGGCCCGGCCAGCAGGACGATCTCCAGCATCGCCAGCCCGCCGAACAGCCCGGGAACCCCCACCGCGAACCCGCTCTCGCCCGTGAACTCCGGGTACCGCTCGGCTCGGCTCGGCGGGTGCGCGAGCACGTGCCGGGAGACCGCCACCAAGCCGTGGGTGTTGAGCTGCTTGACCTGCGCCCAGGTCAGCGGGCCCGGCGTGGCCGCCAGCCAGCGCAGGTCCCGCGGGCCTGGTGCCGGCGACTCGGCCAGCGCCGCCGGCGGCAGCGCGCCTGCGCGCAGCACGACGGTGGTCGCCTCCAGGTCGGAGGGGTCCTCGACGGTGCCCACGACGCGGAAGGTGCGCCCGCCGTCGGCCAGGCGCACGCTGCCGCCCACGTTGGCGCCGAGCCGGCGGACCGCGGCCGGGGTCAGGGCGGCCTCGTCCCGTCTGGCCGGTGCCCGGCCGGTGAGCTGGCGGAGGATCCCGTGCGCCAGCGGGTCGGTGGAGTCCAGCATCCGGGCGCCGACGGTCCCGGTCCCGGCGGCGGTGCGCACCTGCAGGGGGCCCGTCTGGTCGCGGATGACCCTGGTGCCGGGCGGCAGGAGCGCCAGCAGCTCCTTCGCGGTCGGCGGGGCGGCCGGCTCGGCCGTCGGCGGTAGCGCGCCGGGGGGCCCGAACGAGTCGAGGTTGGTCGGGTCCTGGTGGACCGGCCCGTCGAACGGCCGGACCAGCACGGCCTCTGCCGTGCCCATCAGCCGCTCGGCGCGCTCGTCCGGCGTGAGCGTGAAGGTGTCGGTGTAGACCGCCGCGAACGTCAGCGCCGCCACCGGCAGCATGATCATCGCGACCACCAGGATCGAGCGGCCCTTGGCGCGCCGCGCCTCGCGCCGGGCGACCCGCAGCGCGGTGCGCCAACCGGTCACCGGCCACCGCCCGGTGGGGTCAGCAGCGCATCCGGCTCGTCGAGGGGGCCGGAGGTGTCGACGATGGAACCGTCGCGCAGGAACACCACCCGGTCGGCCCAGGCCGCGTGCCGCGCCTCGTGGGTGACCAGGACCCCGGCCGCGCCGGCGTCCACCCTGGAGCGCAGCAGCCGCAGCACCGCCTCGCCGGTCTGGGAGTCCAGCGCGCCGGTCGGCTCGTCCGCCAGCACCAGCCGGCGCTGCCCCACCAGCGCGCGGGCGATCGCCACCCGCTGCTGCTGGCCGCCCGACAGCTCGTCGGGGAAGCGCAGCCCGTAGCCGTCCAGGTCGACCTCTGACAGCGCCGCCAGCGCCAGCCGCCGCGCCTGGCGGGCCCCGGCGCCGTCCAGCTCCAGCGGCAGCGCGACGTTCTCCGCCGCCGTCAGGCTGGCCAGCAGGTTCAGGTCCTGGAAGACGTAGCCGACCCGGCGGCGGCGCAGCGCCGCCAGCGCCACCCGGCCGCAGGCGCCCAGCGCCGTGCCCTCCACCACGACCTCGCCCCGGGTTGGGCGGTCCAGCCCGCCGGCCAGGTTGAGCAGGGTGGACTTGCCCGAGCCGGACGGTCCCATCACCGCCACCAGCTCGCCCTCCTCGACGGCCAGCGACACCCCACGCAGCGCATGCACGGCGGTCTCGCCGCTGCCGTGGACCCGGTGCACGTCTCGTAGCTCGAGGATGCTCATCGGCTGCTCGCCTCCGTGGCGCTGTCCGGCTCCGCCCGCGGCACGCGCAGGGGCGGCGGGGAGTACCGGACCAGGCTGGCTTCGCAGTGGTCCAGCCAGCGCACCTCCGCCTCGGCCTGGAACAGCATGGCGTCCAGCACCAAGCGCCAGGACAGGTCGGCCGGCTGCTCGTGGCGCGCCTTCAGCCGCGTGTACTCCTGCAGGGTGCGCATGGTGGCGCTGCGCTGGGTCTGGACCACGGCGCGCACGTCCACGCCGGGCGTGGTCAGCGCCAGCGCCAGCTTGATGGCCAGCTCGTCGCGCGGCCGGTCGGCCCGGCTGACAGGGGTGGCGAACCAGCTCGCCAGGTCGGCCCGGCCGGCGTCGGTGATCTCGTAGGGCCGCTGCCCTTCCTCGCTCTTGGGCAGCGGACGGACCAGCTCGTCGCGCTCCAGGCGCGACAGGGTGGTGTAGACCTGCCCGATGTTGAGCGGCCAGGTGCCGCCGGTGGACTCCTCGAAGGCGACCCGGAGCTGGTAGCCGTACATCGGGCCGCGTTCCAGGAGCGCGAGCAGACCATGTTTGACCGACATAGCTACCGAGTATATGCATACCCGGTAGGTAAGACGCAACTCCTAGTGGTGGGAGACCGCCAGGAGACCGTCGAGGACCTCCAGGAAGCGGGGAACGTCCAGGGGTTTGCCCAGGTACTCGATGGCGCCCGCGGCGAGCAGCCGCTCCTGCTGCCCGGGGGTGACGTCGGCGCTGACCACCACGACCGGCACCGTCGCGGTCCGCGGGTCGGCCTGCAGGCGCCGCAGGACCTCTTCGCCGTCGATACCGGGCAGGTGCAGGTCCAGCAGGACCAGGCCGGGTCGATGCCGGTGGACCAGGTCCTGGACGATCTCGCCCCGCGGCGTGGCCAGCAGCCGCACCCCGCGGCGCTGGCCCAGGATGCGTTCGACCAGCCGCAGGTTGGAGGGGTTGTCCTCGACGTACAGCACGACGTGCTCGCTGTCGGCGCCGGCGTCCTGCCCCGGACCGGGCGTCGCCGGCGGGTTCCCCTCGCCGTCGGCGAGCTGGTCCTCCGCAACGGCCAGCTCGAGGGTGAAGGTGGTCCCCTCGCCCTGGACGCTGTGCGCGGCGAGGGTGCCGCCCATCGCCTCCATCAGCCCCTTGGACAACGCCAGGCCCAGGCCGGTGCCCTGCACGTCGGTCTGCTCGGCGTCCAGGCGATCGAACGGCATGAACAGCCGCTCCATCTTGTCGGCGGGGATGCCCGGACCGGTGTCCCGCACCACGATCCCGACCCGGCCCTCGGAGGTGGCGTGGCAGACCAGGTGGATGCTGCCGCCGTGGTGGTTGTACTTGACCGCGTTGGAGGCGAGGTTCAGCAGCACCTGCTTGAGGCGCTGGCGATCGGCGTGGACCGTCCAGGGGCAATCCTCGCGGGACGGGAGGTGGATGCCGATCCCCCGTTCGGCGGCCAGGGGCCGGATGAGGTCGGCGCTCTCGGTGACGACCTCCAGGAGGTTCACCGCCTCCAGCGACAGCGCCAGGCTGCCGGTCTCGATGCGGGAGATGTCGAGTACCTCGTTGATCAGCCCGAGCAGGTGCCGGCCGCCCCGCAACATCTGGTCGACGCTCTCGCGCTGCTCCTCGGTGAGGTCGTCGAGCTGCAGCAACTGGCCGAACCCCAGGATGGCGTTGAGCGGGGTGCGCAACTCGTGGCTGATGCGGGAGAGGAACTCGGTCTTCAGGCGGGACGCGTCGCGCGCCTGGTCCCGTGCCACCTCCAGCGCGGCCTCGACACGCCACTGGCGCCGCTGGAGCCGGACGAGCACGACGATCCCACAGCACACGATCACGCCCAACGGGATCGCGATCGCGAGCATGGTGGTACGGATCGCCTCCACACCGCGGTACGCCTCGGCATGCGGGACCGCCGCGAACACCGTCCAGCCGAGTGGGTCGACGCGTCGGTGGACCACGAGCATGGCCGCACCGCGAAGGTCGAGGTCGGCGGGCTGCCCGGCGCGCAGCGACGCCGCCTGGCCGATCGGCTCGCGGGCGACCGGCTCGAGGCCGGGTGGGCGGCCTCCGGGCGCCGCCAGCAGCTTGCCGCGCTGGTCGGCGACCCACAGGTTCACGCCCTGCACCGCGGCGACGCTGTCGGCCAGCGGCTGGACCGCGTCGAGCTCGACGCCGAGGAGGAGGATCGCCAGCGGCCTGCCGGGCGTCCGACCGTCCGGGCTCGGGGCTCGCACGTAGGTCGAGATCGTCACGACGAAGGGATGGCCTGCCTGCGCCGACACGAACGCCTCCGACACATAGGTGTCACCCGCGGCGACGAGCCCCTTGTAATAGTCCCGGGTGCTGAAGTCCTTGCCGACGAGCTCCGGCGCCACAGGCGAGCTCCGCAGGACGCCGTCGAGTTCGAGGAGGCCCGTGCCCGCAAGCCCGTCCCTGGACGCGACCAGCGCCGCGAGCTCCCGCTCGATCGCCTGGTCGTCGGACCTGCTCGGGCCGCCGGCCGCGACCGCCCGCACCAGCCGCGGGCGCTTCGCCTCGGCCTCGACGAGGGTGACGAATCCTCCGAGCTGTTCGGCGAGGAGCGAGGCCGCCATCGCGGTCGTCACCCGCAGCCGCACGCCAACCTCGTCGCGCACCGCATCCTGGGCGCGCGCCATCGTCAACCTCGCGAGCAGCACGAGCGGGAGCAGGGCGACCAGCGTGGCGACGAGGCCGAGCCGGATGCTGCGGCGCGCCAGCCCGGGGGTCTCCCGCGGCGTTGATGTGCGCTCGTCCATCGGTCGTCCCCAACGTCGCGGGCCTGGCGTGCTCGGTCTCCACGATGTATCGAGCCCACCATCTGCCTGCTTGAGCTGGAGGCGTGCGCGAGCGGCCTACGCGGTGACGGGCTCGTGGCCCTCCAGGGGCTGCAGGAGCTCCGGGCGGTTGTTGCGCGGGTTGCCGACCGCCGGGTCCACCGGCCACAAGGCCAGCAGCTCCTCGGGCGCCGGCTCCAGCAGCGCCGCCAACTGCTCGACGTCGTGGTTGTCGGGGTCGAGCCAGGCGTCCCACGACTCGGGTGCCAGGATCACCGGCATGCGGTGGTGCACCGAGGCCATCAGCTTGTTGGCGGTGGTGGTGAGGATCGTGCAGGTCCACAGCTCGTCGCCGCTGTCGGGGTCGCGCCAGGTCGCCCACAACCCGCCCAGCGCCAGTGGCTGCTCGTCGCGGGCGGCGATGTAGAACGGCTGCTTGCGGCGGCCTTTGCCCTGGTCCTGCCACTCGTAGAAGCCGTCGATGGGGATGATGCAGCGCTTCTGGGCCAGGGTGCGCTGCCAGGTTGGCTTCTCGCGCACCGTCTCGGCGCGCATGTTGATCATCCGGTTGCCTGCCTTGGGGTCCTTGGCCCAGCGGGGGACCAGGCCCCAGCGCAGCTCGCGGAGCTGCCGGGCGCCGTCGCTGCCGGCGACCACTACCAGGATGTCGCTGGCGGGGGCGACGTTCCAGCTCGGCTGGTGGTCCTCCACGCCGCTCGGCTCGGCGCGGAACCGTTCCAGCAGGAACGAGAGCTGGGTCGAGGAGCTGAACCTTCCGCACATGCCTCTACCCTACCCGCAAGTCGGGACAGTCAGACAGCGTTCCGCTGGCGCGGAACGGCGCGGGAACGGTGGCGGAACCGGGGTCGCCTAGCGTGCGCTCGCCGGAGGAGTACCGCGGTGAGCTGCTGGCACCCCCGCACCTGCCCCAGGAGCAGGCGCAGCGGCCCGGGCACATCCCCGGCGCGCGGAACATCCCCTGGGTCAAGGCGGTCGATCCCGAGACCGGCGCGTTCCTGCCGACCGAGCAGCTCCGCAGCCTCTACGAGAGCCAGGGGGTGACGCCCGAGCTGGAGGTGGTGGCCTACTGCCGCATCGGCGAGCGCAGCGCCCACACCTGGTTCGTGCTCCACGAGCTGCTCGGCTACCCGCGGGTGCGCAACTACGACGGCTCCTGGACCGAGTGGGGCTCGATGGTCGGCGTCCCCATCGAGCGGTAGGGCAGCGAACGGTAGCGCGCGCCGCCCCGCGACCCCTTCACTCCTCGGCCGTGGTTGAAACGCTGTGGCGACTGTGCGCAGGGGATCGACGGCGCGGTCGGCCAGTAGCGGCCTTGACGGCCGTCGTCAACGGGCTGACGATAGCTGCCGCTGACTTGACGACTGGAAGGGGGGGCCGGTGGAGCCGCGCCGCCGTCAGGGCCACCGGGTCGCCGGGCTCTCCATGCTGCTCGTCATCGCCGCCTTGGCGGCGCCGCTGACCTCCCGCGCTGAGGCGGTCGCTCCCCTGTTCGTGGACGGGTTCGAGTCGGGGGACCTGTCGGGGTGGACGGCGGTGTCGGGGCTGGGGGTGCAGCAGCAGCAGGTCTATGCCGGTGCGTGGGCGGCGCGCGGCACCACCAGCGGGCCAGGCGTGTACGCCACCAAGACCCTGCCCGCCGCCCAGGCCGAGCTGTTCTACCACATCCGCCTCGAGCGCCTGAGCCTGGGCGGGACCGCCTCGGTCAACTTCATGAAGTTCCGCACCGCCGCCGGCGTTGCCGTCGCCGAGCTGTACCTCACCCCCACCGGGTTGCTGGGCTACCGCAACGACGTCACGGCCGTCAGCACCACCAGCCAGACCACGGTGTCCGCCGGGGTGTGGCATGAGGCGCAGATGCACCTTCGGGTCAACGGTGCCGCCAGCACGGTGGAGGTGTGGCTGGACGGCGCCAGGATCGATGCGCTGTCGACCAGCACGGCGTCGCTTGGGACCACCGCGGTGGGGCGCATCCAGCTAGGTGAGAACGTGGCCGGTCGCAGCTACGACTTCGCCTACGACGACGTGGTCGCCGACACCAGCTACGTCAG
>Ga0307278_10001036_pt1 | contig 13799 bp, 14 predicted proteins | sample ER_DNA_117_FD_194482 | JGI IMG/M metagenome (GOLD analysis project Ga0307278, IMG submission 194482) | Bulk soil microbial communities from the East River watershed near Crested Butte, Colorado, United States - ER_DNA_117 | ecosystem: Environmental > Terrestrial > Soil > Floodplain | place... | reverse complement strand
CCACCCATCGTTGCCGCCTGTTTGCCTTTGCGCGGCATAGGTCGGCGCCGTGGTGGTGTCACAGGGCCGAAGTAACGTCGAAACATGCGTTCGATCATGTCGCCGTTCGTAGTGTCCCCGCCTACCGGGGTTCGGGTCCGCACTCGACTACGCCTCAGCACCGCCGACCAGGCGGTGCTTCTCCAGGTTGGCGAATACTTGGGTAGCCTGGCCGGCAAGGACCTGACGGCGCGATGCCAGTCTGGCCAGGGCCAGGAACGACGGGCGGATCGCAAGCGAGCTCTCACCCCCGTCTCCAGCAGCCGCTGGGCTGGCGCGATCACCCGAACCGTCAATGATCAGTGGGACCGGGCCTTCAACAATCTCCGGGAAGAGCGCACCAGCCTGCGCCGAGCCATCCGCCGGCTCCAGCAACGCATCCAGGTGCCAGCCGCTAAGAAGGTTGGACGAATCCGGGGATATGCAACGCCTGAGGAGCGGTGGGCCAAGCAGCGTCGTCTCCAGGTCCTCTTGGGGCGACTGGCGCAGGTTGAGGGCAGCTTGGCGGCGGGACGGGTAAGCGTTGTCCGTGGCGGCCGTCGCCTGGCCAACGCACGCCACCATTTGGATGCCGCCGGGTTGTCGCTGGAGCGCTGGCAGCAGAGGTGGTCCGCCGAACGGCTGTTCCTAACCGCTGACGGAGAGGCCGACAAGGCCTGGGGCAACGAGACAATCCGCTGGCATCCGGCTCAAGGCTGGCTGGAGTTGAAGCTGCCGGCGCCGCTGGAATATCTGGCGAACCGGCCTCATGGTCGGTATCGGCCTACCTGTCAAGTCAGCTTCCGCTACCGCGGTGATGAGGTCGCCGCCCAGGCCACCTCCGGCGCGGTGCGCTACGACATCACTCTGGACCCGGACCGACGTCGGTGGTATCTGCACGCGAGTTGGAAGGTCCAGCCTCGCCCCCTGCCGACCGTCGACGAGGCCGTCGCCGACGGTGTGATAGCGGTGGATCTCAACGCCGACCACCTGGCCTGCTGGATTGTCAACAGCCACGGCAACCCGGTCGGTGGACCGGTGACCATCCCGCTATGCCTGGACGGGCTGCCCGCAGCGACCAGAGACGGACGCCTGCGTGCAGCTGTCAGTTCCGTACTGGAGCTTGCACGGGCGAAATGCGTCCGGGCGGTGGCAATCGAGGACCTCGGCTTTGCGGAGATTCGTGCAGTCGGAAGGGAGACGCTGGGGCGTGGCCTCGGTGGTAAGCGACGGCGCCGCCTCATCACGGGGATGCCCTGCGGAAAGTTCCGTGACCGGTTGGTGCAGATGGCTCACCACCAGGGCCTGTGGGTCGTTGCAGGGGACCCCGCCTACACCTCCAGGTGGGGTAGCCGCTACTGGCAGGCGCCGCTCCAACGGCGCCATCCCTACGCCGTCGTAACCCGCCACCACGCCGCGAGCGTGGTGCTCGGCAGACGTGTACTCGGGAATCGGGCCCGGCGACGGGCAGACATGCTCACCCGTGACCAGAGGATCACTGCTGTGAGCAACTGCCGCCCAGGCCGGCCCAGGCTCGGGTATGTGCACGGCCCGGGACCACCCGGACCCCGCCCCCGCACAGTCGAGGCTGGTCAGACGGGACGCGGCAACCGTGATCGAGCCCGAGCCCAGACGGCCCAGGACCGTTCGGGGTCGCCCATCAGCGGACAGCAGACGCTGATGCCTCAGGAACGGTAGCCTTGGCCTCCCATGGCCTACGTCTCCCTGTACCGCAAGTACCGCCCCCAGAGCTTCCACGACATCGTGGGCCAGGACCACGTGACCGGGACGCTGGTCAACGCCATCCAGACCGGCCAGGTCCACCACGCGATGCTGTTCTGCGGCACCAGGGGGACCGGCAAGACCTCCACCGCCAGGGTGCTGGCCAAGGCGCTCAACTGCGTCAAGGGCCCGACCCCCGAACCGTGCAACGTCTGCGACGCGTGCGTGTCGATCACCGACGGGACCAACCTGGACGTGACCGAGATCGACGCGGCCAGCCACGGGTCGGTGGACGACGCCCGCGACCTGCGCGAGAAGGCCAGCTACGCCCCGGCCGCGGCCCGCTACAAGGTCTACATCATCGACGAGGCCCACATGGTCACCACCCAGGGCTTCAACGCGATGCTGAAGGTGCTGGAGGAGCCGCCCGAGCACGTCCGGTTCATCTTCTGCACCACCGAGCCGCACAAGGTGATCGAGGCCATCCGGTCGCGCTGCCAGCGCCACGACTTCCGCCGCATCCGCACCGCCGCCCTGGTCCAGGACTTCGCCAGGATCTGCCAGGCGGAGGGGGTCGAGATCGAGCCGGCGGCGCTGGAGCTGGTGGCGCGGGCGGCCGACGGCTCCCACCGCGACGGCCTGTCCCGGCTCGACCAGGTGCTGACCTTCGCCGGGCCCAAGGTGACCCTGGCCGACGTGGCCCAGGTGCTGGGGGCGCTGCCGGTCGAGCTCCGCTTCGACCTGGCCGAGGCGCTGGCCGCCCACCGGGTGGCCGACGTGCTGGCCTGCGTCGAGCGGGTGGTCGACGCCGGCCACGACCTGCACCAGTTCAGCCGCGAGGCGCTCGAGCACCTGCGCGACCTGTACGTGCTGCGGGTCGCGCCCGCCTCGACCACCCTGGTCGACGTGACCGCCGAGACCAGGGAGCGCCTGGCCGCCCAGGCCGAGCGGTTCGGGCCCGGCGAGCTCGGCCGCATGGTCGGCATCGTCGGCGAGCTGTACCTGGACCTGCGCACCGCCACCGACCAGCGCCTGGTGGTCGAGGTCGGCCTGGCCAGGGCGGCCGTGCCCGAGGCCTCCCTGGACGCCGAGGCCCTGCTGGCCCGGATCGAGCGCCTGGAGCGCCGCCTCTCCATCGCCGCCACCGAGGGCGCCCCGGCGCCGGCGCCGGCGGCCGCCGAGCCGGCGGCGAGGACGGCCCCCACCCCGGCCGCCCCCGCGCCGCCGGCGGCCGGCGACGCTCCCGCCAAGCCCCCCCCGGCCAAGCCCAAGCCGAAGGCCAAGGCGGCCGAGCCGCCGGCGGAGGAGGCGGGCTGGGGGCCGGCGGAGACGCCGGCCAAGGTGCCGGTCGACCTCGACCTGGTGCGGCGGTCCTGGCCCCTGGTGCTGGAGCGGGTCCAGGCGGCCAGCCGGGTCACGGCCAGCTTCCTTGGCCACGGCCGGCCGGTCGCCCTGGAAGGCCGCCAGCTGGTGATCGAGCTGCCGCGGGACCGCAAGTTCGAGGCCGAGGCGCTGGCCGGCCGCAGCCGGCAGGTGGACGGCGTGCTGGAGGCGGTGCTGGGGGGCGGCCTGGAGGTCCGGGTGGTGGTCGGGGAGCAGGCCGGCCCCGACGACCCCGACCCGCCGCCCGCGGAGGCGCCGGCGCCCGCGCCCGAGCAGGTGGTCGAGTTCGAGGTCGACCCGGCGAACGACGAGGGCCGCCCGCTGGACGCCGATGCCGACGCCCGCGCGGTGGCAGACTGGGCCGCCAAGGAGCTCGGCGGGAAGGTCATCGAGGAGCGTCCGAACGACTCGGCCGCCAAGGGCGGAGCCCGGGGCGCGCGGAAAGGGCGGTAGCCATGGGCATGCCACGAGGTGGCGGCTTCAACCCCAACCAGATGCTGAAGCAGCTGCAGAAGATGCAGCGGGAGATGGAGGACACCCAGGCCCAGCTGGCCGAGGAGGTCGTCGAGGGCACGGCCGGCGGCGGGGTGGTCACGGCCAGGGTCAAGGGCGACCAGACGGTGGAGTCGGTCTCGATCGACCCGGCCGCGCTCGACCCCGAGGACGTCGAGATGCTCGGCGACCTGGTCACCGCCGCCGTCAACGAGGGCCTGCGCAAGGCCAAGGACCTCGCCGCCGAGCGACTGGGCGGCCTCACCCAGGGCATGGGGCTGCCACCCGGCCTGGGGTTCTAGCCGATGTACGAAGGCCCCGTCCAGGACCTGATCGACGAGCTCGGGCGGCTGCCCGGGATCGGTCCCAAGAGCGCCCAGCGGCTGGCCTTCCACATCCTCAAGGTCGAGCCGGCCGACGCCGAGCGCCTGGCCAGGGCCATCACCGAGGTCAAGGCCCGGGTGCACTTCTGCCGGGTCTGCTGGAACGTGGCCGAGGGCGACCTGTGCCGCATCTGCAAGGACCCGCGGCGCGACCCCAGCCTGGTCTGCGTGGTCGAGGAGCCCCGCGACCTGGTCGCGATCGAGCGCACCCAGGAGTTCCGCGGCCGCTACCACGTCCTCGGCGGGGCCATCAGCCCGATCGAGGGGGTCGGCCCCGACGACCTCCGCATCCGCGAGCTGCTGAGCCGCCTCGAGCCCGACTCGATCCGCGAGGTCATCCTGGCCACCAACCCCAACATCGAGGGCGAGGCCACCGCCATGTACCTGGCCCGCCTCCTCAACCCCCTCGGCGTCAAGGTCACCCGCATCGCCAGCGGCCTCCCCGTCGGCGGCGACCTCGAGTACGCCGACGAGGTCACCCTCGGCCGCGCCTTCGCCGGCCGCCGCGAGATGCCGGTCTGACCCCGCGCCTCACCTGGTCCCGCCGACCAGCCGTTCGCGGTCGAAGGCTCCCGCCATGATCCGCCAGCCGAGCCCGTCCAGGACCAGCAGCGCCGCCGCGAGGCCGACGGCGAGCCCGAGCGTCGGGTGGATCACGTCGAACGCGACCAGCGCCGCCACCAGGGCCGACGGGAGGCTCGCGAGCATGCCGAGCTGCTGGGCGACCCGGAGGTCGTTGGATCGGGCGGAGATGGCGATGCCGACCCAGATCGACCAGCCGGCCAGGAGCGGCGTGAACAGCAGCTGGGCGAGCAGGTCCGGGCCTCGCAGCAGCGCCGACGCCACCGCCGGACGGGCGAACAGCTCGACGCAGGCCAGGAAGAGGGCGTAGACGCCGTAGGCGACGGCCAGGGACGGGACCAGGGCCGCGAGCGCCTTGCCCAGCAGGAGCTCCTCGCGGCGGATGGGCGTGGTGAGCACCGGCTCGAGCGTGCCCTGCTGGCGCTCGCCGACCACCGCGTAGGCGGCGACCGCCGCGGGCACGATCGCCGGGATGCCCAGCATGTACAGCAGCAGATGCATGTGACCGAGCTGGGCCGCGGTCGAGGCGGGCAGGGCGAAGACGACGATCAGCGGCTGGATGAGGAAGATCAGCGGGATGACCGCCATCGTCACGACGATGAAGCCGTTGCGCCGGTACTCGCGCAGCTCCTTGCGGAAGATCGCCCGGACGCGCCGCCTGCTCAGGCTCATCCCCGGCCCGCCTCCTCCTGGTCGATCAGCTCGAGGAAGACCTCCTCGAGCGAGTGGTGCGACGGGTTGATCGACAGCACGCCGGCCCCGGCCGCCACCAGCGCCCGGGTGGCGGCCGGCGCGGCGACGGTCGGGTCGGACACGGCCAGGACGTAGCCGGCGGGGCCGTCCTGGTGCCAGCCGTCGACGGCCGGCAGGCCGGCGAAGACGCGCTCCGGGTCGGGGAGCGGCGCGAGGGTCCGGACGGTGAGCGTCTTGGCGAACAGCCGCTCGCGGAGCTCGTCGGGCCGGCCGATCGTGCGCAAGGTCGTGTTCAGGATCGCGACGCGGTCGCAGAGGCGCTCGGCCTCCTCCAGGCGGTGGGTGGTGAGGAAGATCGTCACGCCGCCGCGGCCGAGGGCGGCGATCAACCCGTGGACGTCCCGGGTGGCGACCGGGTCAAGGCCGGAGGTCGGCTCGTCCAGGAACAGCACCTGGGGGTCGCCGAGCAGCGCCCTGGCCAGGGCGACCCGCTGGCGGAGGCCCTTGGAGAGGGTGCCGCAGGCGTCGTCGGCCCGGTCGGCCAGGTGGACGGCCCGCAGCGCGCGGCCGATGCGATCGGTTGGGTCGGGCAGCTCGTAGAGATCGGCGAAGCAGGCGAGGTTCTCGGCCACGCTCAAGCGCAGGTACAGGCCCGGGGACTCGGGCATGACCGAGATCCGCCGGCGGATCTCGACGCCGTTCCCGGGGACCAGGGGGAACCCGGCGACCGTCGCCGAGCCCGAGGTCGGGGACAGCAGGGTCCCCAGCGTCCGGACCATGGTGGTCTTGCCGGCGCCGTTCGGCCCCAGGAACCCGAAGACCTCGCCGTGGCCGATCTCGAAGGAGACGTCCTGGAACGCGACCCGGTCGCCGAAGCGCTTGCCGAGACCGTGGACCGCCAGCGCCGGGGCTGGCGGCGCCTCCTGGATCGTCTGCTTGGCCATAGCAGGAGTATCCACCGGCGAACCGCCGCCGGTGGGTTGGTAGGCTGGTCCGGCCCGCCCTGAAGGAAGCCCTGCCGCAAGGAACGCCGATGGCCCTGGTCGTCCAGAAGTACGGCGGCACCTCGGTCGGGGACGCGTCCCGGATCCGCCGCGTCGCCGAGCGCGTGGTCGCCTCCCGCCTCGCCGGGAACGACGTCGTGGTGGTCGTCTCCGCCATGGGGGACTCCACCGACGACCTGATCGCGCTGGCCAGGAGGGTCTCGCCCGACCCGCCGCCGCGGGAGATGGACATGCTGCTGACCGCCGGGGAGCGCATCTCGATGTCGCTGCTGGCCATGGCCATCGCCGACCTCGGGGTCACGGCCAAGTCGTTCACCGGCTCCCAGGCGGGCATCATCACCGACACCCTGCACGGCAAGGCCCGCATCCTCGACGTGCGCGCCGGGCGGATCAGCGACGCCCTGGCCGAGGGCAACGTGGTGATCGTGGCCGGGTTCCAGGGGGTGTCGACCTCCCGGGACGTGACCACCCTGGGCCGGGGCGGGTCGGACACGACCGCGGTCGCCCTGGCCGCCGCCCTCGGGGCCGGGGTGTGCGAGATCTACACCGACGTCGACGGGGTCTACACCGCCGACCCGCGGGTGGTGCCGGAGGCCCGCAAGCTGCACATGGTCTCCTACGAGGAGATGCTCGAGCTGTCGGCCTGCGGGGCCAAGGTCCTGATGCTGCGCTGCGTCGAGTACGCCCGCCGCACCGGCATGGTCCTGCACGTGCGCTCCAGCTTCACCGACGCGCCCGGGACCTGGGTACGCGAGGAGGACGAACGGATGGAGAAGGCGATCGTCTCGGGGGTGCCGCACGACACCTCGGAGGCCAAGGTGACGCTGGTCCGGGTGCCGGACAAGCCGGGGATCGCCGCCCGGGTGATGCGCGGCATCGCCGAGCACGGCGTGAACGTCGACATGATCGTCCAGAACGTGTCCCATGGCGGCACCACCGACATCTCCTTCACCGTGCCCAAGGCCGACCTGACCGGGGCCATGGCCGTGCTCAGGGGCCTCCAGGACGAGGTCGGCGCGGCCGAGGTGGTGGCCGACTCCGACATCGCCAAGGTGTCGCTGGTCGGGGCCGGCATGAAGTCGAGCCCGGGGGTGGCCGCGGCGATGTTCGACGCCCTGGCCGAGGCCGGGGTCAACATCGAGATGATCTCGACCTCGACCATCCGCATCTCGTGCGTGATCCGCTCGACCGACGTCGGCGTGGCCGTGCGGGCCATCCACGACCGCTTCCACCTGTCCGACGAGGCCGAGTTCCGCCACGACCACCCCGACGGCACGGCCGAGCTGCCGGTGATCCGATGAGCCTCCCCACGGCGGTGATCGTGGGGGCCACCGGGGCGGTCGGGGAGGACCTCCGCTCGCTGGTGGCCGAGCGGGACCTGCCGGTCGGCGAGGTCCGGCTGGTCGCCTCGGCCCGTTCGGCCGGGCGGCGGCTGCCGCTGCGCGGCGAGCAGGTCGAGGTCCGGCGCCTCGACCCCGAGGTGTTCGACGGCGCGGCGCTGGCCTTCTTCTCCGCCGGCGGGGGCGTGTCGCGGGAGTGGGCGCCGGTGGCGGCCGAGCGCGGCGCGGTGGTGGTCGACAACTCCAGCGCCTGGCGCATGGACCCGCGGGTCCCGCTGGTGGATGCCGACGTCAACCCGGCGGCGGCCCTCGACCACCCGCTCGGGATCGTGGCCAACCCGAACTGCACCACCCTGGCCATGACCCCGGTGCTGGCCGTGCTGCGCGACCGGTTCGGCCTCGAGTCGATCACCCCGACCTCGTTCCAGGCGGCCGGCGGCTCGGGCCAGAAGGGCATGGACGAGCTGATCGACCAGGCCGCCAAGCTGGTCGGCGACCGGGAGCTGCTGCGGCGCGGCGGCCGCCCCGAGGCGCTCCCCGCCGGCCAGGTGTTCCCCCACCCGATCGCCTTCAACGTCGTCCCCCAGTGCATGGGCTTCACCTCCTCCGGCTACACGGTCGAGGAGCTGAAGCTGCGCGACGAGCCGCGCAAGATCCTCGGCCTGCCCGGCCTGGCCTCCCACCCCACCTGCGTGCGGGTGCCGGTGCTGGTCGGCCACTCGCTCTCGGTGCGAGCGGTCTGCCGCGACCCGGTCGACCTGGAGGCGTTCCGGGCCGGCTGCCGGGCCGCCCCCGGCGTGACCGTGATCGACGACCCGGCCGCGGCCCGCTACCCGACCCCGCTCGAGAGCGCCGGCAGCGACGGCGTCCTCGTCGGCCGCATCCGGGCCGACCTGGAGGACCCGCGCGCCGTGCTGTTCTGGTCGGTGGCCGACAACCTGCGCAAGGGCGCCGCCCTCAACGCCGTCCAGATCGCCGAGGTGCTCCTCCGGGAATCCGTGGACGGCCGAGACAGTTGATGCTCTAACGTATCGGCCGCCCCGCCCTCAGGAGGTCCCCATGACCGAGGCGTCCACCGGCGCCGGCTCCCCGGCCCACGCCGCCCTTCCCTCCGGCCCCGTGTGGCGGGCCGGCCTGCTGGCGGCGCTGGCCGCCACCGTCGCCAACCTGCTCGCCTGGGTGCTGGTCCAGCAGGTCCTCGACGCCGGCCTGCGGATCCCGAGCCAGCCCGGGAGCACCGAGCTGACCTCGCTGTCGCTGGCCACCGTGGTCACCGTGACCGCCATCGCGGCCCTGGTCGGGGCCGCCGTGCTGTGGCTGCTGACCAGGCGCGGCCCGTCGGGAGTCCGGCGCTGGGCCATCCTGGCGGTGGTGTTCGGGCCCCTGTCGGCGCTGCCCGCGCTCACGATCGACGTCCCGGTGGCCAAGCGGCTCGGGCTGGTCCTGTTCCACCTCCTGGCCACCGTGGTCGTCCTGGCCGTGGTCCGCCAGCAGCTGGCCCGCTGGGCCAGGTAGCCTCCGCGGCATGGGCCTCACCGAACCCGACCGGCGGTTCCTTGACGCCAACCACTCGGCGGCGATGGTGACCCTGCGCCCGGACGGGCGGCCCCACGCCGTGCGGGTCGGGGTCGCGCTGGTGGACGGCAGGCTGCTGGCCAGCGGCGTCAGGTCCCGGGCGCGCAACGCGCACCTGCGGCGGGATCCCCGCTGCACGCTGTTCGTCTTCGACCGGGCCTTCGGCTACCTGTCGCTGGAGACCGACGCGAGCATCCTCGACGGCCCCGAGGTCCCGGAGCTGAGCCTGCGGCTGTTCCGGGTGATGCAGCACCGGCCCGCCGGGAACCTGCTCTGGAACGGGGTGGAGCGGACCCCCGAGGAGTTCCTCGCGGCCATGGTGGAGGAGCGGCGGGTGCTGTACGAGTTCGAGGTCGTCCGCGCCTACGGGCTCCAGACGCCGGCTCAGTAGAACTCGGCAGTCCAGGGCCTCGGGCTGGCGAAAGCGGCCCGGAGCAGGTCGACGGCGTCGGGGTCGAAGCCGCCGAGGAGGCCGGCCCTGATCAGGTCGTCGGGGCCGGCGAAGCCGGTGAACAGCGAGGCCAGGCCGCGGACGTCGGCCGTGGCGGCGGCGGCCGGGGCCGCCTCGACCCGGCCCTGGCCGCCGGCCAGCTCCAGCCGCCAGCCGCCGCTGTTCCAGGGGCAGCCCGGGTCCTCGACCCGGAACGCGACCCGGCCGGCCACCCCGGACGGCCAGGGTCGGGCCTGGAGGGCGGCGGGCAGGTCGACCAGGCGCAGCATCCAGTGCCAGCGGTCGGTCAGGCGGGCGAAGCGGTCGCGCAGGGCGAACAGGGCCGCCAGGTCGGGGTCGGGCCCGCTCCAGGCCACCATGCCGTTCATCGGGGCGTAGCCGGCGAACAGGGCGAACAGGGCGGCGTCGGCCCCGGGGAGGCAGCCCCAGTCGGCCACCTCGACCCGGGTCTGGAACGGCTCCGGCTCGGGCCGGAACTCGAGGGTGGCCACCGCCCAGCCGGCCGGGCCGTCGGGGCCGTCGAGCACGAAGGCGGCGGTGGTCTTGTCCTTGTTGCGCCGGGCCATCCGGCGCCAGAACTGCTCGCCGCGGTCGAAGGCGCCGTGGCGGGAGGGGGCGACCAGGCGGTAGACGGCGGCCAGCTCGGCCGGGTCGTCCAGCGACACCGGCCGGGCCCGGTAGGGGGCGGTGCGCTTGGGCAGGTGCTCGGCCCTGGCCTCGTACATGGTCCAGGCGCCGGCGACCTCGAACCCGGCCCCGCGGTAGAACGGGAAGGTGCTGGGGGTCAGGGTGGCCAGCGGCACCCCGTCGGCGTGCAGCTCAGACAGCAGCCCGGCCAGCAGCCGGGCCCCGTGGCCGGCCCCGCGGTGCTGGGGCGGGGTGGCCAGCTGCAGGACCTGGGCCGAGGGCAGCGCGCGGCCCAGCCACCACTGGGCCTGGCGGTCCAGGCGCAGCAGGCTGACGATCTCGCCGTCCTCCTCCAGCACCCGGAACTCGCCCGGCTCGGTCCGCTCCACGTACTCCTCCACCTTGGCCCCAACCATCAACCCGAGCACCATCAGTTGGGCCACCGCCTCGTGCTCGTCGGCGGTGATCGGCCGGTATTGGCTGCCGGCTGGGCCTTCGTTAGTAATAGTCGGGGCTCCAGGGCTTGGGGCCGGCGTGCATGGCCCGGAGGAACTCGATCTCGGCCTGGCCGAGGCCGCCGACGACCCCGAGGGTGGCCAGGTCGCGGGGGTCGTGGAAGCCGGCGAACAGGGCGGCCAGGCCGGCCGCGCTGGTGTGGACGTCGGCGTCGTCCCCGACCCGCACCGCCTTGCCCTCGCCGCCGTCGACCTCGATCGTCCAGGTCCCGTCGACCCAGGGGCAGGTGTCGTCGGCGACCGCGACGGTGATGCGGCCGCGCAGGCCCGGCGGGTAGCCCCTGGCCGCGAACGCCCCGGGGACGTCCACCACCCTGGCCATCCAGCGGTCCTGGCGCAGCTGGCGGATGTCCTGCTCGCCCAGGAGCAGGGCGAGCGGCTCGGGGTCGGGGCCGCGCCAGTGGACGCTGGCCTCCAGCGACGAGAAGCCGCCGGCCAGGGTGAGCAGCGACCGCCAGCCGGCCTCGCTGGCCGCCCCCCAGTCGACCACCTGGACGCTGGTGCGGACCTCGCCGGCCGACAGGTCGCTCGAGACGGTCAGGACCGCCCAGCCGTCGGGGCCGTCGGGCCCGTCGACCAGGAACGCCTGGGGCGGGCCGCCGCCCCGGTCGGCGAGCAGGAAGTGGCGCCACCAGTCGGCGTCCCGCTCGACCTGGCCGTTGCGGTCGGCGGCCACGCGGGCGAAGCGCTCCTGGAGGGGGGCCGGGTCGTCGACCGGGACCGGCCGGGCCCGCCAGCCCGCGGGCCAGCCCACCGGCAGGTGCCTGGCCGCGGTCTCGTACAGGGTGCAGGTGCCGGCGTACTCGTAGCCGGCCCGGCGGTACAGCTGCACGGCCGCCGGGAACAGGGTGGAGATGGCGGCGCCGCGCTCGTGGACCTCGGCCAGGTACGCCCGCAGCAGCTCGGTGGCCACCCCGCGGCCGCGGTGCTCGGCCCCGACCGAGAGGCCCGACAGCTGGCTGGCCGGCACCGGGCGGCCGCCCCAGCGCACCGGGTGGCCGCGGGCCAGCAGCAGCCCCAGCCTGGTCCCGTCCTCCTCGAGGACGCGCAGCTCCTCGACCCGGGTGCGGGCCACCGAGCGGTCGATGCTGGCACCCGCGGTCGAGTCGCCGAACGCCTGGGCGTCCTGGACCATCAGGGCCCGGTGCTCCTCGGGCCGCGCCATCCGGTAGCTCCGCGTCGCCAAGCGACCACCTCCACCTCCACCCCGACCCTATCAATCCTGACCGACAGGGCCAGTGGAATCCGTTACGGCCGCAGAACGGCCAGGAAACCTGCCGGCAACACCGCTGCGGTACCTACTGGACGTGCCGGTCGTGACTCCGACGCAGAAAGGGGTACCGCCTTGGATTCCGGCGATACCGCGTTCGTTCTCATCTCCGCCGCCCTGGTGATGTTCATGATCCCCGGCCTTGCGCTGTTCTACGGCGGCATGGTCAGGGCCAAGAACGTCCTGGCCACGGTGATGCAGAGCTTCTTCACCATGGGCCTGGTCTCGGTGCTGTGGGTGCTGGCGGCCTACTCGCTGGCCTTCGCCCCCGGGAACAAGTTCATCGGCGGCCTGAGCTTCCTCGGCTTCTCCGGGGTCGGCCAGGAGCCCAACCCGGACCTGTCCGCCACCATCCCCCACATCGCCTACGCCTGCTTCCAGCTGTTCTTCGCCGCCATCACCCCGGCCCTGATCACCGGCGCCTTCGCCGAGCGGATGAAGTTCTCGGCCTTCGCCCTGTTCACCACCTTGTGGCTGTTCCTGGTGTACGCGCCCCTGGCCCACTGGGTGTGGGCGCCGGGCGGCTGGCTGCGGGAGCTCGGCGCGCTCGACTTCGCCGGCGGCACCGTGGTGCACATGAACTCGGGCTTCGCCGCCCTGGCCGCCGCCATCGTCATCGGCAGGCGGCGCGGGTTCCTCAAGGAGGCGATGGTCCCCCACAACCTGACCCTGACCATCCTCGGGGCCGGCATCCTGTGGTTCGGCTGGTTCGGCTTCAACGCCGGCAGCGCCCTGGCCGCCAACGGCCTGGCCGCCCAGGCGTTCATCGCCACCAACACCGCCACCGGCGCGGCCGTGCTCGGCTGGTGCCTCAGCGACTACCTGCGCCGGCGCAAGACCACCACCCTCGGCGCGGCCTCGGGCGCGGTCGCCGGGCTGGTCGCCATCACCCCGGCGGCTGGCTACGTCGGGCCGATGGGGTCGCTGGCCATCGGCCTGGCCGCCGGGATCGTCTGCGCCTGGGCGGTCGGCCTGAAGTACCGGGCCGGCTACGACGACGCCCTCGACGTGGTCGGCGTGCACGCCGTCGGCGGCATGCTCGGCGCCCTGCTGATCGGCGTGTTCGCCGACACCGCCTTCAACTCGGCCGGCGGCGACGGCCTGCTGGCCGGCGGCGGCCTGGCCCTGCTCGGCAAGCAGGCCGTGGCCGTGGTGGCCACCCTGGTCTTCTCCTTCGCGGTCAGCTTCGGGATCCTCAAGCTCGTCGACCTGGTCGTCGGCCTGCGGGTCAGCGAGGACGACGAGCTGTCCGGGCTGGACCTCAGCCAGCACGAGGAGGTCGGCTACGCCTTCGCCGAGGGCGGCGGCGTCGTGTCCCAGGTCGCGGCCGGGCACGCGGCGCCCGCCGAGCGCGCACCCTCCACCGTCCGCGTGCCCCAAGGAGATCTGGGCTGATGAAGCTGGTCGTGGCGGTCATCAAACCGTTCAAGCTGGAAGAGGTGAAGGCGGCGCTGGAGGGCGTCGGCGTCCAGGGCCTGACCGTGACCGACGCCCGCGGGTTCGGCCGCCAGCGGGGCCACACCGAGGTCTACCGCGGCGCCGAGTACCAGGTCGAGCTGCTGCCCAAGACCCGCATCGAGGTCCTGGCCGACGACGACGCGGTCTCCGACGTGGTCAAGGCGATCGTCGACGGCGCCCGCACCGGCTCGATCGGCGACGGCAAGGTGTGGGTGGTGGGGGTCGAGCAGACCCTGCGCATCCGCACCGGCGAGATGGGAGGCGATGCACTCTGACGCAGGGGGTC
>Ga0307278_10001035_pt1 | contig 13800 bp, 14 predicted proteins | sample ER_DNA_117_FD_194482 | JGI IMG/M metagenome (GOLD analysis project Ga0307278, IMG submission 194482) | Bulk soil microbial communities from the East River watershed near Crested Butte, Colorado, United States - ER_DNA_117 | ecosystem: Environmental > Terrestrial > Soil > Floodplain | place... | reverse complement strand
CAGCGAACATCGCTGCGAGCGGCAGCGAGCAATCAAACACAGCGCGATGCGCGAGCAGCTTCAAAATGCGCTGCCCTATTCCTCGGCGTAGCCGGGAAGAAACTCTCGGAGCACGCCGCCGAATGCTGCCCGCGCGTTCAATTGGGAAAGCACGGCCAGCCCACCGAGCCAGACGCGATGGATCAGCAGGTAGCTGGGTGGCAGGTTCAGCTTCATTGCCACTCCGCCTGAAGCATGTGGATCACGCACGCGGATGAATTGCGCCCGCATCCAGTCACGATTGAACTGAAACTCCGGCACCGCGGCAGGCTCCACGAACGGGCTCAGATAGTCGAGGAGATCCTCAGCATCAATGTCAGAGGCAACGAAGCCTTCCTGACGGAGCCCTTCGACTACTTGATGAGCGTCACCTTTCTGGGCAATCCTCAAGATCCGGCCCATGGCCGGCGGAAGGCCGTCAGGCAGGCGGGCCACCAGCCCGAAGTCGACTACCCCCAGTCGGCCATCCTTCATCAGCTTGAAGTTTCCGGGGTGCGGATCGGCATGCAGCAAACCGACCACGCTCGGTCCAGCGAAGAGGAATCGCACGTACTGCATGGCAGCCGCGTTGCGTTTCTTGTCTGAAAGTTGCGCGGCTGAGGAAAGCGGCGCGCCTTCGACCCACTCACTCACCATCACCTTCGGCGTACTCGCCAGCACAGGCGGTACGCAGAACTCCTTGCTGCCCGCGAAGCCAGCAGCTGCCTGCTGCTGGGAGGCGGCCTCGAGGGTGTAGTCGAGTTCCTCAGTGACCCGGGCGGTGAGCTCGTCCACCAGCGCACTCACATCCATGCCGCCAGCAAGTGGCGCGAACACCTTGGAGAGCCGTCCGATCTGCCGCAGATCTGAGCGCAAGGCCTCGTCGGCTCCCGGATACTGAATCTTGACCGCGACCGTACGCCCATCGGCCCAGGTCGCCTGGTGCACTTGACCGATGGAGGCGGCCGCGGCTGGCAGCGGGTCGAAATCGCTGAAGGAATCGCGCCACCGCGAACCGAACTCCCGCGCCAACACCGCATGCACCCTAGATGTCGGCATCGGCGGTGCTGCATCCTGCAGTCGAGCCAGATGGGCCCGGTAAGGCGCTGCCACATCCTCTGGTAGCACCGACTCGAAGAGGCTCAGCGCCTGACCGAACTTCATGGCGCCGCCCTTGAGCTCCCCGAGTACCCGGAAGAGCTGCTCAGCCGCACGTTGCTGCAGCTGCTCACTCACCTCGTCGGCCGGCGCCCCTCCCAACCGTCTCCCGAGTCCGAGGGTTGCGCGGCCAGCAAAGCCGAGGGGCAGCGAGGCCAGTTTCGCCCCGCGGCGGAATGCCGAACGAGCCAGCGAATTGCCGTCGCTTTCAGCCGCCACATGCCGCTCGGCGCCATTGGCTGGCGTGGCCGACTGGTCGTTCATGGCCCCCATTCTGTCTGGCCGAGCCAACCGCAACCGCAATTGGGATGGGATGCCCAGCGACGTAGTCGTGTCACGAAGTCCGGCCAGCTGAGCTCAAGTGTCGCACCGGCAGATTCCGGCAGCTCCCCGTGGAGATGTGCCAAAGCCTGCGCCGCCGCAACTGACGCGGCCCAGGCAACCAGGGCTGGTGGCGACGCGACCCGCAGTCGCGAGAGTTGGCTGAGTACCACGGGCCATTGGGGATCGGCATCGCTGCGAGCCAGGTCGGCACAGCTCAAGCATGAGGTCTGGCCGGCAAGGACCAGCGGACCGACGCTCACTCCATTCCCCCAGCAACGCACCACCAGATGTGGCTGGTCGCTCCGCAGCAAATGATCGGTGATCACTCGATCGAGCTCTGGCCGGTCGCAACCCACGATCGTGAGATCGAGCGGGGCCGCCTCCGGCTTGGACCAGTGGCTCAGGGTGCAGATGGCGGTACCCGCCTCCCCCAGAGCCGAGCGCAGCGCCTCCGCGCAGGAGCTCAGCACACCAGCGGACGGGTAGAGTGCCGGGTCGGGCGGGTCGTTGTCGTAGACGTACAAGGTACCCAGTCCGCTGGCCACCAGCACACGAGCGATCTGAAGGCCCACCGGCCCGGCACCGATGAGCCGTACCTGCAACCGTGCCAAAGCGTCGGTGTAGGTCGCCACGCCACGCTCGTTCAGCAGTCTGGCTGCGCTGAGCGCGTCCAACGCCCACCTCACCTGCGGCTTCGTGAGTCCCGCGGCTCGAGCCCCAGTCCATATTGCGCTTGCGGGCTGCGAGCCGTCCAGCAGAGCGAGCAGCGCGCCGAAGCCCGCACCCCGGAATACCAGCGCGGCGTCGGGATCAATCCCGACTTGGACCTCGTCTTTCGCCCGTTGAATGACTGGCGCGTATGGCACCAACTGAGGATGCTCGATCGGCAGGCGTGACGCAGTTCGAGATGTCGATAGGCTCACCGAGCCAGTTTCTGGCCGGAAGGCCAATGCTGAATCCGCTATCCACAGCCGAAATGAGAGCAGATCAGCTCATCCTTGAAGTTGACGCTCGCGTCCGGCTTGGACGTGCATCAGGGACGGCCGATGGCGACCGTCCCTGAGTGGTTGCTCTGGTTTTCTGCGCTAGGCCCTGCCGAGGATGCGGTTGAGGTTGGTGCCGCACACGGGGCACTTCGCCTTCGCCATCCGGGTGCCCTTCTCGTTGACGTGTACCTCGCCTGAGGCCTCCCGCTTCGCCTTACATTTCACGCAGTAGAACTCGCCGCTGTACGTCTCCGCCATGACTTCTCCTTGCTCGATGTTCGTCCGCATGCTTCTGACAGATGCGGGACCTCGCGATGCGTCATTGACCGTTCACAGGCCAGTTGACCCCCGGGCGACCGTCACCTCGACAAACGCCATACCGCTTGGACGCCCGTAACTCTACGCGAGCGAGCGGGGAGCGCTGGCGGACCATGCAAGAAAAGGACGAAACCTCCAGGGACATCGGCATCGCTAGCCTTCCCCTGCAAGCGTGCCGACCATCTGGAGGTTTCGTGCTCGGAACGCTATAGGCAGCAACGCGCCCCGTCAAACGGTTCTGGCAAAGCCACTTTCCACCGAATGTGGACAACTGTGTGGAAACGATGTGCACTGCTGCCCGTCGGTTTGTGGACCACATTCGTCGCGCGCGGGAACCTAGGCGTGGGCTGTGTGGAAACCTGTTGGACCAGTGGTCTGCTCTACTTTGTCTAGCTATGTATGGGCGAGTCTCAACCGCTGATTCAGGTTTCGAGGCAAGGTAGGTTGTCTCGTGCCGTCCAATTCTCGAGCTGAATTGCTCGCAACCGCTGATGGCCAGTCGCGTCGGAAAGGGACATCGTGACTCAGCCACCGTTGCCGGTGCCCAAGCGAGGGGGGAAGGCGAAGAAGGGTCGCCGCACCCAGAGCGTGAACAACACTGAATTTCCGCAGTCGGCTGCGACTCCCAGCCCGCGTATCGAGGTTCGGCGCAGCAGCCGTCGTACGCGTACAGTGACCGCCTACCGGGAACGCGACACCATCGTCGTCTTGATCCCACAGCGGATGTCGAAGGCGGACGAGCAGACGTTCGTCCAGGACATGGTCGAGAAGGTCCTCGCCCGCGAGGCACGCTCATCCGCGCCGCGCGGCGATCACGCTCTTGCCTCCCGGGCCCGCGATCTTGCAGGGACCTACCTGGCGCCGGCTCTCGATCAGATGCCTGAGCCGACCGCTGTTTCGTGGGTGACGAACCAGCAGCAGCGCTGGGGCTCGTGCACACCGAGCACAGGCCTCATCAGACTGTCTCACCGCCTGCAGCCCATGCCAGCCTGGGTTGTTGACTACGTGCTGCTTCACGAGCTGGTTCACCTTGTGGAGCCGACCCATTCTGATCGCTTCTGGGGTCTGGTTAGCCGGTATCCGGCGGCTGAGAAGGCCAAGGGCTATCTGGAGGGCTACCTCGCGGGCCAGGGTCGGCAGGCCGAGTCCTCCGATGTCGACTGAGCAGGCCGCTCGTCGCCGGGCGGCGGTCGTGCTGGCCCGCTACGACGCCTCGAGCGCCGCGCCAGACGGCATTGATCCGGCCGCCTTCGCCGCGGCCTGCCTGCTTGACTGCTACGAGGTGGTCGCTGATCTGATCGGGGTCAGATCAGGTATCGCTGGCCCGCAGTCGGTAGCCGAAATGCTCTGGCCAGGAGCTTTGCATCTGCGCACCGACATCTCGGTGCCCGCTATGGCGCGTCAGCTGAGCGAGGAGGCCGACGAGCTGGTCGTGCTGCCTGCCGACTTGCCCGACCTGCCGGGGCTTGTGCTGGCGAAGTTGTTCAAGGTCCTGCACCGTACGGAGATCGCAATCGCACCGGAACGATCAGGAACCGGCTGTGCCGCAATCGGACTGTCGCTTCCGCTAGCCGACTGGATTCCTGAGGACGCGTTCGACCTGGACAAAAACCCGTTCACACGGCTGAGCGCAATCGCTCCGCGCCGCAGCCGATGCACGCTCGCGCCCGCCTGGCACCGACTGCGGACGCCCGCCGACGTGACTCGGCTCGACCCCGGCCTAGAGGGCTGGGAGGAGACAAGGGCGCTGCTCGCAGGCAGCGCACTCGCGGGTGAGTGATGGACGCACCACGAAGTGGTGGCTCGACTCACTGGGACGCCGGGGAAACTCTGGCCGATCGCTTCAGGGCACATGCCCGCGACGCCGAGCACCTCTACGGGTACGCCATCCGGGGCATGGCCGAAGATTGGGAGGCAGGCGGCCCCACCCGTCTTGTCTGTCGCGGACACGAAGATGCTCCGCGTGGGGCAGTGATCCACCTCCGGCTGCTCGCCGGCGTGTTCCGGCTGGTACTGACTGGCCGGGCTCCAGAGCTGGTGCGGTTCTACCCGTGCCTCGGCGGCACTGCGCCCGCGTCGCAAGCCTGGCCGGCCATGCGCCATGTGATCGGCGCGCACGTCGAGGAGATGCATGCTGCCCTCGCGGTACCGCCGCAGACCAACGAGGTCGGTCGGTCGGCTGCGTTGCTCGCCGGCCTGTTTGATCTAGTCGCTGCCTCGGGCGCACGCCGCATCCGGTTGCTAGAACTTGGGGCGAGCGCTGGTCTTAATCTGCTGCTCGACTTCTACGCGTTCCGCGGCAAATCGTGGCAATTCGGCTCCATCGATTCGAAGCTCCAGTTCGTGGACCCTATCGAGGGTCTCGTTAAACCCGAGCCATTCATGATCACGGACCGAGCGGGCTGCGATCTTCATCCCGTCGACGCCGCCACGGCGGACGGACGGTTGCTGCTGACCTCGTTCGTCTGGCCCTTCGACCTGCACCGCCATGAACGCCTGAACTCGGCATTCGAGGTTGCGGCGATGCACCCGGTGCACATCGACCAGGCCGCGGCAAGCAATTGGTTGCCGTGCGTGCTGGCCGCAGATCAGGATGAGCTTCCGGTTGTCTGGCACTCAATCACCCAGATGTACTGGCCGATCGAGGAAGTCATGGCCGTCGAGACCATCCTGACGGACTACGGCGCACAGAGCGCCTGGGCGAGGTGAGCCTGGAGTTCGACCTGCGTGATCCGCAGGGCGTCAAGCCCGAGGTTTGTGCCCGGCTATGGAGTCCGACTACCGTCTCGGCACCTCGTCAGCGCATGATCGGCACGGCGCACCATCACGGCGTCCCCGTCACACTCGTCGCCGCTTCGCCTTGACCTCGCTTCGACCGATCGTGCTCAGATGATGAAGCGGCGTCGTTATACAATTTGAATCCAGGTTCATAGTATGGCCACATGAGATCGATCAAGGCGAAGGTGACCCGTAACGGGCAAGTGTCCCTGCCGGCCGAATTGCGGCATCGCTGGGGAGCCGGCTCGGTCCTCGTCATAGACCGCGGCGACTACGCCATCGTGCGGCCCATCCCCGACGACACCATTACCGATCTGCGCGGCGCACACGCAGGACCCGGCCCAACGTCGGAGGAGGCTCGCCTGGCTGAGCGAGAGGCCGAGGCGGAAAGCGATCCTCGCCGTCGGGGACGCACGCGGTGACGGTGCTCGACGCGTACGCTGTACTGGCCTACCTACGGGCCGAACGCTGTGCCGATGAGGTCTCGAGACTCCTGCGAGCGCCTACCGTGCTGACGGCAGCCAACGCCGCCGAGGTCTTCGATCAGCTCGTGCGGGTCTATCGGCGCGACCCCGACGATGTCCATGCTGACCTGGCACTCCTGGCCAACGCTGGCATGCAGATCGTGCCCGTCAGTGCGGACCAGGGACTGCTGGCAGGGCGCCTGCGGGCTCGTCATTACCACCGGGAGAGGTGCGCCGTTAGCCTCGCCGACTGCCTCGCGGCAGCAGCCGCACTCACAGCGCGACTGTTGTTAGCAACCTCGGATCCGGCACTCGCAGCGTTGATCCGCGCAGAAAACGGAAGCGTTCACCCACTTGCGGACAGCAAAGGCATCGAGCCCTGAATCCGATAGTTGGCGCGATCAACGGCGAACCCATTTCTCTCATCGAACGGCCGGCTTCTACACACGTTCCTTGAGCAGCTCGCGCTTCAAGGCGGCTGCAAGCCAGTCTCTGTATCTCTGCGAGGTCCAGCCGCGCTCACGAACCAGCAGGTCGTGTACGGGCGTGGAGCAAAGTGTCCAGATGACGTCCCGGGCGTCATCGACTGACAAATCGGAACGCAGGGCGCGGCTCTCCGCGAGCTGAGCGGCGAGCCCCGCCAATCCATGCAGCCGTCTCGCCTCCATACCGTCCAGTGCGTCCCGCAACTCCTGGTCACTGTCGGCGGCAGCGACGAGCACTCGATACAGCGGACTCGATCTGCCATGGACGCCCGGCTGGGTGGCTGCATAGAGCTCGAGCTTGCGACGGGGGTCGGGCTCCTCGATGACGGCTCGAATTGCCGGACGCTCCACGGGCGGACGCTCAGCCCGTTCTGATCCCCCAGCGAGTGCTGCCTCAAGGACGGCTTTCAAGAGTCCGGCCTTGCTGCCGAACGCCCGGTAAACCGTCTCGACAACGACACCGGCTTCGGCAGCGATCGCCGGCATTGAGGTTCCGACGTAGCCACGCTCGCGGAAGAGCTTGTCGGCGGCGGCCTCGATGTCGCGACGTGTCTGGGCTGCCTGCTCACGACGGCGTTGCGAATCGTACGGCCGACGACTCTTGACGGACGACTCCATTAAGTGGAATACTCCTAACATTAATTAAGTAGCATTCCACCCAATCATAGCAGAACCTACTGCCAGGAGGCGTCACCATGTCCGAGGAACTCAAGACAAAGGCACGTCGCATTTGGGAGGAGATCATCCCCAATGCTGATGTCGAGCGTCTTGCAGAGGAGATCGCGGAGGATTTGATCGATCATTCGGCACGTCCTGACGAGCCGCAGGGTATTGCCGGCGTGCAGCAGACGGTGCTCTGGCTGGAAAGGGTGTTCAGTGAACAGCGCTGGGAGATCCACCACGTCATCGGCGAGGGCGACACCGTCGTCGTCTACTGCACCTTGCACGGTCGGCACACGGGTGACCTGATGGGCATCCCGCCGACGAACCGTGAGGTCGCCGTGGATTACGTCCACATCGTCCGGTTCAGAGACGGCAAGGCGGTCGAGTATTGGAGTGTTCGCGACGACATGGCGCTCATGCGGCAACTGGGCGCCCTGCCAGAACGACCTGCACCGGTTGCCGTGGCGGGCTAGCAGCTCAAAAGGCGGGCTACCAGCCGAGGCGTGCGGCGGCAGCGCGTACAAGCGCGACGACGGAGCCGTCCACTTCTGGTAGCTGATCATGGTCATACCAGCGGACGTCCAGCGACTCATCCCCGAAGTGCGGACTGAGCAGCTGGTGAGTGAGTACCAGATACTGCACGTCCAGGTGGTAGGTCGGCCGTACGGGGCCGCAGGGCACCTCGTGCTTGGAAAGCAGCAGCGGGCTCGGCTCAAGTAGAAGAGCGTCGAGTCCGCTCTCTTCGTGGGCCTCTCGGACAGCCGCTGCCTCCAGGGTGGGATCGGTCGATTCGATGTGACCACCCGTTTGAAGCCACCGTCCGATCCGGGCGTGCAAGGTCAACAGCACTTTTCCCTCTGCGGCGGCGCAGATCAGCGAGCTCGCAGTCAGATGGGCACCAACACACGCTCGGGACCAGCCGTCACTCTGCCTCGCAAGATGATCAAGATAGTGCAGCCGCAATTGATCTTGTTCCAGATTCGGCGCCGACCAAGTCTCCAAGGTCCGGCGACAGCTGAGCTCCAGACCTCCCGTCGCCGGTTCAGCTGCGCGGATTCTCGTCGCCTTCGGTGCCCTCGCCCTTGAGCAACTCCTCAAGGGCAGTGTCGAAGTCCGCGTTCTCTTCGCCTTCGGAGCGGGACTCGCCGGCGACAAAGCCCAACGGATCGTCAAGATCAGCTGATGTGGGCACGAGGTCGGGATGGGACCAGACGGCGTCCCGGCCATCCACCCCGCGGGCGTCGCGCAGTGCCGCCCACAAATTGGCAGCATCGCGCATCCGGCGCGGGCGCAACTCAAGCCCCACGAGCGTCGAGAATGTCTCCTCGGCCGGACCTCCGGTGGCACGAGCCCGGCGCACAGCCTCGGCCAAAGCGACCGCGGAGGGCATCCATTGGGCGGTCGCCTGGGTGACGATCTCGTCCACCCAGCCCTCGACAAGAGCGAGCATGGTTTCCAGTCGCTCCAGGATGGCTAGCTGCTGAGGCGTCTTCTGCGGCTCGAACAGGCCACCTTCGAGTGATGAGGTCAGCTCCTCGAGGTTGCTGGCATCGAGCTGGCCGACGGCCTGCTCCAACGCCGAGGTGTCAATGGTGATGCCGGTCGCGTACTGCTCAACCAGAGCCAGCATCTGCGACCGTAGCCAGCCTGCCGAGGCGAAGAGTCGCTGCCGCGCGCATTCGCGCAACGCCAGATAGAGCGTGACATCTGCGCTCGACTGTTCCAGACCCTCGCCGAAGGCCTTGATGTTGGTCGGCAGCAGCGCCACATGTCCCGGTTCACTCAGCGGCAGGCCGATATCGGTCGCGCCGACCACCTCGGTGGCAAGATGGCCCACTCCCTGCCCGAGCTGGAGTCCGAACATGCTCGCCCCCGACGTGCGCAGCATCGGCCGCAGCATCTTTTCCATGCCAGCCATCCCTGGCAGGTCAGCAGCCTCCTCGGTGCTGCCAAAGCTCAGTGCACCTTCCATGGCGTCGGCGATGTGTACCGCGACTGGCTCCACGAGGCGTTGCCACACAGGCATGGTCTGCTCGATCCACTCAGCTCGGCTCCATGCGGCCACCGTCGTACTCACCCGTGGGAATTTGGTCGCCTGGTCAAGCCAGATCTCGGCGAGCGACACTGCGTCGGTTATGGCACGCTGCTGCGACGTGTTGGGGCTTGGGTCAGGACCAAGCGAGGCGACGGTCTTTCGCGCGGTGTTCTTCGTCACCTCCCAGTTCACGCCTGAACCGGTCTCTGTCGGACCGCTTGTGAACATCGAGCCCGCGCCGCCGAGCATCGCAAAGGCGCTCTGCAGCTGCGCAGCGAGGGCATTCATGTCACCGCCGGAAAGCGATGAGAGGAAGGCCTCGAACGGGTTGCCGGACTCGTCGCCGCTCTTGCCAGACCGGTCGTCGGGGCTCTTGCCCGATCCTCCCGAACCGCCAAGGCGGTACGGCTCAGGCGGATTGTCTTGAGGCGGCGTCTTATCGTCCTCTGGTTGATCGGCCGGATCTTGCGTTCGATCCTCGGCCATGCTGACTCCTGACACGTTGCCTTTGTGGTTCATTCCACCGTACGCGGCCGCATGTGTCTTCGCCCAGAAGCGCACCACTGATCGCTGACAGCGCAATGTCTGATGGCTCGCTCCGCTCGCGCGTATCGCGCTGGGGAATTCGACGTCGTCGTCCTCTCTCGCAGAACGAAGGGCGTGTTCCGCTCGTTCGTCCTCCGATCGTCGGCGCGCGATCCGGGTGCATTGCTCGGGCAGTGTTTGAACGCCATCCGTTAGTTCGGCTCCGTATCGGGATCGCCCCGCATGCTGCGGGCAACGACGACGGCGGCGGATTCTCGATGTTCGCGCCGCCGATCTGCAGGAGGAGATGCCGGAACAACGCTTTTCCGTTCTGTCAGCTCCGACGAAGACGGCGGCAACCCAGCGAACATCGCAGCGAGTGGAGCGAGCAATCAAATACCGCGCGATGCGCGAGCAGCAAGGCCCAAAACAAATCGCGTATAGGGTCGAGGCATGTCATCGAGGATCCGTCAGGTCGGCATCAGCGAGTCGCCGCTCGATGTCGGTGAGGCGCTCCGCATGGTCTCCGGCCCGACGGTCGGTGGCATTGCCTTGTTCGTCGGAACCGTGCGCGACTCTGACCACGGAGCCGATGTCGTCTCACTCGACTACACCCAGCACCCCAGCGCATTGGATGTCCTCACCAAATGTGCATATGAGACGGCTGATCAACACGATGTTCTCGCAGTCGCGGTGGAGCATCGCGTCGGCCACCTGGAGGTTGGCGACATCGCCGTCGTTGTGGCTGTCGGCGCAGTCCACCGCGGTGAGGCGCTCGCCGCCTGCGCACATTTGATCAACACCCTCAAGGCGGAGGTGCCGATCTGGAAGGAGCAGCACTTCGCCTCGGGCGGCTCCGAGTGGGTAGGACTACCAGGCGAGGACGTCGCGATGCGGGCTGAGCCCTTCGACAAGCTCAGGACGGCGCCTGTCGAAGCCCAGCCAGGCGCCGTTCGACAAGCGCAGGGCGCAGTCGGGTAGGCCGTGACCCGTCAGACCTGGACCGCATTCGTCTCGGCGCTAGCGTTCATCTGCTTGGCCGTGCTGCTCGTCGTCGTTCCCGTACCGTTTATCAGCTGGAGCCCTGGCGGCACCCGCGACACCCTGGGCAACGTTGACAATCAGCCGATGATCAAGGTCCAGGGCATCGACACTTATCCCACGACCGGTCGGCTGGACATGACGATCGTTGCGATCACTCCCGCTGATGCTCAGCTCAGCCTGCCGCAAGCCCTGCTCGCGTACTGGCTGCCGTATCGCGACGCGCTGCCGCGCGAGGCCGTCTATGCACCCGGCAAGTCTGCCGAACAGGTGGAGAACGAGGACGCCGACATGATGGAGACAGCCCAAGATGACGCGGTGGTGGCTGCCTTGCGCGCCGATAAGCGGCCGGTCACCGAGATGCCGGCCATCTTCTCGGTTACGGTCGGAGGGCCCGCGCACAAGTTGTTGCTTCCGGGTGATCTGGTGGTGTCGGTCGACGGCATTCCCACTCCCGACGACGATGCAGTGCGCGAGAGGATCCGTGCCCACGAGGTTGGGCAGAAGGTGAGGTTCGTCGTCGTCCGGGACAAGGTTCAGACCGAGGTCACGGTGACCACGGTCGAGTCGAACGTCCAGTCGGACGTGCCCGTAGTAGGCATCACGCTCGCGACCGGCTATCGCTACGACCCGGAGATTTCCTTCGATCTGGGGCAGCAGATCGGCGGTCCGAGCGCCGGTCTGGTGTTCGCCCTGGCGATCTATGACAAGATCACCGACGGACCGCTGCTGGCCGGACGACATGTTGCCGGCACCGGAAAGATCACCCCCGCTGGAGACGTCGAAGCCATCGGCGGCATTCAGGAGAAGATCTCCGCAGCCCAGAAGTCTGGTGCTACGGCCTTTTTCGTCCCGGCCAGCAATTGTCGCGATCTCGACGGTGTGCGTACCACCATGACTCTGATCAAGATCGCGACGCTCAGCGAGGCCATCAAGGCCGTCCAGGCTCTCAACAGCGACGGCGATACCGCCGTGCTTCCGCACTGCTGATGAGCCCTGCAGTCGACCCGGGAGATTTGGAATTCCGAGATGCCTGCGGGGCAGGCGCATACGCTGACATGAGTCAGGTGCGGAGGACGCACCGCGGAACCGCTCGGGCCATGTGGGTCGTTGCTGATTCGACGAGTGATGCAGGAGCGGTTGAGGAGAGATGAGCTTGAGCAGTCTGCGGGTCGGCCGGCGACGGAGCGCCATCCTGCCAACGTTGGTCATTGTTGCGGTCCTGATCGTGGCCTTTGCGGTTTTCACCAGCGTGTGGACCGACCGGTTGTGGTACGGCTCGTTCGGCTACGCCTCGGTATTCAGCAAGATGCTGCTGACCAGAATCGGGCTGTTCGTCGCTTTCGGGCTGCTCATGGCCACCTGCGTCGTCGCCAACGCCGCCATCGCCTACCGGCTGCGGCCACGGCTAGGAGCGCAAGTACCGACCAGCCCGCTGCTTGAGCGCTATCGCGAGATGTTGGAATCCAGGTTTGTCTGGGTCCTGGTCGCAATAGGTGCCGTGGTCGGTCTATTTGCTGGCGGTGCGGCCAGCGGCCGCGCGCTGGACTACTTGGCCTGGCAAAACTCGACCCCGTTCAACATCACTGACCCGACCTTCGGCCTCGATGTCGGATTCTTTGTTTTCGCCTATCCATGGTGGCGGTTCGTCCTGTCGTTCATCTTCGCTGCACTCGTCTTCAGTACGATCGTTGCCGCCATCGTCTACTACACGATGGGTGGGTTGCGGTTCAGCGGCCCCCGTCGGGGTGGGAGTAGGGCGACCCAGGCTCACCTCTCGATCTTGGTCGGTCTGGCCGTGCTGGTGAAAGGCGTCAGCTACTGGTTCGACCAGTACGCGCTCGCGATCGAACGCTCGAACCGGCTGTTCACCGGCATTTCCTACACCGCGGACAAAGCCACGGTGACCGCCAAGATGATCTTGGCCATTATCGCGGCAATTTGCGCGCTGCTCTTCTTTGCCAATGCGGTACTGCGCCGCTGGATGGTACCGACCATCGGACTGGTCTTGCTGCTGCTGTCGGCCATCGTGCTGGGCCTGGTCTATCCGGGCGCCGTGCAGTACTTCAGCGTCCGACCTGATGAGCCGGACAAGGAACGCAACTACATCAGTGCCAATATCGAGGCGACTCGAGCGGCGTACGGCGTGGACAAGGTGGAGATCACGGATTATTCGGCAAAGACGACGGCCACCGCTGGTCAGCTGCGTACTGACGCCGAGGCATTGCCCGGCATCCGTCTTATCGACCCGAACGTCATCGGTCCGACTTTCGAGCAGCTCCAGCAGGTCCGTGGCTACTACGAGTTTCCGAAGATCCTCGACGTGGACCGCTACACCATCGCCGGCAAGGAAACCGACGCCGTGGTGGCTGTTCGCGAAATGGACCTGAGCGGCGTGGAGGACAACTGGAACAACCGCAAGACCGTCTTTACCCACGGCTACGGCCTCGTTGCGGCGTACGGCAACCGACGCCAGGGCGGGGGTGAGCCGGAATGGATTGCCAAGGACATTCCGCCGACCGGTGAGATCGAGGAGCACGAGCCGCGCATCTATTTCGGGGAGCTCCTCGGCCAGCGGCCGGACCAGTACTCCATCGTTGGAGCGCCAGCTGGTACGCCACCGATTGAGCTGGATACGCCGGGTGGCGGCGAGGGCGGGAACCCGAAGACCTACACCTACACCGGCAAGGGTGGGGTCAAGATCGGCAGCATGTGGAATCGGCTGCTCTACGCCGCGAAGTTTGCCGACGTCAACATCTTGCTGTCTGACCGTGTGCACCCGCAATCCAAGATCATCTACGATCGCACGCCGCGGCAATTGGTGCAGGGAGCTGCACCGTGGTTGAAGGTGGACGGCGACGCATATCCGGCGGTAGTGGAGGGCCGGATCGTCTGGATCGTTGACGGCTACACCACCTCGAACTCCTATCCGAACAGTGAGCGGGTGAACCTCAATGAGGTCACCTCCGACGCCCAGACCAGCGCCGGCGGCACTGTGGTAGCCC
>Ga0307278_10001034_pt1 | contig 13805 bp, 14 predicted proteins | sample ER_DNA_117_FD_194482 | JGI IMG/M metagenome (GOLD analysis project Ga0307278, IMG submission 194482) | Bulk soil microbial communities from the East River watershed near Crested Butte, Colorado, United States - ER_DNA_117 | ecosystem: Environmental > Terrestrial > Soil > Floodplain | place... | reverse complement strand
TCCTGCGTCTGTCGCCGGCGACGGCCCCGTCGAAATCGGGAGCGTTTGCCGTCTGGGCTGCGGCCGTCGTGACGATCCTGCCGATGCACGTCTTCGCGCAGCGCGAACATATCGCGCTGCTCACCTTCCTTCCCGCGCTCGCCGTTTACGCGCTGCGCAGCAATCGCGAACCGCTGCCGCTATGGGCCATCCTGATCGCAGGCGCTGGCGCCGGCATCACGCTCGCCTTCAAGCCGTTCTTCACTGTGCCGGTGGCTCTATGCATCCTGTTTGCCGCCATCCGTTCGCGCTCATGGCGCGTGCTGTTCGCGCCGGAAAACATCATCGCGGGCGTCATCGTGACGATCGTCAGTCTCGGAACGTACTTCTTCTATCCCGAGTATTTCACGGTCACTTATCCGCTCGTTCGCGATACCTATTTGTCGTGGTCGATGCCGGCTTCGGTCATCTTGTTGAACGACGCAACGCTGATCTCCGCGGTTGCGCTCGTCTCGGTGTTGCTGGCGCGCCGGAAATCGAAGTCAGATCCTGCGTTGCTGGTGGCGATGCTTGCCTCGGCCGGGTTTGCCGTCTCGTTCTTCCTGCAGCGGCGCGGCTGGGCCTACCACTCTTACCCGATGGTCGCGATCGCCTTGCTCGCAATGGGATACGTCCTGACGGGAGGGGGCGGCGCGGAATCGCGCTCGCGCCGTTTTGCAGCAGCATCGCTTTTCGTCATGGCTGCGACGTTCGCGTTCGGCATGCTCTGGTTCAACGCCACCGTCTATGTCGGTCCGATCAGGCAAGCGATCGCAGACCTCAAACCGAATCCCCGCATCCTGGTGCTGAGCGGTGAGGCAGCGATTGGGCATCCACTGGTACGTGACGTGGGAGGGGTGTGGGTTTCCCGGCAGGAGAATCTGTGGCTCAGGGCGTTTACGCGGCTGACGCGCGAAAAGACCTCCGTCGACGCTGCGACCGATGCCCGGCTGAACGACTATCTGGCGCTGGAGCGCAAATGGCTGATCGAGGATTTCAGGAAATTGCCGCCTGATATCGTCCTGGTCGACAATTTGCGCGACGGATGGGGCGACTGGGTGCGCGCCGATGCCGAGCTGTCGCAGCTTCTCAAGCCGTATTCGCTGGTACGATCGGTCGAGGGGATCGACATCCTGCGCCGGATGGAATGATCCGCGCAGGCGCTATTTCTGCATGACGCCAATAGCGAACGTATAGGGCAGGCGCGACAAGTCTTCGCGGATGGCGAGCTTCACCCGCGCAAACGCGTTGCCGAGCACTTTGTTGTAGCCGTCCTCGTCGCGGATGAATTCGCCACGGTCGTTGTCGAGCAGCCATTTCGCGATCGGTGACTGGCCTTCGCGATAGCAGGGGTCGGTCGTGAACAGAACACCGTCGTCTTTCAGGACGTCGCGGATGTTGGCGAGCGTGGATCTCAGATCCTCGTCGCCAATATGGTGCAGGACGCCGTTCATCATGACGAGGTCTGCGCCTGCGAATTCGCGGGCGGCGGCGGCATCAAAATAGCGGCAATGAAACGTGCCGAGATGGCCAAACGATCGCCTTGCATACGCGATGTAGGTTTCGTCGATGTCGAAGCCGCTGTAGATCGTGCCTTCGGGCAGATATTGCAGGATATGACCGGGCCCGCATCCGATGTCGATCACCCGCATGCCCGGCCGCAGGGTCAGGTAATCCGCGATCGCCTTGATGCGGGCGCCGAAGAAGCCGCCGGCGCTCTGATAGGCCTGATAGAGGGCGGGATGGCTCAGGATCATCGCCTTCATCAGGAGGCCTCCTCGTACATTCCGCTGCGCATGTTCGATTCCGACTGGGCCAGCAACGTCATCAGCGGCACCTGTTCCAGATCGTCCCGGCCGTCGGCCGCGCCGTGCGGCAGCCGTCCGCGCCGGTGAATGTGCGAGATCAGGAACAGTGGACGGTTCTTCGATTGAATGTAGATGCGGCCGACATATTCCCCGATCAGCCCGAGCACGAGAAGCTGGACCGAGGAGATCATCACGACCAGCAGCGTCAGGCTGGTCCATCCCGGCACGGTGCCAGAGAGAATCCAGCTTATCACCGCGAAGACGCCGACAAGGGTAAGGCCGGTCGTCAGCAGCGCGCCGACATAGGTCGCGATCCGCAGCGGCACCATCGAGAAGCTGATCAGCGCGTCCAGGGCAAAGCCGATCATCTTCACCAGCGGATATTTGGTGGTGCCGGCGTAGCGCGGATTTCGATCGTATTCATAGGCAACCTGCTTATAGCCGAGCCAGGCCACCATCCCGCGAATGAAACGATCGTGCTCCGGCATCTGCACGAGTTGGTCGGAGATGCGGCGGCTCATCAGGCGGAAGTCGCCGGTATCCACGGGGATGTGAACGCGGGTGATCTTGGCGAGCAGGCGATAGAAGGCTTCGGCCGACTTCTTCTTGAAGCGGGTTTCACCGGCGCGGCTGCGGCGCAGGCCATAGACGACGTCGGCGCTTTCGTGAACCATCATCTCGTACATCGGCGCGAGCAGTTCCGGCGGATCCTGCAGGTCGGCATCGATGACGAGCACCAGATCGCCGCGCACAGTGGAAAGGCCCGCGGTCAGCGCCAGTTGATGGCCGTGATTGCGGGCGAGCCGGACCGCGACGACGTTGCGGTCTTCCGCCGAGAGTTCGTTGATCAGCTTCCAGGTGTTGTCGGTCGAACCGTCGTCGATCAGGATCAGCTCGAACCGCTGGCCGCACAACGCGCGCGCGGCAGTGGTCATCCGACGGTGGAATTCGCGCAAGCCATCCTCTTCGTTGCAGCAGGGCACAACGATGGACAGAAACATTCTGCCGGGGCGCGGCATCCCGTCCTGGATTTGCATGAGAGTGGCAGCCTGTCCGGCAATGGGTTTGGGTCGACTCGCGGCCTCCGATAATCGGTGAAGCCCAGTTAATTGTTCATCAATTTCTGACCCGCTAAGGGACGATTCGGACGCTTCCGAAAAGATCGAGCTCAGCGGCCGATCTCGACGCGATTAATCAAATGTTAGGCGTTCTCTAAACGATTGCGACACGATGGAGCGCTGGCCCATGCCCGAGACGCTACCACCCTTACTCCGGCTTGAGGCCGCCGGTGCGAACCACCTTGCCCCATTTGTCGGTTTCGTCTGCGATCAGTCTGCCGAAATCGGCCGGTGAGCCCGGCATCGGGTTGCCACCGATCGCGGCAAGCCTGGCCTTCATGCCGGGATCGGCGATCGCCGCGTTGATTTCCCTGTTGAGCTTGTCGACGATCTCGGCCGGCGTGTTTTTCGGTGCGGCGAAACCGTACCACTGGCTGGCTTCATAGCCCGGTACGGAATCCGCCACCGTCGGAACCTCCGGCAGATCCGGCATCCGCGCGGCCGTGGTCACCGCGAGCGCACGCAGCTTGCCGGTCTTGATGTGATCGGCGGTGCCGGGCGCCGCCGCAAACAGAATCTGCACCTGGCCGCCGAGCAGATCCGATAGCGCCGGCCCCTGGCCGCGATAGGGGACGTGGACCATGTCGACGCCGGTCATCATCTTGAACAGTTCGCCCGCCATATGCGGCGCGCTGCCGCTGCCGGCCGAGGCCATATTGACCTTTCCGGGATTGGCTTTGGCGTAAGTGATGAATTCGGCCAGCGTTTGCGCAGGTACCGCCGGATTGACCAGCACCACCATCGGCACCCGGATGACGCCCGCGACCGGGGCGATGTCGCGGACGAAATTGAAGCTGAGCTTTTCGTAGAGCGAGGCGTTGACCGCGTTCGGGACCGTTGCCAGCAGCAGCGTGTATCCGTCGGGAGCGGCGTTCACGACCGCCTCGGTGCCGATATTGCCGCCGGCGCCGGTGCGATTCTCGACCACGAAGGGCTGCCCGAGATGGTCGGCCAGCCACTGGCCGATCAGCCGCGCCGTAATGTCGACGCCGCCGCCGGCGGCGAAACCGGCGACGATTTTCGTCGGCCGCATCGGATAATCCAGCGCGGACGCCGGTTGCGGCAAGACGGGGGCGGTGATGAGCGCGCCGGCGAGTTTGAGGAAATTCCGGCGAAGAAGAAGTTTCATGTCAAGCGCCCCCCTGTTGGCAGCAAGCTATCCCAATTGCCGCGGCCTGCGTAAGGCTGTCCGCCGAGCAGGCGGGAGCGCCCTGTTACGGCGGCATGGGGACATGCCGTTTCCCCATGTCTAAGGTGCTTGCCCCTGTCGCGGCGTTTCGTCATATTTACCGGCAGGTCGTCCATTCCGGGCGGCCGATGTTCTCAGGGCGGGGTGAAAATCCCCACCGGCGGTAAGGGTGACGTAGCCCAAGCCCGCGAGCGCCTTCTTCTCCACGCGGGAAGAAGGGTCAGCAGATTCGGTGCGATTCCGAAGCCGACGGTTATAGTCCGGATGAAAGAGAACGGTTTGCGGCGGCCTTCGCGCGTTTGCGCGTGGGCTGACGTCGTTCCGTATGCCCTGATTCTGGTCCTGAAAGAGGAAAGCCATGAATCAGATGTTGCAAGAGCCTGAAGTCCAATCCCACCCTCAAACTGTCGAAGCGAGCCGCGTCCCTGACGTGCCCGAGCGTCCGCCGGCGCCGGCGTACCCGCGCTTCGTCAAGCAGCAGCGAGTCGCCTTCGTGCAGTCGTCGTGGCACCGCGACGTCGTCGAGGAATGCCGCGTCGCCTTCCTCGAAGAGATCGAGGCGCGCCACATCACGCGCGCGCAGGTCGATCTGTTCGAGGTGCCGGGTTCGTTCGAAATACCCTTGCATGCGCAACTGCTCGCCAAGACGCGGCGCTACACCGCGATCGTGGCCGCAGGCCTCGTCGTCGACGGCGGCATCTACCGCCACGAATTCGTCGCCGACACCGTGATCAAGGCGCTGATGGACGTGCAGCTCAAAACCGAGGTGCCGATATTCTCCGCGGTGCTAACGCCGCAGCAATTCCACGACAGCGCCGTGCATCACGACTTCTTCCGCAAGCATTTCGTCATCAAGGGCGTCGAGGTCGCGGAAGCCTGCGCCAACACGCTGCACAGCCTGGAGCGGCTGCGCGGCCAGGTCGCGGCGGGGATCGTCGGGTAGGATCTCCGTCATTGCGAGCCAACGGGTCGGGCGAATGCCCGCCCGATGACAGGCTCCGCGAAGCAATCCATCTAGCTACGAAAGATAGAATGGATTGCTTCGTCGCTAACGCTCCCTTGCGCAAACGCTTTGCGTCTGTCGCAGGCAAAGACGAATGCAGCGCTGGATCGGAGTCATCGATGGTCACAACCGAACAAAATTCTTCCGATTGGCTCGGCCTGTCAGGCCGCGTTTGCGTGGTGACGGGTGGGGGCGGCGGGATCGGCCGCGCCACGGCCATTAGTTTCGCACAGGCCGGTGCCCGCGTTGCCGCGATCGATCTCGATGAGCGCGGCCTCGAGGTGACGCGCGAGGAACTCGCCAAGCTCGGCGCCAGCCATGTCATCGCCCGCTGCGACACATCGAGCCTCGAGAGCGTCACATCAGCGTCCGCGACGATCGAAAAATCGCTGGGACCGTGTCACGTGCTGGTCAACACTGCCGCGGTGCTGCGTCCCGGCGCGCTCGACACCCTGTCGCTTGCCGAGTGGAACGCGGTTCTCGCCGTCAACCTGACCGGCTACTTTGTCTGCGCGCAGGTTTTCGGCCGGCAGATGCGGGTGCATCGCCGCGGCAGTCTGGTTCATGTGGCCTCGATCGCCGGCAGCCATGCCCAGGGGCAGAGCGGCGCCTACAGCGTCAGCAAGGCCGGCGTGATCATGTTGTCGCGGCAGCTCGCCAACGAATGGGGGCCGCTCGGCATCCGCAGCAACGTCGTCAGCCCCGGCATGGTGATCACGCCGATGAGCCAGTCGTTTTACGATACGCCTGGAGTGACCGAGCGGCGCTCCGCCGTGGTGCCGATGCGGCGGGTCGGCATGCCGCAGGATATGGCTGACGCGATCCTGTTTCTCGCCAGCGACCGCGCGTCCTATGTCAACGGCGACGAGATCACCGTCGACGGCGGCTACGCCAATATGTTGATGAATTTGGTGCCGCGGCCGGGATTTGAGTGAGGCGGCCGGAGGGTGGGCAAAGGCGCACTTGCACCGTGCCCACCACCTATCCCTGCGGCGTCAAATGGTGGGCACGCGGAGCCTGTCATCGGGCGCGCACTCGCGCGACCCGTTGGCTTTGCCCACCCTACGAAGCAATCTTAGTCAAACAGGCTCGACACCGATTCTTCCGACGCGGTGCGGCTGATCGCTTCCGCGATCAGGGGCGCGATCGACAGCGTGCGGATGTTGGCGGCCTTGGTGACCGCCTCGGTCGGCAGGATGGAGTCGGTGATGACGAGTTCCTTCAGCCGCGAGCCGGCGATACGCGCCGCTGCGCCGCCCGACAGCACACCATGGGAGATGTAGGCGTAGACTTCCTTGGCGCCGTTGGCGATCAGGGCGTCGGCCGCGTTCACCAGCGTGCCGCCGGAATCCACGATGTCGTCGATGAGGATGCAGGTGTAGCCGGCGCAGTCGCCGATCACGTTCATGACTTCGGACTCGCCGGCGCGCTCGCGGCGCTTATCGATGATGGCGAGCGGGGTGTTGAGGCGCTTGGCGAGGCCGCGGGCACGAACAACGCCGCCGACGTCGGGCGATACCACCATGAGGTTGGCGAGGTCGAAGCGCTCCTTGATGTCGCGCACCATCACCGGCGAGGCGTAGAGATTGTCGGTCGGGATGTCGAAGAAGCCCTGGATCTGCGCTGCGTGCAGGTCGAGCGTCATGACGCGGTCGATGCCGGCATTGGTGATCAGATTGGCCACCAGCTTGGCGGAAATCGGCGCGCGCGAGCCGACCTTGCGGTCCTGCCGGGCGTAGCCGAAGTAGGGGATCACAGCGGTGATGCGGCGGGCGGACGAACGGCGCAGCGCATCGGTGATGATCAGCAGTTCCATCAGATGGTCGTTGGCCGGAAACGACGTCGACTGGATGATGAAGGCATCCGAGCCGCGCACGTTCTCGAGGATTTCGACGAAAATCTCGTTGTCGGCAAAGCGGCGGACGCTGGCCTTGGCCAGCGGCAGGTTCAGCCAACTGGCGATCTCCTGGGCCAGCACGGGATTGGAATTGCCGGCGACCAGCTTGATCGAGCCATTCTTGGCCGCCATCGACGCTTCTCCTCGCGCCTTGCTGGATACGACGTTCAGCATATCGAGAAATCCTCGGAACCGGCGCTTTCGATGGGCGAGGAGATATCAGGCGGGTGGCTCGGATGGCAACCCGTAGACGTCGTTTTCCCGGTCAAAAATCGGCCGATACGGGACTTTACGGGGCCGTTTATTGGGCGCTGAAGCCGAGCGCGGTCACGGCAGGCGCATCCTGGGCGGGTACGGGGCTTTCCACACTCGCGACCGCGGGACCGCGGCGCTCGGGGGCCGGGGCAGGCGCGGCATCCGGAGTTCCGTTGATCATACCCGACAGGCCGCTGAGGCCGGCCTGCGCAATCTTGCGCAAGACGAGGTCATCGGCGGCCGCCCAGGCGTCGCGACCGGCCTTGCCGGCCGCTTCTTCACCGGAAAGCCGCAGCGCACGCTGCTGGTTGTTGTCATAGACGTCCCACACCCAGGCGATCACGGTCTTGCCGCGCACCACCTGCGCCGAGAGATAGCCCCGCACGCGGTAGGCAGCCCCGCCCTCGCGGGAGACGATCGACAGGTTGCGCAGCTTCGATTCGCTGTCGAGCACGCCGACCATCCGGTCGAACACCTGCGGCGGCGGGCCGTCGATCGATTCGAATGCCACGGTGGGGCCGCTGCCCGTCGAAGCCATCGCGTACGAGCCGCTGCTGGCGCCGCCGCCGGCGCAGCCACCCAGCGCGCAGGAAAGCGCAAGCAGTGCCGCGGCGGTTATCGCGCGCGGCGCTTTCAGGCACGAAGCTATCAGGGCGTCCCTCATTGCTCCCTGCGATATCGTTAAAATGTGTTAAGGTCTAGGGCAGCGGGTGCACCGGCTCACCAAAAAGATTGCGTCCAGCTCGTCTCCGTTCACCTTGTTGTTGCCAGAATTCTTCAACCCCGCAGGATGGTCCATGCGAGCCTTTGTTCTCGACGGCTATGGCGCGATCGCCGACCATGTCCGCCTGGCGGAAATCGCCGATCCGGTCCCGGGCCCCGGCGATGTCAGAATCGAAATCCATGCCGCCAGCCTCAATCCGATCGACTTCAAGATCGCGCATGGCGACCTGAAGCGCGTCTCGAAATACCAGCTGCCGCGCCCGTTCGGGTTCGATGCCAGCGGCGTTGTGACCTCGGTGGGGGCCGGGGCGTCGAAATTCAAACCGGGCGATGCGGTCTTTGTCCGGGCGTCGCGCGACACGATCGGTACATTTGCCGAGCAAATCGCCCTTGGCGAAAATCTCGTCGCGCTCAAGCCGGCTTCAATTTCACACGCGGAAGCGGCTTCGCTGCCGCTCGTCGGGCTGACCACGGTGCAGATGTTGGGGCGTGCCGGTGCGAAGTCCGGGCAGCGGATCCTGATCCATGCCGGCTCCGGCGGCGTCGGCACGTTCGCGGTTCAATACGCCAAGCATCTCGGTCTTCACGTGACGTCGACGACGAGTTCGAAAAACGCGGATTTCGTGGCTTCTCTCGGGGCCGACCGCGTCATCGCCTACGACCGCGAAAACTATCTTCAGCAGGACGGCAATTACGATATCGTCTACGACACGCTCGGTGGCGCATTCACCGTCGATGCCTTCAAGGTGGTGAAGCGCGGCGGTGTGGTGATTTCGCTCAGCGGCCCACCGGATCGGGATTTCGCCCGGCGCGAAGGCGCCGGGCTGCTGGTGGGCATCGTCGTCTGGCTGATGGGGCGGAAGGTTTACGCCGCCAGCGCGGCGGCCGGGGCGCGATACGAATGGTCCTTTACGGAATCCAACGGCGACCAGTTGCGCGACATCGCCGCCCTGGTGGAAGGCGGCGCGATCAAGCCGGTGGTCGATCGCGAATTTGTCTTCGATCAGTTGCCCGATGCGCTGAGGTATCTCGAAGCAGGCCGCGCAAGGGGCAAGGTGGTGTTGAAGGTGAGATGAGAATCACTCGCGCTCCAGCGCGATCGCGTGGACGTGGCGGCCGTAGTCCGGTTCCTTCCGGTGCACCGAGCGGCGGTAGCTGTAGAAGCGTTCGTCGGAATAGGTGTCGACGCCGATGTCGTCGATCATGAGCACGCCGGCATTTTCCAGCCGCATCCGGATGAAGCCGGCGAGATCGAACATCGCATGGCCTGATCGAACCGAGGGGATGAAGAACACGCCATTCTCCGCGTCGGCATCCAGAAAACGCTCGACGAATTCGCTGCCGACTTCATAGGAGTGCTGGCGGATCAGCGGGCCGATGGCGGCGACGATGCCGGAGCGGTCGGCGCCGAGTTTCTCCATCGCGTCGATGGTGGATTCCAGCACGCCGGTCAGCGCGCCCTTCCAGCCGGCATGGGCGGCGCCGATCACGCGCGCGCTGGCGTCGGCGAACAGGATCGGGCCGCAATCCGCGGCGGTGACGCCGATGGCGATGCCCTCCGTGCGGGTGACGAGCGCGTCGGCGCGCGGCTTGTCGCCTTGCCATGGCCCGGTCGCCACCACGACGTCAGGCGAGTGGATCTGGTGCGCGCTGAGCAAGCGCTCAGGCGTGACGCCCATTTGCTCGGCCATCCGGCGGCGATTTTCCGCGACACTGGCCGGATCGTCGTTGGAGCCGAGGCCGCCATTGAGGCCTTGGTAGATTCCGCTGGATATCCCGCCCTCGCGGGTGAAGAAGGCGTGGCGCAGCCCGGGAATGGCTGCGAGCAGCGACGATCCGAACGTCATTCTGTTTCGTCTCCCGGCGCCGGCGGTTCTTCGCTGAGGCCCGCGACCACGGTGAGATTGGGTTCGGTGACCGCAAGCACCTTGAACATCGATCCCATGCCGCCGCGGCCGCTGTCGGTCAGGCGCTTCAGCGCGGCGGAAATATCGGCGGAAACTTCCGGCGTGGTTTTTCCCATCAGCGTGACGGCCCGGGTCTCGATGCCGAGCCGCTTGAGGAATTCACCTTGCGTCACCGGGCCATGAACGCGCGCGCCGACGTCTTCCGCCGCGCGCGCCAGCGCCTGGAAATCGACATGGGCGGTGACGTCGGCCTGGCCCGGATTCTTCAGGGGATCGGCAAAGCTGTGGCGGGCGATCGCCTGGAAGGTGTCGCCGGCGTCGCTGCGCAGATGGCCGTAATCGATGATCAGCGCCGCACCATCCTGGTCGCGTATCCGCGCGGCGATCTTCATCATCTCGGAGTCCGGCCGCCATTCGAACACGGCGCCGACAGGGGCCGCGCGTACCAGCGGCGGCAGCAACACCTCGAAGCGCGGCATCGGATCGTCGGCGGCTGCGAAGACCAGCTTGCCGTCGGCGTCGAGCTTGACGACGCGCTCGTGCCAGCCGGTTTCGCGCTTGACCACCTGATGGATCGGCAGCACGTCGAAATATTCGTTGGCGAAAATGATCGCGGGGCCCTCCGGCACGTCGTCGATGCTGTCATGCCAGGTAATGTTGCGGGCGCCGGATAGCGTCGCCCGCTGCTTCTCGCGCAGCACCGGATTGATCTCGACGAGATGGATATGGAGCGATTGATAGAGCGGCGGCAGCACCCGAACCGCGCGGAGCGCATCCGCCATCATGGTGCCGCGGCCGGGGCCGAGTTCGACCAGCCGCAGCGCCGGCGGCGACCCGATCGCCTTCCACACCGAAGCCGCCCATAGACCGAGCAACTCGCCGAACATCTGGCTGACCTCGGGCGCCGTGGTGAAATCGCCCTCGCGGCCAAGCGGATCGCGCGACACGTAATAGCCGTGCTCGGGATGCATCAGGCACAGCTCCATGTATCGCCAGACCGGCATCGGTCCTGACGATCTGATCAGCTTGTGGATCTCCGCCTGCAACGGTGAAAATTCGGTCACGGCCTGCCTTAAATCGACTTCTGTATATGCTCCGGCGCCTTGCGGCGCCATGCCATCATAATCAGGATGCCCCCAACAATGATCATGGGTACCGACAACAGCATACCCATGGTCAGTCCGCCCCACAAAAATCCGAGCTGGGGATCGGGTTCGCGGAAGAATTCGCCGGTGATACGCGCAAGGCCGTAGATGGCGATGAAGCTGCCGAGGATCAGGCCCGGCCGTTTCAACGCGCCCATCCGGACCATGACCGCCAGGACCGCAAACAGCAGGATGCCCTCGAGCGCGGCTTCATAGAGCTGGCTTGGGTGGCGGAAAAGTTGAAGCGGGTCATCGGGAAAGATCATTCTCCAGGGCACACTGGCATCCGCTTCGCGCCCCCACAACTCGCCTTTGATGAAGTTGGCGAGCCGCCCGAGGAATATTCCGATCGGAGCGACTGCGGTCGTGATGTCGCCAAGCGACAGGATGGAGATCTTGTTCTTGAGCGCAAACAGCATCACCGCGGCGACGCAGCCGAGAAAGCCGCCATGGAAGGACATGCCGCCTTCCCATAATTTGAGAATGGCGGCCGGGTGCTGGATGAAGACGGCGGGGTTGTAGAACAGCACATAGCCGGTGCGGCCGCCGACGATGATGCCGATCGTCACCCAGAGAATGAAATCGTCGAGCTGCAGGGGCGCGATCGGCGCCGGTCCGCCCCACAATTTCTCGCTTCTGATCAGCGCGCGCGCATATATCCATCCGATCACGATGCCGCTGATATAGGCCAGCGCATACCATCGGATCGCGAGCGGTCCGATCGAGATGGCGACGGGATCGATTGCCGGAAAGGTGATGGCAAGAAAGGGCATCTGGCTCACAGGGCTTTCGTGTAGACCGCGTAGGCCACGCCGAAGATCGGCGTGGCGTCATAGGCTTTAACAAACCCCATCCTCAGATACATCGGCAAAGCGACCGACATGATCGGACTGGTGTGGAGCGCAATGATCGGCGATCCATCGCGTTTGGCTCTCGCAATACACGCATCGCTCAAGGCTCGCCCAATTCCTTTTCCGCGAAACGCGGGATCGACGACCAGCATGCGAATGATAGGCCAGCGTTGATCGAAGAACGCGGCTTTTTGACTGTTCGGCCCGAAATAGGCGCCGGCGCCGGCGAGTTTGTCCTGGAGTTCGGCAATGATGATTTCTCCGCTCGCGCTGAGATCAGAGGTTTTCGACAGGCCGGCAAGCATCGCCGGCCAGTCGCCATAGTGGTCTCGAAACTGATCGAAGGCCGCGACCGCAATCCGGTTCAGATTTTCCGCATCCGCGTGTTCGTAATCTCTGAGTCGGATTTCTGCCATCGCTATCTTGAGATCATGTCGACAGGTTGCGGCGATAGAGCGCCAGCAGCCGCTCCCAATGCCGCTCGGCGGCATCGCGGTGGTAGACCGGGCGCTTCGGGAAGGCAAAGCCGTGATGGGTGCCGGGGTAGATTTCGACCTCGTTGTTCGATCCCTTCATGCCAGCCGCGACCTTGTCGATAATCTCCTGCGGCGCATAGATGTCGGTTTCGGCGCAGGCGAAATAGAGTTCGGCCTTGGACTTCGACGCGGCCAGATGCGGGCTGTCGGGCTGATCGGTCGCGAGATGCGTACCGTAGATCGAAGCCGCCGCTTTCACACGATCCGGAAAATGCGTTGCCGCGTTGACCGCGTAGCGACCGCTCATGCAGTAGCCGACGGTGCCGACGATCTTGGTATTCGCGGCTTCTTGCGTCTCGGCAAAGGCGAGCAGGGCCTTGGTGTCTTCCATCACCATGGGAATGTTGATCGAGTTCATGAACCCGAACATCCGCTTGCGCTCGGGCGCTTCCGGATCCGGCGGGATCGGTCCCAGCTCCATGACGCCGGAGCGGTAATACATATTGGGCAGCATCACGTAGTAACCCGACGTGCCCAGCCGCCGCGCCATGTCACGCAGTTCCTCGCGGATCGCGGGTGCGTCCATGTAGAAGATGATGACCGGAAAGGGTCCGCCGCGCTCGGGATGGGTGATGAAGGTGGTGGTCTTGCCGTCCTTGGTCGCAATATCGATCTGCTGGTCGATCATGGGCGTTTCTTTTTCGTTGTGCTTCTGGTTGCTGGCTAAGCGCTTGATACGATTGCAAGGAAACCGGGACATGACAAGGCAAAGGGGCATCACGTCGGCCTTACGGCGCACTTGAACCTTGCCCTTGAGATAGCCATTGTCTTGCCGGTGACGATCAATTTGCAGCGACCGGAGCGTTTTCAGATGACCCAGACCAACAATCGGTTTTTCGACGAGATCGGCCGTTTGATGAACGATGCCGCCGGCGCCGCCCAGGGCGTCAAGCGCGAGGTCGATACGGTCATGCGCAACCAGGCCGAACGCATTCTGCGCGACCTCGACCTCGTCAAGCGCGAGGAGTTCGACGCGGTCAAGGATATGGCCCGCCTGGCGCGCGAGGAGAATGAGGTGCTGAAGGGCCGGATCGCGGCGCTGGAAGCCAAGCTCGGCATTTCGCCGGCCGCGCCGGATGCCGGCGCGGTCTGAAGACGGACGGGTAGGGGATTTTGCCCCGTAGCCCGGATGGAGCGCAGCGCAATCCGGGACAGGTCCGATGGCAGACACAGGATTCCCCGGATTACGCTGCGCTTCATCCGGGCTACGCGTGGTTTTCGGCCCCAAAACCGCAGAAATCCCCCTTCATTTCCTTGTCATTTCGCGCCTTTGGGGCTAAAAGCCCGCCACGTCCGCAGCCCCCGCACCCCTGGAGGCTTGCTGTAGGACGCCCAACGGGCCGCGATGCGGCCTT
>Ga0307278_10001033_pt1 | contig 13818 bp, 17 predicted proteins | sample ER_DNA_117_FD_194482 | JGI IMG/M metagenome (GOLD analysis project Ga0307278, IMG submission 194482) | Bulk soil microbial communities from the East River watershed near Crested Butte, Colorado, United States - ER_DNA_117 | ecosystem: Environmental > Terrestrial > Soil > Floodplain | place... | reverse complement strand
ATGCTCGCGTATGCCCACAAGGTTGTGGTCGTCCCCGGCTACGGGCTCGCCGTCGCGCAGGCGCAGCACGACGTCCGCCAGCTCGCCGACCTGCTCGAGGAGAAGGGCGTCGAGGTGACCTACGGGATCCACCCCGTCGCGGGCCGGATGCCGGGTCACATGAACGTGCTCCTCGCCGAGGCGAACGTTCCCTACCCGCAGCTGAAGGAGATGGACGAGGCCAATCCCGAGTTCGCCCGTACCGACGTCGTGCTCGTCGTCGGCGCCAACGACGTCGTCAACCCCGACGCCCGCAACAATCAGGGAAGCCCGATCTACGGAATGCCGATCCTGAACGTGGACCAGGCACAGACCGTGGTCGTGCTCAAGCGGAGCATGAGCCCAGGCTTCGCCGGGATCGAGAACCCACTCTTCTTCAATCCGAAGACGGTGATGCTTTTCGGCGATGCGAAGGACTCGATCACGAAGCTGATCGGAGACGTGAAGGGCCTCTAAGACAGTGGTTCCGCTCTTCGCAGCCCGGGACGTCGAGGTCGCTGTCTCGCCCGAGCGCGCGCTCGAGGCCGTGCGAGAGGCATTCGTCGCCTATGCACGCGGCGAGTGGTCGATGCCACCGAAGGTGTACGTGCCGGCCTATCCGGCGGGCGACTTTCGCGCCATGCCGGCCCTCGGTGCCGGTCACGCGGCCCTGAAGTGGGTGACCTCATTTCCGGGGAATCTCGAACTGGGGTTGCCGACGGTGATGGGGCTCGTGCTGGTGTCCGACGCAGCCAACGGCGTGTTGAAGGCGGTTCTGGACGCGGGAGCGGTCACAGCGCTGCGCACCGGGGCGGCGGCAGTGCTGGCGGCGGAAACACTTGGGCGCCACGACGCAGGAAGCGCGGCGGTCATTGGCGCGGGCGTGAACGGGCGCGCCGCCGCTCGGATGTTCCTCGCCCGGGGACGCGACGTCCTGATCTGGGATGTCGACCCCGTCAGGGGCGAAGCGGCCGCCACGGAGCTCGGCGCCGGAATCGCAGGCTCGCGGAAGCACGCGCTCGAAGCCGACCTCGTCGTCACGATGACGCCCGGCCAGGAGGTCCTCTTTCCGTCCGGCTCGCTACGCGAGGGCCAGCACGTCAGCCTGATGGGCGCAGACGGCCCGGGTAAGTCCGAGATGGCGGTCGAGGAGGTCCTCCGAACGCACGTCTTCTGCGACGACTGGGAACAGGCGAGCCATGCCGGCGAGCTGATGCACGCGGTCGAGCGCGGCCTGCTGAAGCGCGATCAGGTGACGCAGCTCGGCGACGTTCTGGCCGGCACGGCCCCGGGACGGCAGTCCGACGCTGAGATCACCACCTTCGACTCGACCGGCCTGGCGATTCAGGATCTCGCGGTGGCGCTCGCAGCAATCGAGCAGGCCGACCAGCTGGACCTGCCCACGATCAGCCTGTGATCGTCACCGGTGTGCCGGGACCGACGCGCCGTACGAGCCAGCTCATCGCACCGTTGTCCAAGCGCCCGCAGCCGTGCGAGGCCGCGGCGGACCCCGACCGCACCGGCCGGTAGCGTGATCGATTCCTCGACGAAGAACTTGCCCAAGCGCGTTATTCGGGAATTTCAGGCGCTTTCCCCCTACAACCCGACGTCGCCCTCGTCGGGCTCGGGTTGCACTCGGAGCACGCACTCGAGCTGATCTCCGAGATCGTTCACGAGGCCGCGTGTCCGGTGATCGCGTTGCTCTCGGCCAAGGATCCCGCCTATGTTCACGAGGCCGCCAAGCGAGGCGTCTTCGCCTACATCGTCGACACGAGCCCCGAGGAGCTACAGAGCGCCATCGACATCATCCTGCAGCGGTTTGCGGAGTACCACAGCCTGCAGGGTGCGTTCGGGCGGCGCGCGTCGATCGAGCAGGCGAAGGGCATTCTGATGGCCCGGCACGGGATCGGCGCCGATCGTGCGTTCGACATGCTGCGCGACCACTCGCAGCACAACGGCAACAAACTGGTCGACGTCGCCGAGGCGATCGTCAACAGCCACCTCCTGCTGCTCCCGCCGTCCTCTCCGGCGCCTCCCGAGCGGCCTGCCTAACACGAGCGAGGCCGCGGTAGGCTGAGCGCTCCCACCGAAGGAGGCGCTACATGGAAGGGCAGCTGGTGCACTTCGAATTGCCGGCCGAAAACGCGGGCCGCGCGAAGGAGTTCTGGAGGTCGCTGTTCGGCTGGAAGTTCCGCGAATGGACCGGCCCAGTCGAGTACCACATGCTCGAAGGGATCGAGCCAGGTGGGGCGATCTACCCGTCCGAGGACCAGGCGGGCACGGGCCTGATCGTCTACTTCGGCACCTCCGACATCGACGCGTCGATCACGAAGGCGCGCGAGCTCGGCGGCTCGGCCGACGACAAGCAGCCCATTCCGACCATCGGCTGGTTCGCTCGCTGCCGCGACACCGAGGGCAACGAGTTCTCGCTCTTCCAGGCCGACGAAACGGTGCCGGCGCCGAGCAACGAGGGCTAGAGGAGGGCTAGTAACCGTGCGGGCTCGAACAGTTCGAGCCCGGGTGACGGTCGTCCGAGAATCGCCTCGGCCACGAGCTCGCCGCAGGCGAGACCGAGCAGGTTGCCGTGACCCGAGTAGCCGCAGGAGACCCATGCGTTGTCATGGCCGGGGACCGCACCGACGAGCGGAAGGCGGTCCTCGGTCGCGCCGAAGATCCCTGCCCATCGGTGCGTGATCTCCGGCGCCTCTCCGAGCAGCTCCGTCACGAAGCGCTCGAGATGGCCCTGGATCAGCGGCGTTACCTCCTCGTCGGCGGTGTGCTCGTGGTCGGGCACCTTGTCGCGGAAACCGCCGGCGACGAGCCGCCCGTCGGGGGTCTGCTGCCAGTAGTCGTAGCCGTGCCTGGCGTAGTGCGGGCACGGGAACAGGCGCCGCTCCAGCGGCTCGGTCACCAGCACCTGGCCGCGCGTCGGCGTGACGATCGCGTCGAGCTGCGGCAGGAGGCCTTGCGTGTAGCCGTCGGTGGCGAGCACGATGTGGTCGGCCTCGAGCTCGTCGAGCGACTCCACGCGCTGATGCTCGCGCAGCTCCACGCCCGCCTCGACCGCACGCGCCGCGAGCCGGCGCACCCAGCGGGCAGGCTGAAGCGACCCATCCGGTGGATGGAAGATCGCCCCGTCGAATCGGCCGCGGAGCGGCTCCGCGAGGTCGTCACGCCACTCGACCTCGAAGCCGTCCTCGCGGAGAGCCTCGTACTCGGCCTCGAGCTCGGACCGCTCCTCGGGATCGGCGGCCAGGCGGAGGCTGCCCGTGCGCCGGAAGGCGTCGCCCGCCAGCTCTTCGAGCCGGTCGAGGTAGCGCTCCGTCAGGCGCCAGAGGCCTTTGGCCCGCTCCGCCCCCAGATCGCGGCGGGCAGCGTCGTAGGCCGGCGCACCGCCACGCAGCGCGAAGCCGCCGTTGCGCCCGCTCGCGCCGCCTGCGATTTCCCGCGCCTCGTAGACGCGGACGTGCCGTCCCGCCTCCGCGAGGGCGAGCGCACACGCGCAGCCAGTCACCCCGCCGCCCACGATCGCCACGTCGATCGGCCCCGCCGGCCGGCTCGCGCGATCGGGGAAGCCAGGGCCCTCCTCGGAGAGCCAGTAGGAGCTCGTCACCATGTCGCGATCCTAGCCCGGCGGCCTCACCCCCCTGTACAGCCCTTCGGCCTCCGCGACCGCGCCTGCCAGCTCGAGCTCGGCCAGTGCCGTCGCCACGGCCGACGCGTCGAGCCCGGTGTCGCGGATGAGCTGGTCGGCGCCGGCTGGCTCGTTGACCAGCTCGGCAAGCACGGCTGCCGCGTGCTCGCCGAGCTGAATTGGCGCCGCGTCCACCGGGACGATCCCGAGCGCCTCGAGCACATCGCCGGAGCTCGTCAGCGGGGTCGCGCCGAGCCTGAGTAGCGCATTCGTCCCGGCCGACAGAGAAGACGTGATCTCACCCGGCACGGCGAAGACCTCCCGCCCCGTCTCGAGCGCGAAGTCGGCGGTGATCAGCGCGCCGCTCCTCTCGCGAGCCTCGACGATCACTGTCGCAGCAGCCAGGCCGGCGACAATCCGGTTCCGCGCCGGGAACCTCCACGGGGCCGGCTCCACGCCTGGGGCGTACTCCGAAGCGACGAGGCCCTGATCGCACACCCGCCGCGCGAGCTGGGCATGCGCGGCCGGATAGTCCCGGTCGACCCCGCAGCCGAGGATGGCCACGGTCAGCCCGCCCGCCTCCAGCGCTCCTCGATGCGCCTCGGCGTCGACGCCTCTGGCCAGGCCGCTCAGGACGACGAGGCCCGCGGAGGCGAGCTCCCGGCCCAAGAGGCGCGCGACCTGGGCGCCGTACGACGAGCACGCGCGCGCGCCCACGATCGCAACGGCGGGCCGGCGCAGCAGCTCTGGCCCTCCCGCTCCGCGCAAGAACAGCCCCGGTGGAGGGTCGTGCAGCTCATGGAGGAGCGGCGGGTAATCGGAGTCGCTCCGGGCAACGAACCGGAAGCCCCGCGCCGCCAGCGACTCGAGATAGCCGCCCGCGTCAAAGCTCCGCCGGAACCGCTCGAACCTCCGCTCCTGCGGTTCCTTCACGACGTGCTCGCCGGTCTCGGCGGCAAAAGCCGCCAGGGCCAACTCATTCATGGCGTGCCCAGCTCGCTCGGCGAACGGTACGAAAGCGCCTCCGCCACGTGATCGGCACCCACCTCATCCGCGCCCGCGAGCAGCGCCGCCGTGCGGGCGACACGCGCCACCCGCGCGCGTCCGCGAGCGGAGAGCGGCAAGCGCTCGACGGCCCTGGTCAGCAGGTCGTTTGCCTGCTTCGAGCGCCGGAGCGGCTCAGCGGACGCCCGCTCGCGCGCCGCTGCCACGCGCTCGCGCACGGCCTCCGACGCCTCCCCCGGCCCCGCCTCGAGCTCCCGCGCGCGTGGCCGCGGCACCGTGACAACCAGGTCGAAGCGATCGAGCAGCGCCCGTGAGAGCTTGTCGCGGTATGCGGCAAGGCGCGCAGCCGAGCACGAGCATTCGGCAGCCGGGTCGCCGCGCGCGCCGCACGGGCAAAGGTTCATCGTCGCAACGAGCTGGAAACGCGCCGGAAACACGATTCTGCCGCCAACGCGCGCGATCGAGATCGCACCGTCCTCGAGCGGCTGGCGCAGCGCCTCGAGCGCGTTCCGCGGGAACTCGGCCAGCTCGTCCAGGAACAGGACGCCGTGATGCGCGAGGCTCGCTTCTCCGGGCCTCGGGTTCGGTCCTCCGCCCACGATTGCGGAGACCGACGCGGTGTGGTGCGGCGCCCGGAACGGCGGGACGCTCACCAGCGGCCGCTCGGGCGGCAGCAACCCGGCGACCGAATGGATCCTCGTTATCTCGAGCGCCTGGTCCGGCGGCAGCCGCGGCAAGATCCCCGGCAACCGGCGCGCCAGCATCGTCTTGCCCGTTCCCGGCGGCCCGCCGAGCAGAAGGTTGTGCCCGCCGGTGGCGGCCAGCTCCAGCGCCCGCCGCGCCCGTTCCTGTCCCCGCACGTCGGCGAGGTCCGGACCGGCCGGCTCCGAATGGCTTCCGTTCAGGGACACCTTCTCGACCGGCGGCGGCACCCAGTCGCCCCGCAGGTAGTCGACCGCCTCCGCGAGATGGTGCAGCGGAACGGGCTCGATCCCAGCAAGCGCCGCCTCCGCGGCACAGGCTGCAGCGCAGAGGAGCCTCGTCAGCCCGGCCTGCCGAGCGCCTTCTGCTGCCGCCAGGACACCGCCGACCGGGCGCAGCCGCCCGTCGAGAGCGAGCTCGCCGACCGCTGCATGCCCCACGAGCGCGTCGGCCGGCACCTGCCGCGAGGCCGCGAGCACCGCCAGCGCGATCGGCAGATCGAAGCCAGACCCTTCCTTGCGGAGCTCCGCGGGCGCGAGGTTGACGGTGATCCGGCGCAGCGGCCACTCGAGCTCGGCCGAGGCGATCCCGCTCCGCACCCGTTCCTTCGCCTCCTGGCACGCACGGTCGGCGAGGCCGACGATCGCGAATGCCGGCAGACCGCGCTGGAGGTGCGCCTCGACCTCCACCCGGCGAGCGTCGAGCCCGACAAGCGCATGCGTGACCGTTCGTGCGAGCACGTAGTCACGATAGGCAACGATGTTTCACCAAACCGAAACCGGAATGTGTCGAAAGCGAAAAAACCGCTAGCGCGCGATCAGGATGTCTTCGTAGAACTCGCCCGAGCGCCGGCCCGTGCGCCGGTTCACATGCCGACGGTAGCGCTCCTCGAGCCGTAGACCTGCCCGCTCGAGGATCTCCGGGTAGAGCTCACGGCGGTCGTTGATCACAATCACGACCGGAGCGCCAGGCTTCAGCGCCTGCCGCACGTTGTCGAACACGGCGGCGATTCCTTCGGTGTAGGCGGAAAGCGCGACCTTGCTCGTGCCCTTGCCGAGCTCGAGCTCGCGGCACTCCTCCAGGCCCAGCAGCTCATACGCGTAGCGGTGCTGCTCGTGGTAGTCGATCAGCCCCGGATAGGGCGGCGAAGTGACCACGCCGTCGAAGCGGGCGCCGAAGTCGAGCTCCCGAGCATCGCCGTGCAGCACCTCGGCTTGACGCCCGCGCGCACGCACGCGCGAGAACTCGCGGACTCGCGCGAGCGTGTCGAGCGCGTAGCGGCGCAGGAAGTGGCGTGCTTCGCCGACGGGTTTACAGGTCTTGCGGTGCTTGTGGCACCAGTACTCGCTCCGCTGCGGCGCTCGCGGGAAGTCGAGGTCGAAGTGCGCCGTGCGCCTGGCCGAGCGCGCCGCCCGTGCGAGCACAACCCGCAGCACATCCGCGTGCTCGTAGTCATCGACGAGCCCGCGGAAGAACAGCAGCTCCGCCGCGGCGCGCGGTGCGTACCAGTCGCGCAGGTAGCGCGAGATTGGGGCCTCAGGCTTCGTCCCGTCGAACTCCTCGAGCCGCGCAAGGGCGTCGCGCAGCTCCGACTCGAGCACGAAGGGGTTGTACTCACGCGTCTTGACGCGCATCAGTAGGCAGTTGAAAGCCGCCACATCGGAGCCCGCCGCGTCGAGCCCCGACTCGAGCGCCTGCACAAGCGTCGTCCCGGAGCCGGCGAACGGATCGAGCACGTGGCCTCGGGGCACGTGCCGGGCCAGCAACGCCTCGACGAGCTGCGGGATGAACTTCCCGAGGTAGGGGTGCAACCGGTGGACGTGCTTCGTCCGAACCCGCTCGGGAAGATCGCTCTCCGACCACGAGAGGTCGAGATCGATGCGCCGGTAAAGCGCGTCCTGGGTCGAGGCCATGGCCCCGCCCGGTTCGACGGTGGCGCTAGAACGCCTGCCCGAGGCGCTCCAGCCGGCCGCCGCGGAAGGCAACCACGTCGAACCTCGGCTCCAGCTCGGCCAGGCCCGGATTTGTGGCGAGCCAGGCCTCGGCGGCCCGGCGCAGGCGGCGCTGCTTCTCGGCGGTGACCATCTCGAACGGGTCGCCGTAGCGCTCGCCCGCTTTCGCCTTCACTTCGCAGAAGACGAGCTGACGACCTCGGCGCAGCACCAGATCGAGCTCGTTGCCTCCGATCCAGACATTCGAGCCCAGGACGCGGTACCCGCGCAGGCGGTAGTGCCACAGCGCCCGCCGCTCCGCCGCGCGGCCCGCGGCGGAGGTACTCCTCGGGTTCCTGACGTGTTCCTGGGCGGGTGTAGGCCGAAGGGACAGTGCTAGAGCACGGCCCTTCGGCCGGAGCGCGGCCAGGGGCGCGAGCCGGCGGCGGAGTCCGGCTCTGCCGGGCTGGAGCCGCCGGCGGTCAGGGGCCCGAGGACTACGCGTAGCAGAGGGCCTGGAAGGACCTGCGGTGGATCTCACACGGGCCCAGTTCGCGAACGACCGCGGAATGGCGAGGTGTGATGTAGCCCACGTGCGAGCGGAAGCCGTAGGCCGGATAGAGGGCGTCCATCCGCCGCATCATCCGGTCGCGGACGACCTTCGCGACGATCGAGGCGGCGGCGATCGCGGCGCTCTTCTCGTCGCCGTCGACGACCGCGCTGTGCTCCGGTGCCGTAGGACCGAGCCGGAAGCCGTCCACGAGGCACACCTCAGCGGGCGGGGTCAGCTCGGTCAAGACAGCACGCAGGCCGGCAAGGTTCGAGCGGTGGAGCCCGTCGCGGTCGATCTGACCCGGCGGAACCGCCCGCACCACCACGCGCTCCGCGCAGCCCATGACGGCCCGGAAGAGCGCCTCGCGCTCGGCCTCGCTGCACTGCTTCGAGTCATTCAGGCAGGCAAGCGGACGCACGGCGTGGTCGTGCAGTCGCGCGTAGTCGAGCAGGACGCCCGCGACGAGCAACGGGCCCGCGAGCGGCCACCGCCCTGCCTCGTCTGCGCCCGCGACGAAGCGCGCGCCGAGCTTGCGGTCGTACTGGAGGAGCTTCCGGCCGGTGCGACGAGCCACGGCCGCGAGGATAGCGCCGCGCTCAGCCGGCGCCCAGCGCCCGGCGCTCTTTCGTTACTCCTTGACCGGTTCGGGCTCGGCCGCTTCAGGCTCGGGCGCTTCGGACTCGGGCTCAGGCGCTTCGGCTTCTGCCTCGGGCCCCGGTGTCTCAGCTTCGGGCTCGGCTTCTGCCTCCGGCCCAGTTTCCTCGACGGCCTCGGCAACGAGCTCCTCGTCCACCGCCTCGCCCTCGGGCGGCATCGCGCCCACGAGCAGCTCCGACTCCGGGAGCACGACGCCACGCTTGGCGCGGACCCGGGCCCGCTTGCCGACCTTCCCGCGCAGGTAGTAGAGCTTCGCGCGGTTGACGTCGCCGATCGCGGTCACCTCGATGCGCTCGATCTTCGGCGAGTGCACCGGGAACGTCCGCTCGACGCCGACGCCGAACGACTGCTTGCGCACGGTGAACGTCTCCCGCACGCCCGCGCCCTGGCGTTTGAGCACGATGCCCTCGAAGACCTGCACGCGGCGCCGCTGGCCCTCGATGACCTGGAAATGCACGCGCACGCTGTCCCCCGCCTTGAACGGCGGCAGATTGGTGCGCAGCTGACGCTGCTCGAGATTTTCGATCACGCGGTTCATAGAAAGAGGCCCCGCGGGCCGGCGCGGAATGGTACCAGCGTGGATCGCTATCCAGGCGCACCGACCGGTCGGTTCAGACGGATCCGCGGCAGAGCCGCGCATCCTGATGTCGGCATCGCAAGCGACGCCTAGCGCAGGAAGGAGCGTCTTCGACGGCGCAGCGGGACGACGAGCAGGAAGCCGAGCAGCGGCGCGCCAGGCAGGATCGTGTGCAGCGCGAGCCGGTTCGGCGGCCAGTAGGTCGCGAAGACCTTGCCGATCAGCTTCTTGCGAGGAACCGAGCCCCAGCGGCGCGAGTCGCACGATTGATCGCGGTTGTCGCCCATGAAGAAGTACTCGCCCTTCGGCACCTTCCACGTGCCTGTGGTGGAGTCACGGGCGCGGCGGTCCTTCTGGATGTACGAATCGTCGAGCCGCTTGCCGTTGATGTAGATGAATCCGCCCTGCCTCTCGGTGACCGTCTCGCCCGGCAGCCCGACGAGGCGCTTGACGAAGGTGCCGCTCGCCCCGCACATGTCCTGGGCGGCCGGCGGGGTGTCGAAGACCACGATCTCGCCGCGGTGCGGATTCCGGAAGTGGTAGATGAAGCGGTTTGCAAGGACGCGATCGGAAAGCCGAGCCTCGCAGCCCTGCCCCGGCCGGGCGCAATGCAGCGTGGGCTCCATCGACGACGACGGGATCCGGTAGGGGTTCACCACCCAGGCCTTGATCGCGAGCACGATCCCGATCGCGCCGGCGATCGTCACGACCCAGTCGATCGCGATCCGCCAGGGACGCGGCAGCCCGGCCGTCAGCCGGTCCAGGGGATTGCTCATCTGCCGACGCTTCGCAGTCGGCTCTGCTCTTTCCGCCATTCTTCGATTCTCCTGTGGTCCCCCGAAAGGAGGACGTCGGGGACGCGCCAGCCGCGAAACTCGGCGGGTCGCGTGTAGTGAGGGTACTCAAGACCGCCCTCCAGCTCGGGAGAGAAGCTCTCGACGAGCCCCGAGTCCTCGCTACCCAGCGCCCCGGGCAGCCGTCTCGCGACCGCGTCCATGAGCACCATCGCCGGCAGCTCGCCTCCGGAGAGGACGTACGGGCCGATCGAGATCGCGTCGGACGCGAGGTGCATTGCGACGCGCTCGTCGAAGCCCTCGAAGCGGGACGAGAGCAAGGTCAGCCGCTCCTCGCGCGCGAGCTCCTCGACGACGTCCTGGGTCAGCTGCCGGCCCTGCGGGGTGAGCGCGACGACGCGGTGGTCAGGCGCAGCGCCGTAAACCGCTTCCAGCGCCGAGGCGACGACGTCCACGCGCAGCACCATGCCGGCGCCGCCTCCGTAGGGCTCGTCGTCCACCTGGCCGGAGTTGAGCGGTGTGTAGTCACGGTAGTTGAGGAGGCGCAGCTGCAGCTCGTCTCCGAGCACGGCCGCGACCGGCCGCTGCTCCGTGAGCCAGGCGAACGCGTGAGGGAGGAGAGTAAAGACGTCGAGCTGCACAGGAACGGCCGGAAGGCAGGTTAGCTAGGCGGGGCAAAGCCGGGTGCGATCAGGATTCGCCCCCCGCCGAGGTCCACCTGCCGCACGCAGGCCTCGACCAGCGGGAGCAGCAGGCCCGAGTCAAGCTCGAGCACGTCGTTCGCGGGGCCCGGCAGCACGGCAGCGACCCGACCGATCGGGCGGCCTCCCTCCTCCTCCACCTCCAGGCCGATGAGCTGGAACTCGTAGTAAGAACCCTCCTCCGGCGGCGGTAGCTCGCTCTTCGGGACCGCGAGCTCGGCGCCCCTCTCGGCCTCTCGGTCGAGTCTGATCACAGGGCGCCCGCGAGAGCGCTTCGAGCCGAGCACCTTCGCCGGCTTGCCATCCACGTGCAGCGTGGTGCCGACGGCGAAGCGCCCTTCGTCCTCGCTGCCGTGCTCGACGAAGAACGAGCCATCGAGGCCGTGCTGCTTCCCAACCCGCCCCACCCGGACGAGCTCGCCGCTCACCGCTCGCCGCGCTCCCTGGCCATCCGCTCGAACAACGGCACGACCTCCTCTCGACCGACGGCGGTGCGCACGTTTTCCTCGACGAAACCCTCGGCGCGTGGCCAGCCGCTCTCGAGGATGGCCGCCGCCGTCCGCTCCACGTCGATCGGCGTGCGGCGGAGCTCGACGTCCGGTCCGAGTAGTGCCCAGAATGCGGCGACCTCTCCCTCGTACGGCATGCCGATCGAGCCCGCGTTGACCCAGCGCACACCGTCCACGCGGCGGTCCAGCTGCATGTGCGTGTGGCCGCTGACGATGACTCCCTCGTCCACGCCCTCGACCAGCTCGAGGAGCTTCTCGTCCGGCGTGGCCTCGGTCACGATCTCGAGGTCGGACCTCGGCGTCGCGTGGCAGAACAGCGTCGGTCCGAGGCCGTCCAGCTCTAGGGTGACCGTCTCGGGCAGGGCTGCGAGCCAGGCAACCGCCTCGTCGTCGAGTTGCTTTCGAACCCAGCGGACGGCTGCCTCTGCTTCAGGGTCCGGCGCGGGTAATTCGAAGCGATCGGCGTTACCGCGGACGAATCGCGCACCCGAGAGCGAACGGACAAGCTCGATCGTCTCCTGAGGAAAGGGGCCGCTGGCAATGTCACCGCCGAAGACGATCGCGTCGGGGTTCTCGCGCTCGACCTCCCCGAGAACCGCCTCCAGCGCCGGCACGTTGCCGTGAACGTCGTAGAGCGCCGCGACGCGCATGACCTATATGCGGCTCAGGCCGACGCCCATGCGCATCGACCGGTCATCTCCGACGGAGGCTCGGGCAAAGCCCGACCCTCCTGATGACGGCATCGCAAGCGACGCCTCACTCCATGATCTCGAGCATGACGCGCCGCTCGTCGCGCGCCGCCGAGGCGCGGACGACCGTGCGCAGCGCCCGTGCGATCCGGCCCTGACGGCCGATCACCTTGCCGACGTCGTCGGGGGCGACCCACAGCTGGAGAACGGTCGCGTCGTCGCGGTCCACCTGCTCGACGCGGACCGCGTCGGGCGCGTCCACGAGCCGGCGGGCAAGGTACTCGACGATCTCAGCCATTGAACTCCTTGGCCTTGAGCAACCGCTGAACGGTGTTGCTCGGCTGCGCTCCCTTCGAGAGCCAGTGCCGGATCCTCTCCTCGTCGAAGTCGATCGTGGACGGGTCGGTCTGTGGGTTGTAGCGGCCCACGATCTCGAGGAACTTGCCGTCGCGTGGCGAGCGTGAATCCGCCGCGACGATGCGGTAAACGGGGTTCTTCTTCGACCCGACTCGGGTCAGCCTGAGCTTGACGGCCAAACGGTTACCTCCGTGATCTTGATTTCTTCTTGCGTTTGCTCTTGGACTTGCGGGCAGGCCCATTCTGCACCTGGGGCTGCCCCGGCAGTGTGGGCATCTTGCCTTTTCCCATCTGCTTCATCATCTTCGCCATCTGTTTGCGGGCCTCGAGCAGCTGGTTCACCTGCGCGACCTCGGAGCCGCTGCCGGCCGCGATTCGCTTCCGGCGGGAGCCGTCGATCACGTGCGGAAAGCTCCGCTCCTGCGGCGTCATCGAGAGCACGATCGCCTCGACGCGCGCCAGCTGGCGGTCATCCACCTCGTCGAGCCCCTCGAGCTGCTTGCCCAGGCCGGGGATCAGCTTGATCACGTTCTGGAGCGGCCCCATGCGGCGCAGCATCTTGTAGCTGCGCAGGAAGTCGTCGAAGGTGAACTCGCCCTGCATCAGGCGCTTCTCCATGTCGTCGCGCTCGTCCTCTTCGACCGCGGCCTCGGCCTTCTCGATCAGGCTGAGCACGTCGCCCATGCCGAGGATCCGCGAGGCCATCCGGTCAGGGTGGAAGTACTCGAGCTGGTCGAGCTTCTCGCCGACGGAGATCAGCTTGATCGGCTTGCCGGTGACCGCTTTGACCGAAAGCGCGGCCCCGCCCCGGGCGTCGCCGTCGAGCTTGGTCAGCACGACACCGTCGAACGCGACGCGCTCCGCGAAGGCCTCCGCGACCCGGACCGCATCCTGGCCGGTCATCGAGTCCAGCACGAGCAGCACGTTCGTCGGGCGGGTTGCGTCACGAACGGCTGCGAGCTCCTCCATCAGCGGCTCGTCCACGTGCAGGCGCCCCGCGGTGTCGAGGATGACGGTGTCGAGCCCTTCCTCTCGTGCGCGTTCGAGCCCCTCCCGCGCCGCCGCGACCGGGTCCGCGCGCTCCTTGCTGAAGACCGGCATCTGGAGCTCTCGACCGAGCTGCTCGAGCTGGTCGATAGCAGCGGGCCGCTGGAGGTCCGCTGCGACGAGTCCCGGCTTGCGACCCTCTTTGCGCAGGAGCAGCGCGAGCTTCGCGGCCGCGGTGGTCTTTCCTGAGCCCTGAAGGCCGGCGAGCAGGATCACCGTCGGAGGCCGGCCCGCGAAGGCGAGCTTGGAGTCGCCCGCGCCCATCAGCGCGGTCAGCTCCTCGTGGACGATCTTCACCACCTGCTGGCCCGGCGTCAGGCTCTTGAGTACGTCTGCGCCGACTGCGCGCTCGCGTACCCGGCCGACGAAGTCCTTCACGACCTCGAAGTTGACGTCGGCCTCGAGCAGCGCGAGCCGCACCTCGCGCATGGCGCGCGAGATCGCCTCGTCATCAAGTCGGCCTCGCTTACGAAGGTCGCCGAGAGCGCCCTGAAGCCGGTCTGAAAGCGTGTCGAACACGGCCAGCCAGTGTAGCGCCGCGGTTTTCGACGCCCCCTGCGCCGGGTAGGCGCCCCACGTAGCCAATCGACCGAAAGGAGCGCCAGATGTCCGACATCGCCAAGGTGATCACGATCATCGGCTCG
>Ga0307278_10001032_pt1 | contig 13819 bp, 7 predicted proteins | sample ER_DNA_117_FD_194482 | JGI IMG/M metagenome (GOLD analysis project Ga0307278, IMG submission 194482) | Bulk soil microbial communities from the East River watershed near Crested Butte, Colorado, United States - ER_DNA_117 | ecosystem: Environmental > Terrestrial > Soil > Floodplain | place: USA... | reverse complement strand
GGTGGCTCGCCTGGGCACGTTTCGGGGTCTGACCCCGAAAAGCGGCTGGAACTCCTAGGATCGCGGACGGGCGGCGTGCCGCCAACGGGTTGTGCAGCTTCTGTGACGAAGTCGACACGCCCGCGTGCAGGCGGCGGCTCGATCCCGCGACGCAGGCGGCGGCTCGATCCCGCGACGCAGGCGGCGGCTCGATCCCGCGATGCAGGCGGCTTCGAGATTGACACAGGTGCGTCTATTGACACCGGGGTCGGTCCGTGCATCACTTGATGGCAATGCGACTCCTGCGGCATGGGTCGGCCGGTCGATGGCCGGTGCTCCTTCTCCTGCTGGTCCTCGGCGTGGGGGCTTTCGGCCTGGCGGCAGCGGCGGGGCCGGTTCCCGCCGCCCGCGCGATGGTCGACAGCGACGGCGACGGCATCGACGACGCCACCGACAACTGCGTCAGCTCCTACAACCCGGATCAGTTCGACTACGACCAGGACAGCATCGGAGACCGCTGCGACGGCACTCCCGGCCCCCAGAGCCTTTCGGAAGTGAGGTTCTACCCGCGCGATCAGGACGGGCATCGCATGGCCGCGGCGCCGTGCTTCCACTACCAGTGGTCGGAGAACGCGAGCGCCGACCCACACTCCGGCGACGGCTGCGAAGCCGTCTGGTTTGGCTGGTACTACCAGCAAAATCCGTTCGTTCCGGATAACACCTACACGATCACGCTGACTCAGACGTCCGCTCCTAGCGGGTGCACGGGGGGTCTGACGTCGCCTCACACGTTCACGTTCGGACCCGGACGCTTTGGGTTCGTAGACATCCGCTACACCTGCCAGGCACCTCCGCCGCCGCCGCCACCTCCGCCGCCGCCACCACCTCCGCCGCCTCCACCGCCGCCGCCTCCACCGCCGCCGCCACCTCCGCCACCGCCGCCACCACCTCCGCCGCCGCCTCCACCTCCGCCACCACCGGTCTCGATCGAGGAGCCGGGTGGCCACGATCAGCCGCCGGATCCGCCGGCGAAGACGAATCCCGTAACAGTGAATGTGACCAACAACGGCAGTGTGGTGACAGTGACATCGACGGCCGCGAGGCGTTCGAGCGCGGTCGGGCAGCCGATCCGCTGCGGGTTGAAGGGGACGGCCTGCGTGTCGGAGGCGGCGCCTGGTGCGAAGATCGGGATGAAGGCGCAGCCCGGAGGCGGCTACCGCTTCACCGGCTGGACGGGCGCATGTTCGGGGTCGAGCACCCTGTGTACGGTCACCGCGAGCGCAGCGACGACCGTGGGCGCGACGTTCGCGCCGAAGAAGGGTGCGCGAGCAGTGGCGGCGAGGCTGGCGCGTGTCAGCGTCCAGGCGCGGTTCGTGCAGAGCGTCGGGACGGGAACGCTGGTCGCCCGCGGCTCGATCAGCGCGCCGGCGCGACTGCTCCTGCAGCTGCGCCGGCCGGGAGGCGGTCCGCTCATCACCCGCAAGCTGCGCATCCCCGGTGGCCCCTTCTCCCTGCGCGCGCAGCTGAAGAAGGGCAAGCTCGCCCGCGGTGCGACGCTGCTACCCGGCGGCTTCGTGCTCTCGCTGCGGGGCAAGGCCCGCGGCACGAGCGTGCCGTTGCAGATGCGCACCGTCTACGTCCGTTCGCCGCGGGAGGGGGTCGTCCGCAAGACGCACGTGAGCGCATCCGCGGGCGGGTCGGCGGCCGCGACGCTTCCGGCGGGCACGAAGGAGGCTTGGGCGGTGTTTGCGTTCGCGAGTCAGCCCACCGCCGGCCCGCTGACCGTCACCTGGTACCAGCCGAACGGAGCGAAGCTCGGTTCGCGCGAGAAGAACAACCGGCCCACGATCGAGACGGGCATCGGCGCGACGAACGGCCTCGGCGCCGGCACCTGGCGGGTCGAGCTGGCGGCGGGCGGCCGCGTGATCAAGAAGCTCAACGTCCGCATTCGCTAGCGCCGGGCGGTAGGCTCGCCACCCGGGCAGAGAGGAGGGCGGTGGCGGGCGTGCCGGAGGAGGCCGTCGAACCGCGGTTCGACGCAACGCAGGAGATCCGCTTCGCGGTCGTGATGTACGGCGGCGTCTCGCTCGCCATCTACATCAACGGCGTCGCGCAGGAGCTCGTGAACCTCGTCCGCGCGACCGCTCCCTCCCGGCCGATGCACGAGAGCCCGACCACGCCCCTGCACACGGACGCCGAGCTGGAAGGGACGAGCGCAGCCGTCTACCGCGAGCTCGGCCGGCTCCTCGCGCACGGGAGCGAGGCCAGGGACGAGCCCGGCGCGGCGATCACGACGCGCTTCATCGTCGACGTCATCTCCGGGAGCTCCGCGGGTGGGATCAACGGCGTCTTCCTCGCGAAGGCGCTCGCGAACGAGCAGGAGATCGCAGATCTCAAGCGGTTGTGGGTCGAGGAGGGCGACATTGCCGTCCTCGTCAACGACGACGACTCGTACAGCGGCCTCGAGCTTCGCCCGCAGCGGCCGCCCCAATCGGCCCTGAACAGCCGACGCATGTATTGGAAGCTGCTCGAGGCGCTCGACGCCATGGATGCGAGGCAGGAGGATGAGCACCCGGAGCCACCGGCGGAGTCGCGGCTCGTCGACGAGCTCGACCTCTGGATCACGGCGACCGACATCCGCGGCGTGACCGTTCCTCTCGACCTCTACGACCGTTTCGTCTTCGAGAAGCGTCACCGCAAGGCCTTCCGGTTCGTCTACGGCACCGACTTCGCCCGCGGTGCGCTCGAGCCGGCCGGCGATCGGGCCGCCCGCAACGACTTTCGGCGGCCGCGGAACCCATTTCTAGCCTTCGCGGCCCGCTGCACCTCGGCCTTCCCGGTCGCCTTCGAGCCGATGCAGCTCGCCGACATCGACGAGGTCATCGGCACGGACGTATTTCGGCCGCAGTACGGCGAGCGGCGGTCCGATCATCCCGACTGGCGGCCCTACTTCGAGGAGTACCTGAAACCCGGTGGTGCCGAGACGGTCCGGGACGCGGGCGAGCAGGCGGCGTTCGAGACGCAATCGTTCGCCGACGGGGGCTACCTGGACAACAAGCCGTTCACATGGGCCACCCAGACGCTCGATCGTCGCCGCGCCGACCTCCCGGTCGACCGGCGGCTCGTCTACATCGAGCCCGATCCCGGCGCCCCGCGGATCTCGCTGCACGCACCGGGAGCGCAGGGCGATCCGCGGGAGGCATGGCTGCGCCACGGCCCGCTCGCACATCTCGATCTCGAACGTGCGCGTGAGCGCCCGAACGCCCTCGAGAACGCGCTCGCGGCGCTCACCGGCATTCCCCGCTACGAGCCGATTCGCGAGGATCTCGAGGCCCTGGTCGCGCGCAACCGCGATGTCGAGCGGGTCGAGCAGCTGACCTCGATCGTGGACGACGCGCGGGAGCGACACTGGCAGCTTCCACCCGTCCACTCACCGGACGAGTGGCGGGCGCTGCCGGCAACGACGCTCATCGACGAGCGCGGACTCCAATTCGGTGCCTACCACCGGCTCCGGGTCGCCACGGTCGCGGACGACCTCGCCACGCTGATCGCCCGCCTGGCCGGCTTCGACGAAGAGTCGGGCGAGTACTCGGCGATCCGCAGCCTCGTCGAGGCGTGGGTCGAGCGGCACCACCCCGAGCACGGCGCCGGCGAGCAGAGCCAGAACGAGTTCCTGTTCCGCTATGACCTCGGCTATCGGCTGCGCCGCATCGACTTCCTCCAGGCTCGGCTCAACCGACTGCTCGCGGAGGACCGACCGGACGACGAGCTGCAGGCGCTGCGCTCGCTCAAGCGGACGGTGAACGACACGCTCACCGAGCTACGCGCGTTCGGCCGGGCGCTCAGGGCCCGCGGCGAGCAGAACCCGGTCCGGGCGCAGGTGGCGGCGCTCGGCCTCGACCGCGAACAGCTCTGGACGATCCTCGACGGCGCTCGCACCCGTGACGAATCCGTGACGCGGGCAAAGGCGTTGCTCGGCGAGGGCGGCCTCGACGAGCGCCTCACCGACGTCGCGACCGCGGTTGCGTTCGCGCTATCGACGACGTTCGAGCAGGCGCGCAACCGGCTCGACCAGGGCATCGGCGCTGTCTCCGCGGGCAGCGCACGTGACGACCTCCGCCACTACTTCGACTATTTCGACGTCTACGACTCGGTGCTCCTTCCCGTCAGCTACGGCACCGTCGGCGAGTCCGACCCGGTCGAGGTGATCCGCATCAGCCCACAGGACGCCACCTCGATCGTCGACGAGACGAGGACGAATCGGCGGAAGCTCGCCGGGACCGCCATCTACCACTTCGGCGGCTTCTTCGACCGCGCGTGGCGCCGCAACGACCTCCTCTGGGGGCGTCTCGACGCGGCCGAACGCATCATCACGACGCTGCTGCCGCCGGAGGCGTCCACACGGGAGGACCTCGTGACGCGGGCGCAGCTCGCCATCGTGCGCGAGGAGCTGGTCGGCGAGGGCCGTGAGGAGCTGACCGCCGCGCTCGTCCAGACGCTGCTCGCCGGCACGCCGGCCCCACCCGTCGACGCGGACCGCGTCCGCCGCGCGCTCGAGGGCGCCCGGACTCCGGAGGAGCTGCTCGCCGTCCTGAAGAACGGCTACGAGATCGAGCGGCGCCTCGACTCGGCGACGACGCTCAAGACCGTCGGCCGCCTTACGCGCGTCACCGGTCAGGTGCTCGACGGCGTCTCCGACTCGGGCGCGTTGTCGAAGCCGGCGCGGTGGCTGACGCGGCTCGGGCGGGTGCTGTGGGGCCTCGGCGAGATCTCCACGCCGCGCAGTCCCGCGCAGGTCCTGTGGACCTACTGGGCGCAGCTGTTGCTCGGGATCGGCGTCCTGCTCGTCCTGGGCGGCGCGGCGTTCGGCGCGCCCGCGACGACGAAGGCCGGCTGGATCCTGCTCGGCCTCCTCGCCGGCGTGAAGGCGGCGACCTGGTTCGCAGAGGATCTGAGCCGTTCGGGCCCGACCCGCCGCCGTCTGCGCCGAGCGGCCCTCGCCGCGATCGTGCTGGTCGCAGCCGCAGCGACCGTCTGGGCCGCGGTCGAGCTCAGCCGCAAGGCTGCCGACAGGTTCGACGCGGCTGCCTGCCGGCTGCCGGACCGCGCGGCGACTCGCGTCGAGGCACTCTGGCCCTGGCACGACCACACCTGCTCTTAGAACTCGTTTCAAAACTGAAGCCTTGAGCCGCCGGAACGCGCTGTGCGGCAGCTGCCGCGTCCTCGGTCGCCCGATGAGCGCTGCTAGTCGGGCTCCCTTCGTCCTTGCAGCGCACTCGCCCAGCACCCCCCGGCGACGAACCGTCATTCTGAAACGAGTTCTGGCGGCAACCCTCGGCTTGCCGACCGGACCCGCAAGCAGAATCCCCGCGCGTTGACGACGACCGAGACACTGGAGCGACGCGCGTCGCGGTGACGCCCCCAGTCTGGCCGGGGCGGCCGTTTCCGCTGGGGTCCATATGGGACGGCAGCGGGACGAACTTCTCGCTCTTCTCCGAGCACGCGGAGCGCGTCGAGCTCTGCCTCTTCGACGACGATGACGGCGAGACGCGGGTGCCCCTGCCCGAGCGCACCGCGTACACCTGGCACGGCTATCTCGCAGGCGTAGGGCCGGGACAGCGATACGGCTTCCGCGTCTACGGTCCGTATGCGCCGGAGCAGGGACACCGCTTCAACCCGTCCAAGCTCCTGCTCGACCCGTACGCGAAGGCGATCGAGGGGCCAGTCCGACCGGAGCGCGCCAACGTTCTCCCGTACACACGCGGCGACGAGGACGCCGACCTCCATCCCGACGACGAGGACGACGCCGAGGCGATCCCGAAATGCGTCGTCGTCGACCTTGGGTTCGACTGGGAGGGCGACTGGCTGCTGCGCACGCCATGGCACGAGACCGTCATCTACGAGATGCACGCGAAGGGCTTCACCGAGCGCCACACGGAGGTGCGCGAGGACCTACGCGGGACGTACGCAGGCCTCGCCTCGGAGCCGGCGATCGCCTACCTCCGAGACCTCGGGGTCACCGCGGTGGAGCTGCTCCCGGTGCACCACATCGCCGATGAGAGCTTCCTGGCCGGGCGCGGACTGACGAACTACTGGGGCTACAGCTCGATCGGCTTCTTCGCGCCGCACGCGCTCTACGCCGCCACCGGCACGCGCGGCGAGCAGGTGCGCGAGTTCAGGGGCATGGTCAAGGCGCTCCACCGCGCGGGGATCGAGGTGATCCTCGACGTGGTCTACAACCACACAGCCGAGGGCAACCACCTGGGGCCGATGCTGTCCTTCCGCGGCGTCGACAACGCCTCCTACTACCGCCTCGTCCCCGACCAACCCCGCTACTACATGGACTTCACCGGCACGGGGAACAGCCTCAACCCTGTGCACCCGAGCGTCCTCCGCCTGATCATGGACTCTCTGCGCTACTGGGTGATCGACTGCCACGTCGACGGCTTCCGCTTCGATCTCGCCTCGGCGCTCGCGCGCGAGCTCTACGACGTCGACCGCCTCTCGGCCTTCTTCGACGTCATCCACCAGGACCCGGTGCTGTCGCAGGTGAAGCTGATCGCAGAGCCGTGGGACGTCGGCCCCGGCGGCTATCAGGTCGGCAACTTCCCCGTGCTCTGGACGGAGTGGAACGGGATGTACCGCGACACGATGCGCGACTTCTGGCGCGGCGGCGCGTCGGTCGCCGAGTTCGCCTCGCGATTCAGCGGATCGAGCGACCTGTACAAGGCGGACGGCCGCACTCCCGGCGCCTCGATCAACTTCGTCACCGCGCACGACGGGTTCACGCTCGCCGACCTCGTCTCCTACAACGAGAAGCACAACGAGGCGAACCTGGAGCAGAACCGGGACGGGACGGACGACAACCGCTCGTGGAACTCGGGCGCCGAGGGGCCGACGGACGACCCCGAGATCCTCCGGCTCCGTCGTCGCCGCGTCCGCAACTTCCTGACCACCCTCTTCCTCTCGCAGGGCGTGCCAATGCTGCTCGGCGGTGACGAGCTGGGTCGGACGCAGCGGGGCAACAACAACGCCTGGTGCCAGGACAGCGAGCTCTCGTGGTTCGACTGGGAGCACGCCGACGAGGAGCTGCTGGCGTTCACACGGCGGCTGATCCACCTGCGCCGCGACCACCCGGTCTTCCGGCGCAGCAAGTTCCTCGAGGGCCTGGAGGTGGTCGGCTCCGGGCTCCCCGACGCCTGGTGGTTCCGGCCGGACGGGCGGCGGATGACGCAGCGCGACTGGCACCGACCGGACGGCCACTGCCTGGGCGTGTTCCTGAACGGCCGGGAGATCCCGACACCCACCGACGACGGCGAGCGCGTCGTCGACGACAGCTTCCTCCTGCTCTTCAACGCCCACCACGAGCGGGGCGAGTTCACGCTGCCGCCGCTCCGCTTCGGCCGTCGCTGGGTGCTCGAGCTGTCCACGGACGACCCCGATGCCGCCGCCGCCGAGTTCGCTGCCCGCGAGGGAGTACCTGTCGAGTCGCGCTCGATCGTCGTGCTGCGCCGCGCGGCGTAGGGAAAGCCGCACGCGTCCCGCGTTGTGGCTTCGCCGGGCGACGCCCGGCTGCGCCGGTGAAGACAAACTCCGACCCCGTGCGCATTTAGGTTTGGGCTGACTTGATTCGCGCGGCACTTTTGGAGGAACTGGCCACGCGATCAGCGGGGGCGCGGCGCATTGCCGTCGACGGGCCTGACGCGGCGGGGAAGACGACGCTTGCGGACGAGCTGGCGGATGTGCTCACGCAGCGTGGGGAGGAGGTCGCACGGGTCACGATCGACGACTTTCTGCTGCCGGCCGACGTGCGCTACCGGCTCGGCTGGGAGTCGCCGGAGGGCTACTACCGGGACTCCTTCGATCACCGCCGATTCAGCCGCGCTGTGCTTGCGGCGGCTGGGATCGTCGTCGCCGACGGGGTGTTCCTTCAGCGCCCGGAGCTCGCGGGCCTGTGGGACTTCGTCGTGTTCGTCGACGCGAGCGAGGAAGAGACCCTCCGTCGCGCCGCCGCGCGCGATGCTTCGCGGTTCGGGGACGGTGTCGTCGAGCGCTACCGGCGGCGATACCTGCCGGCGCAGCGCGCCTACAGGGGAGCCGCACAGCCCGTCGTGAATGCTGACGTGGTGGTGGACAACACCGACCCGCGGATCCGCTCCTGTCTCTCGGCTGACCGCGCTGCTTCGGCAGAGGGCCCCTGGCTGCCGCGGTTCTACAGCGCCAGAGAGTCGACCTAGCCGTCAGCGAGAATCCCGGGGATGCCCGAGGCGGAGGACGCGACACGGCGTACGCGGCTCGCGAACGAGCGCACCTACCTCGCCTGGTGGCGGACAGGCCTGACCGCGTTCGCCGTCGGGATCGGCGCCGGGAAGGTCGCGCCCGAGCTCGCCGGCGGACCAGCGTGGCCGTACGTCGTCGTTGGTGTCGGCTACTCGCTGATCGGCATCGGGTTCGTGGGCTACGGGCTGTACCGGCTCCGTGCGGTCGAATCTGCGATCGAGCGCGGCGAGTACCTGGCGCCGGGCGACCGTCTCGTGGCTCTCGCCACGGCATTCGGCGTGCTCCTCGGACTGCTCACGATCGCCCTGCTGGTCTACCAGTCCTAGCCGTTCGGCCGGAATCCGGTCGAACGGCTACAAGCCGCTGACAGGAAGTAGCGCTTCAAAGCCCACTGCGCGACGTTGAGGAACGTCTTCGCGAAGCTCGGCGCTGATACGCGCACTGCCGTCGCGCGTATCCGGCCGCGGCGTCGTGCTGAGCTTGGGCGCTAGGCTGCCAACCGGATGGGCAAGACCGCGGACAGCTTTGGTGCGCGCGCGACGCTCACCGTCGGCGGGCGCGAGCACGAGATCTTTCGACTGGACGCGCTCCAGGACCGCTACGACGTCGCGCGGCTGCCGTACACACTGAAGATCCTGCTGGAGAACCTCCTCCGCCACGAGGACGGCGAGACCGTGACGCGCGAGCAGGTCGAGGCCGTTGCCCGCTGGGTTGCGTCGGACGAGCCCAGCCGCGAGATCTCGTACCGCCCTGCCCGTGTCCTGCATCAGGATTTCACGGGCGTCCCTGCGATCGTCGACCTCGCCGCAATGCGGAATGCGATGCAGGCCCTCGGCGGCGACGCGTCGCTGATCGACCCGGAGCTCCCGTCCGAGCTCGTAATCGACCACTCCGTCCAGGTGGACGAGTACGCGACACGCCGCGCCATCTTCACGAATGCCGAGCGCGAGTTCGAGCGCAACCGCGAGCGCTACGCCTTCCTGCGCTGGGGCCAGGGCGCGTTCGACAACCTCAAGGTCGTGCCGCCGAACACCGGCATCGTCCACCAGGTCAACCTCGAGTACCTCGGGCGGGTGATCGAGGCGCGCGACGGGCAGGCGTTTCCCGACACGCTCGTCGGCACCGATTCCCACACGACGATGATCAACGGTCTCGGCGTGCTCGGCTGGGGCGTAGGCGGAATCGAGGCCGAGGCGGCGATGCTGGGCGAGGCGATCTCGATGCTCGTGCCGCAGGTGGTCGGCTTCCGACTGCACGGCCGCCTGCGGGAGGGCGCGACGGCGACCGACCTCGTCCTGACCGTGACGCAGATCCTGCGCGAGACCGGGGTCGTGGGGAAGTTCGTCGAGTACTTCGGCGCCGGCCTCGCGGGGCTGCCGCTTGCCGACCGCGCGACGATCGGGAACATGTCGCCCGAGTACGGCGCGACCTGCGGGTTCTTCCCGGTCGACGAGGAGACGCTCAAGTACCTGGTGATGACCGGGCGGCCCGACGAGAGGATCGAGCTCGTCGAGGCCTACTGCGGGCAGAACATGCTCTGGCACGACCCAGACCACCATCCGACCTACTCGCAGGTTGTCGAGCTCGACCTCGACGACGTCGAGCCAAGCCTCGCCGGGCCACGCCGCCCGCAGGACCGGGTGCCGCTGACCGACGCCAAGCAGTCGTTCCTCGGGGCGCTTCCGACCTTCGGCGTCGACTACGGCAACAACACCGAGGACAAGGACGTCGCCGACACATTCCCGGCGAGCGACCCGACGATGTCGCAGGCGCCGGGCCCCCACGAGTACGCGGACTCGCCGTCGGCGCCACCCGTCGCGGTCGCCGAGTACGAGCCGGCCGCGGTGTCGGTCGAGCTGGACGGGGAGCGCTTCGAGTTGCCGCACGGCGCCGTGGTGATCGCCGCGATCACGAGCTGCACGAACACGTCGAACCCGCAGGTGATGGTCGGTGCCGGTCTGCTGGCGAAGAAGGCAGTGGAGCGCGGCCTGCAGCGCAAGCCGTGGGTGAAGTCGAGCCTTGCTCCGGGGTCGAAGGTCGTGACCGAGTACTTCGAGGCCGCCGGTCTGACGCGCTATCTCGACGAGCTCGGCTTTAACCTCGTCGGGTACGGGTGCACCACCTGCATCGGCAACTCGGGCCCGCTCCCGGAGCCGATCTCGGAGGCAGTCGCGGAGGGAGATCTCGTCGTCTGCTCCGTGCTGTCCGGCAACCGGAACTTCGAGGCGCGAATCCACCCCGAGGTGAAGGCGAACTACCTCGCGTCGCCGCCGCTCGTCGTGGCCTACGCGCTCGCCGGGCGCATGGACGTCGACCTGACGACGGAGCCGCTCGGCGAGGACAGCGAGGGCGCTCCGGTCTACCTGCGCGACGTCTGGCCCTCGTCGGAGGAGATCGCCGACACGATCGCCCGGGCAATCCGAAGCGAGATGTTCCGGAGGACGTACGCGGACGTCTTCACCGGAGACGACGCCTGGCGGGAGCTGCCTGTGCCTGAGGGCGAGCTGTTCGCCTGGGATCCCGACTCGACCTACGTGCGACTGCCTCCGTACTTCGAGGGGATGCCGACCGTGCCGCAGCCCGTCGAGGACGTCGAGGACGCCCGCTGCCTCGTCGTGCTCGGTGACTCCGTCACCACCGACCACATCTCGCCGGCCGGCGCGATCCGCCCGGATTCACCCGCCGGCCGCTACCTGGTCGAGCACGAGGTCGAGCGGCGCGACTTCAACTCGTATGGCTCCCGCCGGGGCAACCACGAGGTGATGGTCCGGGGCACCTTCGCGAATGTCCGGCTCCGGAACCTGATGGTGCCGGGCAGCGAGGGCACCTGGACGGTGCATCTTCCCTCGGGCGAGGAGATGACGATCTTCGAGGCCTCGCAGCGCTACCTCGAGGAAGGCGTCCCGCTGATCGTGATCGCCGGCAAGGAGTACGGCTCGGGCTCGTCACGGGACTGGGCGGCGAAGGGGCCGAAGCTCCTCGGCGTGGTGGCCGCGATCGCCGAGTCGTACGAGCGCATCCACCGGTCGAACTTGCTGATGATGGGCGTCTTGCCGCTGCAGTTCGCGGACGGCGAGAACCGGGAGACCCTGGGGCTGACCGGCCGCGAGCTCTACTCGATCACGGGCGTCGAGAACGGCGAGGCGAGCGAGGTGACGGTGCGTGCGGACGACCTGGAGTTCCGCGCCCGAGTGCGGCTCGACACCCCACGCGAGCGCGAGTATCTGCGCCACGGCGGGATCCTGCGGTACGTGCTGCGCCGGCTGCTGGCCCGTAGCGCCGGCGTGTAACAGTCCCACGATGGAGGGCTTCGCCCGGATCTCTGGACGTGGACGGCGCCGCACCCCGACTGGACGCCGAATGACGGTGGGCCCGAGGGCTGGGAGCAGGACGTGCGCTCGTATGCTTACGCCGAGGATGCCGCAGGCGCGCTCGCGCGCGCGATCAACGCCTAACCCACCATGACCCGAAACCTCTACATCACCGCCATGGAGCCGCAGAGCGGCAAGTCCGTGGTCGCGCTCGGGGTCGCCGAGCTGCTCTCGGGGCGCGTAGAGCGACTCGGCTTCTTCCGGCCGATCGTCCCGGCAGAGCACGATCCGCAGCTCGAGCTGATCCGGAAGCGCTACCGAGCCAGCGCCGCGCACGCGCTCACCCAGGACGAGGCCGCACGCATCGACGAGTACGAGGAGGAGCGCAAGCGCGTCGTGCAGGCGTACAAGGCGCTCGAGGCCGAGTGCGACTTCGTCCTCTGCGAGGGGACGGACTTCACGGGAGCTGCTCCCGCCCTCGACTTCGGACTGAACGCCGACCTCGCAAACGAGCTCGGAGCGCCCGTCCTCGTCGTCGTCCGCGGCCCCTCGCCCGAGGCGGCCGCGGCATCGGTGGACGCCGCGCGCGGCGCGCTCGAGCACAAGGGCTGCACGCTGTTCGGGTTCGTCGTCAACCGCGTCCCTGCGAGCCTCGTGGACGCGGTGGCCGCACGTGTCTCGAAGCGCAGCGCCGGCGAACCCGTCTACGTCGTGCCCGAGGACGGCGAGCTCGCTCATGCGACGGTCGCCGAGGTGGCGGCGGAGCTCGAGGCGGACGTGCTGTTCGACGCGCGCGGGACGCTGCACCGCGAGGTGCGCGACGTCCGCGTTGCCGCGATGAGCGTCGACCACTTCATCGACCACCTCGTCGAAGGGACGCTCGTGATCGTGCCCGGCGACCGTCCGGACATCCTGCTCGCCTGCCTCGCCTCCGCCGACTCGACGGCGATCCCGACGGTTGCGGGCGTCGTCCTCACCGGCGGCTACCCCCCGAGCGACACCGTACGCCGGCTGCTCGAGCGGGCGCCGTTTCCGGTGCTCGAGGTGCGCCAGCTGACGCACGAGACCGCCGCGGCCGTCCTCGCGATCCGGCCCGTGATGCGGCCCGAGGACGAGCGCAAGATCGCGACGGCGCTCGGCGTCTTCGAAGCAGCAGTCGACACCGCCGAGCTGGGCCGGCGGATCGACGTCGAGCGTCCGGCGCGGGTGACCCCGATCATGTTCGAGTACGAGCTGATCGAGCGGGCGAAGGCGACCCGGCGGCGGATCGTGCTACCCGAGGGCGACGACGACCGTATCCTGCGGGCGGCTGAGATCCTGCTTCGTCGCAGTGTCGTGGACCTGACCATTCTCGGCGATCCGGAGCAGGTGCAGGCTCGTGCGGGGGCTCTCGGCGTCGTGCTGGACGGCTCCGACGTGGTCGACCCGCTCGTCTCGCCGCTCCGCGACAGCTTTGCCGGCATCTACTTCGAGCTGCGCAAACACAAGGGCGCGACGGAGGAATACGCGCACGACCGCGTTGTCGACCCAAGCTACTTCGGCACGATGATGGTGCACACGGGCGCCGCGGACGGCATGGTCTCCGGCGCGGCGCACACGACGGCCGACACAATCCGTCCCGCCTTCGAGATCATCCGTGCCCGGGAGGGCGTGTCGGTTGTCTCGAGCGTCTTTATCATGTGCCTCCCCGACCGGGTGCTCGTCTACGGCGACTGCGCCGTCAACCCGAAGCCGGACACCGGCCAGCTCGCGGACATCGCGATCAGCTCGGCGGAGACGGCGTCGACGTTCGGGATCGAGCCGCGAATCGCGATGCTCTCCTACTCGACCGGGGAATCCGGCAAGGGCGAGGACGTCGACCGCGTGCGCGAGGCGACCAAGGCGGTGCGGTCGCGCCGCGACGACCTGCCGGTCGAGGGTCCGATCCAGTACGACGCCGCGGTGGACGCGAGCGTCGCGGAGCTGAAGCTGCCGGAAAGCGAGGTCGCCGGGCGGGCGACGGTGTTCGTCTTCCCCGACCTCGAGTCCGGCAACGTGGCCTACAAGGCCGTGCAGCGGAGCGCGAACGCCGTCGCGATCGGGCCTGTGCTCCAGGGCCTGCGCAAGCCCGTCAACGACCTCAGTCGCGGCTGTACGGTCACCGACATCGTCAACACCGTCGCGATCACGGCCATCCAGGCCCACCAGGTTTGACACCACGATGGACACATTGCGGCCACGGCGGCAGCGTGGGAAGTTCCGCGCCGCCG
>Ga0307278_10001031_pt1 | contig 13819 bp, 13 predicted proteins | sample ER_DNA_117_FD_194482 | JGI IMG/M metagenome (GOLD analysis project Ga0307278, IMG submission 194482) | Bulk soil microbial communities from the East River watershed near Crested Butte, Colorado, United States - ER_DNA_117 | ecosystem: Environmental > Terrestrial > Soil > Floodplain | place... | reverse complement strand
AGATCCCGACAACGACGCCGAGCGCTCGTGCTGCTCGGCCAGCGCGGTGCGCGGCGCGCGCGCCATCGCCCACGGCATGGGCCTCGCGCACTTCACCCTCGACCTGCGCGAGGAGTTCCGCGCCGGTGTGGTCGAGCCATGGCTGGCCGACCACGCGGCCGGGATGACCCCAAACCCGTGCGTGCGTTGCAACGGCGCCGTCCGCTTGGACGCCATGCTCGCCTTCGCCGATCGCGTCGGCGCCGCCACCCTGACCACCGGCCACTACGCGCGCCGCACGCCCGAGGGCCTGCTGCGCCTGGCCGCCGACCCCGCCAAGGACCAGGCCTACATGCTCGCCGCGCTGTCGCGCACGACGCTCGCGCGCCTGCGCTTCCCGCTCGGCGACCTCGACAAGGCGCAGGTGCGCGCCATCGCCGCCGAGCACGAGCTGCCCGTCGCCTCCAAGCCGGACTCGCAGGATCTGTGCTTCCTGGCCGGCACCGGCCGCGCGGCCTTCCTGGCCCGCCATGGTGGCCTGGGCGAGCGCCCGGGCGACATCGTCGACACCTCAGGGCGCGTGGTGGGTCGCCACCGCGGCGCGCATCAGTTCACCGTCGGCCAGCGCCGTGGCCTGCAGGTCGGTGGCACGCCCGAACCGCTCTACGTGGTCCGGACCGACGCGAGCGCCAACACCGTGACCGTGGGCCCGCGCGCGGCGCTGGCGACGACCGGCGTGCGCTTTCGCGACGCGCGCCTGCATGCGCCGCCGTCGGAGGTGCGGGCGGTCAAGCTGCGCTACCGCGCGCCGGCGGTGCCCTGCACCTTGCGCGGCGACACGATCGAGCTGCATGAGCCCGTCGACGGCGCCGCCCCGGGCCAGACCGCGGTCTTCCTGCGCGGCGACGCCGTGCTGGGATGCGCCACAATCGCTGCGTGACGTCCGACGAGATCCGCGAGCTGTTCCTGGGCTTCTTCGAGGAGCGCGACCACCTGCGCCTGCCCAGCGGGTCGCTCGTGCCAGCGAGCTTCGATCCCTCGGTCCTGCTCACGACCGCGGGCATGCAGCCGCTCAAGCCCTACTTCCTGGGCATCGAGAAGCCGCCGCACCCGCTGATCACCACCTGTCAGAAGAGCTTCCGCACCGTCGACATCGAGAACGTCGGCACCACCACGCGGCATCTCACCTTCTTCGAGATGCTCGGCAACTTCTCGATCGGCCAGTACTTCAAGCAGGGCGCCGCCGAGTATGCGTGGGAGCTGTCGCTGGAAGGCTTCGGCTTCAATCCCGAGGACATCTGGATCACCGTCCACGAGGGCGACGACGCGCTCGGCCTCGGCCCCGACGAGGAGGCCATCGCCGCCTGGGAGGCGATCGGCGTTCCGCGCTCGCGCATCGTCCTGCTCAACAGCGAGGAGAACTTCTGGCAGGCGGGGCCGACCGGGCCGTGCGGGCCGTGCAGCGAGCTCTACCTCGATCGCGGCCTGGAGTGGGGGACGCCCGACGATCTCCCCGGCGGCGACAACGAGCGCTTCCTGGAGTACTGGAACCTCGTCTTCATGCAGTTCGACCAGGATCCGATCGGGACCCTGACCCCGCTGCCGGCCAAGAACATCGACACCGGCCTGGGCCTCAACCGCATGGCCCTCATCCAGCAGGGCGTGCCGACGATCTTCGAGACCGATCAGTTCGTGCCGCTGATGACGCTCGGGCGCGAGCTGGCGACGACCGAGCCCGACGAGCGCGCCCTGCGCATCCTGGCCGACCACTCGCGCGGGATGACCTTCCTGATCGCCGACGGCGTCGTGCCCTCCAACGAGGATCGCGGCTACGTGCTGCGCCGAATCATGCGCCGCGCCCTGCTGCAGGGCCACCGCATCGGCATCGAGCACGGCTTCCTCCCGCATTACGTGAGCACCGTGATCGACACGATGGGGGCCGCCTACCCCGAGCTGCGCGCGCAGCACGAGACGATCGCCAAGTGGGCGCGCGCCGAGGAGGAGAGCTTCGGGCGCACGCTCGAGCAGGGCACCAAGCTGCTCGACGACATCCTCGCCGCCGGCGCGGTCTCCGGCGCCGATGCCTTCCGCCTGCACGACACCTACGGCTTCCCGGTCGAGCTCACTCGCGAGATCGCGGCCGAGCGCGGCGTCCCGTTCGCGGGCGAGGCCGACTTCGAGGCGCTCATGGACGCACAGCGCGCACGCTCGCGTCCGACCGCCGGGCGCGTGATGTCGGGGGCGCTCAGCGTCGAGGGCGAGCCGACGACCTTCACCGGCTACGAGCACCTCGAGGAGCACACGACCGTCACCGCCATCAGCGAGCAGGACGGGCGCACCATCGTCAAGCTCGCCGAGTCGCCGTTCTACGCCGAGGGCGGCGGGCAGATCTCCGACGCGGGCATCATCGCCTGCGAGGACGGCGATTGCCTCGTCCGCGTCGCCGACGTCGTGCGCGCCGGCGACGACCAGGCGATCGTCGTGGAGGCCGTCGACGGCGCGCTGACGCCCGGCGAGCGCGTGGTGGCGCGCGTCGACCGCGAGGCGCGCAACGCCACGCAGGCCAACCACACCGCCACACACCTGCTGCACGCCGCCCTGCGCGCGCGCCTGGGCCCGCACGTCCACCAGGCGGGCTCCTACGTCGGCCCCGACAAGCTGCGCTTCGACTTCTCCCACACCCAGCGCCTGAGCGACGAGGAGCGTCGCGACGTCGAGGACCAGGTCAATGAGTGGATCCTGCGCAACGACCCGGTGCGCCCGCTGACCACGACGCTCGACGAGGCCCAGCGCCTCGGGGCGATGGCGCTCTTCGGCGAGAAGTACGGCGACGTGGTGCGGATGGTCGAGGTCGGCGACGGCACCTACTCGCGCGAGCTGTGCGGCGGCACCCACGTGCGCTCCACGGCGGAGATCGGGCTGTTCAAGATCACCAGCGAGGGCTCGAGCGCGTCCAACGTGCGGCGCATCGAGGCGGTCACGGGGCCCGCGGCCGTGGGACTGATGCGCCGCCACGACCGACTCCTCCACGAGAGCGCCGACGTATTGCGCACGGACCCCGAGCGCCTGCCCGAGGCGGTCGCCGCGCTGCGCGCCGAGGCGCGCGCCGCGGCCAAGGCGGGCGCCGGCGCCGAAGGACCGGACGCGGGAGAGCTCGCCGCGCGCGCGGCGCAGGTCGACGGCGCGGTGGTGCTGGCCGAGGTCGTCGAGGCGTCCGACGCGAAGGCGCTCATGGACATCGCCGACCGGGTCAAGGGCAAGCTCGGCGATAGCGCCGCGATCGTGCTCGGCACGGCGGTCGACGGCCGCGTGCACCTGGTGGCGGCGGTCACGCCGGCGCTGGTGGAGCGCGGCGTTCGGGCCGGGGAGGTGGTCAAGGTCGCGGCCCAGGTGGCCGGGGGCGGGGGCGGTGGACGCGACACCATGGCCCAGGCCGGAGGCCGCGATCCCGACAAGCTCCCCGAGGCGATCGAGGCCGCCCGTGCGGCCATCGTCCACGCTCTCGGCTAGCCTCGTGCGCGTGCTGGCACTGGATTACGGCAGTGCACGCTGCGGCTGCGCGCTCTCGGACCCCACAGGCACCCTCGCCACGCCGATCGACCCGATCGCGCGTCCGGCGACGCGCAAGGGCTTCGCACGCGTGGTCGAGCTCGTGCGCGACCGCGGCGCCGAGCGCGTGGTCGTCGGGCTGCCGCTGGGCCTCAGCGGGGCCGACACCGACCAGACCCGCGAGGCGCGCGCGTGGGCCGATCGGCTGGCCGCCGCGGTGACGGTCCCCGTCGAGCTGTACGACGAGCGCTTCACCACCGCCATCGCCGCCCGGGAGACCAGCTCCCACCGACCCCGCACCAGCGAGGACTCCCGCGCCGCCGCAGTGCTGCTCGAGGACTGGCTCGCCCGCCACGCACGCGAGGTGACCGGCTGATGCCGCTCTTCGGCCGCGGCGATTCGGGCCGCGAGCGCAGCGCCGCCGACCGCGAGGCCGCGCGCCTGGAGCGCGAGCGCCGCCGCGCGCAACGCGAGGGCCGCCCGCTCCCCGACGAGCCGCGCGCCAACGACGAGCCGGCCGAGGCGCCGGTGCAGGAGGAAGCGGTGCGCGACGACCCGCCTGTGCAGGACGACCCGCCGGCGCAGGACGACCCGCCGGCGCGCGACGAGGGCGCGGAGCCCGAGGACCACGCGGCGGACGACCAACTGGCGGACGACGACCCGCGCTGGGCGCCGTTCGGAGACGACGAGGAGGCCGACGAGGAGCCCGAGCCCGAGCCCGAGGTCAATGACCAGCCCGAGGCCGTCGATCTGCCGCCCGAGCCGGTGCCTGACCCACGGCCCGATCCCGAGCCGCCGTGGCCCGAGCCCGGACCGGAGCCGGTGCCCGGCGCCATCGACCCGCAGGCCACCCAGCCGCTCGAGCCCGTCGGCGCGATCCACGCGCGGCGCACGGTCTCGCTCCCGCGCCCGCAGACCGAGGAGCTCGGGCATCACACCGACTCCTGGGACCGCCCGATCGGCACCGTCCGCGTCTCGCGCGGCGACTACCAGGCCCAGCCCGGCGCGCCGGGGATGCCGCCGCATCGCAACCTCGGCGTGCAGAAGACGCGCCGGCGCTGGCTGCGGCGCTTCGTCGTGATGCTCGTCGTGCTCGCCCTCGCTGCGGTGGCCGTCTTCGTGTTCATGCTCTACCAGCCCTTCCACGGCCAGGGCTACGACGCCGTCGTGGTCAAGATCCCACCGGGCTCGAGCGCCGGCGATATCGGCGACCTGCTGTCCTCCAAGGGCGTGGTCGAGTCGGGCTTCTTCTTCGCCCTGCGGGCGCGCCTGGGCGGCGATCGCGGCAAGCTGCGCGCCGGCACGTACACGCTGAAGCGGTCGATGCCCTACAAGGACGCGCTCGCAGCGCTGACCGAGGCGCCCAAGGCGGCGCCGACGATCGACGTCACGCTCCCCGAAGGGCCGTCGCGGCGCGAGCTGGCGCCGCGCGTGCGCCAGGCCGGGGTGCGCGGAAGCTACGTCAAGGCCAGCGCGCGCTCGACCCTGCTGTCGCCGCGCACGTACGGCGCGCCGAAGGGGACCAAGGGGCTGGAGGGCTTCCTCTTCCCCGACACCTACGAGCTGCGCAGCCGCACTGCGACGGCCAGGCAGCTGGTCGGCATGCAGCTGCGCACGTTCAAGCGCGAGTTCGCCAAGGTCGACCTCAAGCGCGCCCGCCGCAAGCACCTGAGCCGCTACGACGTGCTCGTCATCGCCTCGATGATCGAGCGCGAGGCCCAGGTGGCCAAGGACCGGCGCCTCATCTCCGCCGTCATCTACAACCGGCTGCAGCGCGGCATCCCGCTGGGCATCGACGCAACGGTGCGCTACCGCCTGAACAACTGGACGAAGTCGCTGCGCGAGTCCGAGCTGAACATCGACTCCGACTACAACACCCGCCGGCGCATCGGCCTGCCGCCGACGCCGATCGGCAACCCGGGCCTGGCCTCGATCCGGGCCGCCGCCGATCCGGCCAGCGCCAAGTACCTCTTCTACGTGGTCAAGCCGTGCGGCAACGGCGCCCACGCATTCAGCTCCACGGACGCGCAGTTCCAGAAGGACGTCGCTGCCTACAACCGCGCCCGCGACAAGCGCGGCGGCAAGGACCCGTCGCATTGCAAGTCCTAGGTCCGAGCCGGGCGACGCTCGCCCGCCCCTGAACTAAAGAATTAGGATCCGCTCGTGACCGAGATCCCCGACGAGGCGCGGGCCATCCTCGAGAGCGATGCGCTCGCGCACCTGGTGACGAGCAACCCTGACGGCAGCGCGCAGGTGAGCTGCGTCTGGGTGGGCCTGGAGGGCTCGGACATCGTGTTCGCGTCGCTGGGCCCGCGGCGCAAGCTCGACAACATCCGCCGCGACCCGCGCGTGACGCTCTCGCTCGAGGGCACCGAGATCAGCGGCATCGGCCTGAAGGAGTACCTCGTCGTCCACGGCCGCGCGCGCATCGACGAGGGGGGAGGCCCGGAGCTCCTGCAGCACCTGGCGCACACCTACCTCGGGCCCGACGTGAAGTTCCCCCCGATGGACGACCCGCCGCCGGGCGTCGTCGTGCGCATCGCCGTGGAGCGCCTGGGCGGCGTCGGCCCTTGGGCCTGACCCGGCTCGGCGTCCTCGGCTGGCCGGTCGCCCACAGCCGCTCGCCGGCGATGCACAACGCCGCGCTGCGGGCCGTCGGGCTCACCGATTGGCGCTACCAGCGCCTGCCCGTCGCACCCGAGCTCCTCGCCGAGACCGTGCGCGCCCTGCCCGGTGCGGGCTTTGCCGGCGCCAACGTCACGATCCCGCACAAGGAGGCGGCCCTCGCGCTGGCCGACGAGGCCACCGCGGCCGCCCGCGCCATCGGCGCGGCGAACACCCTGACGTTCGCGCCCGGCGGCGCCATCGCCGCCGACAACACCGACGCTCCGGGGCTGCTCGCGGCGCTGGGCGAGTGCCGTCCGCGGACCGCTCTGGTCCTCGGCGCGGGTGGCTCGGCGCGTGCCGCGGTCTACGCGCTGGTTCAGACGGGCGCCGCGGTCGCGGTCTGGAACCGAACGCCCGAGCGCGCTCGCGCGCTGGCGGCCGAGCTCGGCGCCGAGGCCGTCGCCGCTCCGGTGCCCGCCGACGTGCTCGTCAACTGCACCTCGGTGGGGCTCGCCGATCCGTCGATCACGTTCAAGGAACTGCCCCTGAAGGCCGATTCCGTCGGTGAATACGCGTGCGTGGTCGACCTGGTCTATCGGACCGGCGACACCGTGCTGGCGCAGGAGGCGCGGCGCCGTGGATCGCAGGTGATCGACGGCCTCGAGATCCTCGTGCAGCAGGGTGCGCTGAGCTTCGAGGGCTGGACCGGCCGGGCCGCTCCCATGCAGGTCATGCGGCGGAGCGCACGCGAATGACGACGTTCCACACCCGCCATGAACCCCGACCATCCCCATCTGCGCCCGGTGCCGCCAGCGACGGCGGCCGGAGAGGCGCTGGCCGTCGACCGGTCAGCGGCTGATGCGTGGAACGGGATCACGCCGCCGCGCGCCCGCCCCGGTGGGCCGCGCTTCCTGACCGACGTCATCGTCGAGCTCGGGCTCGTCGTCCGCGAGCGCGTCGAGGAGGCGATCGAGTCCGCCCGGGCGAGCGGCAGCACGCCCGAGGACGTCCTCGTGCAGAGCGGTGCGCTGACCCAGGACGCGTTGGCGCGCGCCATCGCCGAGCGCAACGGCCTCGACCACCTCGACCTCACCATCCTGCACGTCGACATGGGGGCCGCCAACCTCATCTCCTCGGCGGCGGCCAAGCGCTACGAGGCCGTGCCGGTGCAGTTCATCGGCGACCGCGGCCTGCTCGTCGCCATGGCCGATCCGGCCAACGTGCTCGCCGTCGACGACATCGCGCTGATGACCGGCTACGAGGTCCGCCCGGCGGTCGCCTCGCGCGAGGACATCAGCGCGCTGGTCGCGCGGCTCACGCGCCTGGACGACGTCGTGGAGTCGGCCACGTACGAGGAGGAGGCCGAGAGCGGCGCCGAGGTCGTCGAGCTGCTCGACTCGGCCGAGGACGCGCCGATCATCAAGCTCGTCAACGGGATCGTCGCCCAGGCCGTCGAGCAGGGCGCCTCCGACGTGCACCTCTCGCCCGACGGCCACGAGCTGCGGGTGCGCTTCCGCATCGACGGGGTGCTGCTGGACTCGGCCACCGTGCCGCGGCGCATGGTCAGCGGCGTCATCAGCCGCGTGAAGATCATGAGCGACCTCGACATCGCCGAGCGTCGCGTCCCGCAGGACGGCCGCGTCGGCCTCACCATCGACGGCCATCACGTCGACCTGCGCGTCGTCTCGCTGCCCAGCGTGCACGGCGAGTCGATCGTCATGCGCATCCTGGACACCTCCGAGGGGATCCCGGAGCTCGGGGGTCTCGGCATGGCCGACGGCGAGCGCGACCGCTTCGAGAAGGCCTTCCGCCAGGCCTACGGCGCCGTGCTGGTCACCGGGCCGACCGGCTCGGGCAAGTCGACGTCGCTGTACGCCGCGCTCAGCGAGGTCAACACGTCCGAGAAGAACATCATCACCATCGAGGACCCGGTCGAGCGCCAGATCGAGGGGATCACGCAGGTGCAGGTCAACACCCGCGCCGGCCTGTCCTTCGCCAGCGGGCTGCGCGCGATGATGCGCGCCGACCCCGACATCATCATGGTCGGCGAGATCCGCGACCGCGAGACGGCGCAGATCGCCATCGAGGGCGCGCTCACCGGCCACCTCGTCCTCTCCACGCTGCACACCAACGACGCGCCCGGCGCCATCAGCCGCCTCATCGAGATGGGCATCGAGCCCTTCCTGGTCGCCAGCGCGCTGGACTGCATCGTCGCCCAGCGCCTGGCGCGGACGCTGTGCCAGCACTGCAAGCGCCGCACGATCCTCTCCGCCGACGTCATGCGCGACCACGGCTTCCCGATGCTGGCCGACATCGAGGCCTACGAGCCGGTCGGCTGCGCGCGCTGCGGCGGCTCGGGCTACCGCGGGCGCATCGGCCTGTACGAGGTCATGACCGTGACCGAGGAGATCCGCACGCTGGCCATCGAGCGCGCATCGGCCGATCGCATCGCCGAAGTCGCCGTGCAACAGGGGATGCGCCGGCTGCACGAGGACGGCCTGGAGAAGGTCAGGCAGGGTCGGACCTCGATCGCCGAGGTCTACCGCGTGACCTCTTCCGGCAGCTGAGCCGCCGCCGCGGTTCAGACTTCCGTCCGTCGCGACTCAAGGAGAGTGGCCGAACGTCCGATCCGCGGGGGGATGAATCTCGACTTCGCCGACCTGCTCATGGACGTCGTGGCGCGCAGGGCGTCCGACCTGCACATCACCGCCGGTGCTCCGCCGATGGTCCGCATCCGCGGGCGCCTCGTGGGCGTCGAGGGCTATCCGCGCCTGTCGCCCACCGACACGCGCGAGATCGTCTACTCGATCCTCACCAACGATCAGCGCCAGCGGCTCGAAACCGACTGGCAGATCGACTTCGCCTACTCGGTCCCCGGCCACGCGCGCTTTCGCGTCAACGCCTACTTCCAGCGCTCCGCCATCGGCGCCGCCTTCCGTCTGATCCCGGCCGACATCGTCAGCATCGACGACCTCGGGCTGCCGACCGCCGTGCACGACTTCACCAAGAAGCCGCGCGGCCTGGTCCTCGTCACGGGGCCCACCGGCTCGGGCAAGTCCACCTCGCTGGCGGCCATGATCGACGCGATCAACGAGACGCGCGAAGAGCACATCATGACCGTCGAGGACCCGATCGAGTTCCTCCACGGCCACAAGAAGTGCATCGTCAACCAGCGCGAGGTCGGCTCCGACGCCGCGTCCTTCGGGCTCGCCCTGAAGGCCGCCCTGCGCCAGGACCCCGACGTGATCCTCGTCGGCGAGATGCGCGACCTCGACACGATCTCCACCGCGCTGACCGCGGCCGAGACCGGCCACCTCGTCTTCGCCACCCTGCACACGCAGAGCGCGCCGCAGACGATCGACCGCATCATCGACGTCTTCCCGGCCCACCAGCAGGACCAGGTCCGCGTGCAGCTCTCCGTCGCGCTCATGGGCGTCATGACCCAGCAGCTGCTGCCCAACGCCGACGGCTCCGGCCGCGTCGTGGCGTGCGAGGTCCTCGTGCCCACCCCGGCGGTGCGCAACCTGATCCGCGAGGGCAAGACGCACCAGATCCCGTCGACGATGCAGACCGGCTCGAGCGTCGGCATGCAGACCATGGACGCGGCCCTGGCCGGCCTCATTCGCGCCGGCAAGATCACCCAGCGCCTGGCCGAGCAGCGCTCCTCGACGCCCGAGGAGCTGCGCCGCCTGCTCGGCTTCGGCGGCATGGCCGCGGCCTGATCTCATGGCCACGTATGTCTTCAAGGCGATGGACCTCACCGGCGCGAAGGCCGGAGGCGAGGTCGACGCCGACTCCAAGCAGGTCGTCTCCGACCAGCTGAAGGCGCGCGGCCTGATCGTCCTGGACATCAAGGCCAAGCACGCCTCCAAGGAGATCTCGCTCGACTTCCTCAAGCGGATCAAGGCGACCGACCTGACCATCCTCACGCGTCAGCTCGCGACGATGATCAGCTCGGGCATGACGATCCTGCGCGCGCTCTACGTCCTCGAGGCGCAGACGGAGAACAAGCTCCTGGCCGAGGTCATCGCCGACGTGCGCAAGGACGTCGAGGCGGGGCTTCCGCTCAGCGGCGCGCTCGAGCGCCATCCCAAGGTCTTCTCGCCGCTCTTCGTGGCGATGGCCCGCGCCGGCGAGACCGGCGGCGTGCTCGAGGAGTCGCTGCTGCGAGTCGCAGACCAGCTCGAGAAGGAAGACTCGCTGCGCCGGCAGATCAAGTCGGCCATGGTCTATCCGGGGGTCATCATGACCTTCGCGCTCATCGTCCTGGTGGGCCTCGTCACCTTCCTCGTGCCCGTCTTCGTCGGGGTCTTCAAGCAGTTCGGCGGCGACCTGCCGACGATCACCAAGTTCACGGTGGCGCTCTCGGACGCCATCAAGGGACAGTGGTGGGCCTTCATCGCCGTCTCGGTCGGGAGCTCGTGGGCCTTTCGCAAGTTCCGCCGCAGCGATTGGGGGCGCCCCAAGTGGGACGCATTCCGCCTGCGGACCCCGATGAAGATCGGCGACATCGTCCAGAAGGTCGCGCTGGCGCGCTGGTCGCGCACGCTGTCGGCCCTCGTGACGGCGGGCGTCCCGCTCCTCGCCGCCCTCGACATCACGGCCAAGACCGCCGGCAACCACGTCGTCGAGAAGGCGATGGCCGAGGTCATCGAGTCCGTCAAGCGCGGCGGCACGATCGCCGAGCCCCTGCGCCACGCCAGCGTCTTCCCCGGCATGGTGGCCCAGATGGTCGCCGTCGGAGAGGAGACCGGCGCCCTCGACACCATGCTCTCGAAGATCGCGGACTTCTACGAGGACCAGGTCGAGGCCGCCGTCAAGTCGCTGACCTCGATCCTCGAGCCGATCATGCTCGTCGTCGTCGGCGGCATCGTCGGGTTCATCGTCATCTCGATGTACCTGCCGCTCTTCAAGGTCTACGACCAGATCAAGTAAGCGTCCGTGTCGGATCCGGCACAGCCGTGCGTTGACGGCTCGTCGCCGCGGTCGACAAGCATGGCTAGAGGAGCCCGTCGAGACCGGGCGCGCTCTGCGAGGCGCGAAACTGGATGACGTCACACTTCGCCACGCCGCCGCTGACGAACGGGTCGCTCGCCGCGAGCGCCTCGATCTCCTGCGGGTCATCCCCGCGCGCGAGGATGACGCCCCCGGTGCGCGGAATCCGCCGCCCGGACACAACGAAGCGGCCGGCGTAGTACTGCTCGTCCAGCCACGCAACGTGTTCCCGCATCAACGCGTCGACCTCCGACAGCGGCTTGGTGTACGTGAGCAGCAGAACGAACACAGGCGACGCGAAAGTACCGCCTCAGAGCGAACTCGGTCGTGGCTTGAGTTCAGTCGCGCGTGTCTGGGGCGTGTGGTTGGTGTCCGTCGTCCTGGGGGGCGAGCATGAAGCTTTCGATGGCCATGTCGGGGTCGATGTGGTTGGCGCTGAGGAAGGCGATCACCTGGCGTCCGGTGATCTCTTCGATGCCGGCGGTGAAGTCCTCGCGCATCGTGAGCTGGTAGGCGCGGCGCGTCTCGAGCACGAGGTCTGCCTTGCCGTCGCGGATGAGGCTGCGCTCGCCCTTGGTCAGGAGATCCTGCAGGACGACTGTGATCAGGTTGTCGCTGAAGTGCGTTCGTGCCTTGGTGGGGCCGCGGCCCGTGTACTCGCTGACGAGCCGCACGACGAGATTGCTGATGGCAAGGCCGTGCGAACCTGTGGTGGTGGGATCGAACTGGGCGCTGGGCATCGCCAGCTCCGTCCTCGCCTCCCTCCTGAGGGGCCGAGTCGCGCGAGAGAAGGAAGGAGACGGATGAGATCCGCCGAGCGACTCGCCAGTCCCGGACGTCGCGTGTAGGAGCGCCGTCGAGAACCTACGTGCTTGCACCGTACCGCAGCCCCATCGGCTTGCGGGCAAGCTTAATGCAGGACGGGGCTGGCTGAGGTTACGATGGCTGCGGTTCCGGGCGTCAGGACAGGCGTCGGGAGCGCGCTTCAGACACCACGGATGCGCTGCGGCGATGCGCCACACGCCGACTGGTTTTGCCCCGTCGAGCCGAGGTGTTGACGCATGGCTTCTTTGCAAGAGCCGTACCCGCCGTTCGATGTCACCGCGCAGCGCGACGACGGGGTGGCGACGGTCGTGGTCAGCGGCGAGTTGGATCTGGCCACCGTCCCGCGGCTGTCGGCCACTGTCGCTGAACACGGCGACGCGAGGCTCCTTGTCCTCGATCTCAAAGCGGTCACGTTCATCGACTCCACGGGAGTGCGGGTTCTGATCGAGGCCGACCGCTCCTGCGCCGGCTCGGGCTCACGCCTCGTGGTGCTGGCTGGCGACGGGCCGGTGCGCCGAGTTTTGGACCTCTGCGAACTCGACGGCCGGCTGGCGGTGGTCACGGACCATCCCTCTCCCGCCGCCCAGCGCGTCGCGGTGACCGACACCGGACCGATGACGCCGCCACCCCCCAAGCTCATTCCCCGCGCCGGCTAAGCGCGCGACACACTGGCGGGCGTGCGCTCAGGCGACGACACTTCGACGAGACGCAGGCGCTTGCGCGCGAACCTCCTGGGGCTTGGCGTCCCGGCCAGGACGTCGATGTGGGCCATCGCTTCCCGGCGCTGCCGGCGCCAGTGGACGAACGACCACGCATATAGCCACAACGCGGCCTTCTCGGCGTCGGACAACCCGCTCGGGTCGATCACGTTCGCCTCGACCGAGGCGAACGTGTCGCCTCGGCGCATGCGTGCGGCGACATCCCCCTGCAGCTGCTTGAGCGTGGACATCGAGGCCCACCTCCCTGTGTCGCGCCCCGGACCGGTCTACGGAACGACGCACTCCACCGTTTGCTGCAGCGCAGCGTAGCGCGCGATCGGGGCCACCACCAGCCGCGCAGTCAGGGGCGGTCACGTCGCCGGTGAGACCGCGAGCTCGGCCCACACACACGTATTGCCGTCGTGGCTGGAACCCCAGCGCTCGGCGAGGATCTCCACGAGGTAGAGCCCGAAGCCACCGCCGTGTTCCCGATCGGGAGGCACAGCCGCAATCGCGCCGTCGCCAGGGTCCTCGACCTCGACGCGCACCGCGGCGTCGACGATCGCGACGCTGACGCGGATGGTCGCATCCCGGTTCAATAGGCCGTGTCGCACGCTATTGGTCACGAGCTCGGACACGAGCAACCGCACGTCGTCGAAGAGCGTCTCGGACACCCGCCCCGACAGCCAGCGCTCGACGGCTGCGCGCGCCGCCGCGGGAGCCCGCTCTCCAGCCGCAATCTCCAGCTCCATGCGTCCGGCCTGGGCGGATGAAGCCGCGCCCCCTGGCTCGTGGCCCGCGACCGCGCGGGCGGTGTTCGGCTCGGACGCGCCGCCAGCGACCGCCGGTACGCGTGTGGGGGTGGAGTCGTACCGCCACATAAGGGGCCTCCTCGGAGCCGCCTCGCGGCCCAGCGCAACGATCGGGCGGCCCGGAGGTGTCTCCACGGGTGGAAACGGAGGATCAGCCAGGCGCTTCCGGGTCAAGTTCCGAAGCCAGGCCAAGCCGCGTCGAGCTGAGGCTCCCTTTGCGTAGCGGACCGTAGCACCACACACCCCCGGACGCGCGTAGACGCACCTGTACCGAACACCGCCGACACTCTGCTCCACTGGCCGGCGCGGTCGTGGGAGTATGAGCACGGAGCTTGCCCATGAGCGTCCGTGCGG
>Ga0307278_10001030_pt1 | contig 13820 bp, 12 predicted proteins | sample ER_DNA_117_FD_194482 | JGI IMG/M metagenome (GOLD analysis project Ga0307278, IMG submission 194482) | Bulk soil microbial communities from the East River watershed near Crested Butte, Colorado, United States - ER_DNA_117 | ecosystem: Environmental > Terrestrial > Soil > Floodplain | place... | reverse complement strand
CAGTACCCGCCGAATAGCCGCCACGATCTCGCGCTCGACCTCGCCCACGGGTGCGGCCTGCAACTTGGTTTGGGCACCCCCGGCCGGCGTAATAGACCCGGACACGGAAACGAGCGGATCTGCGGCCAGCGCGGCAGCGAGCGCCGCTGTTCTGGCAAGTACCTGGCGACGATTCATGTCCTCATCAGACCCGACGGCTACGATCGGGGCAATCCCAGAGTTCGTCCTGGCGGCCAGGAGGGCAACGACCGCCTCATCGCTGAACAGCTCGAAGCGCAGTCTTCCGGTCGCCCGGCTCAGCAGGTCACGGTAGAAGTCGTCTGGCTGCTGATGGTTGTTGACCCATCGGCTGATCAGCGGGATAAGGCTGTCGGTCTTGGGGAGAACGACGCCATCGATGGCAGCCTGCCGCCGCAGCTCTGACGTGTTTCTGAGTTCGCGATAGAGATCGCGGATCGATCAGCCAACATCGTCGGGCTCCTTGGGTGGTTCAGGTTGACGGTGCTCGCGATGCCAGGCAAGCCGCTGCAAGCGGGCCTGCTCAAGTCCGGCCTCGCGGGCCTTGCGGATCGCTGGGCCGCGGCCCTCGTGTTCGTCGTTGGGCGTCACGTACCCGATCCCAGCGTGCAGCCGCACGCCGTTGTAGCGCTCCCGGACCAGTGCGAGCTCGGCGCGCAGCACCGCCGGGTCTCGGATCTGGTTGAGGTGCGGCCATTCGGCCTTGACGTGGCCGAACAGCGACCCAGGTCCAGGCCTGGTCGGTCGGCGTGCCGGGACGGCCGAACTGCTGGTGGATCGCGCACAAGGCCATGAACTCCCGGGTGGACCCGGAGGTCATCTGCGGGCCGTTGTCGCTGAGGGCCAGCAGCACCGGCCGGGACGGATCATCCACGGTGGGGTCGACCAGGCCGTCCTGACGCGTGGTGACCAGCCCCAGCAGGCCCTCGGCCTCCAACGCCTCGGTGAACACGACCTGGACCTGGGTGGAGGTCTCCTCCGCAGAGACGATCTCGGCCAGCCACTTGCGGCTGACCAGGTCCTCGATCACGGTCGCGGCCACCCCGGCGGCGGTGAAGTGGGTCGTGTCGTAGCTCCAGATCGACCCTGGCCGGTACTCGACCCAGTCCGGGAACGGCTTGCGGATCGATCGGCCGGGCCGCGGCAGGGGCCGCAGCCGCAGGCCGGCACGCTCCAGCACCCGGCGCACGCTGGCCGGCGACACCCACACCCGCTCCAGGTAGGAGCCGCGATGGGCGAGCTTGCGGTGGGACCGGTCGGTCTCGCCCCACTCCCCGAACAGCAGCACGATCTCGGCGACCTCCCAGTCCAGCAGGCCGTGCATCGGGCTGCCACCCGGGGCGTGGTCTTCGAGCTGGTCGGCGGCGCGGCGGCCAAGCCACCGGTAGACACGCACCTCGCTGACCTCCAGCACCTGGCAGGCGGCGCGCACCGTCCAGCCCTGCCCGCCGGCCTGTTCGAGCACGGCCAGCAGCCCAGCCTTGGTGGCCGCATCCACCCGAGCGGGGACCCGGCCACTCAGCCCCAACGCCCTTTTCCCTCGATGAGCATGAGCTTGACGGCCATCTCCTTGAGCGCCTCGCCCAGCCGCGCCGCCTCTGCCCGGGCCGCCTCCAACTCCAAGTCGCGCCTGGCCTGCACGCCCGGCTTGGACTCGGCCAGCGCCGCAAGCGCGCCGTCCTTGGCGACCGTGCGCAGCCGCATGATCGTCGAGCGGTCGACCCCGACGCGGTCGGCGGCCTCCGCGATGGTCGTCTCCTGGCGGACCAACTGCAGCCAGATCTCGTACTTCTGCAGCGGCGTCAAGAACCGCTTGGCACGCCGGCCCAGCCGGTCGCTCCCACGGCCTGGTTCGGTCATGATCAGACCCTCCTTCTCGGGTCAGCAACCCGAGCGGATGTTGTCTGATCCAAGGCCGGTTCTCTATCGCGAAGTCAGACGCAAACCAGCTCAGCTATCAGCCTGGTGTAGGACCAGTCCAGCTCCTTCAGGACGATGGCCAGGCAGTTGATGCTAGTTGCTGCCATGCCGAGCTCCTCCCGCATGCTCCTCAGCGGGAATCTGTAGCAGCCGCCACTAACAGCTTGTCCATGAACTCGGCTGCCTGGCGATCCTGAGGCTGCTGGAAGTGGGCATAGGTGCCGAGGGTCATGTGGCCGTCGGCGTGTCCGGCTCGGCCCGAGACAGTTCGCCAGTCCACGCCGCCGGCGACGAGTTGGGTGACCATGAAGTGCCGCAGGTCGTGCAGACGGGCACGCACGCCCAGACGAGCCGCGAGCTGCTGGAACCGATGCGTGACCCCGTCGGGGCTGGCCGGCTTTCTGCCGTCCTTGGTCTGGGAGAACACATAGGCGTCTGGGGGCAGGCTCGCCCCGGAGGCCAGTGCGGCTTGGACCTGGCGCACACGATAGGACTTGAACAGCTCAGCGGTGTCGCCGCCGATCGCCACACGGCGCTTGGCATGGGTCTTGGTGTCCTTGTCGATCAACGGCCGACCTGCCACTCGGACCACGCCGCTGGCGATGAAGACCTCGCCGTTATCGAGGTCAACATCACGCCACTTGAGGCCGCACAACTCCCCCCGGCGCGCACCAAGCACCACGGCGAGGCGCAAGAACAGACCGAGCTCAGGGTCCTCTTCCATCGCCACCTTCAGTAGTCGAGCGACACCTTTAGCGTCAGGCGGCGACACTCCGGATGAGCCACCGGTGGGCGGGGTGGCTTGCTTGACAGGGTTGTGGGCGCTCCAGCCCCACACCAGGGCCTGCTTGAAAGCCCCGGACAGCACGGTGTGGACCTCGCGGACAGCCGAGGCCGACAGCGGCCAGCCCTTGACGCAGTCCAGCGTGTGCACCACTTCATCGGCCTCGGGCTGGGGCTGGTATCGATCCCCGACCCGCAGCGGCGGTGTGCCTCGGCGGACCCGTTGCCAGCAGTGCCGGCACTTGCCGCCATGCGCCCGAACGTGCTCGTACAGTGCGTCGATGGTGGAGACGTCGACCTGCTGGACCTTGACCCGGCCAAGGGTTGGCAGGATGTACCGGTCGATGGCGCCGCGATAGTTGACGAGAGTGACGGGTGAGATCGGCCGAACCTGCTGGCGCCAGCTGAACCAGCGCTCGATCAGCTCAGCGACGGTTCTCGAGGAGCTTCCGCGATGCTGGCCACGGTCCACCTGCTCGAGGAGCTCCGCCTCAACCTTCTTAGCTTCGCGGTAGGACCGCTTGGTCTGTCCGGGGATCTGGCGGCTGACCCAGCGTTTGCGGCCGGTAAGGGGGTCGCGGCCGGCGTAGACCTGCACCTGCAGGCCGTCGCGGCGCTTCCGGATCACGGCGGCATCCTTAGCTTGGTCAGTCCACTGTCACGGCAGAAGAATGACCAGGGAATGACCGCAGAGCAAGCAAAGCAAGGACCACATGGCCTCTGACCTGCAGTTTTTGGCGCCCCTGGCAGGACTCGAACCTGCAACCTGCTGTTTAGGAGACAGCTGCTCTGTCCCTTGAGCTACAGGGGCTGGCGGGGGGCAGGATACCGGAACGGGTCCGGCCCGCACCGGTTGGTGCGGGCCGGAGGCTCGGGCTGTCAGTTGGCGAGGTTGAGGACGAACAGGGCTCGGGACGGCCAGGACTGGCCGTCGATGGCCGGGCCGCTCACCACGGTGGCGGTGCCGGTGGGGGCACCGCCGGCGAAGTCGACGGCGGACAGGGTGCCGGCGGCGGTGGCGTAGACGAGGCGGCCAGAGGCCATCGTCATGCCGCTGACGGTGGACCAGTTGCGGCCGTCGGTGGCGCCGCTGGCGACGAAGGTGTCGGCGCCGATGACGCCGCTCTCCGGGGTGAACCAGCGGTAGTAGAGGCGGGTGTCGCCGCTCAGGGTGTAGTAGAGGCGGCCGTTCCAGAAGAACATGCCGGTGATGCGGCTGATGGGGAACTGGGTGCTGGTCAGGCCGTTGAGGCCGACCGGGGTGGTGAACCCGGCGGTGGCGCCGTCGAAGTCGCGGACGTTCATGGTGCCGTCGGCGTGGCCGGTGTAGAGGCGGCCGCTGACCACGAAGGCGCCGCGGACCGTCGACCAGTCGACCCCGGTGCTCACCGTCGACGGGGAGCCCACGGTGGTGCCGCTGAAGGCGCGGCGGGTCATGACGTTGTCGGTGCCGATGCGGAACAGGTCGCCGGGCAGGGTGCCGACCCGGGACTCGGGCACCGCGGTGCCGCCGGCAAGGGGCATGAAGGCGATGCGGCCGTGGTACTCGTAGCGGCCGATGCGGTCGGTGTCGCTGCCGATCCAGAGGCCCTGGTCGGTGGCCAGGAGGGCGAAGGCGCCGACGCCGCGGTCGCGGCCCGGGTTCCAGGACAGGGGCAGGCCGTTGACCGGGTCGAGGGCGGCGATTCCCTCGCGGGCGACCGCACCCGGGCCGGCCCTGTCGGCGGCGAAGCTGTTGTTCATCCAGCGCTGGTGGCCGCCGACGTAGACCGCGGTCCCGGTGATGGCCACGCTGTACAGGGTGTCGCCGCCGGTGTAGTCGACCCAGGTCGGCTGCTGCCCGGACCCGGTGGCGCCGGTCTCCCAGCGGGCGGCGCCGTCACACAGGCTGCCCGCCCGGTAGGCGCCGGTGGTCCCGACCACGAAGTAGCTGCCGTCGGGCGAGATGTCGATGTCGCGCATGTAGGTGTCGAACACCTTGGCGCACTGCTGCTGGTAGCGGGTGGTAGCCCAGTCGGTCACGGTCGCCGGGGTGGCGGCCAGGTTGATCATGACGATCTGGTCGCGCTGCAGGCCGGCCACATAGGTCCAGTTGCCGATCGCGATCAGCCTGGTGCCGTTCGGGGTGATGTCGAAGTGGTCGATGTTGACGGTGCCGTTGCGGGGCCCGGTGAAGGCCAGGTTCAGGTCGTTGCTCAGCGCCCCGGTGACCGGGTCGAGGGCGGCAAGGGCGGTGCGGGCCACACCGTTGACGGTCTTGAAGGTGCCGCCGATGTAGAGCCGCCCGCCGGAGACAGCCATGTCCTTGACCCGGGCGCCGGTCTTGCCCTTGAACGTCGTGATCCGGGCGCCGTCGCTCAGGCGCAGCTTGACCAGGCTCTTCTGGGCGACCCCGTTGATCTTGGTGAAGCTGCCGCCGGCGAACACGTGCAGCCCGTCGGGGGCGACGGCCAGCGACTCGACCTGGGCGTCGAGCACCGGCGCGAAGGCGGCGTCGATCGCCCCGGTGGTGGCGTCGAAGGCGAAGATGTTGCTGCGGGCGATCGCCGTCGTCGGCGCGGCCGCGCTGGCGACCTGGGTGAACTGCCCGCCGGCGACGATCGTGCTACCGACCTGGACGATGGCGGCGACTCGGCCGTCGAGCACGTGCGGCGTCCAGTCCGCCGGGTTGCTCGACACCACCACGGCCTGCGGTGTGTTCACCGCTGCGCCGGGCTGCGCCACCAGGCCGACCAGGATCGCGGCCGACAGGAGCGCCAACAGGACACGACGACCCATGAGTAGACGATTCCCCCTCTGTACCTGCTCCGGATGCGCGAATGCAGCTTGCTGCCCGATTGCATCACTGGTCCGGTGATGCGGAGATCACCCATCGTGCGTACCGGCCCTCCCGCAGACGCACGCCGGGCGGCCCTGCGAGGTGTGCGACCCGGCACGCAATGGGATGCTCCGGGCATGCCGGAGCTGCCGGAGGCCGAGCGGGCCCGTGAGGCCCTCGAGCGCCACGCCCTTGGGCGGGTGGTGGCCGACGCCGACGACTCCGACTCCTTCGTCTGCCGGCCCCTGCCGCCCGGCGGGCTGCGAGAGGCGCTGGTCGGGCACCAGGTGACCGGGGTCGAGCGGGTCGGCAAGCAGCTGCTGCTCGAGACGGACGGGCCGGTGCTCGGGCTGCATCTGGGCATGAGTGGCAGCCTGCGCTTCGACGACGACCCGGGCCTGCGCTTCCGGCGGTTCGCGCTGGCCTTCACCGACGGGACCACCATGGTCCTGCGTGACCCGCGGCGGCTCGGCCGGGTCACCCTCGACCCCGCCAGGGGGCGGCTGGGCCCGGACGCCCTCCAGGTGTCGCTGCGGCGGTTCCGAGACCTGGTCGGGCGCAGCCGGGCCCCGGTCAAGGCCCGCCTGCTCAACCAGCAGGCGCTCGCCGGCGTGGGCAACCTGCTGGCCGACGAGGCCCTGTGGCGGGCCGGGATCGACCCGCGTCGCCGCGGCGTCGACCTCGACCCCGACGAGCTGGCCAGGCTGCGCCGGACGGTCCGGGCCGCCATCCGCGGCGCCCTCAAGGCCGGCGGCACCGGCCGCAGCCCCTTCGCCAGGGCACGCGCCCTCGGGGTCTGCCCGCGGCACGGGTCGGCGCTGTCCACCGCCAAGGTCGGCGGCCGCACGACCCGCTGGTGCCCGCTGGAGCAGCGCTGAGCCGTATCCACGCCGACGGCCGCACGGGTAGCATCGAGCCTGTTCCCTGGACCTGGGAGCGACGATGAGCCACGACCTGGAGCTGCTCGCCCGCCTGCTGCTGGCGGCGGTGCTGGGCGGCGCCATCGGCGCCGAGCGGGAGCTGAACGACCAGGCGGCCGGCCTGCGCACCCACATGCTGCTGACCATCGGGGCCTGCCTGTTCACCCTGATCTCGGCCTACGGGTTCGGCGGCGGGACCGACCCGAGCCGGATCGCCGCCCAGATCGTCACCGGGATCGGGTTCCTGGGCGGCGGCGCCATCGTCCGCTACGGGCTGACGGTCAAGGGGGTGACCACGGCGGCCAGCATCTGGGCGACGGCCTCGGTCGGGGTGGCGATCGGTGCCGGCAGCTACGTGCTCGGGATCGGCGGTGCCGTGCTGGTCGTCGGCACCCTGTTCGGGCTGCGCCGGGCGGACGAGCTGCTCCACCATTGGGGGGTCACCCGCGAGGAGTACGCCATCGAGACCCACCGCGACTTCGACGTCGAGCGGGTCGTCGAGCTGGTGCGGCGCGAGAAGGTGGACCTGCGCGGCCTGGAGCGGCAGGAGGGCGACGAGGCCGCCCAGATCACGCTGATGGTCAAGCTCCCGCCCCGGTACCAGCCCGAGCGGCTGCTCGACGCCCTCGGTTCACTGGAGGGCGTGCGCGAGGTCGAATGGCACCGCTAGCTCAATGCAGGCCCAGGCGCTCCGGGAGCTCGGCAGGGTCGCAGGTGAGGCCGACCAGGAACGGGCCGAAGCGGCCGTAGGAGGCGGTCACCTCGTCGAAGCGCATGTCGTAGACGACCTCCTTGATGGCGCTCAGGTCGTCGGCCAGCAGGGTGACGCCCCACTCGAAGTCGTCAAGGCCGGTCGAGCCGGTGACCAGCTGGAGGACCCGGCCGGTGTAGCGGCGGCCGACCTTGCCGTGCCCGTGCATCAGCTCACGGCGCCGGTCGAACGGCAGCCGGTACCAGTTGGCGCCCGGGTCGCGGGCCTTGCTCATCGGGTAGAAGGCGAGCACGGCCTTGCGGGGCAGGGTCGGGTGCAGCCGGTCCTGGCGCTGGCCGGCCAGGCGCTCCAGCGCCTTGGCGACCCGGTCCTCCAGGTCCTCGACCCCTTGGGCGGCCAGCCTGGCCCGGACGTCGTCCTCGGTCTCGGAGTACTCCGAGACCTCGGTCAGCGACAGGAACGAGTACGCCGGCTCCAGTGGGCTGACCGCGCGCAGGGTCCTGGCCAGGGTCTCGTGGCGGACCAGGTCGGGGCCGATGGCCAGCACGCCCAGGTCGGCCTTGAGGCCGAGGACCGAGGTGCACAGCACCTGGTGGCCCGGCCCGGCGGCCGCGAAGGCGTCGAGGGCGGCCACCAGCTCCTTGCCCGCCTGGGCCGGGTCGGGAGAGCGGCTCGGGTGGACGCGGAAGTACAGGTGCGTGACCCCCCAGCCGGTCGACGGGACGACGGGTTTCATGCGCTTCGCTGCCTCCTTGATGGGCGGCCGGGCGCCACCATCGTGCCTGCTGGCGCGGTGGTTTGCCGAGTTCCGCGCAGATGCGTCAGCACTTTCGACGAGATAGACGAGATTGAGACTATTGACATGACTGACCGGGTGCTAGCATCCCGGCCGAGCAAGGGCGCAGGCTGCCGTCGCAGTGCGGTTCGAGCTGTCCCTGCCCGCCGGGTCAGGTACCGGTCCGGCATGTTGGTGCTGTCGAAGGTGAAGGGAGGGACAGGAGTTCGTGACCAGCGGTGTCGTCAAGTGGTTCAACCCTGACAAGGGCTACGGCTTCATCGCCCGTCCCGACGGCGAGGACGTGTTCGTGCACTTCTCCGCGATCCAGATGGAGGGGTATCGGTCGCTCGACGAGGGACAGCTGGTGGAGTTCGACGTCACCCAGGGGCCGAAGGGCCTGCAGGCCGCCAACGTGCGGCCCATGCCCCCTGAGTGACCTGAGTTCGCAGCCAACCGGCCCGCCGGCCTCCACGGCCCGGCGGGCCGGATTCAATGCAGGGCGCTAGTTCCTCGACCCGCCGGGATGGTCGCGCAGGTAGCGTTCGACCTCGGCGACGAACTCCTCGGGCGGGAGGTCGGCGAGGCCGGGCGACCCCTCCTCCTCGTCGTCGTCCGCCTCCTCGTCGCTGTCGGCCTCCAGGCGCTCGATGTACCCGGCCAGCTCCGGGTTCTCCTCGACCAGCTCGGCCACGGCGGCGTCGAAGGCCTCGGTCTGGCCGGCGAGGGCGCTCGTGTCGACGGCCATCGGCAGCAGCCGCCGCAGCTCCTGGATCAGCGCCATCGCCCCCCACGGGTTGGGGGCCAGGTTGAGGTAGTGGGGCAGGGCCGCCCACAGGCCGACGGACGGGATGCCCTCGGCGGCGGCCAGGTCGCCGAGCACGCCGAGGATGCCGGTCGGTCCCTCGTAGCGGGAGACGCCAAGGCCGAGGCGCTCGGCCAGCTCCTGGTCGCCGGCGGAGCTGACGACCTGCACCGGCCGGGTGTGGGGTACGTCGGCCAGCAGGGCGCCGACGGTGACGACCATCTCGACCCGGAGGTCGGCGGCGAGCCCGATGATCTCGCTTGCGAAGGTCCGCCAGCGCAGGTTCGGCTCATGCCCCCTGACCACGATCAGGTCGTGCTCGGCGGCCGGCAGGCGGGCGGCGCGCAGCTCGACGGCCGGCCACTCGATCCGCCGGCGGCCGTCGGCCAGGCGCACCGTCGGCCGGGTGGCCTGGAAGTCGTAGAACTCCTCCGGGTCGATGGTGGCGAAGGTCTCGGCCGCCAGCCCCTCCCCGACCGCGTCGATGGCCGTGGTCGCGGCCTCGCCGGCATCGTTCCAACCGTCGAAGGCGGCCAGCAGCACGGGTCCCCGGAGCCGGGGCCGCCGGATCAGCGTCGTGTGGTCCATGGCCTCCACGATGCCATGGAAGGCAAGGGGGGCGCAGGCCAGCCTACGTAGCACGAGCTACGACGGCTCGGGCAGCGGCGTCCGTCGAAGGGGCGATCTTGCTCGCAACAGAGCCGTCGTCCCCTTCTGGCACAACACGACCGGCCAAAACGGCGTACTATGCCCTCTGCGGCCCCTCGCGCTGTCTTGGCCCCCCCGGATGGCGCGGGGGCCCTTTTATGCCCGACCCCGGCACCGGGCCGCAGCCGGGGTCGGGCCTACAGCGACCGGCCTACAGATCGCCCAGGTCGGTGGCCGGGTCGGCGAGGCGGGCGGGGTCGACCGGCCGGCCCCGGCGGATGACCTCGCGCACCCGGTCCTCGGCGTCCCGGTCGTTGACGATCAGGGCCGCCCTCGGCGCGCCCCCGCGCAGGTACCAGGCGACGAAGCACGGGTCGGCGACCTCGCGGCTGCCCCGCACCACCAGCTCGTCCCATTCCCGGACGTGGCCGAGATAGGACAGCGACAGGTCGAACTGCTCGGAGAAGAAGTAGGGCACGCGGTCGTAGCGCCCGCCTGCCCCGGCCAGGTTGCGGCCGGCCAGCAGCCCCTGGTTGAGGGCCTCGGCCCAGTGCTCGACGCGGATCCGCCCGAACAGCGGGTGCTCGGCGTTGGCCACGTCGCCGGCCGCCCAGACGCCATCGGCCGCCCGCAGCTGCCCGTCGGCCAGGATCCCGTTGTCGACCGCCAGACCGGCCCGTTCGGCCAGCTCGGTGTCGGGACGGACGCCGACCCCGATGACCGCCAGGTCGGCGTGGAGCCGGCTGCCGTCGGGCAGCACCACCGCCTCGACCTGCTGGTCGCCCTCCAGCCGGTCGGCCGTTGTCCGGGTGCGGACGTGCACGCCCCGGTCGCGCAGGAAGGCCTCGAAGAAGCGGCCCATCTCGGGCCCGACGGCCCTGGTCCAGAGGGTGTCGGCCACCTCGAGGAGCGTCACCCGGGTGTCCATCTGGGTGGCGCTGGCCGCCACCTCGGCCTCGATGAAGCCGCCGCCGATGACCACCATGCTCTCGGCCCGCGAGATGGCCGCCCGCAGCCGTTCGGCGTCGTCGACGGTGCGCAGGTAGTAGGCCCCGTCCAGGTCCTCGCCGGGCAGCCCCAGGCGGACCGGCTGGGCGCCGGTGGCCAGCACCAGGCCGCCCCTGTAGCGGAGCTGGTCGCCGACCTCGGTGGTGACCGTGCGGGTCGCCGGGTCGAGGGTGCTGGCCCTGGTCGCCAGCAGCACCTCGACGTCGTGGTCGCGGTACCAGGCCTCGTCGTGGGTGCGGGTCTTCTCGCGGCCGGCCTCACCGCGCAGGAACTCCTTGGACAGGGCCGGCCGTTCGTACGGCAGCTCCGGTTCGGCGGCCAGCACCACCCCCGTGCCCTCGCCGCCGGCAGCTCTGACCCCCTCGGCCGCCTTGGCGGCGGCCACGCCGCCGCCGACGATGACGAACTCCACCTCGCGGACGGCCATGGGAGCTACCTCCGGCGGTCAGGGACCTCGAGGGGGAAGCCTAGCCGCGCGTCCTGCCCCGAGGTAGTCAGCGCCTCAAGGGCCCGGATCCGTACCAGGTAGGCGTCGCCAGGGGCGTACGCGCCGGTCCGCTCGACAGCGGCGGCGACCGCGGCCGGGAGCAGCTCGCCGAGGGGGCGGCCGGCGGCGGCGGCCGCCCTGGCCTGCGTGGCCGACCGCTCGGGCACCCAGGCCGGGGTGGGCAGCGGCGCCGCCCGCAGGGGCAGGTCGGGGGCGGGATGCCCGGCCCGGCCGGCGACCAGCAGGGTGGCCGCCCGGTCCAGGCGGTCGAGCGCCGCGGCCGGGTCGTCGTACCAGCGGGGCTCGACCAGCTGGGCGGCCTTGTCGGCGCCGAGCAGCAGGGCGACCCGGCCGCCGGTGGCGCGGCCGAGGGCCTCGGCCATGTCGACCAGCAGGGGGGAGCTGGCCGCGGCCGCCGCCGCCCACCGATGGCGGCGCGCCCAGGCCGCGACCCAGTCGAGCCGGTCGAGCGGGTGGGCGCGCTCCAGGCCCTCCTTGGCCAGGCTGACCGGGGCCATGGCCAGCACCACCAGCTCGCAGCCGGCCCGGTGGCCGGCGACGGCCAGGGCGGCATGGGCCCGGGTGAACGGGTTGAAGGTGCCGGCCAGCAGCCCGGCGGTGGCCGTCCCCGGCAGGGACCCGGCGACCGGCTCCAGCCGGGGCGGCCCGCCGGCGTCGCGGGCGCGGGTCAGGGCGGCGGCCAGCGGCGCCAGCCGCCGCCGCTCGCGTGCAGGAAGCGTCGCGTGTCCCATCGGCGGGCCGAGCATGCCACGGCGGGTCCCGGCGCGGCTGATCCCGAGGCCGCTCAGGCGGGGTGGAGCAGCCCGGCGACCGGTTGCTGGCCCGCGGCCAGCCGGGCCATGTCGGCCGCGGGGACCGGCCGGGAGAAGTGGTAGCCCTGGGCCAGGTGGCAGCCGAGGGTGGCCAGGGCCGCCGCCTGCTCGGGGTGCTCGACCCCCTCGGCGACGGTGTCCAGGTGCAGGGTCGCGGCCAGGGCGATGATGGCCCTGGCCACCGCCGACTCCTCGGGCCCCCCGGCGACGCCGTCGACGAACGACTTGTCGATCTTGACCGCGTCGATCGGCATCTGGCGCAGGTAGGCGAGCGACGAGTAGCCGGTGCCGAAGTCGTCGATGGCCAGGTGCACGCCGAGCCGCTTCAGCTCGTTCAGCCGGACGATCCCCAGCTCCAGGTCGTGCATCAGGACGCTCTCGGTGATCTCCAGGGCCAGGCACTCGGGGGCCAGCCCGGAGTCGCGCAGGGCCGCGGCCACGTTGGCCGCGAGGTCGCCACGCAGCAGGTGGTTGGCGGAGAGGTTGACGTGGAGCAGCAGGGGTCCGGCGCCGGTCCAGCCGGCCATCTGGCGGCAGGCCTGGCGCAGCACGAACCGGTCGATCTCGACCACCAGGCCCGTCTCCTCGGCCAGGGGGATGAACTCGGCCGGGGGCACCAGCCCGCGGTCCGGCCGCGGCCAGCGGACCAGCGCCTCGGCCCCGGCGATGCGCCCGGTGTGCAGGTCGACGATCGGCTGGTAGTGGACCACCAGCTCGCGGCGTTCGATGGCGCCCTCGAGGGCGGCGGTGACGTCGCGGCGGTCGCGGACCGTGCGCAGCATCGAGCCCTTGAAGACCTGGTAGGTGCCCTTGCCGCGGCTCTTGGCGGCGTACATGGCGATGTCGGCGTTGCGCAGCAGCTGGGCCTCGTCGAGGGTCTGGCGCTCGTCGACCGCGATGCCGACGCTGGCCCGGATGGTGACCTGGCCGCCGACCAGGGGGATGGGCGCGGCGAGGGTGGCGATGACCCGCTCGGCGAGCTGGCGGGCGGTGGCCAGGTCGGTGTCCTCGGCCAGGATCGCGAACTCGTCGCCGCCGAGCCGTCCCACGGTGTCGTGCTCGCGCAGGCAGCTGCGCAGCCGGGCCGCGACCTCGCGCAGCAGCCGGTCCCCGGCGCCGTGGCCGAGGTTGTCGTTGACCACCTTGAAGTCGTCAAGGTCCACGAAGAGCACGGCCGGGCCGCCGCCGTCCCGGCGCGCCCTGGCCAGCGCGTGCCGGACCCGGTCGTTGAACAGGGCCCGGTTGGCCAGGTCGGTGAGGCTGTCGTAGAAGGCCAGGTGCTCGAGCTGGGCGGCCAGGGCGTCGCGCTCGCTGAGCGAGGCCCGCAGCACGCCCTCGGTGCCCCGCAGCTCGCGCACGGTGGCCTCGTTCTCGCGGACCAGGTCGGCCAGGCGCACCAGCACCATCAGGAACATCGCGGCGCAGCCGGTGACGATCACCGGGATGTCGAGGCGCTGGTCGCGCAGGGCCTGGACGGCCAGGATGGCCGGGGCCATCAGCGACGCCCCGGCCAGGCAGGCCAGCCGGGCCCGGGTCAGCCCGGTCCGCGGGGCCGGGATCGGGTCGGTGAGGGTGGCCACCGAAGGGTCGAGCACGGCTGCGCCCCACAGGGCGTAGGCCACCAGCCAGCCGGCCTCGACCGGGCTGGAGGGGTCGTAGGCGCCGAGCAGCACCAGCACGGCCCGCCCGGCGTCGGCGGCCACCAGCACCAGCCAGCCGGCGGTCATCAGCAGATAGGCCCGGGTCCGGTCCCGGTTGCCGATGGCCAGGCGGATGACCAGGGCCAGCACCAGCACGTCGAGGACCACGTAGAGCACCGACAGGACCCGCTCGATCAGCGGCAGGGAGACGTCGACCGAGTACGGCGAGGCCAGGAACACCCAGGCGAGCACGCCAACCCCGGTCGAGATCACGGCGGCGTCGATCAGGCTGGCCCGGTCCCGGCCAGGGCTGCGGGCCCGGATCAGCACCGCGTACCCGGCGATGCCGATCACGTAGGCCACGATGGTCAGGGCGGCCGCGGCCACGCTGCCCCCGGCACGGGTGACGGTGGCCGAGGACCCGAGGAACCCGGCGACGAACCCGACCGTCTC
>Ga0307278_10001029_pt1 | contig 13826 bp, 10 predicted proteins | sample ER_DNA_117_FD_194482 | JGI IMG/M metagenome (GOLD analysis project Ga0307278, IMG submission 194482) | Bulk soil microbial communities from the East River watershed near Crested Butte, Colorado, United States - ER_DNA_117 | ecosystem: Environmental > Terrestrial > Soil > Floodplain | place... | reverse complement strand
ACCGAGCCGCCGAACGTGAACGTCACCGGGGCCAGCGGCGCGGGATCGTCCGCCAGGTCGTCGACGAGGTTCGTCCGGGCCAGGATCGACCCGTTGCGCGCGTTGACGATCACGCGATAGGCCGACGGCGTGGACGCCGCGGTGTCGAGCACGATCGTCTCGTACGCCGGAACGGCGAACCTGCCGATCGCGAAGGAGCCCACCTTGATGCGCTGGATGTCACGCAGGCCGCCGACCTTCAGGTTCGTCCAGCCGTGCGCGATCTTCGCTCCCTGTACGGAGACGACGGAGCGGTCGATGCCGACGTTGCTCGCCGCCCGCACCCAGGCCTGCGCCGCCGAGAGCCTGGCCGAGCCCTTGAGCGCGACGGAGCCGACCAGCGACGACGAGACGAACGCGATCTTCCAGCGGTGCGCCTTTCCGGGCGCGAGCCCGACGGTGACGACCCCGACGCCGTCAACCGTCTTCAGACCGCTAAACGCTTGTTGGAAGGTGATCGCATGGCCCGCGATCCCGGCGAGCTTCGAGTCGGCCTTCAGTTGAAGCCCGCTCACCGAGGTGAGACGGAAGATCACCCTGTGCTTGGCGAGCCAGCCGCGGGCGGCGATGACCGCCGTCTCGCCGGAGGCCAGCTTGGTCAGGAACCCGCCCGGACGCATCAGCGTCGAGGGAGTTCCGTAACTGTTCCACGTCGCCTTCGCATGGAGCGCGCGAACCGCCGCCCGCTGGGCGGCCGTCGGCTTGCTGATCGCTCCGGACCGCACGAAGTCGCGCAGGTTGCCGTGTGATCCCGGCACCGCCTGACGAACTCCGAAGGTGGGCCCTGCGAGAACGAGCGTGCCTGCCGCGGCGGCCAGAACCGCGCGCAGCAGCACCTGTCTGAACTTCATGCTCTCCCCTCCCGAGTCTTTCTTCTACACGGGTTTGCCTTGCCGGGGTGATCCTCGAATCTCTATTCGCGGATGTCAAGCCTTCTGGAAACCTCGACTAGGCGGAGCAAGCGAAAAAGCCGACTTCGGCCCTGTTTTCGTGGCAACTCGCACGCGAGAATAGATTTCCCTGCTCTACGAGGTAGCCTCGGTCCGGACGTGAAGAGGGCCGCCCGAAGGCGGCCCTCTTCGTAGCGCATTCGGCTTAGCGGTCTAGTGTCCGCCCAGCCTCATCCGCCAGAACCCCTGCGAGTGCGTCGCCGCGTAGAGCAACCGCGGACAGCTCGACGTTCCAACGCAGGTCGGAGCTCGGTTCGACGGCTGGATCTCGAGGTGCATGATCTCGTAGCGAGGCATGCCCGTGGTGACATGCCAGCTAGCTCCGTCGTTGCTCCCGCGGAGAACGCCGAAGTCCGTGCCGACGTACAGCGTGTGCGTCGCGTCGTCACGGACGATGTCGCTCACCGGCAGGTCGCCGTCGGAGAATGGCGTCGGGTACGCCGACGAGCCACTCTCCACGTTCAGGTTCGTGAAGATCCCCGAACCCGCGGCAGTGCCGTTCTCCTGGACCGAGAACACATGGCCGGGAGTCGTCGGCGTGGTGATGCTGTACCCGGAGTACGCGATCCAGGCGTGGCCCGGATCAGCCGGGTCGACGTAGATGCTGCTCGGGAACCGCGTCGGCGAGTTGCCCGACGTCGAGCTGTCGATCCTGTGCCACGTGACTGCGGCCGGATCCACGGCGTCCGCATTGTGCGAGACGAAGATGCGGCCTCCAGACGTCGCGGCCCACATCGTCCCGTGATCGCCGCCGCTTCGGGCGATCCACGAGATGGTGTTGAGGACAGGCCCGACGCGATCGGTTCCGTAGAACGTCCCGGCCAGGTCGCCTGACGTGTTGTTGCCCGCGGGCCCGCCGAGCGGCTGGTAATCGCCGCAGGTCGGGGTGTCCCCAGGGGTCGTGAACTCGGGACAGTTCGTCTCGTAGAAGGGAATGTCGGGCGTCGTCTGCTGCGGAACCGATACGTGGCCGGCGCCGAAGGCCCAACTCCGCCAGACATGCCGCCCGCCGTTGTAGATCGGGTGCGTGCCGGGGACCGGATTCGGGTCGCCGATCTGAGGCCAGTAGAACGAGAAGGCCTCACCGCTGGCGACCATGGGGCCTGTGGCGATGACCCACCGCTCCGGATCGCCGTTGCGGAAGTTCGAGTCACCGAACCCGCTCGTGAAGCCGTTCGCTCGCCACGTCGGGTTCGTCGCGTCGTAGACGGCGTTGGCCCCGTCTCCGTAGATCACCTGGTTGAACGTGTTGCGGTCGCAGTTGGGGCTGTTGTTCGACCAAGTGCCGTTGTCCTGCGTTCCGCCCATGACCTCACAGGAATTGGATGGGTTGATCGCCACGTTGATGAACTGGATCGTGCTGCCCACCTTCTTCGAGATGTGGCTGAGCTCCACCGGAACACGCGACAGCAGCCGCTTGCAGTTGTTCAAGCTGGCCGCTCCGAGCAGCGGACGCTCGCCGGAGTTGCAGTGCGACGAGATGTCCGTGAACGTCCCGCTCGTCCTGATCACACCGCCGTCCGAGCTCTCGAAGATCTGGGTCGGATTGCCGGGGTTGATCACGACCTCGTGCTGGTCAGGGTGGATCCCGTCCGGAGCCCAGAGGCACTGGTACGGGGGAGTGACACCACCGAACGTGAGTTGGGCACCGTCAAGTCCGCACCACGGCGCCGGCCGGTTTTGGCCGTCGTTCGTGAGGTCCGTGAACGTGCGGGTTGTCGTCGTCCCGTCGGCAGTCGTGACGGGCTCTGGGTCACCGGCGGTCGTTGAATAGTTGACAGCGCGGCCGTTCGAGCGGCCGTTGCCGCAGCCGACGCCCTTCGTGTTGCACGGCAACTCGCCGTAAAGGAACGAGCCGATCACATACACCGTGTCCGGCCTGCCCTGCGGCGTGTACACGTCTTCGTCGTACCAGCACTGACCGGTACAGAAGTCGACCGTGGCGTAATACGGGCTCGCCGTCGACCTGGACGTCAGCATCTGCCATCCGGCGTAGAACTGCGGCCCGACCGTCGCGGGCGATGGTTCGGTCGCGCCCGCAGCCTGGGAGGCGAGCAGCGTCGCCGCGGGCTGGTTGGCATCGTCGACCCGCCAGAAGTTCGACACCCGTGACAGGGGAGGAACTAGCGTTATGCCAGCAGCGTTAGCCGTGCCGTCGGTCAGGTAGATCCGGGTCTTTCCGTTCTTGACCGTCAGCGCGAACATCGTGCGGTCGGTCCCGCCGCCCGGGTACTGCGGAGCGAAGACCTGCGAGAACGCGGTCGGAGCCGCCCCCGCATCGCGCCGCCACGCACCTGCGTCGAACGCGGACGCGTAGACGACGTCGAGGTTCAGTGGATCGAGCCCGACGTCGGTGACTCCGAAGCCGCCGGGAATGCTCCCGTTCCAGACCTCGGTGAACGTCTTGCCGCCATCGAACGACTCATAGAGACCGGGCTGGTTCGCTCCGGGCTCGGCGCGAGTCGTGCCACCACTTCCGATCACGTGCGAAAGACCGCGAACGGCCTGCGCGGAACCGACGAAGATGTGGTTGCCGTTGCGCGGGTCGATCACGATTCCGTTGATGCCTCGGCCGAGGAAGGAGTCCTTGCCGGGGTTCACGCACGTGTAGGTGGGATTGCTGACGCACGAGCCGTCGAGCTTCTTCCAGTGGTTCCCGCTGTCGGTGGACTTGTAGACGCCCACGCCGGCCTCACAGCCTGACGAGCAGCGGTTGCCCTCGCCCGTGCCGAGGTAGAGCGTGTCGTGCTTCTTGTCGGTCGGGTCGAGCACGAGGGCCCCGACCGAGTTCTGGTCGAGATCGTCGGGGCTCAGCTGCTTCCACTCCGGATCCGGAGCAAGAGCGTTCTCCGTCCGCCAGACGCCGCCTCCGGACACTCCCGCCCAGAGCCGGCACTTCGTGGCACTACAGGCCGGGTCCGCCACGAGCGCGACCGTGCGGGCGGCCGTGTCGTTCGTCGCCCCGGAGAATGCGGTGACGCCCGGTTGCCTGGCGTTTACCCTTGGGCCGTACTGCCTCCATTTCTTGCCGTCGGCCAGGAAGACACGACCGCTCCGAATGCGCCGTGCATCTGCGCGGGCGATCCGAGTGAATGTCGCCTTCGCACGCTTCACGACGGCAGGTGGAATGGCCGTCGCGGGATAGGTCCGCGTGGCCGAGCGGTACGCCTCGTAACCGACCGCTGGTCCTTCACCTGCGGTTGTTTCCTTTGAACTGGGACCGGCCAAAATGGCCCCGAACTTGAGCTGGTGCCCGCCGGACGACTTCCCGGTCAGGAGGGCCAGCGTCAGAGCGAGCGCTCCTGCGAGCAAGAAAAACGTCGCTCCCAGGACGCTCGTGCGAGTTCGTGTCATCGACTCTCCCCTTGTTTGCTTTCCCGACCCCGATGCGGAGCAGCCGTGCGGCTGCTTGCACACAGTCGTGACTCCTAGTCGTGTGTGTCCCCCAGGGACCTCCCCACCGGACGAGACGCTCCCCTTGACCGCCTCGAAAGGTTGTGCAGGGTGGCTTATATGCCCTTCTAGATCAGGCGTCAAACGCGAAGCGCCGGTCTTTCCTCGTTTTTTAGCGCCCTACGGCGACGCCCGCATCGAGCAGGCCTGCGCCGTATGCGTCGGCGAAGGCGATCGGCTGCGTCTGAGACACGTGGCAGTAACCGGTGTCACAGGGGGTGCCGTTGAGGGCCGGCGCCGTGCTGGCGGGATCGTTCGGGCCCATGAAGTTCGTCAGGTCGTGCCGGGCGCTTCCTTTCAGCTGCCGCTCGAGTGCCTCCGGTCGGCCGCGCAGGTCGCGGCGCGCCGAGAGCACCAGGGCGGCGACGCCCACCGCGTTGGGCGACGACATCGAGGTGCCCTGAAGCCAGCCAAAGGCCTGCCCGTTCGTCGTGAAGCACGCGGAGTTGAAGAGGGATGACGTGAAGGGGTCGTTGCAGATGAGCCCCTTCTCCGAGAGGGCGCCGAAGGAGCCCCAGCCGCCGTAGAGGATGTCGCCGTCGCCGCCGTCGTAGCCGGGGATCTGGAAGCGCCGGGCTCCGCCGGGAGCGGCGAGGTCGACCCGCGAGCCGTAGTTCGAGTAGTAGGCGAGCTGGTCGCGCGCGCCGACGTGGTCGCGCCAGCGCAGCGGCACGTTGGCCGGGGCGGCGCCGATGGCGTTGGCCGTCGCGGAGACCATCGTCACGCCGGGCACGCCGCCGGGAACCGAGAGCCAGCCGCGAAGGTCGTAGTCGTCGAGCGACTCGCTGCCGGGCGAAGCGGTGGCGATTCCCTCGGCTCCGAGCGAGACGCGGCCGACGCCCTGGAGGCTGCGGCCGCCGAGCCGAAGATTCACGCGGTCAACGCGCACGTGCTCGTTGCCGGCCGCCGCAAAGACCGCGACGCCCCTCGCACGGCAGTACGCGACGGCGTCGGTGAAGAGGAGGTAGTCCTCGACGTCGAACGGTTCGTCCGGGCTCATGTAGCCCTCGATCGACATGTTCACGACATCGATGTCGCGCGAGGAGCAGGCGTCGATCAATCCAGAGAGGATCCAGGTCGAGAGCCCACCGAGCCCGGCCGCGAGAACCTTGTAGGAGCCGATGCGCACGCCGGGAGCGACGCCGTTGGAGGCGAAGCCGTTCGAGGCGCCCGCGATGCGGCTCGCAACCCAGGTGCCGTGACCTTCGAAGTCGCCGTCGCGGCAGTCGCGCAGTCCGGCCCGGTCGATGTAGCCGAGGCCGAAGAGGGCCTTCAGGTCGTCACAGGGGATGAAGTTGCCACCGAGCGAGGAGTCGACCACGCCGCGCAGCTCGCGGTGGTTCGCCTCGACGCCCGTGTCGAGCACCGCAACCGCAATCGAGTCGTCGCCGGTCGTCCGCTTCCACGCGGCCGGGACGTTCATGCGGCCGTCGTCCCACTGGAGGATGCCCTCGGGGTTGGTGACGCCGAGGAAAGAAGAGAGGTCATGCCAGGGGTCTGCGGCGAAGCCCTCGGGAACGCGGTCGTCGGCGCCGCGCTGGGTGGTCAGCATCGAGTCCTGGAAGTACGCGGTGACGGCGCGGTTCGCGTTGAGGCGGGCGGCGAAGCCCGTCGAGCGCGGCACGACGCCGAGCGCGCCGATCTCGCTCAGGTCGGAGACCACGACGCCTCCTGCCGAGGTGACGGCGGTGCGCATCTGCGCCGGGGTCGTCTGGGCGGAGAACCGGACCACGGTGAGCCCGAACGGGTTCCCGGCGGCAGAGGAGGATCCCGTGAGTGCAAGCGCGGCGACAAGCGCTGCAAGCAGAAGAGTGGGCCGCTTCACCGTTTTCAGGCGTCGGCAGCGGAGCGGCGTTGCTCCATCACTCGTTCTAGGAAAAGTTCTAGGAAAAATCCGCGGCCGGAAGCCGGATCAGACGTCGTGCGGCTTGGCCATCTTGCGGTAGTCGAGCGCCTCGTCGAGCGTGGCCTCGTCGACTCCCGCCTCGCGGGCCACCTCCCGCAAAGAACGGCCCGAGCTCGCCGCCTCCTTGACGATCTCGGTCGCCTTGTCGTAGCCGATGTACGGATTGAGCGCAGTCGCGGCCGAGAGCGTCAGCTCGGCGTAGCGCTCACAGGTCTCGCGATTGGCCTCGATCCCCTCGATGCACTTCTCCGCGAAAAGACGTGAAGCGCTCGCCAGCAGCTTTATGGAGTCGAACAGGTTCCGCGCGAGCAGCGGTACGAAGACGTTCAGCTCGAAATGCCCCTGCAGCCCGCCGACCGTAATCGCCTGGTCGTTGCCGATCACCTGCGCGCCGACCTGCGTCACGACCTCCGGGATCACCGGGTTGACCTTGCCGGGCATGATCGAGCTGCCCTTCTGGAGCTCGGGCAACGCGATCTCGGCGAGGCCCGCCCGCGGGCCCGAGCCCATGAAGCGGATGTCGTTCGCGATCTTCGTCAGGGACACCGCTGCGACCTTGAGCGCGCCGGAGACCTCGACGATCGCATCACGCGCCGCCTGGGACTCGAACGGATCGGCCGGAGCGGAGATCTCGAGGCCCGTCTCCTCATGCAGACGCGCGCGCACCCGCGAGGCGAACTCGGGGTGCGTGTTGAGACCGGTGCCGGTGGCGGTGCCGCCCAGTGGGACCTTGCCGAGCCGCGGGAGCGTGTCGAGCACGCGCGCAATTCCCTCGCGTACCTGGGCCGCATAGCCGCCGAACTCCTGGCCCAGCGTGACCGGGACCGCGTCCATCCAGTGGGTGCGACCGGACTTGACCACGTCGTCGAACTCCTCCGCCTTGGCTGCGAGCGCGGAGGCGAGTTGCTCGAGCGCGGGAAGCAGCTCGTTGACGATCTGGTCGAGCGCCGCCAGGTGCACGGCAGTGGGAAAGACATCGTTCGAGGACTGGCCCAGGTTGACGTCGTCGTTCGGGTGAACGCCCTCGCCCGCGAGCGAGGCGATCACCTCGTTCGCGTTCATGTTCGAGGAGGTGCCCGAGCCCGTCTGGAACACGTCGATCGGAAACTGGTCGTCGAGCTCGCCCGCCGCAACCCGCTCGCCGGCCGCGGCGATCCGCTCCGCCTTGTCGGCATCTAGCAGGCCGAGCTCGGCGTTCACGCGCGCGGCGGCGGCCTTGATGCGGCCCAGCCAGCGGGCGACCGGCGGGGGGATCGGCTCGCCGGAGACCGGGAAGTTCTCGACCGCCTTACGGGTCTCCATGCCCCAATGCTCCTGCTTTTCCTCCGCTCGGGCCACGGAGCCGAGTCTACTCAGGCCGCGTGGAGGCGGCGGCGCTGGAGCGGGCGCTCGCGCAGCAACCTGCGCGTGGTCTCATCGACCTCGGCCGAGGGTGCCCAGCCGACATACCCACAGCGCGGGCAGTCACCGCCGTTGAGGCCGTGATGCGACGAGGAATCGAGCCTGCGAACCTGGCCGCAGTGAAGACATTCAATTCGAAAAGACGCCATCCCTCATGGCATCGGCGCCCTCGCCGCGGGTCCGACCCCCGATCGAGGGTTCAGTCGGCTGAGGCGTCGCTTGCGATGCCGCCTAGAGGCCGTGCCGGCTTTGCCGGTGCGGCCGTCTGACACACCTTCGACTTGGCGTGAGATCGGCCTCGAGCACGCGCTAGTCGGTCGAGTACTTCGGCTGCACCTTTTCGCCGCGGATGCGCGCAACCGCGTTGTTGGCGGCGATTGCCGCCTCGCCCATGCCGATCGTGATCAGCGTGATCTTCCCCGGGTAGCCGGCGACATCGCCGGCGGCGTACACGCCGGGGAGCGTCGTCTCGCAGGTCATCGGGTCGATCCGGATCTGGCGCTTGCCCTCGAGCTCGAGCCCCCAGTCGGCGATCGCGCCCAGGTGCGAGTGGAAGCCGAGCAGCGTGATCAACGCGTCACAGTCGACCTGCTCGACCTCGCCGGTCTTCGTGTTCTCGATCGAGACAGCCTGGATGTTCCCGTCGCCGTGGATCTCCCGCACCTCGCAGGGCGTGAAGATCCGGACGCGGCCCTCATCCGCCAGCGCGCGCGCTTCGCTCACCGAGGATTCGAGCGCGCGGAAGTTGTCGCGGCGGTGCACGAGCGCGATCGGCGCCTTCGCGGTGTCCTGCAGGCCGAGGGTCCAGTCGAGCGCGGAGTCGCCACCGCCGACGATCACGCAGGTGCGGTCGCGGAAGACGTCCTTCTCGCGCACGAAGTAGTGGACGCCCTTGTCCTCCCAGTCCTCGATCCCTTCAACCCCGAGCTTCCGCGGCTCGAAGGCGCCGTGGCCGGCGGTGATGATCAGCGCGCGAGACAGGTAAGGCCCGCCCTGGTCGGTCCCGATCGCGAACAGCTCCTCGCCGTTCTGGCTCAGCCGCTCGAGCGTCTGCACCTCCTCGCCGAGGAGCACCTCCGGCCCGTATTGGAGCCCCTGCTCGGCGCACAGCTCGACCAGCTTCGTCCCCATGATCTTCGGGTGGCCGGCGACGTCGTAGACGTGCTTCTCCGGGTAGACCGCGGCCACCTGGCCCCCGAGCTGCTCGAGGCTCTCGATGATCCGCACGGAGGCGTCGCGGTGGCCCGCGTAGTACGCGGCAGCCAGGCCCGACGGGCCCGCCCCGAGGATCGTGATGTCGACGACGCTGTCAGCGCTCACAGGCGCGACATTGTGCCTAGTGCGAGCAGCCGGAGCCGCAGCCGCCCGTGTCGGCGGAGGCGGACGCCTCAGTGGCGTCGTCGCCCTCTTCCACCTGGAAGGAGTGACCGCAGCCACACGCGGCGGAGACGTTCGGGTTGTTGATCGCGAAGCCCGCCTGGAGACCCTCGACCCAGTCGATCTCGGTGCCCGAGAGATAGGGCGCGCTGAACGGGTCGACGACCACGGGGACGCCGTGGCTCTCGAGCTCACTGTCGCCTTCCTGGGCCCCACGATCGAACCCAAGCGCGTACTGGAATCCCGAACACCCGCCGCCCTGAACGGCGATGCGCAGGACCGAGGCCTCGCCTTCGGGCTCCTCGGCCATCAGGTCCCTGATCTTCGCCGCCGCGCTCTCGGTCAGCGACACGAGGGTGAGCGGTCTCTCGGTGATCTCCATCGGGCTCATCGTAGCAGCGTGGTTCGGCTGTCCGAATCCCCCTCCGGGGCCTTCCGCAACGCGGAGTTTGTAACAGCTGTCTCACGCTTGGTTGAGCCGTTTTCCTCCCCGCTCGTAGCCTCTCCGGCTCTGCTAACTTCCCGCTCGCCCTACGCGGGAGGAACGCGTGCTCGACAGCTGGTTGCCCTTCCTGATCTACGGGTTCTTCGCGCTCGCGATTCCGGTCTCGATGATGGTCATGTCCTTCGTGTTCGCGACGCGCCCACACCGCCGCTACAAGGCGCGCGCGCTCGAGTTCGAGTCCGGGGTCTCCACGGGCCCGCTCGAGCAGAGCCGCTTCACGATCAGCTTCTACCTGACGGCGATGCTCTTCATCGTCTTCGACATCGAGATCGTCTTCCTGTATCCGCTCGCCGTGATCCTTCACCAGCTCAAGTGGTTCGGCTTCGTCGAGTTCTCGTTTTTCCTGCTCATCCTGGCCGTGGCCTACGTCTACATCTGGCGCAAGGGAGCTCTGGAATGGCGGTAGAAAAGAAGAAGCGCCTCGCCGACTACGGCGTGCACACGGAGCGGGTGATGTGGCAGGGGAAGGGCCCGAGCAAGTTCGAGCAGGAGCTCGGCGAGGACCTCGAGCAGAAGCTGATGTTGACCACCGTGGACAAGGCGGTCCATTGGGCGCAGTCGAGCTCAATCTGGCCCGACACCTTCGGGCTGGCCTGCTGCGCGATCGAAATGATGTCCATCGTCTCCGCGCGCTACGACGTCGCGCGCTTCGGGGCCGAGGTCTTCCGCTCCTCGCCGCGCCAAGCCGACCTGCTAATCGTCTCCGGCCGCGTCGCGCACAAGATGGCCGCGCCGCTGAGGCAGATCTACGACCAGATGCTCGAGCCGAAGTGGGTGATCGCGATGGGCGCCTGCGCCAGCTCAGGCGGGATGTTCAACAACTACGCGGTGCTCCAGGGTGTGGACAAGATCGTCGCCGTCGACGTGCACGTGCCCGGGTGCCCACCGCGGCCCGAGGCGCTGCTCGAGGGCATAGTCCGCCTCCAGGAGAAGATCAAGGCGGGGGTGCCTCCGGCCTACGAGATCCGGGACGTGGCGAGCTGACCTACGAGGGCGTCCCCGGGCTGGTCGAGCAGCGCGAGGAGCTCGGTGAGACGACGCTCGTCGTCGATCCCGCGCGGGTCGAGGAGGCCTGCCTGCATCTGCGCGACCAGGAGGGCTTCAACATGCTCGCCGACGTCACCCCGACCGACTACCTCGGCTGGGGCTCGAAGGGCGTCGCCGGCTACATCGGCCACTCTTCGGGCCGCGACCTCAATTCACCGGGCGCCCAGGGATACGCGCGGCTGCCCGAGCCGAAGCCGAAGCGCTTCGCGATGAACTACCACCTGCTCTCGATTCCCCTAGGTCGGCGCGTGCGCGTGCAGGCCTGGCTGGACGAGGGCGAAGCGATCCCGAGCGTCGTCTCGGTCTGGCCGACCGCAGACTGGCACGAGCGAGAGGCCTGGGACATGATGGGCATCCGGATCGAGGGCCACCCGAACCTCTCCCGGATCCTGATGGAGGACGACTGGGAGGGGCACCCCCTCCGCAAGGACTACCCGATCGGCGGAGAGCCGGTCCGCTTCTCGGGCGAGGAATAAGTGGCGGTCGCCCCCGAGAAACCGCACATCTACGAGGGCTCGCGCATCCCCTCGCCGGTCCCGACGATCCTGGCGATCCCGCCCGAGCTGCGCGAATCCGAGGACATTCTCGAGATCAACTTCGGGCCGAACCACCCTTCCACGCACGGCGTCCTGCGGCTCGTGATCGAGCTGCACGGCGAGCGGGTGGTCGGCCTGCGCGCGGTGGTCGGCTACCTGCACACCGGCTTCGAGAAGAACATGGAGGCCAAGAGCTGGTGGAAGGCGATCACCTACTCGCCCCGGATCGACTACCTCTCCTTCCAGAACAACGAGCTCGTCTTCGTGCTCGGGGTCGAGAAGCTGCTCGGGATCGAGGTGCCGACGAAGGCGACCTGGATGCGGATGTGCCTCGCCGAGCTGAACCGGATCCACTCGCACCTGGTTTGGCTCGCGACCGCGGCTCTCGAGCTCGGGGCGATCTCGATGTTCTGGTACTGCTTTCGCGAGCGCGACCAGATTCTCGACCTCTTCGAGATGGTTACCGGGGAGCGCATGCACACGCGCTACTACCAGGTCGGTGGGCTCGCGGCCGACATCCCGCCCGGGTTCTTCCCCGAGGCGCGGAAGTTCGTCGACTGGATGCCCAAGGCGGTCAGCGAGTACGAGTCGCTCGTCGACCGGAACGCGATCTGGCTCGAGCGGACCAAAGGGCTCGGGCTGCTCTCGGCCGAGGACGCGATCGCCCTCGGCCAGACCGGGCCCGTCCTGCGCGGGTCGGGAGTGGACTGGGACCTGCGCAAGGCCCAGCCCTACCTCGCCTACGACGAGGTCGAGTTCGACGTGCCCGTCTACGAGAACGGTGACGTCTGGGACCGGTACAAGGTTCACATGGACGAGATGCGGGAATCCACCCGCATCGTCGCCCAGTGCCTCGACCGGCTCGAGGAGATGGAGGGCGAGCCCTGGATTGCGGACGACCGGAAGGTCGTGTTGCCGCCACGGGAGGAGCTCCACACCTCGATGGAGTCTCTGATTCACCACTTCAAGATCGTCACCGAGGGCTTCCGCGTCCCGGAGGGCGAGGTCTACGTGCCCGTCGAGTCGCCTCGCGGGGAGCTCGGCTGCTACCTGGTCTCCGACGGCGGCCCGAGGCCCTGGCGGGTCAAGTTCCGCGCGCCGAGCTTCGTCGCGCTCGAGGCGACCGCGACCTGCATGAGCGACGCTCTCGTGGCCGACCTGATCGCGATCGTGGGCTCACTCGACACGGTCATGGGTGAGGTCGACAGATGAGACGTCGCTTGCGATGTCGGTCTCAGGCCGGACGGGCTTTGCCCGTGCGGCCGTCTGAAATGACCGGTCGACACGCTCTTGGTCAGGGGTTCCCGCTGTGACCGAGCTAGTTGCGGAGATCCGCGAGATCGCGGGTCAATATCCGGAGGCCCGCTCGGCGATCCTGCCGGCGCTGCACCTCGCGCAGAAGCGGAACGACGGCTGGCTCCCGCCGCAAGCGCTGGAGGAGGTCGGAACGGCACTCGGGGTCACCCCGGCGTACGTCCAGTCGGTGGCGTCGTTCTACGACATGTTGCACCTGGCGCCGGTGGGGCAGCATCTGGTCGAGGTCTGCACCAACGTCTCGTGCGCGCTCGTGGGGGCACAGCAGGTGGTCGAGGCTTTCCAGCGCGAGCTGGGCGTACGGCCAGGCGAGACGACCGAAGACGGCGCGGTGACGCTGAAGACGATGGAGTGCGCCGGGGGCTGTGGCTGGGCTCCGGTGGTGGTCGTCGACCACCGCTACCGCGAGCCGGTTCGGGCAGAAGACGTGCCGGGGCTCGTCGGGGAGCTGCGCGGTGGGTAGCCGCGAGCGCGTGGCGGTCGTCCTCGCGGGCTCGGACGAGCGCGACCTGACGAAGCTGGCCGAGTACCGCAAGGCCGGCGGCTTCAAGTCGCTCGCAAAGGCCCGGAAGATGCAGCCGCAGGCAATCATCGACGAGCTGCTCACCTCGGGCCTGCGCGGGCGGGGCGGCGCCGGGTTCCCGATGGGTCGCAAGGCGAGCTTCCTCGCGAAGGACACCGGCAAGCCGGTCTACCTGGTCGTCAACGCCGACGAGTCGGAGCCGGGCGACTTCAAGGACCGCGAGATCATGTTCCGGGTGCCGCACCGGCTGCTCGAGGGCTGCCTGATCACCGCGCACGCGATCGGCTCCGAGAACGTCTTCATCTACCTGCGCGGGGAATACACGCACGAGTTCGACGTACTGCGGGCGGCGCTCGACGAGCTTCGGGAGGCGAAGCTGCTCGGCGGCGTCACCGTGGTCATCCACCGTGGCGCCGGCGCGTACATCTGCGGCGAGGAGACGGCACTACTGGAGTCGCTTGAGGGCAAGCGCGGGCAGCCTCGCTCCAAGCCGCCCTTCCCGGCGGTGCAGGGGCTCTATGCGTCGCCCACGCTGATCAACAACGTCGAGACGATCGCGACTGTGCCGGCGATCGTGGAGCGCGGGGGCGCCTGGTACGCCTCGCTCGGGGTCGAGAACTCAGCAGGCACACGCGTGTTCTCCCTTTCCGGCAACGTCGTCAACGGTGGGAACTACGAGCTCGAGCTCGGAACCTCGCTCTACGAGCTGATCTATCGAATCGGCGGAGGAATCCCCGACGGGCGCAAGCTGAAGGCCGTGATCCCGGGCGGCTCA
>Ga0307278_10001028_pt1 | contig 13828 bp, 19 predicted proteins | sample ER_DNA_117_FD_194482 | JGI IMG/M metagenome (GOLD analysis project Ga0307278, IMG submission 194482) | Bulk soil microbial communities from the East River watershed near Crested Butte, Colorado, United States - ER_DNA_117 | ecosystem: Environmental > Terrestrial > Soil > Floodplain | place... | reverse complement strand
CGGCGGGACCGGCCGTCCGGCGACCTCCTTCGTCACCCGTCGCCGCGGGCTTGCTCAGCAGTAGTTCCCAACGGTGATCACGTCAACCCCGGCGAACTCGTGTGAGGGCGACTGGTTTGCTCGGCCGTTGGGAAGACATCCCGTGGTCCTACGGGAAGCCGCCGCCGACCTCACGCAAGGGACGCTGCATTCATGGAAACGGCGCGAGCACACGAATCGTTTCACTCCGGGCCGCTCGACCCCCGGCCGGGCGACGGCGCGTCCACGCCTGAAGCGACCCTGGCCAGGCGCTGGCGCCACCTCCGCGAGGGTGTCCCCAGCGCGATCTTCCTCGCCGCCTGCGCCGTGATCCTGCTCGTGCTGCTGGTGGCGTCCGGCTACCTGGTCGCCAAGGTCTTCCACGACGACGGGCTGGGGCGCGCCGACGCGTCCCTCGCCCGCTGGTTCGCCGCCCACCGCACCCCGGACCTCGACCGCGCCACCCACTACGCGACCATCGCCGCCGAGACCACCACGATCACCCTGCTCGCCGTCGTCACCGTCGCGGTCACGGCCCTGGTCTGGCGCCGCTGGCGCGAGCCGATGCTGGTGGTCACGGCCGTGGCCGGTGAGGTGAGCATCTTCCTGCTGGTCACCCTGCTGGTCGAGCGGCAGCGCCCGCCGGTGCGGCACCTCGACGAGGCGCCGCCGACCTCGAGCTTCCCGTCCGGGCACGTGGCCGCCGCGATCTGCATGTACGGGGCGCTGGCGCTGCTCGCCAACGAGCGCGCCCGCTCCGCGCTGGTGCGTGGCCTGTTCCTGGCGCTGGCGTTCCTCGTCCCCACCGCCGTCGCCGTGAGCCGCATGTACCGGGGCATGCACTACGCCACCGACATCCTGGGCGGCGTGGTCCTCGGGGTCGCCTGGCTGTTCGTGGCGACCAGGGGGATCCGCCTCGGGGTCCTGCACCACCAGCTCAGGCAGCGTGCCGGCCTGTCCGGCGGTTACGGGCGAGGGCCTCGATGACCGCGGCACAGCTCCAGGGCGAGCAGCAGCCTGGCAGGCCCGTCCCGAAGCGGGTCGCGGTGGTGTTCAACCCGGCCGCCGGCGACGCGAGCGACCGCAGGACGGAGATCCAGGCCGCGCTGGCCGCGAACGGCCTGGAGGTGCGCTGGTTGGAGACCACCAGGCAGGACCCGGGCCGGGGGCTGACGCGCCGCGCGGTACGGGAGGGCGCCGAGCTGGTGATGGTCGCCGGCGGCGACGGCACCGTGATGGCCTGCGTCACCGGCCTGGCCGGCACGGGCGTGCCGCTGGCCGTGCTGCCGGGCGGTACCGGCAACCTGCTCGCCAACAACCTCGAGATCCCGGACGACCTGGACGACGCGGTCGAGGTGGCGCTGCACGGGGAGCGCAGGCAGCTCGACGTCGGCGCCCTCGGCGACGACCGTTTCGTGATCATGTGCGGGATCGGCTTCGACGCGGCCATGCTGCGCGACGCCGACCCCGAGCTGAAGGCGCGCCTCGGCGCCGTCTCTTACGTGCTGAGCGGCATGCGCCACCTGCGCCGGCGACCGACCAGGTTCCAGCTTCGACTGGACGACCGGCCCCCCATCGCCCGCCGCGGCCAGGGAGTCCTGATCGGCAACCTGGGACGGCTGCATGGCGGCCTCCCGGTCATGCCGGACGCCTCCCCCAGCGACGGGCAGCTCGACGTCGCCGTCCTGAAGACCCGGACCCTGCTGGACTGGCTCGCCCTGGCCGTCCGGATCCTGGCGCGCCGGCGCCAGCGCGAACCCCAGATGGAGCACTTCCGAGCACGGCGCGTCGAGATCCGCTGTGACCGCCCCCAGCCGGTCGAGCGTGACGGCGAGCCGGCCGAGCCCGCCCGCGAACTGCTGGTCGAGATCGTCCCAGGCGCGCTCACGTTGTGCGTGCCCCCGCAGGAGGAACAGCGATGAGCACCGCCACATCGGTACCAGAGACCTACGAGCTCGAAGGCGACGACGCCCTCGAGACCCTGCGCCGGACCGGCTGGGCGAGGCTCGCCAAGGACGCCTTCCTGCGCTTCCGCTTCGCCGACGGCACCAGCCACTCGCGCGCGCTCGCCTTCCAGGTGACCCTCACCCTGCTGCCCGGCATGATCGCCGCCATGGGGCTGGCCACCACCCTGCGGGCCGGGCAGGTCAGCAACCTCATCAAGCGGACCACCGAGCGGCTCGCCCCCGGCCCGGCCGGCGACATCTTCCTCACCGCCCTGCGGCACGGCGAGAAGGCCACCGCGGGCGGGGGCAAGGTCGCGCTGGTCCTCGGGCTGCTCGCCACCCTGGCCTCCGGCACCTTCGCGATGGCGCAGGTCGAGCGCGGCGCCAACCGCATCTACGGCGTCGAGCGGGACCGCCCCGCCAAGGACAGGTACCTGACCGCCTTCCGCCTCGCCGTCTCGGCGGGCCTGCTGACCGTGATCGCCTTCGTGATTCTCATCGCGGGCGCCGACATCAGCAACGCCATCGGCCTGTCCGGCCCCGTCCGCGCCATCTGGCGGCTGCTGCAATGGCCGCTCAGCATCGCCTTCGTGGTGGCCGCGTTCGCGTTGCTGTTCCAGAAGTCGCCGCGACGCCGGCAGCCGGCCGCCTCGTGGCTCGCGGTGGGCTCGGCCATGTCGGTGCTGCTGTGGTTCCTGTTCACCTGGGCGCTCGCGGTCTACCTGGCGTCGAGCAAGTCGTTCGGGGAGACCTACGGCCCCCTGATCGGCGTGATCGGCATGCTGTTCTGGACGTTCCTGACCGCGCTGGCGATCTTCCTCGGGCTGGCGTTCGCCGCCCAGCTCGAAGCCGTCCGCGCCGGCGTCCCAGGCCCGCTCACCGACCAGGAGGTCAACCCCCGCGGCCGCGACGTCGGCCAGACACGCCGCCTGGCGGCCGGCGGCCTGCTGGACCGGCAGAGCGGCATCTGACGCCGACCGTCCACAGGGCGACGCGCCCGCGTTGCCAGCCTCGAACGTGTGTTCTAGGCTGAGGCATGCTCACCTTCAACGACCTCCGCGGCGAGCAGCGCCGAGCTGACCTCCCCCTGTTCGACGCGCCCGCGACGCTGCGCACCTTCGACTCCCCGGAGTTCCGCGGCATCGAGTTCTACGAGGTCGAGGCGAAGTCGATCCTCAACCGCGTCCCCGCCTCCAGCCGCATGTACTTCGAGTGGACGATCAATGTCTATCGAGGTTGCAGTCATTCGTGCTCGTACTGCCTGGAGGGCGACACCCCGATCCTGATGGCGGACGGGCGCACCAAGTTGCTGGCCGAGGTGCGGGTCGGGGACTCCGTCTATGGGACCGTCTGGGACGGCAAGTACCGGCGCTACGTGACCACGCAGGTGCTTGCCCACTGGCAGACCGTGAAGCCCGCCTACCGGGTCACGCTCCAAGACGGTACGAAGCTCATCGCCAGCGGCGACCATCGCTTCCTGACTACTCGCGGCTGGAAGCACGTCACGGGCACCGAGCACGGCCGGCACCGGCGCTCCCACCTGACGGTGAACAACAAGATAATGGGCACCGGCCAGTTCGCCCCGCCTCCGAAGGATGAGCCTGAATATCGACGCGGCTACCTCTGCGGCATGATCCGCGGCGACGGCATGCTCCGCTCCGCCACGTATTTGCGATCCGGGGGCACCCCCTTGGAGCTGCACCAGTTCCGCCTTGCCCTGGTGGATACGGAGGCGCTTCGAAGGGCTCGCACCTACCTGGCGGAGCTGGAGATCAGCACGACCGAGTTCGTATTCCAGAAGGCTGTCGGCGCCAGGAAGCAACTGGATGCCATTCGCTGCGGTGGACGCCAACGCGTGGCCGCCATCAGGGAGATCGTCGCCTGGCCGCACACGTCATCGGTCGAGTGGAGCAAGGGATTCCTCGCCGGCATCTTCGACGCCGAAGGCAGCTACAGCCGCGGCATCCTGCGCATCAGCAACACCGATCCGGTCATCGTCGACCAGGTCACCTCGTGCCTGCGATCCTTCGGCTTCAACTTCGCCATCGAGACGCGGGCTCTCAACAGAGCAAAGCCCGTCACGAACGTGCGCGTCCTCGGTGGCATCCGGGAGCACCTGCGCTTCTTCCACACCGTCGACCCGGCGATCACCCGGAAGCGGACGATCGAGGGGAAGGCGATCAAGAACGACGCGCCCCTCCGGGTCGCGTCCATCGAGCCGCTGGGCTTCGACATCCCCATGTTCGACATCACCACCGGGACCGGCGACTTCATCGCCAACGGTGCGGTATCGCACAATTGTTTTGCCCGCCCCAGCCACACCTACCTGAACTTCAACGCCGGGGAGGACTTCGAGCGCAAGATCGTCGTGAAGGTGAACGCGGCGGAGGTGCTCAGGCGGGAGCTGCGGCGGCCGTCGTGGCAGGGGGCGCACGTCGCCATGGGGACCAACACCGATCCGTACCAGCGGTGTGAGGGGCGCTACCGGCTCACCAGAGGCGTGCTCGAGGTGCTGCGCGACTACCGCAATCCCTGCTCGGTGCTGACCAAGTCGCCGCTGCTCACACGCGACCTCGACCTGTTCGTGGAGCTGGCGGAGACGGCGGGGTTCTCCGCCAACCTGTCGATCGGCACCCTCGACGAGGACGTCTGGCGCCGCACCGAGCCGGGGACGCCGCATCCCAGGGCGCGGATGGCCGCCGTGCGGCGGCTGCGGGAGGCCGGCATCCCGTGCGGCGTGCTGATCGCACCGGTGCTGCCGCGGATCTCCGACTCGCCCGAACAGCTCCGCGAGGTCGTGCGCGCGGCGGCCGACGCCGGCGCCACCCACATGGCGCCGATGACCCTGCACCTGCGCCGGGGCGTCAAGGAGGAGTTCATGCCCTGGCTGGAGCGCGAGTACCCGGAGCTGGTGGCGGAGTACCAGCGCCTGTACCGGGGCGCGAACGCCCCCAAGGCGACCCAGCGGGCGATCACCGGCCGGGTCGACGCGGCCCGGCGCCGCCACCCGGCCCCGCGGGCGGCGCCGGGCAACCCGCGCGGGTTGCGGCAGCCCACTCCCCCGCCGGGTCCCCCGGCCGAGCCGGAGGCGACCCAGCTCTCCCTGCGCTTCGACTGAGCCGGGTCAGTTGGCGCTCACGCCGAGCGGGACCTCCTCACCGGCGGCGACCAGGGCAGAGCCGATCACCGTCTGGGCGCGGGCGGCGAGGCGAAGCTGCACCGGTGGCTGCGGCGGCGGCGGTTCGAGGTCGGCGACGCCGAGCGCGACCAGCGGGTCGAGGAACGCGGCGGCCAGCGCGGTGACCACCCGGTCGTCGGCACCGAGGCCGAGCCGCTCCGCGACGGTGGCGGCGAGGCCGGCCACGTCGACGTCGACCGCGGCCGGCAGGCCGAACAGCAGGCGCAGCACCCAGAGACGGTCGCGCTCCAGCCGCTCGACCGCCGTTCCAGGCCCGAGCACGGCCAGCCACGGCACCCGGTGGCACCAGGCGGCGTACACCAGGCCGGCGCGCAGCCCGTCCTCCAGCCGCCTCCAAGGCGCGCACAGGGCGGTCGCCTCCACCCGCGAGCCGCGCACGCGCAGCAGCCCGACCGCCTGGGCGAGCAGGCGGAGGAACTCGACCGCCTCGGCAGCGCCGTAGCTCGACGGGGTCGCGTCGAGCGCGACCGGTGCGCCCGCCGAGAGGTCACGGGGCGCCGTGACGCGACCGGCCGGTGCCGCGGGGCCATCGAGCTCGACCGGGTCGGCGGCTGGATCCTCCTCGGGGACCGTGGTCGTCCCTGGAGGGCGCGTCTCGACGTCCAGGCCGGTGGCATCGGCGGCGGCCTGGGCGTCGGCCCTGGCCAGCTGGGCGCCGGGGCCGAGGAACAGGCAGCGGCGGCGGGTGACCAGGTCGAGCAGGGCGTCCAGGCGGCCAAGCAGGCCGTGGTCGGCGGTCGGCATGGGGCTGCTCCTCGAGGGCTGACGGCGTGGAGGAGCGCAGCCTCTTCGCGCGCGGCCTAATCGGCCAGCGGCCGTTGCCGATCTGTGGAGAACAAAAGTGCGGCTGACCAATCCAGCTCGCCTTGGTCGTACGTAATCAGGGGCGAGCGTCTCTACACCTTAGGGACTCGCAGCTGGCAAGGGGGAGCACACATGCGGGCACAGAGCCTTCCCACCAGGACGACGGTGGGCGCGGGAACGCTTTGGCGGATGGTCGCGGCGGTCGAGCGCCGCGTCGCGGGGATGCGGTCGAGGCGCCGGCGGAGCGACGCCTCCCGGCGGGACGAGCTCACGATGTCGTGGGCGGCCGGGATCAGCCGGGGCCTGACGCTGTTCGTCGCCGACCGGGGGACGCCCCCACGCCGCGAGGAGGAGCTGTAGCGGACAGTTCCGGAAGCGGCACCGTCAGCGCTGGCCCTCCGATGGTGAGGGCCAGTTCGCTGTTGCCGGTCCGATCGAGCATTGCCTGCGGCGGTCGAGGGGAGAACGGGAGTAGAAAGGTCCTCGCTCGAGTCCGGACGGTCGTCGTCCCACGGACAGGGAGGAATCGCGATGAGGCTTGGCCTCCACTACTGGAACTACTCGACGCCGTCCGATCCGGCGAAGATCGCCGCGACCCTGGCCGAGACCGCGCGGACCGCCGAGCAGGCGGGCCTCTCCACGTTCACCGTCATGGACCACTACTTCCAGATGGAGTACGCGGGCTCGGTCACCGAGCCGATGCTCGAGGCCTACACCACGCTGGGCTACGTCGCGGGGCAGACCGAACGGCTGACCCTCGGCGTGCTCGTCAGCGGTGTGATGTACCGCCACCCGGGGCTCCTGGCCAAGGTCGTGACCACGCTCGACGTGCTGTCCGTGGGCCGGGCGAGGCTGGGCATCGGCGCGTCGTGGTACGAGCGCGAGCAGCGCGGCCTCGGCGTGCCCGTCGTCCCGGTGGCGGAACGGTTCGAGCGCCTGGAGGAGACGGTACAGATCTGCCTGCAGATGTGGAGCGACGACGACGGCCCCTTCCAGGGCCGGCACTACCAGCTGGCCGAGACGCTGTGCGTCCCGGCGCCGATCAGCCAGCCCCACCCGCCGATCCTGATCGGCGGTGGCGGCGAGAAGAAGACGCTGCGGCTGGCGGCTCGCTACGCCGACGCCTGCAACGTGTTCGGGAGCAGCCCGGACGACGTCGCGCACAAGCTGGACGTGCTGCGCTCCCACTGTGAGGCCGAAGGCCGCGACTACGACCGCATCACCAAGACGGTGCTGGCCGTGCGGCCGGTCCTGGCCGACGTCGACGGGTTCATCGCCTCGGCCCGCGAGTACGCCGCGCTCGGCGTGACCGAGATGGAGGTGATGCCCGACCGGCACCCGGTCGAGTTCGCCGAGCAGATCGCCGAGCGGGTCATGCCGGGGCTCGCCGACGTCGGCGAATCGGCCCTGTAAGCTGCGGCGCCGCAAAGATGAGGTAGCAACGGGCGGCACCTAAGGCTCCAGCCCGATTCGGGACGGGGCACCTTAGCCGTACCGTGATGATGGAACAACGGAACGGCACACAGGCGAGGTGCACGATGCAGGCACTAACGGTCCTTGACCAGGTCGCCCGCGACCACATCGACGACCTCCGGCGCGAGGCGCGCCGGGCGAGGCTCGCCGCGAAGGTCCGCCGCCACGAGATCCGGCGGCCCCGACCGCGGCCGGCCTGACGGCCGGTCCCGGCAGGAATCCGGGAAGGCACAGCCTGGAGGAGGACGAGGTGAGCGGGTCGCCCACGACGAGCGACGAGCCGGCGGGTCCGCCGGCTCGTTCGCGTGCGGGGACCCGGAGGTCGCTGCTCGAGGCCGGGAGCGGCGACCGCGTGGAGGCGTTCGCGGCCCGGGAGTGGTTGCTGCTCTCGGGCATCGCGCTCATCTGGGGATCGTCGTTCCTGTTCATCGACATCGGGCTGGAGGCGCTCCGGCCTGGCGTGATCGCGGTCGCGCGGCTTGCGCTCGGCGCCATGGCCCTGGTGCTGTTCCCGGCGGCGCGCCGCGCGGTCGACCGCGCGGACATGCCCCGTGTGGTGCTGCTCGGCCTGGTCTGGATGGCCGGGCCGCTGCTGTTGTTCCCGGTCGCGCAGCAGTGGATCGACTCGTCGGTGGCCGGCATGCTCAACGGCGCGGTGCCGCTGTTCGGCGCGGCGTGGGCGGTGGTGCTGCTGCGCCGGCCGCTCGCGCGTGCGCAGACGCTCGGGCTGCTCGTCGGCTTCGCCGGGGTGGTCGCGATCTCCTGGCCGGAGGTGGAGGGCTCGCGGACCACCACGCTCGGCGCCGGCCTGGTCCTGCTCGCGGTCCTGCTCTACGGCCTCGCCGTCAACCTGGCGGTGCCGCTGCAGCAGCGCTACGGATCGCTGCCCGTCCTGCTGCGCGCCCAGCTCGCCGCCCTGGTGGCGCTGGCGCCGTTCGGGCTGTGGAGCATGCCCGGCTCGCGCCTGGAGCTGCGCGCGGTCCTGGCGATGCTGCCGCTCGGACTGCTGGGGACCGGGCTCGCGTTCGTCCTCATGACGACCCTGGTCGGGCGCGTCGGCGGCCCGCGCGGCGCGGTCGCCACCTACTTCATCCCGGTCGTGGCGATCGCGCTCGGCGTCGTGTTCCTCGGCGAGCACGCGGCGCCGGAGGCCCTGCTGGGCACGGCGCTGGTGCTCGCGGGCGCCTGGCTGACCTCCCGGCGGGAGTCCCGGGACGGCCGTGACGGCGGCTACCGCACCAGCCGCAGGCTGACCGGGTAGCGGTACCACTCCCCCCGGCTCGCGGCCACGGTCGCCATGATCACCAGGACGACGTAGGCGATGCCGAGCGCGACCAGCAGGAAGATCCCGATCACGACGAAGATCAGGATGAAGAAGACGATCGTCAGGATGGCCGCGGTGATCTGGAAGTTCAGCGACTCGATCGCGTGGTGGCGGACGAAGGGCGAGTCGTTGCCCTTGACGAGGAGCACGACCAGCGGGCAGAGGAAGCCCAGCGCGACGTAGGCGGCCAGGAAGCTGCCGATGTGCGCGGCGAGCGCCCAGGTGCGTTCCTGGTCGGTCGGCATGCCCGGCGGTCCCGGAGGTGGAGCGTTCCAGCCAGGTGGCTGCTGCTGCGCCATGGTCTCTCCCCTTCACGTCGGGTGCGTCCGTGATCCCAACCGTATCGTGCGGACTGCGGCCGGCGGCACCCCAGCACCCCGTTCCGGAGCGAGATCCTCCGTTTCTGTGCTACCCTGCCCTCAAATGGAGGAAATTCCTCCGGATATGAGGAGGTCAGGTGCGCAGGGAACCGGGTACCAGTGCCGTCCGGCCGCGCGGGCTGCGCGCGGACGCCCGCCGCAACCGCGAGCGGCTGCTCGCCGCCGCCCGCGACGTCTTCGTCGAGCACGGCGCGGACGCGCCCCTCGACGACGTCGCCAGGCGGGCCGGGGTGGGCATCGCCACCCTCTACCGGCACTTCCCCGACCGGCCGGCCCTGCTGCGCGAGGTCGCGCTCGACCTCATCGGCCGCTCCGCCGACGAGGCCGGCAAGGCGCTGGCGGAGGAGCCCGACGCGTTCGTGGCGCTCGGCCGTTACATGCACCGCGCGCTCGACCTGCGCATCGCCGCGGTGATGCCGGAGCTGATCGGCCGGATCGGGATGGACGACGAGCTCCGCGCCGCCCGCGCCGCCTCGGTCGGGCCGCTCGACCAGATCATCGCCGCGGCCCGCGCCGACGGGTCGCTGCGACCGGACGTCGCGTCCGGGGACGTGGGCCTGCTGCTGGTGCGGCTGACCCGTCCGCTGCCAGGCGGCTTCTCGCCCGAGGTCGACAAGCGCCTGGCCCACCGGCACCTGGACCTGCTCCTGGACGGGCTGCGGTCGTCCGCCCACCGCGGCACGCCCCTTCCCGACCCGGCGATGACGCTCGACGACCTGGCGCGGATGCCGGCGTCACGACGACCCGATCCGGCCAGCTCCCCGCCGCTCGATGGCGGCGAGGTGCAGTGAAGGAGGAACCGATGCAGCACGACAGCGCAACCGCCGGGAGCGTCCCGGCGAGGAGGAGCACACCATGAGCACCACAGCCACGACCCCGTTCCAGCCGTCGTTCGCCGGGAAGGTCGCCCTGGTCGCGGGCGCCAGCCGCGGCATCGGGGCGGTCACCGCCCGCGCCTTCGCGCAGGCCGGCGCCGCCGTCGTCCTCGCCGCCCGCGACCAGCAGGCGGTGCGGGAGGTCGCCGACCGCATCCGTGCCGAAGGCGGCCAGGCACTGCCCGTGCCGACCGACGTCGGCGACGCCGCCTCGGTCGAGCAGCTCGTCCGCGAGGCGGTGAGCACCTTCGGCCGCCTGGACGCGGCCTTCAACAACGCCACCGACGGCCCCATGCCGGCGCCGCTCGCCGAGATCGACCCGGAGGGCTTCGACCGCGCCATCCGCACCAACATCCGCGGAACCTTCCTGGGGATGAAGTACCAGATCCAAGCGATGCTGCGCACGGGCGGCGGCGCGATCGTGAACATGGCCTCCGTCGGCGGGGTCCAGGCCGCCGCCAACCTGGCCGGCTACGTCGCCGGCAAGGCCGGCATCATCGGGCTGACCAAGGTCGCGGCGCTGGACTACGCCGACCAGGGCATCCGCGTGAACGTGGTGGCCCCTGGGCCGATCCTCACCCACCACCTCGAGCGCGCCGGCGAGGAGGCGCAGCGCCAGGCCGGCCTGTCGACGCCGATGCGGCGCGTCGGCCAGTCCGAGGAGGTCGCCGCGGCCGTCATCTGGCTCTGCTCGGACCAGGCCTCGTTCATCACCGGCGCGACGCTGCCGATCGACGGTGGCCAGACCGCCGGCTTCAAGCCGCGGCAGATGTACCGCCCGGGACAGCCGATGAAGGCGGACGCGTCCTGACGCGCCACGCCGCCGGCATGCGCCGGACGGTCCACATCACCGCTCCGAGCACCGCGCTGACGGCGGGGAGCGCCCAGGTGGTGACGAGTTGCCTGCGGCGGGCGGACTGCTGCTCATTCGATGCCATCTGCATGGAACACCTCCTCGACCGGCCGGCCGAAGAACCATGCCAGCGCGATCGCCAGGGGTAGCGACGGGGTGTAGCGGTCGGTCTCGATCGAGTTGATGGTCTGGCGCGAGACCCCCATCGCCTCGGCGAGCCCGCCCTGCGACAGCCCCCGCTCCTGCCGCAGGACGCGGATGTCGTTCTGCAAGGGGCTGAACCTCCCTGTCAAACGAACTTGACACTGACAAGGTAGCTTGACACCCGCCTGCTGTCAAGCAAACTTTCCACCTCTTCTCGCCTTGGCGCGCGTGGCAGATGATGAGCCGCCGTGTCAGTCCACGAAGGGGGAGCAGATGGCCACGCGCGAGGTTCGGGTCGACTGGTCCAAGACGCTGGCCGAGGAGCCGGCGACCGGGCACAACCGCTGGCATCCGGAGATCCCGCCGGCGGTGGCGTGCGACCCCGGCGACGAGGTGGTCCTGGCCACCCGGGACGCCTTCGACGGCCAGATGGGACCGGCGGCGACCCTGGAGACGGTGGCCGCGCCGAACCTCAACGTCGTCCACCCGCTCACCGGGCCGGTGTACGTGAACGGGGCCGAGCCGGGAGACCTGCTCGAGGTCGAGGTGCTCGAGGTCGAGCCCGACCGCTACGGCTACACCGTGCAGGTGCCCGGCTTCGGGTTCCTGCGCGACCAGTTCCCCGACCCGTTCATGGTCCGCTGGCGCATGGCCGACGGCTGGGCGACCTCGGAGGACCTGCCCGGCGTCCGCATCCCCGGCGCGCCGTTCATGGGCACGATCGGCCTGTCGCCGGACCGGCGGCTGCTGGAGGAGACCACCGCCCGCGAGCAGGCGGCTCTCGACCGCGGCGGCTTCGTGCTCCCTCCGGACCCGACCGACGCGGTCCCGTCCGACGAGGCCATCGCCGCCGAGGCGCTGCGCACCATCCCGCCGAGGGAGACCGCGGGCAACGTCGACATCAAGCAGCTCAGCGCGGGCGCCCGGCTGCTGATCCCGGTCTACGCCGCCGGCGGGCTGTTCTCAGCCGGCGACGCCCACTTCGCGCAGGGCGACTGCGAGACCTGCGGGACCGCCATCGAGATGCGGGCGACGCTGCACGTCCGCTTCACCGTCCACGAGGGCGCGGCGACCGCCCGGGGCATCCGCGACCTGCAGTTCGCCAGGGACAGCTACGTGGTGCCGCCAGAGTTCTCGGCGCCGCGCCGGTTCTTCGCGACCACCGGCCTGTCAGTGACCCGGGAGGGGGAGAACCGGCCCGAGGACCTGACCCTGGCCGCACGCAACGCCCTGCTCAACATGATCGACCACCTCGGCGAGCACGGCGGCTGGACCCGCCAGCAGGCCTACGCGATCTGCAGCGTGGCGGTCGACCTCAAGATCAGCGAGCTGGTCGACGTGCCCAACTTCGTGGTCTCCGCCTTCCTGCCGCTGGACATCTTCACCGGCTGACCAGCGACGACCCCCGCACCCGGTGGCCTCGAGGCCAGCGGATGCGGGGGTCGCGGGGTCGGGGACGGACAGGGGCTCGGGGTCAACGGTTCGGGATCAGGGAAGCGGAGCCCGCTGCGGGCCCGCGTGGCCACCCTCATCGGGACCACCTGGCCCTGAGCCGGGCGCGGCGCTCCTTGCGGGAGGCCAGCTCGCCGGCCTCGGCGAGCCGAAGGGCGTGCCGGTGGCGGCCCTCGGCGCGCTGCGACCTGGCGGCGAGCTCGCGCTGGCGGAGATGTGCCAGCTCATCCTCGAGTAGATACACGATTGTTCACCTCCTTCGAAGGTCGTCGGTGGGCCATGGTCGGTTCGGATGGGCCGCGGCGCACCGGCCGGATCGCCCGGTCAGCACGCCTCGGCCTCTTCCACGTCGATCGGCAGGGGTGGGCGCGGGTGCTTGCGAGGACGCCCACGTGCTCGCTTGTAGGGCACCGGGTGCCCGTCCACGAAGACCTCGCCGCCCCAGACGCCCCAGGGCTCCCTGCGCTCCTTGGCGCCAGCCAGGCAGGACGCCCGCAAGGGACAGGGACGGCACAGCACCTTGGCCTTCTCCAGCTCGCGTGGCGACTCTGAGAAGTACAGCTCTGGCCCCTCCGCCACGCATGGCAGGGCCCGCCCTGGGGGCGCTAAGAGCTCCAGCGCTTGCATGTCGGTTGCTCCTTGTCGTGTCGCTCTTGGCGGTGGTGGTGCAAAACGAAAGGCCGTGGGGGTCGCCCACGGCCTTCGCGGTATTTTCCGGAGGGGGTCTGGCCCGCTCCGGGGGAGGTCCGTTACCCGGATGCCTCCCTGTGCTGCGTGGCCGCGAAGGCCGGGATGTTGCTGGTGGACGGCTGCTTGTGGAACCCCTGATCCGCAGCAGCGGCCGTGAGACCGCTGTGACCGCTGAGACCGGCGACGCCCATGGCGACCGTCTGCGGGCACACGTCTCCCTGGGCAGGCTGCGACCAGAGCCTGGTCACACCCAGGTACGCGTTCCCGTAGATGGTGCTCACACGGACACCTCCTGTCGTCGCGGTCCAAGAATGCTGGACCTCCGGGCGGCTTGGCGCCGTCCGGCCCGGCCACCTTGACAGAGGGCGTCGGGCCCGGTCAAGGGAATATCCAGTGAACGTTCGTGCGGATCGGATCGGGCGGTTACCATCCCCGCGTGTCCGCTCCTTCCCCGTCCAGGGCCCCGTCCAGCGCCAGCCAGCCGCCGTGGCGGCGGATGGCCGCCGCCGGCGCGGCCGGGTTCGCCCTCGGCTGCCTGCTCCTGTTGCTCCAGCTCGTACGGCTCGATGCCGTCTCGCTCCGGCCGGCCAGCCTCGACCTCACCGCGCCGTTCCAGGTGGGCACGGGCTGGCGCCTCGACGAGACGTTCGCCGCACGCGGCATCCACGCG
>Ga0307278_10001027_pt1 | contig 13831 bp, 19 predicted proteins | sample ER_DNA_117_FD_194482 | JGI IMG/M metagenome (GOLD analysis project Ga0307278, IMG submission 194482) | Bulk soil microbial communities from the East River watershed near Crested Butte, Colorado, United States - ER_DNA_117 | ecosystem: Environmental > Terrestrial > Soil > Floodplain | place... | reverse complement strand
CACAGGCCGCGAGTCACGAATCGTTCGTCAACTTGTCGGTCTCGAACTCGCAGAAAACTTGGAGGCCGTCTGCCACACGGCTCGGCTTTCGTGATCGAGCCGGAGCGTCGCCGGCGCTCGGTTGTCGATGAGCCGAACCGCGACACGTCCCAAACAGCCCGTTCTTGCCAGATCGGACTAGGCGAATGGACCGATCCAGACTCCGCTCAAACCGCGCAGCGACTACGCCCAAGCCCCCCACACGACGCGATAGCCCGATGTGGCCGCCACATTACTGCCGGCCGCTTGCCCAAACCGTGTGCGGCCTAGCAGTGCTCGGAGCCAATCCGCTTCCGTGGAACCTCCGAGAAGCCGGACCGCAGACGGCGAATCGTCGTTAGGACGCCGGAGGAACGCAGCGATGCAAGATGACCTCGTGGGGCGAGCTGCGGATGTTGTTGCCGCCGCCGGCGATCGGGCGACGGCGTTCGTCATCGTCGGGTCGATCGTGATTCCACTCGCGATCCTGACGGCCGTGTGCTGGTTCTTCTGGAAGCACCGGCACGACGACTGACGCGCAGCGGTGGGCCGTTTACCGAGTTTAGGGTCGAGCACGGAGAAGAGAAGCTTCCGCGCGGCTTACTTCCCGCGCGAGGTCTTCTTCTTCGGCTTCGGCTTCGGCTTCGTGCCCGTGCCCGTCCCTGCCGTTTTCCGCTTCTGCTTCTTGGTCGCCATCTTCCCTCCTGGACTCCGTGCCCGTTGCAACAGCACTCGATGCTAGCTGGCTCGACGAACTCTTTGCGGGGATCGAGTCGTTTGGCGCGCGGCTGACGCGCCGTCGACTGGGCTGAGCGATGAGGCGGACGGAGCGCCTAGTCTGGTCGGATGGCACGCTTCGTTGGACGGGAGAACGTCCGCAAGCGCCTCGCGCCGCTCGAGGGTGAGCAAGGCCGGACGAGCTATGCCAACGGAGCGGTGCGGATCGAGCTGCCCGGCGAGGCGATCGTCGTCCGCCCGCCGTTCGGGCTCGCACATGAGCACGAGTACGAGACGGTGCGGCTGGCGCCGCTCCTCGAGGCGTTGACCGACGACCACATCGTCGCTGCGTTGCTCGTCCGACTGGGTGGCTACGCGGTTGGCGTCTTCGACGGTGAACGCCTGGTCGCTTCCAAGGTCGGCTCCCGCTTCGTCAAGAACCGGCACAAGAAGGGCGGGTCGTCTGCCAACCGCTTCCGGCGGCGCCGCGAGGAGCAAGCGCGCGCGTTGATCGAGGACGCGGCCGAGGTCGCCGTCCGCGTGCTCGAGCCCTGGCGCGGCCGGGTCGAGTTCGTCGCCCTCGGCGGCGACCGCGGAGCGGGAGCGCGTCGTCACCGGCACGAGCCGGGTGGGCCGGCCCGCTCGCTATGGCCCGGCGGTGAGCGTTCACCGTTCGTCCCTCGCTTCTGAGAGCGGTCACGGAGTACTCGACAGCGCCCCAAGGACGGTGGAGCGAAGTGCTTCGCCGTCGTTCGTGAGCTGCAGCGATAACGAAGAGGCCACCCGCCGAGGGCGCGCGCGGTCCGGCTACCAGCTCGAGCGTCTTAACCCGACGCCAGCCATATCCGCAACGTTGCTCAATGCCTCGTCGGGCTCCTCGTCCTCGCGAGGAAACAACGTCAACTCTGGGGGCACTACGACGACGGGGCAGGGGGCGTGACCGACTACGTGCTGAGAGACGCTTCCCCTGAGCAGTGCCCCGAGAGCTCCCTTGCCTGCGGAGCCGATAACCAGGAGCTGGGCGCCCGCCGTGTCTGCTAGCTGCTCGAGTGTCTCTGCCGGCGCTCCAGGCGTGATCACACGGCTGACGTCGGTACCCGAGACCACTCGCGAGAGCAGCGCGTCGATCAGCTGGTCGGCGTCCTTCGCCTCCTCCTCGCGGAGGCGCGCCTGACCGGCGGGGATGGCCGAGACGCCGGGGGGAACGTAGGCCGGCGTGACGTGGGTGAGGACGAGTGGTGCCGCGAGCTTTCTCGCGAGCCCCGCAGCCACCGCTACGACCGTTGGGGCGTGCCGGTCGTCGGCCACGCCGCAGAGCACCGGTCGGGCCTGGTCGGGGCTCTGCGGGAAAGCCGCCGCGCCTTCCTCGACGGATCTGCTTTGGCCGAGTTCCATCAGACGCTCCAAGGGGCCCTTGGGCTCGAGCGGCGCTGCGCCAAGAGCGAGGACAAGGCGCGGCGCTCGTGGTCTATTTTGAGAAGCTTCTCGACCGGGATCTCGAAGCGTCGACGTCCGAACCAGCCCTGGGCGACGAGCAGGGTCTTGGGTCGTCCGTGCTCGTCTCGTTCCCAGCCGTCGAGAATCCCGACGGCCCCTTCGGGTGTGTCGACGAGGTAGTGGACCATCCCGTCGAGCATGTCCGCGGCTCGCTGCCTGGCGAGAAGTGCCATACGTCGACTGTGCCGCGAGGTCGCCGCGAGGTCGATCCGTGCGAGACCCCATCCGTGCCCATTCTGGGCGGTATCCGCAGGGTTTCGCGGTCGTCGCTCTACGATGCGTCGCAAGTCGATGAGGATGCAGCGAGGCAATCTCTATCAGCGTGTGTTCCTGCTCAATGCGACGATCTTGATCGTCGCGACGCTCGTCGTCGCGATCACTCCGGCGACGGTCAGCTTCCCGGTCGAGCTCACCGAGGCGATCGTGCTCGTCGCCGGGCTAGGCGCGATTCTCGTGCTCAATGCCTTCGCCCTGCGCGCGATGTTCGCTCCCCTGGAACGGTTGATGCGGACGATGCGCGACGTCGACCCCTACCGGCCGGGCGAGCGCCTCGGCGTGACAGGTCCGCAGGAGGTGCGCGAGCTGGTCGTCGTCTTCAACGACATGCTCGACCGGCTCGAAGGCGAAAGGCGCGAGAGCGGGCGGCGAGCCCTCGCCGCACAGGAGGGCGAACGCTGGCGCGTCGCGCAAGAGCTGCACGATGATGTCGGTCAGGCGCTCACCGGCGTGCTGTTGCGGCTCGAGTCGCTTGCCCGGCAGGCGCCGCCGGACCTTCGCCCCGGCGTGCGCGCAACCCAAGAGGCAACCCGTGAAGCGATCGACCGCGTCAGTCTCGTCGTGCGACAACTGCGGCCGGAAGCGCTCACCGACCTCGGGCTCGCGAAGGCGCTCGCCGCGCTCGCGAGGCGGGTCGAGGAGGAATCGGGCCTCCGAATCAGACAGCGCGTCGCGGCCAGTCTCGACGATCTCGACGACGAGTCCGAGCTGGTCATCTACCGGGTGGCTCAGGAGAGCCTCACGAACGCGGCCCGACATGCACACGCGACGCAAGTGGAGCTCACCGTCGAACGGAGTCAAGACCGCGGCATCGTGCTCCGCGTCCGCGACAACGGCGTCGGCCTCCCGGGCGCGCCGCAGGCGCGATACGGACTCCTCGGCATGCGCGAGCGAGCCATGCTGATCGGCGCAACCCTCACGATCGAGAACCATGCAGAGGGCGGCGTCGAGGTCACGCTCACGGCACCGCCCGTGCGATGAACGGCGCAGCCCCGACCCGCGTACTCCTCGCCGACGACCATCACGTCGTCCGTCACGGACTGCGCCTGCTGATCGACGCCGAGCGCGACCTCACCGTCGTCGCCGAAGCGGGCGACGGCATCGAGGCCGTTCAAGCGGCGCTCGAGACCGACATCGACCTCGCGATCCTCGACGTCTCCATGCCCCGCATGACCGGCATCAACGCCGCCCGCGAGATCATCGGCGCGCGGCCCAATGTTCGTGTTCTGATGCTCTCGATGCACGACAGCACCGAGTATCTGTTCGAGGCACTGCGCGCCGGCGCGTCCGGCTACGTGCTCAAGTCCGGGGCCGACCGTGACCTCATCGAGGCTTGCCGCGCCGCCATGCGCGACGAACCCTTCCTCTACCCATCGGCCATCCGCACGCTGATCCGCGACCACCTCGACCGCCCGCCGACGGACGTCGACGAGATCCTCACTCCGCGCGAGACCGAGATCGTCAAGCTGATCGCCGAAGCCCACAGCTCCAAGGAGATCGCCGAACTGCTCGTCATCAGCCCCAAGACGGTCGAGCGCCACCGCGCCAACATCCTCGAAAAGCTCGGCATGAGCGACCGCGTGGAGCTGACGCGATATGCGATCCGGCGCGGTCTCGTTGAGCCCTAGTCACTAGAACGCCCGGCGACCCAACGGCACGAGATGACGACTGCGCCTGGCGACCCATTCGGCAGTGCCCAGGCGGAGGTCTGCGCCATCTGCCTCCGCCCATCCGCCTCGTTGGCCGCTACGGCGCTGATCGCGGTGGCCGCTCTGCCACTTCCCGTGCAACACACCTCCGCGCTCAGACCAGGAAGACCAGGAGCATCCCCCCGATGAGCCCGTAGAAGACAATCGCTTCGGTGAGAGCGAAGCCAAGCCACATCAGCGGCTGCAGCTCGGCCCTCGCCTCCGGCTGTCGTGCGGTGGACTGAATCATCGAGGCGAAGATGATCCCGATGCCGAGCGCCGTCCCGAACGCGGCAAGGCCGATAGCGAGCCCGAAACCCAGCGCCTTTCCCAGCGAAGTGAGGGTCGCGAGCACGTCGGGGAGGAAGGTTTCCACGAGCAGGCTCCTTCGTGTTCGCGCGAGCGTCGCGGAGGCTGCCGCTAGCGCGCGCTGCGTCGGAGTTCCGCCAGACACGGTTGCTGACAAAGCGCCAGACGGCAATCCGTGGCGTCATCCATCTCGCCTGCTGCAAGTCACCATGTCGGCGCGACGCGATCACCATCGGCCGCAAGCCGGGCTCGAAGCGACGCGACCCTTACCAAGCGTGCTGGTGCCAAGGGGCCCAGATCGCAGCTTCGCGTGGGGCGACGCTCGACAAAGATGGGCGCGGCACCCCATGGACGCTGCGCGGGTGCCTCGATAGCGTGAGGCGCCACGAGGGGCAGTATCCCCGACGGGCGTCATCGTCATCTCCGGCCCGACTAGGCCCGGTGGCGTCGGCCGCGTAAGGCGGCGGGAGAGACCTTCGCAGACGGACGAGCCCGGCTGACGAGGAGGCTGCCGCGTGGAACTCGAGCTCTGGATGTGGGTGGCGTTCGCAGGCTTCGTCGCCGCCATGCTGCTAGTCGATCTACTCGCCTTCGGCCACCGCGGCGAGCGGATCCCGCTCCGCAGGTCGGTTACCTGGAGCGTTGCCTGGACGCTGCTCGGGCTCGGCTTCGCAGGTTTCCTCTGGCTATGGCGGGGGCGCGAGCCCGCCGGCGAGTACCTCGCCGGGTTTCTTATCGAGAAGTCGCTCTCGCTCGACAACCTCTTCGTGTTCGCACTGGTCTTCGCGTACTTCGGTGTGCCGCCGGCCTCTCAGCGCCGCCCTCTCTACTGGGGCATCGTCGGCGCGATCGTCCTCCGCGCAATCTTCATCCTCGCCGGCGCCGCGCTCCTCGACGCCTTCCATTACACGATCTACATCTTCGGCGCCTTTCTCGTCGTGACCGGCATCCGCCTTGCCCGTCACCGCGACGTCGAGATCCACCCGGAGCGAAACCCCGTGCTGAAGTTGATCGCGCGGGTGCTCCCGATGAGCACGGCCTACCACGAAGACAAGCTCGTTGCGCGTGAGCATGGCCAGCTCGTTGCGACGCCGATGCTCGCCGCGGTCGCTCTGATCGCGACATTCGACGTCGTCTTCGCTGTCGACTCGATCCCGGCCATCTTCGCCGTAACGCGCGACACCTTCATCGTCTACGCAGCCAACGCGTTCTCGCTGCTCGGGCTTGCCGCCCTCTACTTCGTCCTCGCCGGCATGATCGACCGCTTCCGCTACCTCAACCTCGGGCTCGCAGCCGTACTCGTCTTCGTCGGCTTGAAGATGAGTCTCGCCGACGTCTACGAGGTGCCGGTCTATCTCTCGCTTACGGTCATCGTCGTCTCGCTTGCGGCCAGCGTCGCCATCTCGCTTGCCCGCTCCCAAGAGCACGCGCGGCCCCCCTGCTGCTCACACCTGCCTCGGAGCGAGAGGCCCTAGCGGCGCGCGAGCTCCCACCGGCGCGCAAGCCAGCTGCCACGCAGGGGCGACGATGAGATTCCTGCTGGCGGCTGCGAGCGGACAGCTCCGCCACCCGATCCGCATCGCCGGCGCCTTGACCGCGGTGCTCATTCTCGGGCTGGCGCTACTCACCGACTGAGGACGGACTCCAACGAGTCGTTGCGCGAGCCCTCGCGACTCACCGCCACGAAGGCAACGTGAATCCCGCGCCGATCCCCCACACAAGGTCGGCGGAACCCCGACGGCGCCAGACGATTCATGGACGACGGCGGGAGAAGGGCAGGCTCTCGTGCCGAATCCCGGCCTATCGCAGGCGAACGCCCGGCTCCGTCCGATGCGTTCACGAAGCCGACAACAGGCCGCGGACACAAAACGGACACATCAGAAACGACAATGGTAAGGAGGGGGTCGACGGTTCGAGTCCGTCAGAGGGCTTCCAGTTTCCTCCTGCTTAGCCGCTGCTTCTGTTGTCTCGGCTGGCGGAAGTCGCTGGCGTCGGCGTCCACGCAGCGTCCACCAGCGTCCACCGTGGCCGTTGTCCCGCGCTTAGCTCGTCGAGCAGCCGGATCGCATGCTCGCGTCCGTCGCGCGCGAGGTGACCGTAATGGCGGTCGATCATGGTCAGGCTGGCGCCCATGTAGCGAGACAGATCGAAGGTCGAGACGCCGGCACGGAGCGCGAAGGTCGCGAAGGTGTGCCGAAGATCGTAGACCCTGCGCAGAGGCTCGATCCCGGCGGCGCGCTGGGCGGGCTTCCACTCGCGGTTGCGGAAGTTGTGAAGGTCGAGGGTAGCCGCCGCGCTCGGCGGGGAAGAGCAGCGGGCTGTGCGCACTCGGCGGCTGGCGTTCGATCGCGTCCAATGCGATCGCCTGCAGCGGCACCGCCCGCCGGCTCGCCTCTGTCTTGGTGCACTTCAGCCGACCCTTCGTGAACGAGCGGCGGACATAGACGACGCGCGCCTCGCGATCGACATCGCGCCTCTCGAGCGCGAGCCATTCAGCTGGGCGAAGTCCGGTCCCGGCCGCGAAGATCACCATCGGCCGGTAGCGAGGGGCGAGATTAGTGACGACCGCGTCAAGTTCGGCCCATGACTCGAACGGGCGCTGCTCCCTGCGCCGCGGCGACGGGTTATGACGCCGCGGCTTGCCGGGTTGACGTCGATCATCCCCCACAGCACCGCGCGCGAGGACCTGCCGCAGCGCCTGCGTGGCGTCGAACCGATATCCCGGCGAGAGCGCGATCCGCCGTGCGGCGATCTCCTGCGAGCGCAACTCGCCGACCGGTCGGGGTGCCGAAGACGGCGACTGCCTTCCCGAGCAGCCAACGCAGCTTCTCGATCGTCACCGGGTCAACGTCGTGCTGGGCGAGGTACGCTTCCACCAGTTCGGCGAGAGTGAGGGATCTCGCGACTCGCTGCTCCCGCCGCAGCCGCTCCAGCTCCCGCTCCAGAGCCTCCGCCGCGTCCCGCTCTGAAACAAAACCGCCACGCTGCACTCGCTTCGAGTCTCGGCCGCCGACCCGGTACCGGTACGCCCACGTCCGCTCTCCGTCCCGACCCGTTCTCTTCAGCCGGATCAGCTGGCCTTGCTGCGACACCACCAATCACCCCTTTTGCCTGCATCGTCAGGTCCCCCCCACGATGCCGGGATGGTGATCGCATGCGGCCGCGCGCAGGCGGCCCCAGGAACGCATCAACGAGCGTTAGGATGTTCTCGTGTCCGCCGAGGACCGTTGCGAGCTTCTCTGTCTCGACCTGGAACGGGCGGAGGCGATCCGCCGCTCTCGGCTGGCGCCGTCAGCGGCGGGCAGGGCGGCGGAGCGTGCCCGTGCTCTCGCGGACCCGACCCGCTTGACGCTGGCAGCGGCGCTCGAGCCGGTCGACGAGCTCTGCGTTTGCGATCTGGCCTGGATCGCCGAGCGCTCGCAGAACCTGGTCTCTCACCATCTCCAGGCGCTGCGCGCCGCGCGGCTCGTCGAGTCGCGGCGCGAGGGGAAGATGGTCCTGTACGCGCTCACGGTCGGAGGTCGGGCGCTGCTCCACTCGGTGCTCGAGGCTGAGCGGCAGCTCGTCCGGTGAGCACGGCGGCGCGCGAGCTGACCGTTCTCGAGCCGAGCGCACCGGCCCGCAGCCGGGAGTGGCACGCGGCCGCACGGAAGGCGCGTCTCCTCTCCTGGCTCTCGCTCGCATGGATGGGCGCGGAGGGCGCGATCGCGATTACCGCCGGCGTCCTTGCCGGTTCGATCGCGCTGATCTCCTTCGGGCTCGACTCGGCGATCGAGGGCTTCGCCAGCCTCGTCATCGTCTGGCGCTTCACGGGCTGGCGGCTGCTCTCGCATGCCGCCGAGGAGCGTGCCCAGAAGCTGGTCGCGATCCAGTTCTTCCTACTCGCCCCATACGTCGCCTTCGAGGCTGTTCACAAGCTGGTCACGGGCGAGCAGCCCCAGACGAGTTGGCTCGGGATCGCGCTTGTCACGTCGAGCGTGATCGGGATGCCGTTCCTCGGCGTCGCGAAGCGGCGGCTTGCCGACAAGCTCGGCTCGGTCGCAACCCGCGGCGAGGGGACCCAGAATCTGCTCTGCGCCTACCTCGCCGCCGCCGTTCTTGTTGGGCTGCTCGGGAACGCGCTCCTCGGTCTCTGGTGGCTCGACCCGGCAGCCGCGCTCGTTGTCGCCGCGGTCGCGGTCAAGGAAGGCCGCGAGAGCTGGCGCGGCGAGGGCTGCTGCGCCAGCTGCTAGACACGTCAAGGCGTCGAGCGCACCGCCCATGTCGCGCCACCGTCGCTCGAACGCTTGATCGTGCCGTCGTGCAGCGCGACGTAGAGCTCGTTCGGCCCTTCCGCCACGAGGGCCGCGGGCTGGCCGCCGATCTCGCCGCGATGATCGAGCCGACGCCCGCCATCCCGGCTCGCGAACACCTGGCCGCCGCCAGCGACGAGATACAGGCGCCCCGGCCAGGCGAGCAGCCCGACCGCCTCGCTCACCCGCCGCCAGCTCTCACCGCCGTCGCGCGACTCGAACAGCCCTTCCTCCAGGCCGCCGGCGCTCGTCGCGACGATACGGCGAGCATTCGTCGGGTCGACGGCGAGGTCGACGAGGGGGCCGGGCCTTTCCAACTCCTTCCAAGTGCGGCCGCGGTCGGCGCTGACGAGCAGCCGGTCGTTCGAGGCGTCGTAACCGTAGACGCGCTCGCCCGCGAAGCGGAGAACGTGGAAGTCCGCCTCGCCGAGCAGCGAGATCGGCTCCCAGCTCTCCCCGGAATCGGTCGACTCGATCAGGCCGAGCAGCGAGGGCAGGTTCTTCTCGCGCGCCTCGTTGATGTCGGGATGCCCGGAGCCGAGGAAGCGGTTCGGGCCGACGATCGTGAAGCCCATCGTGTCCTGGTAGCGCTCGCCCACGCGTTCGGCCTTCCGCTCGCCCTCGTCGACCCGGTACATCCCCGTGTGGGTGGCGATGAAGAGCGCCCCGTCGGCCGGGTTTACGCCGAGGCCGTGCACGTGCACCGGCCCTGGGTCGGCGGTGGGAACCCCCGAGAACGTCCCCTCGCCATCGCTCGATTGCCAAAGCAGTCCGCCGATCGCGGCGAGTCCGACCACTCCCAGCGCAGCGAAGAACAGCAGCCCGCGCGGGAAGCCCGCTCGCGCTTTCGGCGGCGGCGCTTGAGCGCGCCTCGCCTTCTTCGCCTTCGTCGCTCGCGTCATCAGTGTCACCCTGAAGTTTCGCTGCGCGCAGCCAGGGAGGTCGCGTGGGTACCCTCGAGCTTGGTTGCGTTGCGAGATCGAGCCAGGAGCCAGGGACCGTGAGTCACGCGCACGAAGACGCCAGCGCACGCCGCGGTGGGCCGATCGACCACGGTGCCCACGCCGCCACTCCCGCTGAGCTCAATCGCCTCGCCACGAGCGCCACGAACCACTGCCTGACCGGCTGCGTGATCGGCGAGGTGACGGGCATGATGATCGCAACGGCGCTCGGGTGGGGCGACGTGGCGTCCATCGCCTTGGCGGTCGCGCTTGCTTTCCTGTTCGGCTACAGCCTCACCTCGCTGCCACTGCTGCGCGCGCGTCTCCCGTTCGCCGCGATCGTGCCGATTGCGCTCGCCGCCGACACCGTCTCGATCGCGATCATGGAGGTGATCGACAACGGCTTCATGCTGCTCGTCCCGGGCGCGATGGAAGCAGGACTCGGCGACTTCCGCCTTTGGGCGCCACTCCTCGGCGGCTTCGCCATCGCCTGGCCGTTCGCCTTCGCCGTCAACCGGGCGATGATCCGCCGCGGCAAGGGCCACGCCGTCGTGCACGAGTACCACGAACACTGAAAGCAAGCATTCGCCGTGAGGATCAGGGGCCGGGGCGCAACCCAGCCAGAGCGACCGTGACGAGCCGGCGGACTGCGGCCTTGGATGGCAGGCTGCTGGCCGCGTTGAGCGCGTGGAGGCAGTAGCTCGCGAGCTCGGCAGAGGCGACATCGTCCCGGACGTGGCCGCTTTCTACGCCCTCGGTCAGCAGCTCTCGGACGAAGCCGCTGAGCTGCTGCTGGGCTCGCGCGACGTGCTCACCCCGATGCAAGAGCGCCGCGAGCTCGGAGCCGTGGTGCTCGTGCTGAATGAGCGCGTAGGCCTCGAGCACGGCTTCGAGCCGCTCGCTGGCGGTGCCAGTTTGATCCCGGACCTGGGCGAGATATTCGAGGTGGCCGCTGACCTGACGTTCGTGCCAGGCGACCAGGATCGCTTCGACGTCCGGGAAGTACTTGTACAGCGTCGCCCGTCCGATACCGGTCTCCTCGGCGATCTGTGACATCGTCACCGAGCGCAGCCCGTGCTCGGCCAGCAGCGCCGCAGTCGTGTCCAGGGTCGCCTCGCGCACCGCTCGACGGTGCTCCTCGATCGTCTCGTTCCACAGCTTCGGCACGAATCTAAGTATACGTGGCGACGGTGCCAGAGACATCTTGATTTAGTAGAGACAAGCTGTCTGGTAAACTGCCGCCGTCCGACGACCCCGACAACCACGCGCGACACAGGAGACGCACATGGCTGACCCGCCTTCCTACCCCGACACCGGCGACGACACCGGCGTAGGACCCGACCGCGGATCGGCCACCAGCACACCACGCTGGGTGCCGGTGCTCGGAATCGTCATCGCGATCGTCCTCGTCCTGCTGCTCGTCGTCTTGCATCTCACCGGCGTCCTCGGCCCCGGTGCCCATTAGGCGCGACCGAGACGCGGCGAGGAACGTCGACGAACAGGCGAGACCCGCGCTCGTCCCCGCCGACGCCCGCGCTCGCGATCCGGTGGTCACCGCCAGCTCGCTGACGAAGGGCTACGGCGATGTCGTCGCGGTGGACGACGTGACGTTCTCGCTCGAGGCGGGCACGGTCACTGGCTTCCTGGGCCCGAACGGCGCCGGTAAGACGACCACCCTGCGGCTGCTGCTCGGGCTCGCCGAGCCGACCGCGGGCGAGGCGCTCGTCTTCGGCCGCCGCTATCGCGAGCTCGACGACCCGGCGCGTCGAGTCGGGGCGGTGCTCGAGTCGAACGACTTCCATCCCGGCCGCTGCGGCCGGGACCACCTGCGCACGCTCGCGCTCGCCGCCGAGATCCCCCGAGCTCGTGTCGAGGAGGTGCTCGAGCTAGTCGAGCTCGAGCCCGTCGCCGCGCGGCGGGTCAAGACCTACTCGCTCGGCATGCGCCAGCGGCTCGGGCTCGCCGGCGCGCTGCTCGGCGACCCCGAGCTGCTGATCCTCGACGAGCCGGCGAACGGGCTCGACCCCGCGGGCGTCCACTGGCTGCGCGGCTTCCTGCGCCACTTCGCCGAGCAAGGCCGCACCGTGCTCGTCGCCAGCCATGTCCTCGCCGAGGTCGCCCAAACGGTCGAGAAGGTCATGATCATCGATCGCGGCCGCCTGCTCACGAGCGGGCCGCTGGCCGACCTGACCGAGCGAGGGCAGACGCTCGAGCAGGTCTACCTCGAGCTGACCGCAGGGGAGGCGTCGTGACCGCTCAGCTGCGCTCCGAGCTGCTCAAGCACCGCTCGACGTTCACCAACCTCGGGCTCCTTCTCGCCATGCTCGCCCTCGTTCTCTTGGCAGTTCTGCTGCACGCCCTCAGCCTTCCCGCCGACCGGCTCGACAGCGCCTCCAACCAGGTGCAGGTGTTCCGGTTCGGGCCGCTTCTTGGCGCGCTCTTCGCCGGGCTCGTCGGCGCACTGTCGATCACCGGCGAGATCCGCCACGGCACGATCCGGCCTACCTTCCTGATGACGCCGCGACGCGAGCGCGTGGTCGCGGCGAAGATCGTGGCCAGCGGGCTGGTCGGGATCGTGTTCGGGCTCGTCGCCGTAGGCGTGGCCGTCGGCGTCGGAAGTGTCGCGCTCGCCGCGCGCGGGATCCCGGTCACGCTCGACGGCGGTGACTACATACTCATGCCCGCCGGCGGGATCGCCGCGGCGGCGCTGTGGGCGCCGATCGGCCTCGGCCTCGGGGCGCTCCTACGCAACCAGGTCGCGACCCTCGTCGCCATCTTCCTCTGGCTCTTCTTCATCGAGAACCTGTTCCTCGACTTCGTGCCAGGCGCCGGCCGGTTCGCGCCAGGCGCGGCGGCCGCCGCGATCACCGGACTCGACCCCGACAGGCTGCTCGCCCCCTCCCTCGGTGCGCTTCTGCTCGCCCTCTACGCCGCGGCAGCCGCCGCCGCCGGCGCGATCGCCACGCTCCGCCGCGATGTCCCTTGACCGGGCCGGCGGCCGTTGTCTCAGCCGTCAACTCACCGCGGACACAAAACGGACACATCAGAAACGACACGCGCGACGCCTCGCGACGCACCTCGAGCGTCCCAACCAGCCCGATTTGCAGGAGAAACCGTGTCGCGAGTGATCGCGCGTGTACGCGCGTGACGCATGGTAAGGAGGGGGTCGACGGTTCGAGTCCGTCAGAGGGCTTCGAGTTTCCTCCTGCTTACGCGTTGTTTCCGTTGTCGTGGCCGGCGACGACGGGCGGTTGCGACGTCCATCGGACGTCCATAGCTTGGACGTCGGCGGCTTTGATGTCCGCGTAGCCGTCGAGGAGCCGGATTGCGTGCTCGCGTCCGTCGCGGGCGAGGTGGCCGTAGTGGCGGTCGATCATGGTCAGGCTGGCTCCCATGTAGCGCGAGAGGTCGAAGGTTGAGATGCCGGCACGGAGCGCGAAGGTTGCGAACGTGTGACGGAGATCGTAGACGCGGCGCGGCGGCACGATGCCCACCGCGATCTGGGCGGGTTTCCAGTAGCGGTTGCGGAAGTTGTGGAGGTCGAAGTAACCGCCGCGGGGCGACGGAAAGAGAAGCTGACTCTCCCCGTCGACTCCGAGCTCGTCGAGCGCTGCGAGCGCGATGGCTTGCAGCGGCACCGCGCGGATGCTCCTCTCGGTCTTCGTGGTCTTGAGCCGGCCGTTTCTGAGTGCGCGACGGACGTAGACGACCCGTGCTTGGCGGTCGATGTCGCGTTGCTCGAGCGCCATCCACTCGCCGGGCCGCAATCCGGTCGCGGCCGCGAAGAGTACCGGCGGCCCGTAGCGCTGCCCGAGCCGCGCGGCGAGCTCGTCGAGTTGAGCCCATGACTCGAACGGTCGCTTCTCGGTGCGCCGACGCTGCGGGTTGTCGACTCCTTGCTTGGCGGGGTTGGAGTCGATCATTCCCCAGACGACTGCGCGTGCCAGCACCTGCCGCAGCGCCTGAGTTGCCTCGAAACGGTGCCCGGGTGAGATCGTCATCCGCCAGGCCGCGATCTCTTGCGAGCGAAGCTCAGGAAGGCGGCGGCCGCCGAAGGCACGGAGCGCCTTGGCGAGCAGCCAGCAGAGCTTGT
>Ga0307278_10001026_pt1 | contig 13832 bp, 10 predicted proteins | sample ER_DNA_117_FD_194482 | JGI IMG/M metagenome (GOLD analysis project Ga0307278, IMG submission 194482) | Bulk soil microbial communities from the East River watershed near Crested Butte, Colorado, United States - ER_DNA_117 | ecosystem: Environmental > Terrestrial > Soil > Floodplain | place... | reverse complement strand
CCGCTACCGGTCGAGCAGCCCCATGCCGCGGGCCCAGGAGGTGGCGTACGTGTCGACCGAGGCCTTCTCGGCCTCCGGGCTGACGGTGAGGGGCTGCAGGCACTCGACCATGACCGCCACCTCGTCGGTCATCTCCTTCTTGGCCGCGCCCTCGGCCGCGCCCGGCTGGGGCCCGTGGTGGACGCCGGCCGGGTGCAGGGTGGCCATCCCCTTGTCGATCCCCTTGCGGCTGAAGAAATCACCGTCGTGGTAGAAGAGCAGCTCATCGTTGTCAATATTTGAATGGTAGAAGGGCACCCGCAGGGCGCCTGGCTCGGTCTCGAACGGGCGGGGCGCGAACGTGGCGACGTCGAACCCGCGGCAGCGGAAGGTGGTGTGCACGCTCGGCGGCAGGTGGTAGCGGGGGCTGACCACCGGCCGGAAGTCGGCCACGTTGAGCCGGTAGGGCGCCAGGTCGCCCTGCCAGCCGACCACGTTGAGCGGGTGGTGCGGGAAGGTGAAGGTGGTGACCTGGCTGCGGCGCCGCACCTTGACCCGGAACTCCCCCCGCTCGTCGTGCGGGTCGGGCTCGGGGGTCTCCAGCACGCCCGGGTCGAAGAGGGCGTGGTGGCCGAGCAGCCCCTTGTCGGGCAGGACGAACTCGTCGCCCTCGATGAGCAGGAAGAAGTTGTCGGTGGTCTCCGGGACGACCCGGTGGGTGGTGCCTTTGGGCACGACGAGGTAGTCGCCGGGCCGGAAGCCGAGCGGGCCGTAGTCGGTCTCCAGCGTGCCCGTGCCCCGGTGGACGAAGTAGATGACGTCGCCGTCGGCGTCCCGGACGAAGAACGGCATCGGCGCGGCCCGGCGCGACACCAGGATGGCCAGGTCCTCGTTGGAGAGCACGACGAGCGGGTCGCCTTCGGGGTCGGTCTGGTCGGGCGGCGTCACCTGGTTCCAGTCGAAGGCCCAGGGCCGCAGCGGCCCCTCGACCTTGACCCAGGCGGTCGGCGGTGCGGTCCGGTACAGGTGCGAGGCCCGCCCGGTGAACGCCTGGCGGCCGTGCTCCTCCTCGTAGGTCCCGGCGGGCAGGTCGACGTGCGCCTGCCTGGTCACCCTCCCCTTCGACTGCGGGATCATCGCGCCCTCCTCGGTCTCGGCGGCGTCGCCCCAAGGCGTACCGGCAGCGTACCCGTCGCGGGTGGCGGGGCTCAGCCGGAGGCCGCGTCCTCCTCGAGTGGTCCGGTGGCGGCCCGGGCCGCAGCCGGGCCGGTGCCGCCGGCGGCGGCCAGGGCGGCGGCCAGCTCCCGGGCGAGCCTCGGCTCGACCTCCTCGCCCGGCTCGACGTCGGCCGCCCCCAGGTGGGCGGCCAGGTGCCGGGCGGCCACGGCGGTGGCCGCGAGCGCCTCGGCCCGGTCGCCGCCGTCCTCGAGGGTGAGCGCCCGCAGCAGCAGCCGGCCGCCAGGCCGGTCGTGCTTGGGATCGACCCGGGCGACCAGCCGGTCGCCGGCCAGGGCGGGCATGACGTAGTAGCCGTGGCGCCGCTTGGCCGCGGGCACGTACACCTCGACGCGGTAGCGGAAGCCGAACAGCCGCTCGGTCCGCTCCCGGAACCAGATGAGGGAGTCGAACGGGCTGAGGAGGACCGGTGGGCGGGCGCCCGCTCCCCGAGGCACGGGCGTGCCGGGCACCAGGTAGGCCGGCTTGGCCCAGCCCTGCACCGCGACCTCGGCCAGCAGCCCGCTGGCGACCGCCTCGGCCAGCGCGGGCCTGGCCTCGGCGGGCGGGAGCCGGAAGTAGTCGGCCAGGTCGGCCGCGGTGCCCACCCCGAGGGCGCGGGCGGCCAGCACGGTGAGGGCGACCGCGGCCTCGGTCTCGGAGGGGACCGACACGTCGAGCCCGGGCGGCAGGACCCGCTCGGCCAGGTCGTAGCGGCGCTCGAACCGGACCCGGTCGTGGACCAGCAGCACGCCCTGGTCGAACAGGTCCTCGAGCACGTGCTTGGCTGGAGCCCAGTCCCACCACGTCCCCCGCAGCCCGGCGTCCGGCTCCCGGAACGCCGAGGCGGCCAGCGGCCCCTGCTCGGCGATGCGCGCGAGGACCTTCGGGTACAGCTCGGCGTGCTCGGTGCGGACCCCGGCCCACCAGCCCCGGGTGGTCGCCGCCATCCGGCGCATCCGGGGCAGGAACCAGCGGTAGCTGTCGATGGGCAGGAACGAGGCGGCGTGGCCCCAGTACTCGAACCCCGCCCGCCGCCTGTACAGCAGGCGCTCGAAGGCGGCCGGGTCGTGGGCGCCCACCCTGGACGCCACGACCAGTTCGTGGCTGCGGGCGACCACGTTGATCGAGTCGACCTGGATTGCGCCGAGCCGCTGCAGCGCGGCCCGCATGGCGGCCGGCCCGGCCGCCCGCGGCGCGGGCGCGCGGAGCAGCCCCTGGGCGGCCAGGGCGAGCCGGCGCGCCTGGCCGATGGAGAGCGAGTCGGGCATGCCACCAACCCTACCGGACACCGCCGACAGCGCCGGCCCTTGCGCGTGCCAGGCAAGCAGGCGCGCCCAGTGCCCGGTGCCGTGCCGTCCTCAGGGCCCGCCACGCAGGAAGGCGGTGCCGCCGGTCGCATCGAGGCCCGGGTGCGTCGCTGCCCAGGTGGTGCCGACTGCCCTGGCGGGACTGGGCGGGCCCCGTTGGGCGTCCGGGGCCGGGTACGGTACGGTCCTGGCTCATGGAGCCGATGCCCGTCGTGGCCTGCGACGCCCACCGCGCCCACGACCCCCCGTACGAGATCAACTTCGGCCGGACCGTGAAGCCCGTGTGGGAGCGGGTCGCCCGCGGCGAAGTGCTCCGCTCGGCCCTGGCCGGCGCCGGCCACCCGGTCACCGACCCGGTCGAGCACGGCCCCGAGCCGCTGCTGGCCGTGCACGACCGCGTCCTGCTCGACTTCCTGGAGACCGCCTGGGACGACTGGCGCGCCCACCGCGGCCCGGACGTGCTCGTCCCCGACACCTTCCCGGTGCCGGGCCTGGGCCGGGGGTCGGCAAGACCGCCCGTCTCCGGCCTGGGGCGACCAGGCTGGTTCTGCTTCGACACCGCCACGCCGCTGGTGGCGGGGAGCTGGCGGGCTGCCCGCGCCGCCGCCGACGTCGCCCTGTCCGGCGCGGACCTGGTCGCCGAGGGCGCCCCGGCCGCCTTCGCGCTCTGCCGGCCCCCCGGGCACCACGCCGGCCCGGGCTACTTCGGCGGCTTCTGCCTGCTCAACAACGCGGCGATCGCGGCCCGGGCCCTGGCCGGGCTGGGGCGGGTGGCGGTGGTGGACGTCGACTTCCACCACGGCAACGGCACCCAGGACGTGTTCTGGGAGGACCCCGGGGTGCTGTACGTGTCGCTCCACGGCGACCCGGCCGTCCACTACCCCTACTTCACCGGCAACGCCGGCGAGGTGGGCGCCGGGGCGGGCGCGGGCACCACCTGCAACCTGCCCCTCCCCGACGGCACCGACGACGGCCAGTACCTGCGCGCGCTCGAGGAGGCGGCCGGGACGGTGGCCGCCTTCGACCCGACCGTGCTGGTGGTGAGCCTCGGCTTCGACACGTTCGTCGACGACCCGATCGGCGGGTTCGGACTCGGCGCCGGCGCCTACCCGCGCATCGGCCGGCTGCTGGCCGGGCTCGCCCTGCCCACGCTGTTCGTGCAGGAGGGCGGCTACGCGCTCGACGCGATCGGCGACTGCGCGGTGGCCACCCTTGCCGGGTTCCAGGGCGCCCGCTGACCAGCGGGACGGCACCCAGCCCCAGGTGACGTCGACCCCGCGCTCCGGTCCCCGCCAGCCGGCCTCAGCCGCGCGGAGCGGGGGGGTCGGGGTCGGCCCAGTCGGGCTCGGCGGGGCGCCCGTCGCCGGGCTCCTCGGCGTGGAAGACGACCTCGACGGTCTCCTCGGGCCGGCGCTCCTCCTGCTTCGCCAGCGCCTCGAGGACTCGCTGGTCGGCGCCGGCCAGCGGCGGCTGGATCAGGCTGCGCGGCCACAGGCGCCGGGCCCGGACCACGTTGAGCTCGGCCGCGTACAGCGTCACCGTCGCGGCCAGGTACAGCCACGACAGCAGCCCGATCACCAGCGCGAACGTCCCGTAGGTGTTGCTCGCCCGCTTGAGCTGGCTGTCGACGTACCAGCCGCCCAGCTGCTGCAGCACGAGCCAGCCGAGCCCGGCGAGCACCGCCCCGGGCAGCAGCTCGCGCACGGCCCCCGTGCGGACGGTGAGGACCCGGAAGCCGAGCAGGAACAGCAGCGTGTCGACGGCCAGGGAGATGCCGATGCCGGCCAGTCGCGAGGCGGCCGAGTCCCCGGCCGCGGTGACGCCCGACACCACGGTGACGAGCAGGAGCCCGCCGCCGAGGGTCACGAGCCAGAGCAGGCTGCGGATCCGCCGCACGAAGAAGTTCGGGTAACGCTTGCGGGGGACGTTCCAGACCCCGTTCATCGCGTTCTGGGCCGCTTCGGCAACCCCCAGCCCACCGTACATGGCGGTCAGCAGCCCGACGGCCAGGGCCGTCCCGCTGCCGGGCAGGGCGCCGAGGTTCTCCTTGATGTCGTTGCCGATCACCGGGAACTGGGTCAGGGCCGAGTCGAGGATGCGCTGCTGCAGGTCGGTCCGGTCCTGCAGCACGAACCCGAGCAGGGTGGTGAGCACCATGAGCAGCGGGAACAGCGAGAAGAACCCGTAGTAGGCGAGCAGGGCGGCGTGGTGGCCGCCCTGGTCGTCGCCGTACTTCTTGACCACCGCGATCGGGAACCCGAGCCACGGCTGCCGCTGCTGGAAACGGTCGAACGCCCGCAGCAGCCCCTGCACCCACCCCATCGCCGGCGCCCGGCTCAGTGCTTGTCGCCCCGGTCCTCGGGGACGTGACGCTCGGGCTTCCCGACGTAGAGCTGGCGGGGCCGGGCGATCTTCTGCTCGGGGTCCAGCAGCCCCTCCTGCCACTGGGCCAGCCAGCCAGCCATGCGGCCGATCGCGAACAGCACCGGGAACATCTCCACCGGGAAGCCCATGGCCTGGTAGATGATGCCCGAGTAGAAGTCCACGTTGGGGTAGAGCCGCTTGCTCACGAAGTAGTCGTCCTCGAGGGCGATCCGCTCGAGCTCCACCGCGATCTCGAGCAGCGGGTTCATGCCGGTGACCTTGAACACGTCCTCGGCCACCTGCTTGATGATCGTCGCCCGGGGGTCGTAGTTCTTGTACACGCGGTGCCCGAAGCCCATGAGCCGGAACTCGCCCGCCTTGACCCGGCGGACGTAGTCGGGTACCCGGTCCACCGAGCCGATCCCGGCGAGCATGCGCAGGACCTGCTCGTTGGCGCCGCCGTGGAGGGGGCCGTAGAGGGCGGCGGCCGCCGCTGCCGCGGCCGAGTAGGGGTCGGCGTGGGAGCTGCCGACCGCCCGCATGGCGTTGGTGGAGCAGTTCTGCTCGTGGTCGGCGTGCAGGATGAACAGCACGTCCAGGGCGTGCTCGAGGATCGGGTCGGGCTTGTACTCGAGCTCCACCGCCTTCCACATCATGTTCAGGAAGTTGCCCGCGTAGGACAGCTCGTTGTTGGGATAGGCGTAGGGCAGGCCCATCGCGTGCCGGTAGGCGAACGCGGCCAGGGTGGCGATCTTGGCGATGAGCCGGACGATCTGCTCGTGCCGCTTGCCAGCGTCGTGGATCTTCTTGGCGTCGGGGTAGAAGGTCGACAGGGCGCCGACGGTGCTGACGAGGATCCCCATCGGGTGGGCGTCGTGATGGAACCCGTCGATGAACTTCTTGACGTTCTCGTGGATGAGGGTGTGGTGGGTGACCTCCTGCCGCCACCCGGCGAGCTGGGCCTGGTCGGGCAGCTCGCCCTCGATCAGCAGGTAGGCGACCTCGAGGAAGGTGCACCGCTCGGCCAGCTCCTGGATCGGGTAGCCGCGGTAGCGCAGGATGCCCTTGTCGCCGTCGATGAAGGTGATCGCGCTGCGGCAGCTGGCGGTGTTCAGGAAGGCGGGGTCGTAGGACAGCAGCCCGAAGTCGTCGTCGCCGACCTTGATCTGGCGCAGCGCGGTGGCCCGGATGGCGCCGTCCTCGATGGGGATCTCGTAGGTCCGTCCGGTGCGGCTGTCGGTCACGCTGAGCGTGCCGGTGCCTGGTTGCTCCGACATGGCGACTCCATTCATCGCGCGCGGGCGAGCGGCTCCCTGAACCCTACCGTGACCTGGGTTACCACTAACCCGCTGGCGGCGCTACGCCGGCTGCGGATGCGCCAGCCGGCCGCCCGGCCCTGCGCGAGGCGCGACCGGGTAGCCGGCCCCGGCGACCTGCCCGGAGCCTGCGCTACCCGGCCGCGGCCCGGTCCAGCAGCCAGGTGACCGCGCCACCGGCCTGCTCGACGGTGGCCACCGCGCGGGCGATGGGCAGGTCGGAGTCCAGCCGTGTCAGGGCCTGGGCGACCGGCGCGGCCTTCTCTTGCCCGGCGGCCAGCACCAGCAGCCGCTTGGCGCCGGCCAGGGCGGCCAGGGTGAGGCTCACCCGGTCGGGTGGTGGCTTGGGCGCGCCGTGGACCGCGACCACCAGCCGGTCGACCACCTCGAGCTCCGCGTGGCCGGGGAACAGCGACAGGCAGTGCCCGTCCGGGCCCACCCCGAGCCAGACCAGCTCGAGCCGGGGCACTCCGGCGGGGTTGGGCGGCAGCGCGCGCAGCCTGGCCTCGTACTCGGCGGCGGCCTGCTCGGCGGGCAGCTCGCCGCGCAGGCGGAGCAGGTTCCGTTCGGGCACCGGGACGTGGTCGAGCAGGGCCGCGGATGCCTGGCCCCAGTTGGACTCGGGGTGGTCGACCGGCACGCAGCGCTCGTCACCCATGGCCACCCGCACCCGCTCCCACTCGACCCCGGCTCGCAGGTCATGGCCGGCCAGGCGGCGGTAGGCGGCCACCGGGCTGGTGCCGCCGGTCAGCACCCACGTGCACGACCCGTACGCGTCCACCGCCGCCTCGATGTCGGCGATGGCCGCGCGCGCGGCCGCCTCGGCCAGCGCGCCCGCGTCCTGGACCACCTCCACCCGACCGATGGCGCTCCCCTCCCTCCTCGTGTCCGCCCGGCCGCTGGTGCGCCCGGCGGGCACGCGGCGCCCCTCGTTGCGCCCGTCCGGCCGCTGGTGCGCCCGCCGTGGTTACTGCTCGGCCAGGGTGGCCGCCTGCAACAGGGCCTCCTCGAAGATGCGCTCGCGCCCGAACACCTCCAGCTCGGCGCCCAGCCCGGCCGGGTCGCTGACCAGGCCGGCCAGACCGACCTTGCGGCGGGTGGTGGGGTGCCCGGGCGTCTCAACGGTGGCGACCAGGTGGCCGGGCGGCGCCTCCACCCGGATGCTGGCCGGGCCGTCGTCGGTGGCGACCTGCAGGTCGACCCTGGTGAGGGTGCCTGACCCGAGCGCCTGGGTGATGCGCGCCTCGCAGGCGCCCCGCACGGTGGCGTACCGGGCGACCCAGTCGTCGCCGCTCAGGTGGGCCCGGTCCAGCGCCCAGCCGAGCCGGGAGGCGAACCACCCGGTCAGCTCGAGCCCGGCGGTTGGCTCGACCGCGTCCACCCGCAGCCAGCGCACCCGGTCGACCGCGCTGCGCAGCGGCGGGCCGCCGAACGGCGCGGCGAGCAGCTCCCGCCAGGGTGTCAGCCGCTGCCAGACGCAGTCCGACAGCGCCGCGGTCAGCGCCGAGGCCGCCTTGGCCAGCCTGGCCAGGTCGGCGGGCGGGTCGGCGAACGCGGCCGAGTCGACGATCAGCCGGTTGCTGACCGAGTTGAGCTCGTCGAACGCCTCGTGCGCGAACGGCGGCGTACCCCACCAGAAGGTGAACACCGGCAGCTCGGGCAGCAGCAGTGGCAGCACCACCGCGGTCAGGTGGCGCGGGGGGACGGTGGCCTGCACGACCACCTCGTCCCAGGCCATGCCGGGCCCGCTCCTGGGGTCCTGCTGGACCAGCCGGGCCCAGGCGCGCACCCCCTGCCTGCCCTCGGGTGGCTCGGCGATCAGCGCCACGCAGCGTGACGGCGCCCGCGGCCCGAGCCGCTCGACCGCGGCCAGCGCCTGCTGGCCGGCGGCCCGGTCGGGGCAGACAACCACGAGATTGGCCACGCTGGCACGCACGAGCATGCCGTGGTCGCCTTCCCACTCCCTGCGCTGGCGCTCGAGGACCTTCTCGACGTCGGCCAGGGCGACCGGCTCCAGCCCCCAGCCCCGCACCTCGCCCCGCCGGGCCGTCTCGGTCACGGCCGCCTCCAGTGCCGGCCGGGCTGGTGGCGCGCGATCAGCTCGTCGGCCGCCTTCGGGCCCCACTCCCCCGCCGCGTAGTTGGGGAAGTCGGGCGGGGGCGCCTCGGCCCAGCGGTCCAGGATCGGCTGCACCACCTGCCAGGCCAGCTCGACCGAGTCCCAGCGGGGGAACAAGGTCGGGTCGCCCACCATCACGTCGAGCAGCAGGCGCTCGTACGCGTCGGGCAGGTCGTCGGCGAACGCGGTGCCGTAGGAGAAGTCCATGTTGACCGAGCGGACCTCCATGGACGGGCCGGGCACCTTGGCGCCGAACTTCATGGTGATGCCCTCGTTGGGCTGGATGCGCAGGACGAGCGCGTTGGGCTCCAGCCCGTCCTGGGCCGCCTCCCCGAACGGCAGGTGCGGCGCGGCCTTGAACTGGACCACGACCTCGGTGGCCCGCTTGGGCAGCCGCTTGCCGGTGCGCAGGTAGAAGGGGGTGCCCGCCCAGCGCCAGTTGTCGATCAGCAGCTCGAGCGCCACGTAGGTCTCCACCGTCGAGTCGGGCGCCACGTCGGGCTCGTCCCGGTAGGCGGGCACCTGCTGGCCGTCGACCCAGCCCTCGCCGTACTGGCCGCGGACGACGTTGCGGTCGACCGTCTCCCCGGTCATGCGGCGCACCGCCTTGAGCACCTTGGCCTTCTCGTTGCGGACGTCCTCGGCCTCGAAGGTGGCCGGCGGCTCCATCCCGACCAGGGCGAGGACCTGCAGGGCGTGGTTCTGGATGATGTCGCGGATCGCGCCGGCGGTCTCGTAGAAGTGGCCCCGGTGCTCGATGCCGAGCGACTCGGCCACGGTGACCTGCACGTGGTCGACGTAGCGGTGGTTCCAGACCGGCTCGAAGATGCCGTTGGCGAAGCGGAACGCGATGATGTTCTGGACGCTCTCCTTGCCCAGGTAGTGGTCGATGCGGAACACGTCGCGCTCGGGGAACACCTCGGTGACCAGGGCCTGCAGCTCGCGGGCGGAGGCCAGGTCGTGGCCGAACGGCTTCTCGACCACCACCCGGGACCAGCCCCGGTCCCAGGCCCGGCCGCCGATGCCGGACTTGCCGATCCCGCGGACGGTGTCGGGGAACAGCCTGGGGATGAGCGACAGGTAGAACAGGCGGTTGCCGTCGGTGCCCAAGTCGCGGTCGAAGCGGTCGAGCAGGTCGCCGATCCGGGCATAGGTGTCGGGGTCGTTGGACGACCCGCTGATGTAGTGCAGCCGCCTCGCGAACGACTCCCACACCTCCTTCTGGATCGGCTGGGTGCGGGAGAACTCCTCGACCGCCTTGCGCATGTCGGCCCGGTACTCCTCGTCGGAGAACTCGGTGCGCGAGGACCCCACCATCGCGAAGTTCTGCGGCAGCAGCCGGTGCAGCTCGAGGTTGTACAGCGCGGGGACGATCTTGCGATGGGCGAGGTCGCCGGAGCCGCCGAACACCACCATCGCGGTCGGGGGCGGCGTGGCCCGGACCCGGTCACCGACCACCAGCGGGTTGCTGTCCCCTGAGGTCACCGCGGCACCTCCGTCCTGTGCGCCGGGTGGCCGCCGAACTCGTTCGTGTGCACCGGGTGGCCGCCGAACTCGTTGCGCAGGGCGGAGATCAGCCTGCCGGCGTAGGAGTCCTCCACCCGCGAGCGCAGCCGCATGATCAGCGACAGGTTGATGACCGGGGCGGGCACGTCCTTCTCCAGGGCCTCCTGGACCGTCCAGCGCCCCTCGCCGGAGTCCTCGACCCAGCCGCTGAAGCCGGCCAGCTCCGGGTCCTTGGCGTAGGCGGACGCGATCAGGTCCAGCAGCCACGAGCGCACCACGCTGCCGTGCCGCCAGAGCTCGGCGACCTGGTGCAGGTCGAGGTCGTAGTCGCTGGCGTGGAGGATCTCGAAGCCCTCGGCGTAGGCCTGGAGGAGGCCGTACTCGATGCCGTTGTGCACCATCTTCACGTAGTGGCCGGCCCCGGACGGGCCGACGTGGGCGTGGCCGCCCTCGGGGGCGAGGGTGCGGAAGGCCGGCTCGGCCTGGGCGAACGCATGTTCGGGTCCGCCGACCATCAGGCAGAAGCCCTCCTTGAGGCCCCAGACGCCACCGGAGGTGCCGACGTCGAGGAAGGCGATCCGCTTCGCCGCGAGGGCCCGGGCCCGGGCCACCGAGTCCCGGAAGTGGGAGTTGCCCCCGTCGATCAGCACGTCCCCGGGGTCGAGCAGCTCGGCGAGCCGGTCGATCGCCTCCTGGGTCGGCGCCCCGGACGGGACCATCACCCAGACTGTCCGCGGCGGCTCCAGCTTGTCGCGGAGCTGCTCGAGGGTGGCGGCGGGCTCGGCACCGTCGGCCGCGACCGCCTCGATCGTCTCGGGCGACCGGTCGAAGGCGACCACCCGGTGGCCGCTCTTCAGCAGCCGGCGGGTCAGGCCGGCCCCCATCCGTCCGAGCCCCACCATGCCGATGTCCACGCTGGTGTCCTCCCTGCCACGCTGCTGTCGAGGGTGCGGGTCAGCCGACGACCCTGGCGCGCTTGGCCTCGACCGTGTCGAGGGCGGCCTGGTAGCTGTCGGCGAACTTCTTCACGCCCTCCTCTTCGAGCTCCCGGCCGACGGTGGCCTCGTCGATGCCCAGCGCGGCCAGGTCCGACCAGAGCGCGTGGGCCCGGTCGAGGCCCTCGGTGGCGGTCTGGCCGCGGACCACGCCGTGGTCGGCGAACGCCTCGATGGTCTCCAGCGGCATGGTGTCGACCGTCTGCCTGGCCACCAGCTCCTCGACGTACATCACGTCGCGGTAGGCCGGGTTCTTGGTGGAGGTCGACGCCCACAGCGGGCGCTGGACCCGGGCGCCCTCGCGGGCCAGGGCCTCCCAGCGCGGCCCGGTGAACGTCTGCTGGAACACCTCGTAGGCGAGCTTGGCGTTGTCGATCGCGGCCGTGCCCAGCCGGGCCCTGGCCCGCTCGGCGTCGGAGCCGCCCCGCTCCACGACCGCCTGCAGCTTGGCGTCGACGTTGGTGTCGACCCGGCTCACGAAGAACGAGGCGACGCTGGCGACCGACTCGAGGTCCCCGCCCGCGTCGGCCAGGTCCTCGAGCCCGGCCAGGTACGCCTCGATGACCTCCCGGTACCGTTCGATCGAGAAGATGAGGGTCACGTTGACGTTGATGCCGGCGCCGATCGAGGCCCGGATCGCGGGGATGCCAGCGGCGGTGGCGGGGATCTTGATGAACACGTTGGGCCGGTTCAGGGTGGCGAACAGCCGTCTCGCGTCGCGCACGGTGGCGTCGGTGTCGTTGGCGATGCCAGGGTCCACCTCGAACGACACGTAGCCGTCGCCGGCGTGCTGCTCGTAGACCGGCTCGAGCTCGGCGGCGGCGGCCCGGATGTCGTCCAGGGCGAGCGCCTCGAAGATGGCCTTGGCGTCCAGGCCCTCGCGGGCCAGCCGCGCGATGTCGTCGTCGTAGAACGAGCCCTCGCCCATGGCCTTCTGGAAGATGGTCGGGTTGGAGGTCACCCCGACGACGAAGTACTCGTCGCGGAGGCGGCGCAACTCCCCCTTCTGGAGCCAGTCGCGGGCGATCGAGTCGACCCAGACGGCGACCCCCTGGCGGGTGAGCTCTTCGAGTGGACGGGTCATGTCAGGCTCCTTTGCTGCGCTCGCGCGCGTGCGCGCGCTGCCGTTGGATCGTCAGGCGGGCAGGTCGTCGGGCGGGCCCCCGCCGCTGGCGGCGGACCCGGAGCCGCTGCGGCGACCGGCCCGCTGGTGGACCGCCCTGGCCCGGGCCGCGACGTTGTCGGGGGTGAAGCCGTTCTTCTCGAGCACGGTGGCGCCCGGCGCGGACGCGCCGAAGTGGTCGATGCCGAACGCCTCGCCGGCGTCGCCGACCCACCGTTCCCAGCCGAACCGTGCCGCCGCCTCGACCGACAGGCGGGCGCTGACCGCCGGCGGCAGGACCTGGTCGCGGTAGGCCTGGCCCTGGTCCTCGAACAGCTCCCAGCAGGGCATGGAGACCACCCGGGTGGGGATGCCGCCGGCCTGGAGCTGGTCGCGGGCGGCCAGCGCCACCCACACCTCGCTGCCGCTGGCGATCAGGATCAGCTCCGGGTCGCCTCCCTGGGCCTCGGCGAGCACGTAGGCGCCGCGGTGCAGCCCGTCGGCCCTGGCGTGGGTGGAGCGGTCGATCGGGGGCAGGTCCTGGCGGCTGAGCGCGAGCGCGGTCGGGCCGTCGGTGCGGCGGATCGCCGCCCGCCACGCCTCGGCGGTCTCGGGAGCGTCGGCCGGGCGGACCACGCGCAGGACCGGCATCGCGCGCAGGCTCGCGAGGTGCTCGACGGGCTGGTGGGTGGGCCCGTCCCCGCCCAGCCCGACCGAGTCGTGGGTCCACACGTACACCACGGGCAGGTCCATCAGGCAGGCCAGGCGGACGGCGGGCCGCATGTAGTCGGAGAAGATCAGGAAGGTGGCGGCGAAGGGGCGCAGGCCGCCGTGCCCGGCCAGGCCGTTGGTGACCGCGCCCATGCCGTGCTCGCGGACGCCGTAGTGGAGGTTGCGCCCGGGGCCGTCCGGGCCGTAGTCGCCAGCGCCGGTCAGCTCGGCCTTGTTGGACTCGGCCAGGTCGGCCGAGCCGCCCAGGAAGTTCGGCAGCCGCGCCGCGATCGCGTTCATGACCACGTTCGACGCCGACCTGGTGGCCTGCTTCTTCGGCTCGGTGAACAGCTTGTCGAGGTCGGCGTCCCAGCCTTCGGGCAGGTCGCCCCTGATGCCCGCCTGCAGCTCGGCGGCCAGGTCGGGCTCGGCCTGGGCGTAGGCCTCCAGGCGCTGGTACCACTGGCGCCGGGCCTGCTGGTTGGCCGGGACCCGCGCCCGCCAGCGGTCGTAGACGCCGTCGGGCACGTAGAAGTGCTTGTCGGGGTCCCAGCCGTAGACGTGCTTGGTCGCCCGGACCTCCTCCTCGCCGAGCGCCGCCCCGTGCGCCTTGGAGGTGTCCTGGGCGTGCGGCGCGCCCCAGGCGATGTGGCTGCGCAGCCGGATGAAGCTGGGCCGGTCGGGCTCCTCGACCGCGGCCTGGTAGGCGGCGGCGATCTCCTCCAGGTCGTTGGCGTCCTCGACGTGCTGGGTGTGCCAGCCGTAGGCCCGGTAGCGGGCCTCGACGTCCTCGGCGAAGGCGATCTCGGTCGGGCCGTCGATGGTGATGTGGTTGTCGTCGTACAGCAGGGTGAGCTTGCCGAGCCTGAGGAAGCCGCCGATCGAGGACGCCTCGCTGGCCACGCCCTCCATCATGTCGCCATCGGAGGCGAACACCCAGGTCCGGTGGTCGATCACCCGGTGCCCGTCCCGGTTGTAGCGGTCGACCAGGAACCGCTCGGCGGCCGCGAACCCGACCGAGTTGCCCACGCCCTGGCCGAGCGGTCCGGTGGTGACCTCGACCCCCGGGGTCAGGTGGCGCTCGGGGTGCCCGGGCGTGCGCGAGCCCCACTGCCGCTGCTGCTTCAGGTCGTCCATGGTCAGGTCGTAGCCGACCAGGTGCAGCGCCGCGTACTGGAGGATCGAGGCGTGCCCGTTGGAGAGCACGAAGCGGTCG
>Ga0307278_10001025_pt1 | contig 13841 bp, 11 predicted proteins | sample ER_DNA_117_FD_194482 | JGI IMG/M metagenome (GOLD analysis project Ga0307278, IMG submission 194482) | Bulk soil microbial communities from the East River watershed near Crested Butte, Colorado, United States - ER_DNA_117 | ecosystem: Environmental > Terrestrial > Soil > Floodplain | place... | reverse complement strand
AGGCGAGCCTTAAGGAGGCGACGGACGAACGCCTAGTCGCGAGACGCGAGTCAGAGGACAAGGCTCGACGGCTGCTCGATAGCGCCGCGGGCTCGATGTCGGAGGACGATGTCCGCGAGCTTCTCCGACTCTTTAATGCGGATTTCCATGAGGGGAAGCCTGCAGTGAGTCGCTTCTCGCCCGCGTTTGTCGGACATACAGCGAATGGGTTAGTAGCGCACCTCGACGACCTCAACAAGTATGCGGTGCGCCTATGGCAGGGCTCTGACGACGAAGCCTCGGCGGCTGCTGGGGCACTCCTCGATGATCGCAGGCGGCTGCCCTCGGCGGGTTCAACGTTCCCGTCGATGCTGATGTACCTCAGGCATCCCGACGAGCGGGCGGTTTGGGGGCCTTCGACCGACAGCGGTCTCCGGCGGCTGGCGCCATTCACGCCACCGCGGCCCCCTGGCGTAGGAGGCGGTGCCGAATACGAAGCCTTCTGCACCGAAGCTCAGCGGCTCATGGCCGCTCACGAGATCCCGCCGGAACTCCTCGACTGGGTCCTCTCGGCCGCAGCACGTTTTGAGCCCGCCGGCGAGCCAAATTCACGGCCACAGTTGGCGAACGCGTGGCTCTTCCAGGCCAACCCGAAGGTGTACGCAGTTGACGATGCCGTTGCGAACCGTGAAAAGCTCGACTGGGTTGTCCGGCAGTCGGGAAAAGAGATCCATGCCGGCGACCGCGTATACATCTGGCGTTCGGGGTCGGACGGAGGCGTCGTCGCATCAGGAACGGTGCTCACGGAGCCGACGGTGATGCCAGCGGATGAAAACGACCCGTACATCTTGGATTCCGCGTCCCTCGGAAAAGCTGAACCACGCGTCGAGCTGCGAATCGATCATGTGCCGCCCTCCCCAATATCACGGGCTCAGGTTCTTGACCACCCAGTCCTGAACGGTCTAGGAGTCCTCGCCTTTGCGAACGCAACCAACTACAAGGTCACGCCTGAGCAGGACGCGGCCCTCAGGCAGCTCCTCGAGGGCACGAACGGACATGACGATGTCGTCCTCCCGCCGGCCACACAGCAGCTCGCCAATCGTGTTCATCTCCCCGTTGCCTGGTTGCAGAGTGAGGTGATCGATCTGCTCGCCGAGAAGCGGCAGGTCGTGTTCTACGGGCCGCCGGGAACGGGAAAGACGTTTGTCGCGCAGCGCGTCGCCGAACATCTCACGCAAAACGGTGGAGCTTTCGAGTTGATCCAGTTCCACCCCTCGTACAGCTACGAGGATTTCTTCGAGGGATACAGGCCTGTTGAGATCGACGGTGGAACCGGAGTGACGTACAAGCTGACTCCGGGCCCCCTCCGCCGGATCGTCGAGCGCGCGGATAAGGATCGGTCGAATCCATACATCCTCATCGTCGACGAGATCAACCGAGGGAACGTGCCGAAGATTTTCGGCGAGCTCCTCTTTCTGCTCGAGTACCGCGATGCACGGATAGCGCTCCAGTACTCAGCGCACGAGAAGTTCGGTCTTCCCGCCAACCTCTTCGTCATCGCGACGATGAACACGGCCGATCGTTCGATCGCATTAGTAGACGCCGCGCTGAGGCGGCGGTTCTATTTCGTCCCGTTCATGCCGACCGAGGAGCCGGTCCGCAGCGTCCTCCGAGCATGGCTTGAGGCGTCAGAGCTTGGTGACGAACCGGCAGAGCTCATGGACGAACTGAACGCGCGAATCGCATCGGAGGAGTTCGCGATCGGCCCGTCGTACTTCATGACGCGCGAGGGCCACGCGCCTGACTTGGCCCGAGTATGGAAGCACGCGATCACCCCTTTGCTCGAGGAGCATTATTTCGGAACGGGTAGAGACGTACGTACCGAATTCGGCCTTGAAGCGATTCGGAAGTCCCTTGCTAGCGAGCCTGCGGGCGATGTAGAACCACCCCCCGAGGGGGAGCAATCGCCGGCGAGCTGATCGAGCTCCAAGCCTGGCGGCGAGATGTGCGCCAACTTTCTTCTGCCCAGGCTGTTGCGATCGAACGCGCCGGGCTGGCCGACGTCCTTGCGGGACCTGGGCAGGGGTTCTGGGAAATCAGGACCGGCTCGAAGATCGGAGTCGTTGTTGGGGACGACTGGGAGCTGAGAGTCACCCCGCGAATCGACGTGCCGCGACTGATGTTTCTACTCGCATATGCACAGGATCAACGCGGCTGGAAAAAGATCACGGCGCAGTTCGGTCGTGAGGACGACCTCTTCGGGGCCATCGCTAGCGGTTTTTCCTGGCACGCCACCTGGGCGCTGGATCGGGGATTGCTGCGCGGGTATGTCGGGCGTGAGGAGAGGCGCAATGACATCCGCGGCCGGGTCCTCTTTGGCGCGCAAATCGCGCGCTCGGGTGGTCTGCCCCTCCCGATCCACGTCGCTTACGACGACTTCACCGCAGACGTGCTCGAGAACAGGATGCTGCGGACGGCAACACAACTGTTGCTTCGGCTGCCGCGTATCCCCGCGGAGGCGAGGAAGCGCTTGCTTCGCGTGCGCGCGGTCCTGGAAGGGGTGTCGCCTCTGGTGGCGTGGCGGGGTGTCGCGGCTCCGGAGACGACACGCCTCAACGAGCGCTATGAGGCGGCACTGAGGCTCGCCGAGCTTGTGCTTGCGGGTGCGTCGGTCAACGCCGCTGTCGGAGACGTTCGTTCAACCACCTTCGTCTTCGACATGAATAAAGTCTTCGAAGACTTCCTCACTGCCGCATTCCGAGAGGCGATGCGTCCTCACGGCGGCGAGGTACGAAGCCAAATCGCGCCCTACTCGCTCGACGAAAGCGGCGTGCTCGCGTTGAAGCCCGACATCAGCTGGTGGATCGGATCGAGTTGCGCTGCGATCGTAGACGCAAAGTACAAAGCCGTCGACGACGGTGTCATGAAACATCCGGACGCGTATCAGATGCTGGCGTATTGCCTTTCCTACGGTCTCCAGACCGGTTACCTGGCTTACGCGAAGGATTCGGGCCAAGAGGCGAGGACTCACCGAATTCGCCACTCAGAAAACGACATAGTCGTCGCGACGATTGACGTGGAGAAGGAGCCGGAGGATGTACTCGCTGACGTCGCAGCACTCGCGAGTCGGATTGCGCGGGAGGTCCGTAGCGCACGGCTCGCCGCATAGGTCGAGGTCGTTTGGCGGGCGCTGCCGGACGATGACGTGATGAAGGTTCAAGAGAGCCGGCTGTCTCTATCGCCCTCCGATCTAAACGCGTTCCTTGCATGCCCACACCTGACGGCGCTGCAGCTGCGAGTCGCGCACGGGGAGCTCCAGAAGCCCTACCGCATCAATCTCCATGCCGACCTCATCCGGCGCAAGGGCGAGGAGCACGAGCAGCGCTACCTAGAGCAACTCCGCGATCAGGGCAAGCGGATGTCGGAACCCGCCACCGCGGCCGAAACCGAAGAAGCGATCCGCACCGCCGAAGCCGACGTCATCTACCAGGCCCGCTTCGAGCACGACGGCTGGCGCGGCATCGCGGACTTCATCGAGCGCCTGCCGGACGGCTCCTATGAAGTGGTGGACACGAAACTCGCCCGCCACGCACGCCCCGAGCACGTCCTCCAACTCTGCTTCTACACCGAGCAGCTCGCGCGCATCCAGGGCCACATGCCAGACCGCATGCACGTTGTCACCGGCATCGGCGAGCGCGAGACCTTCCGCCCGGAGGACTACGGCGCCTACTACCGCCGCCTCCGGCAGCGCTTCGTTGAGGCGATCGAGAACCAGATGCCCACCTACCCGTACCCGGTCGAGCACTGTGGCCTGTGCGACTTCCTCGAGCTCTGCGAGGCGCGCTGGGAGGAGGACGACCACCTGACGCTCGTCGCCGGCGTCTCGCGCCTCCAGGTCGAACGGCTGGCCAAAGCCGACATCGACACCCTCACCGCCCTCGCCAAAGCCAACCCCGAGATGAAAGTCCCGAGCATGCGCGCGACAACCTTCCAAGGCCTCCGCCATCAGGCGTCCCTCCAGCAGCACTACCGCCAGACCCACGAGCACAAGATCGACCTTCTGCCGCAGGAGGACGAGCGCGCCTTCAACCTCATGCCGGAGCCCTCGCCGGGCGACATCTGGCTCGACTTCGAGGGCGACCCCTGGTACGAGCCGGGCCGCGGACTCGAGTTCCTCTTCGGCTGGGTCGAGCTCGCGGAGAACGGCGAGGAGCTCTACCGGACGCTCTGGGCCCGCGACCGCGAGGAGGAGCGGCGCGCCTTCGAGGAGCTCGTCGACTACCTCGTCGAGCGCCGCCGGCGCTTCCCCGGCATGCACGTCTACCACTACGCGCAGTACGAGCGCACCGCGCTCACGCGCCTCGCGGGCGAGCACGGGACGCGTGAGGGGGAGGTGGACGACCTCCTGCGCGGCGAGGTGCTCGTCGACCTCTTCCGCGTGACGAAGCAGGCCCTCCGCGCCTCGGTGCCCGGCTACTCGATCAAGCGGGTGGAGGAGCTCTACGGCTTCGTCCGCGAGGCAGAGATCGGCGGCGGGAGCCAGGCAGTCTTCGATTTCGAGACCTGGCTCGAGACCGGGGAGGACTCGCTTCTCGAGCGCATCGCCGCCTACAACCGGGAGGACTGCCTCTCGACGCTCGGGCTGCATCGCTGGCTTGTCGGTCTGCGCCCGGACCTCCCCTGGCGGCTCCCGCCCGAGCAGCGGGAGGAGAAGGAGGAAGCCGTCCAGAGGAGGGAGGAGCGCGACCGCGTCCGCGAGGAGCTCCTCGCCCGCACCGAGGAGGGCGCGCCGCGCTGGCTCCTCGCGCAGCTCCTCGACTACCACCGGCGCGAGGGAAGGCCGCAGTGGTGGGCGTACTACAACAACCTGACGCTGGACGCGGAGGAGCTCGCGGACTCGAGCGAGACGATCGGCGGGCTCGAGCCCGTCGGCGAGCCGGTGCAGGTCAAGCAGTCGTACGAGTACACGCTCGCCTTCCCACCGCAGGAGCACAAGATCGGCGGTCAGTCCGTCGATCCCGCGACCGAGAAGACATACATCGTCCGCGTCGACGACGAGCGGGGCACCGTGACGTTTCGCCGCGGGATCGCGCTCGCGAGCGAGCCGTTGCCGAAGGCGCTCATCCCGCCGGAGCCGTTTCCGACCTGGACGCAACGCGACGCCGTCCTCCGCTTCGGCAAGTCGATGGAGTCGTATCCCGCGCTCGTCGAGATCCTCGAGCGCCGGCCGCCGCGGGCTCGTCTCGCGGGGACACTCGAGGAGGCGGCGCTCAGTCTCGACGAGAGCTACCTGGCGGTGCAGGGCCCGCCCGGCTCCGGCAAGACGTGGAACGGGGCGCGCATGGCGGTTGCGCTCATGCGGGCGGGTCGGCGCGTGGGCGTAACCGCGCTGAGCCACAAGGCCATCCACAAGTTCCTGGAGGAGGTCGAGGATGCGGCGCTCGAGGCCGGCTTTGAGTTTCGTGGCCTGAAGAAATGCGGAGCGGACGAGGGGACGCAATTCGAGGGCAAAGGCTTCGTTGAGAACGAACCTGAGAACAGCGGCATGCTCGACGAGGAGGCACTGCTCATCGCGGGCACGTCCTATCTGTTCGCGCGCGAAGAGCTCGACCATCACGTCGATACGCTCTTCGTGGACGAGGGCGGGCAGTTCGCGCTGGCGGATGCGCTCGCGGTCGGGACCGCCGCGCGCAATCTCGTCCTGCTCGGCGATCCAAACCAGCTGCCGCAGGTCTCTCAGGGCTCCCACCCGCCCGGGGCGAACGCCTCCGTCCTAGGCCATTTGCTCGGTGAGGACGAGACGCTGCGGCCCGGAATGGGGATCTTCCTGGCGGAGACGTGGCGCCTGCGCCCGGAGGTGAACGCCTATATCTCAGAGACGTTCTACGAGGGGCGGCTCGAGCCCGGCGCAGTCACCTCGACCCGATCGATCGCGGCCGGAAACGGCGTGCGTTTCCTCAGCGTCCCTCACGAGGGCCATCGGACGGCTGCGCCCGAGGAAGCGAAGGCGGTCGCCGCCCAGATTGAGCGTCTCGTCGAAACGCCCTACGAGGAGGGCGGCGTCGCAAGACCTCTCGGCTACGACGACTTCATCGTGGTCGCGCCTTACAACTCGCATGTGCGCTGCCTTCGGGAGGCGCTGCCTGAGGCAGTGCGGGTCGGCACCGTGGACAAGTTCCAGGGGCAGGAAGCGACGGTGACCTTCTTCTCCATGGCGAGCTCGAGTGGGGAGGACGTCCCGCGCGGTATCGATTTCCTCTTCTCGAGGAACCGCTTGAATGTGGCGGTGTCGCGGGCCCGCTGTCTTGCCTACGTCGTTGCGAGTCCGCGGCTCCTGGACACCGAGTGCCGCACAGTCGAGCAGATGAAGCTCGTGAACGCGCTGTGCCGGTTTGTCGAGCTTGGCCACCAATGAGAGGAGCGCAGCTCGCCGATCAGCTGATTGCTGATGCTCTGACTCGCACGGCTCACGTTCTGGCCGACCGATTTACGTACGGGGCTGCGCTGAGAGAGAGGCAACTCGAGCGAGCGTTCGAAGAGGCTCTCGCAGAAGAGTCGAGTATTCAGGTGCTGCCTAGGAGACGAACGCTTTTCGCACCGCTGTGGCCGACCACTTCGAGCTGCCATGCGGCCTCCGTACCGGCTTGTGGTTCAGGTTCTCGGCGATCTCCTCGAGTGACATCCCTTTCTCGAGCATCCGTCTAATCCTCATACGCCAGCCATAGTCCTCCCGGTTGCAGAGCACGTGAGAGAGCCGGACGTTCCAGGGGACGAGGTGTCCACCGTCGGCCTTGAGGCGAGGGTAGTGGTCAGGCGACGGCGCCCAATCGGTCAGGGGAGTAGATCTCGGGTGGAAATACCCCCGCCCCTTGTTGCAATAGCACCTTGGCATCTCGCAGCGGAGTTCGATGATCTGTCCACGTTGCGCCATCTGAACGAGAACACCGCGTGTTCCGAGGGCTCGTAGCTGGTCTGCGGCCGTGTCTCCCTTGGTTGCTTCAGGGCTCATAAACCTAGTTCGTGCCGTCAAGGCTTGTTCTCCTTGCACCTGGTGGATGGACTCATCTCAGAATCGAACACGGAGGAATTGTGAGACGGTGTCCGACAGCGGATGTTCCCACCGACGGAGCCCGAGCGCAGGCGCAAGCGTGACGCGAGGAACGTCAATCGCGCTTCTGACACCTCAATGCGGGGCGGCTTTTGGAGCGCCGCTGCCGTGGCGCGTCTGCAGCTACCTCGCGATGTCGGCGCTGAGTTCGTGTACACGGGAAAGCGCGGCCCTTCACGCTGGACTGTGATCGCAGCAAACGACGATGGCAGCATCGTCGCTGAAAAGTTGAGCAGAAAAGCCGGCGACGAGGGCGCTTCCTAGCCGGCGCCGAGCTCCGGCGGGAATTTGTGTCTAGCGCTCTCTGGCGCGAAGATCGAAAGGAATACGTTCGGGCGCGAGAAGCCGACGTACAGAACCTTGTCGCTGACGCTTTCTAGCTCGGCGACGGCGACCACGAGGCGTTCGAGTCCCTTGAACTTGTGGATCGAGCTCCGCAGGATCTTTCCCGGATCCCACGGATAGTCCGTGAGTTTGACGCCGCCGAGCTCGTCGACGCGCCACAAGGCGCTCTTGCCCGCTGACTTCGGCGTCAGCAGGGCGATCTGATCCGGCGAGATCTCGGCCTCTTTGAGCCATCGCCGCACGTTCGCATCGAGCTGTTCAAGCAGATCCGTCTCGTCCCGGTAGAAGTGCGAATCGAGCGGAGGGCCCTCCGGTCCCAACACAGTGATCGTCTCGCCCGTGTAGAACGAGCTCACGAGACGGTTGATCGTTTTCGTGTTACGGCAGTTCTTTGTGAGTTGGTAGGGCTTGTCCGGCACCGGCAGGTTTTTCGGGACTGGGAAGATCCGCTGGTTGTCGTCGAAGAAGACATAAAGCGGCGAGTGGTCGGGATCGTCGAGTAGGAGCTGGAGCGGTAGCCACCAGTCCTCATCGAAGTCCTGCGCTTCATCGACCAGGAGGGCGCCGTAACGGCCGGCGGCCACCTCGATGTTCTCCGCGAAGAGACTCCGGAGCCGACCCCAGTACTCGCCTTGAGTCTCCTCCTCAGGTGGAAGCTCGATGCCCGCTTCCTCGACAACTTCTCGACAGAGGCCATCGAACGAATAGACGTCGACCCCATCGGCATCGGCTAACCCGCGTCGAAGATGCTCGGCCAGAAAGCGGTTGAAGCACAGGACCAGAACGCGAAAACCACGACTCGCGAGCCGGCGGGCCTTCTCGGCCGCGAGGAACGTCTTGCCAGAGCCCGCGCATCCCGCGATCGCGGCCCTTGGGTGCCGCTCGAGCATGTCCAAGACGTAGTACTGCTCCTCGGTCAGCCGGAGGAGCTCGCGCTCCTCTTCGGCAAGCTCCACGGCGAGTGGCGCAGCGACCTCGAATGAGTTCGCGAGAGTTCGCTCGATTCGCTCTAGGTCAGCTGCTTCGAGTCCAGCCTGTTGGCCTTGCCCGTGCCAGTACCCGAAGACCTCAAGCAAACGCGCATCGAGCGACCGGAGGTCATCGCCATCGACGATGACCTGTCGCGGCGCATCGGGCTTGAGCCTGGCCGTCTTGATGCGAGTGTTCGGCCAGGCAACCGCGTACGAAGCAAAGAAGCGATCATCGGAAGCGCGTATTCCGCGTTCGAGCAAGCGCCGCAATGAGTGTGAATTCTTGCGAGCCTGATTGAAGGGGTCCTTGATGCGGGCTTCCCCCTCGTTGCCGCGAGTCCGCCAATGGCCGGTCGATGCGTCGTAACCGATCGTCCCGCCCTTGACCTCGAGAACGAGAAGGCCGTGCTCGGGGTGGGCGAGGACGAAGTCCGCCTCGCCCTGCTCGGGACGGCGCGCCCCCGGAATGATCCAGGCGACGTGGTGGAACGCGAGGAGATGGTTGCTCGTGTCGTCACGCAAGCGCTCGAAGAGACGCAACTCCGCGCGGCTTTCGGTTCCTTCCGCTGGCTCTTGAGGGACCATTCGCGCCATGTTGCCTCCCGTCATAACATTGGTTGTGCCGGACCGCTATGGCTCGCTTGATCGTTTCCGACATATCCGGGGAAATCATCGAGGAGGGTAGGGGCGCGACGATCCGGATCGACTTCCACGACGGGCGACGGCAGCCTGTCGAGCTCGATGTGACCGACCGTGAGGTCGATCGGATTCTGTCTGGCTCAGTAGCACCGAAGCAAACGCGCCTCGAAAAGGTTCGCGAGAAGCACCCCAGAGCCTACGAACGGTGGACATCCGATGAAGAGCGCTCCCTTGAAGAACGATTCAGAGAAGGCGTGTCCGTCAGCGAACTGGCCCGGCTGCATGAACGTCAGCGTGGAGCGATCAAGGCGAGGTTAATTCGACTCGGGTTGCTCGAGCCCGAATGATCCATCGCATCAATGTTGCCCTCTCGGGGGCGCGCTGCCTGGCCCTACGTCGTCGCGAGCCCGCGGCTCCTCGATACGGAGTGCCGGAGGTGGAGCAAATGAAGCTCGTCAACGCGCTGTGCCGCTTCGTCAAGCTTGCGGAGCGGGACGGCGGCTAGCTATCCGGTTGCTCAGCTCGGCTCGTCTGAACGGCGAGCGCGAGCTGCAGCTCGTGGAGCGCGGCCCGCTCTTCCTCGGGCCAGGCCTCGGCAGTCGCCTTCAACGTGTCGAGAAGCTCCCGCTGCTCTTCGAGGCTGAGCTCAAGGTCTTGGCCGGGCGGCGCGAAGCGCCCCCGGTGGGCCTCGATTGCGATTCGCTCCGCGAGGGTGGCGGCAGTCTCGGAGGCTTCGGGCCGGCGCTCTAGCTGCGCGACGAGAAAGTCCGCCCCAGCCTCCGAAACGGTGAGCGTCCGATCGGGGAAGAAGAAACTAGTGGGTGGCACGAGAGCCGAGCGTAGTGCTTCGATGCCCGAGCGCCGTAACGGGCGCACTGCCGCTGGACGACGCTGCGGGTAGCCGTACCCCGGAATACCTGCCGGCCCCACTGCGTTGAGCACTCCTGTTAGCGCACACTAACCCGAACGAACCAAAGTGCTCACGGAAGGACAGATGCCATGACCCAAGAGACTTACGACAAGCGCTGGAAGGCCCTCGCCGTCCTGGGCATCGCGTACCTCATGGTCGTCCTCGACGTCGCGATCGTGAACGTCGCCCTGCCCTCGATTCAGACGGATCTCGGGTTCGCGCCCGAAGATCTGCAATGGGTCGTCTCGGGCTACGCGCTCACGTTCGGCGGCTTCCTGTTGCTGGGCGGACGAGCCGGCGACCTGCTCGGCAGACGCATGATCTTCATGATCGGCCTCGCGTCGTTTGCCGTGTTCTCGCTCCTCGCGGGGCTCTCGACCTCGCCGGAGATGCTGATCGGCGCGCGGCTCCTGCAGGGCGCGGCCGGCGCGATCCTCTCGCCGTCGGTCTTCTCGATCACCTCCGTCCTCTTCAAGGAGGGCGCAGAGCGGAACAAGGCGCTCGGAATCCTCGGCGCCATCGCCGGCTCGGGGGCCGCCATCGGCGTCCTCGCGGGCGGCGTGCTCACCCAGTACCTCGGCTGGGAGTGGATCTTCTTCGTCAACGTCCCAATCGGCCTCGCCACGCTGGCCTTCGTGCCGCGCTACGTGAGCGAGAGCCGGGCGGATGGGCTCACGAGGCACTTCGACACCGCCGGCGCGGTCACCGTCACCGGCAGCCTCATGGCGCTCGTCTACGGGCTCACGCAGTCGACGAACAACGGCTGGACGTCCATCCAGACGATCGGCGCGCTCGCAGGCTCGGCCGTCCTGATGGCCGCGTTCCTCTGGATCGAGAACCGCTCGCGCTCGCCGCTCGTCCCGCTCGGCTTCTTCCGCCGGCGGACGCCGACGGCCGCGAACGTGATCGGTCTCGGACTCGGGACGATTACGTTCGGGACGTTCTTCCTGCTCTCGCTCTACATGCAGCAGGTCCTGGGCTTCTCGGCCATCAAGACCGGTGTCGCCTACCTCGCCGTCGCCCTGACCGCCGTCGTCGCCTCGGGCGTCTCCCAGGCGCTCGTCACGCGGGTGGGCGTGAAGCCGATCCTCGCCATCGGGATGGGCCTCCTCGGCGGCGGCCTCGCGTACTTCACGCAGGTCTCGCCGCACGGCTCGTACGTCGGCGACCTTCTGCCCGGCTTCCTCTTGATCGGCGTCGGGCTCGGGTTCGCGTTCGTGCCGGTCTCGATCGCCGCGCTCGCGGGGATCGACGGTCACGACGCAGGGCTCGCGTCCGGGCTCATCAACACGAGCCAGCAGATCGGCGGCGCCATCGGGCTCGCCGTGCTCGCCACGGTCTCGACGACGCGGACGGAGAACCTGCTCGCGGACGGCTCGGATCCCGCCACCGCGCTGACGAGCGGCTTCCAGCTCGCCTTCTGGGTCGGAGTCGGCCTGGCAGTCGCCTCCCTCGTGGCGACGCTCGTGGTGCTCCGCGGCAAGGATCTCCACCAGGTGCCTGCGGAGGCAGCTCCGGTTCCCGCTTAGCGATTCCTCTGCCGAGGAAAAACGAGAGGGCCGCTTCGGCGGCCCTCTCTTGTGGTCCAAGGGTCAGCCGTCGAGGGCCATTTCGCCGTGCCGGTCGAAGGGAGTACGAGCTGGACGGCGTCGTCGTTCTCGAGGTTGGCGACCGCCACGCTGAGGAGCGAGACCCTCGGTGCTCCAGACGGACATGGCCGTCAAGGTCGAGACGGTCGCCTCGTCGAGGGCGTGGAGGTATCCTCGCCCCTCGCCGACGGCCACGGAGGTGCGCCATGAAGACGTTGTACTTCGCCACTGCAGGAGAGTCCGACGCGACCCGGGCCTCGTTAGCCCTCCGCCTTTGCGTGAACGGATCCGTCGAGGCCGGCCAGGAGACGGCTGTCGTGCTCGCCGGGGACGCGACCGAGCTGCTCTCCGAGGAGACTGCGAACAGGATCGAGGGGGTCGGCGTTCCCCCGGTCCGGGAGCTCCTGGCGAAGCTGTTCGAGCACCGGGTCCCGCTCTACGTCTGAAAGGGCTGCGCGGTCGCCCGTGGGGCGACCGACGAGGACCTCTCCCGCGTCGGCGGCACCTGGACGACGCCGCCAGAGGCAGCCAAGCTCCTCGAGGAGTACGACCGCGTCGTCACCTTCTGACGCACCCTAGGTAGCCGGTAACGACCCCGCGCTATGTACGAATCCAGTGGAGAGATCGATTTCGACCAGGCGATCGAGGACGCTCTCGACTCACTCCCTGCCGACCTGCGCGAGTTCATGTCGAACGTCGCGATCGTGGTCGAGGAGGAGCCGCCGGCCGGCAGGCCCCTGTTGGGGCTCTACGAAGGGTTCCCTTTGACCAGGCGCGGTAGTGGGTATGCCGGGGTGGCTCCCGACAAGATCACGATCTACCGGCGTCCGCTCGAGCGTCTCTGGGGTGCCGATCCCACCCGCCTGCGCCGCGAGATCCGACGGGTCGTCCTGCACGAGGTGGCACACCACTTCGGCATCAGCGACGAGCGTCTCATCGAGCTCGACCGCTACTAGCTCCGAGAGGAGGAGAAACCGTGAGCGTCACGTTTCCAGGAGAGTCAGCGGACTACCGGACGGCGCGCGATCGGCTGCTCGCCGACGAGATCGAGCTGCGCCGCGCGATGGAGGCGGTGGCCGCCGCGAGGCGTCAGCTGCCGCCCGGCGGGGTTGTTCCCGAGGACTACGTCTTCCAGGGTGTGGGAGCGGACGGTGCCCCGACCGACGTGAAGCTGTCGGAGCTGTTCGAGCCCGGTCGTGACTCGCTGGTGATCTACAGCTTCATGTTCCCGCGCGATCCGGGCGACAAGCGGCCGGGGCCGCCGACTGGCCAAACGGCGCTGCTCCCGCTCGAGGAAGGCCCCTGTCCGTCGTGCGTAGCGCTCCTCGACCAGCTCGACGGCGCCGCGGAGCACGCTACCCAGCATGTCAACCTCGCCGTCGTCGCGAAGTCGCCGCTGCCTCGCGTCGTCACCTTCGCGGAGGAGCGTGGCTGGCGACGGCTGCGGCTCTTGTCCTCGGCCGGCAACGCCTACAACCGCGACTACCTCGCCGAGAGTCCGGCGGGCGCCCAGAGGCCGATGCTGAACGTCTTTCACCGCGAGGGAGAAAGGATCCGCCACTTCTGGGGCTCGGAGCTCTTCTACGCACCGACGGACCCGGGACAGGATCCCCGCCATGTCGGTACCCTCGAGCCGGTCTGGAACCTGTTCGACTTCACGCCGGAGGGGCGTCCGAGCGACTGGGACGAGCAGCTGAGCTACTCATGACGCCGCTCGGCGCCGCCTGTCACAACGAATACGACGAGCCTGCGACGGAGAAGGGGGCAATGCAATGACTGAGCACAAGGTCGGAACGCGCGAGGAGTGGCTCGCCGCCCGCAACGAGCTGCTCGAGCGTGAGAACGAGCACGCGGAGCGCAGCGAAGAGCTGGCCCGCCAGCGGCAGGAGCTGCCGTGGGTGCCCGTCGAGAAGGAGTACACGTTCGAGAGCGATGACGGCGAGAAGACGCTGGCGGAGCTCTTCGACGGGCGCTCCCAGCTGCTCGCCTACAACATCATGTTCGGACCGGAGTACGAGGCGGCCTGTCCGGGTTGCTCAAATCTGGCCGACCACCTGGACGGCGGCGTCGTCCACCTGAACCACCGCGACGTCACCCTGCTCTGCATCTCGCGCGCCCCGTTCGAGAAAATCCGCACCTACAAGCAGCGCATGGGCTGGAAGTTCCCCTGGGTGTCGTCGCATGGGAGCGACTTCCCATTCGACTTCGGCTTCGCGTTCACCGAGGAGCAGATGGCCGGCATCGAGGAGATCCAGCAGATGATCAAGGAGCCGCCCGATTGGCTTCAGGAGTGGGCGGAG
>Ga0307278_10001024_pt1 | contig 13842 bp, 13 predicted proteins | sample ER_DNA_117_FD_194482 | JGI IMG/M metagenome (GOLD analysis project Ga0307278, IMG submission 194482) | Bulk soil microbial communities from the East River watershed near Crested Butte, Colorado, United States - ER_DNA_117 | ecosystem: Environmental > Terrestrial > Soil > Floodplain | place... | reverse complement strand
GCCGGCGGGGGTCGCGCTCGGCCGTCCCGACCACCCGTACCTGCGACCCGGCGACCTCGTCGAGCTGGAGGTCGACGGGCTCGGCCGCCAGCACCAGCGCCTCGGCCAGGCGTAGGACCCGGCCATGGCGGGCGACTTCGACGGCCTGGTCGCGATCGTCACCGGCGGCGGCTCCGGCATCGGCCTGGCGACCGCGCGGCTGCTCGCCGCCCGCGGCGCCCGGGTCGCCGTCCTCGACCTGGACCCGGCCGCCGCCGGCACCCGCCTCGCGGAGCGCGACGCCGAGCCGCCGTTGCCGCTGGTCGCCGACGTCACCGACGAGGGCTCGGTGCGCGCCGCGGTCGCCGCGGCGGTGGAACGCTTCGGCGGCGTCGACGTGCTGGTCAACAACGCCGGCATCGGCGCGACCGGCACCGTCGAGGACAACCCCTACGAGGAGTGGCGGCGGGTGCTGGACGTCAACCTCCTCGGCGTGGTGCGCACCACCCGCGCGGCCCTCCCCCAGCTTCGCCGCTCCACCAGCGCGGCGATCGTCAACACCTGCTCGATCGCGGCCACCGCCGGCCTGCCCAACCGCGCCCTGTACAGCGCGACCAAGGGCGCGCTGCTGTCGCTCACGCTGGCGATGGCCGCCGACCACGTCCGCGAGGGGATCCGCGTCAACTGCGTGACCCCCGGCACCGTCGACACGCCGTGGGTGCGGCGGCTGCTGGAGGATGCGCCGGACGCGCGGGCCGAGCTGGCGGCGCTGCGGGCACGCCAGCCGAGCGGCCGCCTGGTCTCGGCCGAGGAGGTCGCCGCCGCGATCGCCTACCTGGCGAGCCCGCTGGCCGGCGGGACCGTCGGCAGCGTCCTGGCCGTCGACGGCGGCATGCACGGGCTGCGCCCGCGGCCGGCGCCAGAGGGGTGATGGTGGCCGTCGCCACCGTCCCCCTCGGCCGCAGCGGGCTGCGGGTCAGCACCCTGGGGCTCGGTACCGCCCCGCTCGGCAACCTGTTCACCGCGGTGCCGGAGCCGGACGCCGACGCCACCGTGCGGGCGGCGCTGGACGCCGGGCTCACCTACCTGGACACCGCGCCCCACTACGGCGTCGGCATCGCCGAGCGCCGGCTCGGCCGGGTGCTCGCCGGGCGGCCGCGGGGCTCGTTCGTCCTCTCCACCAAGGTGGGCCGGCTGCTCCGCCCGCTGGGCCCGGGCGAGACGGCCGACCCCGAGGGGTTCGTGGCGGCGCCGCCCGGCAAGCGCGTCTGGGACCTCTCCGGCGACGGCGTGCGCCGCTCCCTGGAGGAGAGCCTGGAGCGGCTGGGGCTCGACCGGGTCGACGTCGCCTTCCTGCACGACCCCGACCGCCACGAACGCCAGGCCTACGAGCAGGCCTTCCCGGCCCTCGCCGAGCTGCGGGAGCAGGGCGCGGTGCGGGCGATCGGGGCGGGGATGAACCAGGCCGAGATGCTCACCCGCTTCGTGCGCGACCTGGACGTCGACGTGGTGCTGGTCGCCGGCCGCTGGAGCCTGCTCGACCAGCGGGCGCTGGCCGAGCTGCTGCCCGCCTGCGCCGAGCGCGGCGTGGCGGTGGTGGTCGGCGGCGTGTTCAACAGCGGCCTGCTGGCCGACCCCCGGCCGGGGGCCACCTTCGACTACGCGCCGGCCCCGCCCGAGCTGGTCGAAAGGGCCGCGCGGCTGGCGGCGGTGTGCGCCAGGCACGGGGTGCCGCTGCGGGCCGCGGCGCTCGCCTTCGCGTACGGCCACCCGGCGGTGACCAGCGTGCTGGTCGGCGCCCGCTCGGCCGCCGAGGTGGCCGACGCCGTCGCCATGCACGCCTGGCCGGTCCCTGGCGAGCTGTGGGCGGAGCTGGTCGCCGACGGCCTGCTGCCCGGGCACGTCCCCACCCCGGGAGCCCCCCGGTGAACCGCCGGAGGGGTTCGGGGAACCCCAAGGGGGTGCCCCGATGAGCAAGGTGGACGCCCACCATCACCTGTGGGACCCGGCCCGCCGGGCCTACCCGTGGATGGACGACAGCCTCGCGCCGATCCGGCGGCGGTTCGGCCCGGAGGACCTCGACGCGGCCGCGGCGCCGCACGGGGTCGAGCACACCGTGCTGGTGCAGACGGTCTCCAGCCTCGAGGAGACCGAGGAGCTCCTCGCCGTCGCCGCCACCTCCGCGCGGGTCGCCGGCGTGGTCGGCTGGGTCGACCTCGCCGCCCCGGAGGTGGCCGGCGAGCTCGCCGCCCTCCGGGCGGCCCCGGGCGGCGGGACGCTGGTCGGCATCCGCCACCAGGTCCACGACGAGCCCGACCCGGGCTTCCTGCTCCGCGACGACGTGCTGCGGGGGCTGGCCGCGGTCGCGGACGCCGGGCTCGTCTTCGACCTGCTGGTGCGCGAGCGGGAGCTGCCCGCCGCGCGCGCGGCCGTCGCGCGCCTGCCGGGGCTGGGCTTCGTCGTGGACCACCTGGCCAAGCCGCGGATCCGGGAGGGGGTGACGGCACCGTGGGCCGGCGAGCTCGCCGCCATCGCCGGGTTCCCCAACGTGACCTGCAAGGTGTCGGGCCTGGTGACCGAGGCGGCCTGGGACGCGTGGACGCCGGCGCAGCTCCTCCCCTACGTGCGCCACGCGGCCGACGTCTTCGGGCCCGAGCGGCTGCTGTTCGGCTCGGACTGGCCGGTGTGCCTGCTGGCCGCCGGCTACGGCGAGGTGGTGGCCGCGGCCGAATGGGTGCTGGCCGAGGCGGGCCTCGGGTCGTCCGAGCGGGAGGCGGTGTTCGGCGCCAACGCCCGCCGCGTCTACCGCCTGCCCTGAAGATCCCACGACACGGAGGTGACGGTGCTTCGCACGCGGCTCATCCACCCGCAGATCCTCGCCGCCCTGGCCGCGGCCGGCCACGGGTCGCAGGTGCTGATCTCCGACGGCAACTTCCCCCACGCCACCGCGACGCCGCCCGGCGCCAGCCGGGTGTACCTCAACCTCTCCCCCGGCCGGGTGACCGTCACCGAGGTCCTGGAGGCGGTCGCCGCCACCGTGCCGCTGGAGGCGGCGGCGGTCATGCGGCCCCACGACGCCGAGGCGCCGGCGGTGCTGGCCGAGTACACCGCGCTGTTGCCGCCGGGCACGCCGGTCGAGGTGGTCGAGCGGTTCGCGTTCTACGAGCTGGCCCGCGGGCGCGACGTGACGCTGGTGATCGCCACCGGCGACCAGCGGCTGTACGCGAACCTGCTGCTCACGATCGGCTACATCGACCCGCACTAGACATTGGATGTTTCTTCGGATTACGGTAGCCCTCGGGGGGACGGAGCGGGAATGAGGAGGACAGCATGGTCAAGCGTCCATTCCCCAGGTGGGCCCTCTGCATCGTCAGCATGTCGCTGCTGCTCGCCGCCTGCGGCGGCGACGAGAAGCAACCCTCGCAAGCGGCGGGCGGCCAGAAGCACCAGGGCGTCGAGGTCACCGTCCTGACCTTCACCGGGCCGCAGATCGCCGAGCCGCTCCAGCGCCGCGCTCCTGCGTTCGGCAGCAGCACCGGCGCGACCATCAAGGTGGTGACGGTTCCCTTCAGCGACCTGTACGACAAGATCCTCACCGACATCGCGACGGGCACCAACAGCTTCGACGCGTTCGTCTTCGACCCGCAGTGGATGGGCGACTTCGTCCCGCAGGGCTACCTGGAGGACATCACCGACCGCGTCAAGGCCGACCAGGCGCTGAAGTGGGACGACATCGCCCCGTTCTTTCGCGACTTCAGCGCCTCCTACAAGGGGCGCACCTACACCATCCCGCTCGACGGCGACTTCCAGATGGTCTACTACCGCAGCGACCTGCTGAAGAAGGACGGGCTGCAGCCGCCGGCCACCTGGGACGACTACCTGTCGATCGCGCAGAAGTACCAAGGCAAGGACCTGAACGAGGACGGCAAGGCCGACTACGGCTCCTGCATCGCCAAGAAGCGCGCCGCCCAGTCGTACTGGATGTCCTGGTCGATCGCGGGCTCCTACCTCCAGTCGGAGGGGACCAGCCAGGGCGCCTTCTTCGACGTCGACACCATGAAGCCGCTGGTGAACAACGAGGGGTTCGCGGCCGCGCTCGACATCTACAAGAAGACCACCCAGTTCGCGCCCGCCGACGAGCTGAACCTCGACGTCGGCGACACGCGCGGCCTGTTCACCTCCGGCCGCTGCGCCCTGTCGGTCGACTGGGGCGACATCGGCACCCTCGCCATCGACGAGAAGACCTCCACCGTGCAGGACAAGGTCGGCTCGGTGATCCTGCCCGGGTCCAAGCGGGTGGTGGACCGGGCGACCGGCCGGCTGGTCGACTGCGACGGCACCAGGTGCCCGCACGCGATCGACGGGATCAACCACGCGCCGTTCTCCGCCTTCGGCGGCTGGTCGGGCGCGATCAACGCGGCCGTGGACGGCAAGGTCAAGGACGCCGCCTACGACTTCCTGGCGTACATGAGCGCGCCGGAGGCGTCCAACGAGGACGTGACCCTCGGCAAGACCGGCTTCAACCCCTACCGGACCTCGCAGTTCGAGGACGTCGACCTGTGGGTGAAGGCGGGGATGAGCAAGACCGCCGCCGAGAACTACCTCGGTGCCATCCGCGACAGCCTCCAGAGCCCGAACATGATCCTGGACCTCAGGGTCCCCAAGTCCGCCCAGTACCAGGGGGTGGTGCTCGACACCGCGCTGGCGCAGTTCCTGGCCGGGGAGCTCGACCGCGACCAGACGATCCAGCAGATCGAATCGGGCTGGGAGAAGATCACCAACGACGAGGGACGCGACCAGCAGAAGCAGGCCTACGCCGAGAGCCTGAACATCCAGCGGTGAGGTCGTGGACGCCGGGACGCTGACCCGGGACCGCGCGTCCGCGTCGCCCTCGGAGGCGCGGACGCGGTCCCAGGCCTCGCTGGGGTCGACGTTCGCGGTCCGGGCCGCCTTCATCTGGCCGGCGCTGCTGGCGATCCTGTTCGTGTCGATCTTCCCGCTGCTGGCCTCGCTGTACATCAGCCTGTCGCGCCTGAAGCTCGTCCGCGGCGGGTTCGAGTTCCGGTTCATCGGGCTGGAGAACTTCCGCGAGCTGTACCTGGGCGGCGAGCAGTCCCACTTCCTCGGGGTGGCGCGCACCCCGACGCCGGTGGGCTGGGTGGTCTTCGGCGCCGGCGTCGGCCTGCTCTTCTGGGGACTGGTCCGCGCCTTCCGGGGCGGCACGTCGGTCCTGGGGATCGTCAGCCGCGTCCTCGGCGCGCTGCTCGCCGCCGGCGTCCTGTGGCTCGCGGTCGGCACGCTGCTGGCCGGCGGCGGGCGCCCCGGCACCGCCATGGTGACGCTGATCTACGTGCTGGTCGGGATCGCGGTGCAGTTCGCGCTCGGGCTGGGGCTCGCCTGGCTGCTGACGCAGGGGCTTCCCGGGCAGCGCTTCTTCCGGGTGGTGTTCCTGCTGCCGATGATGATCACGCCGGTCGGCGTGGCCTACATGTTCCGCATGCTGACCGACACCGGCAAAGGCCCCCTGCAGCCGCTGTGGGCGGCCGTCGGGCTCAGCGACTTCTCCTGGGTCAACGACCCATGGGGCGCACGGGTGGCGGTGATGGTCGGCGACATCTGGCAGTGGACCCCGTTCATGTTCATCATCCTGCTGGCCGCGCTGGAGGGGCAGGACGTCGACACCGTCGAGGCGGCCATGGTCGACGGCGCCAGCCGCTGGCGGATCTTCCGCCACGTCTCGCTGCCGGCGATCCTGCCGGTGTGCACCACGGTCGTGCTGATCCGGCTCATCGAGGCCTTCAAGATCATCGACCTTCCCAACATCCTCACCAACGGCGGCCCGGGGACCGCGACCGAGTCCCTCAGCCTCCACGCCTACATCCGCTGGCGCACGCTGGACCTCGGCCAGTCGGCGGCGGTGGCCTACTCCCTGCTGTTCATCGTCACGATCGCCGCGTTGTCCTACGTCAACGTCGTGCGGCGGCGGGTCGCGGAGGAGTGAGCCGATGCTGAACCCGTTTCGAAGCCGCTCGGTCAAGGACCTGCCGCCGCTCGGGAAGCTGGTCGCCTACCTGGTCCTCGGGTCCTGGGCGCTGGTGGTGCTGTTCCCGCTCTACTGGCTGGTGATCACCTCGTTCAAGACGCCGCTCCAGGTCAACGCCGGGCCGGTGTATTTCCCCTTCGTCGACTTCCAGCCGACCGTGGACGCCTGGCACTACATCTTCGTGGACCTCAGGAGCGACACGCTGCGGCCCTACCTCAACACCGTCGTCGTCGCCCTCGGCAGCTCCACCCTGGCGCTGCTGCTCGGGTCTGCCGCCGCCTACGCGCTCATCCGGTTCCCCTACCAGCCGCGTGTCGGGGTGATCGCGCTGTTCGCCGGCTGCGTGCTCCTGGCCGCGGTGGCCGTGGGCCTCGGCGTGCCGCCGGTGATCGCCATCGTGGTGGCCGCCGGCTGCTTCGCGATCCTGGCGGGCACCGTCGGCCGCCGGTTCCGGCGGGGGGTGTCCAACCGGGACATCGCCTTCTGGATGATCTCTCAGCGGATCCTGCCGCCGGTCGCGGTGGTCATCCCGATCTACGTCCTGTTCCAGCGCGTGGGGCTGCTCGACACCCGCACCGCGCTGGTCATCACCTACGCGGCGACCAACCTCCCGATCGTCGTCTGGCTGATGCGGGACTACTTCAACACCCTCCCGTGGGAGCTGGAGGAGGCGGCCGTGGTCGACGGGGCCTCGGCCTTCCGGGTCTTCCGGTCGATCACCCTGCCGCTGTCGACCCCCGGGCTGGTCGCCACCTTCCTCATCGTGCTCGTCTTCGCCTGGAACGAGTACCTGCTGGCGCTGTTCCTGTCGAGCGCGGATGCGCAGACGATGCCCCTCACCGTGGCCGCCCAGAACGCCACCAGGGGCCCGCAGTGGTGGTACATGTCGGTGCTCATCCAGATCATGATCCTGCCGGTGATCGCGCTGGCGATCGCCCTGGAGCGGGTCATCTCCCGCGGCCTGCTCGTCGGGGCGGTCAAGGGGTGACCGAGGTCGTCGTCACCGGCTTCGACACCGTCGACGTGCGTTTCCCCACCTCGGTGCGGCTCGACGGCTCCGACGCGATGAACCCGGCCCCCGACTACTCGGCCGCCTACGTGATCCTCCGCACCAGCGACCCGGGCCTGGAAGGCCACGGCTTCTGCTTCACGATCGGCCGCGGCAACGAGCTCTGCGTGCAGGCGATCCGCGCGCTGGCACCCGCGGTCGTCGGCGACAAGACCGAGGAGCTGTTCGCCGACATGGGCGGCATGTGGCGCCGCCTGGTCGGCGACAGCCAGCTCCGCTGGCTCGGCCCGGAGAAGGGCGTCATCCACCTGGCCACCGCCGCGGTCGTCAACGCCGTGTGGGACCTGTACGCCAGGGCGCGCGGCAAGCCGCTGTGGAAGCTGCTCGCCGACCTCCCGCCCGAGGAGATCGTCGCGCTGGTCGACTTCCGGTACCTGACCGACGCCCTCACCCCCACCCAGGCGCTGGAGCTGTTGCGCGCCAAGGCCCCGACCAGGCAGGAGCGGGAGGCCCGCCTGCTCGCCGACGGCTACCCGGCCTACGCGACCTCGCCGGGATGGCTCGGCTACGACGACGACAAGCTGCGGCGGCGTTGCCGCGAGGCGGTCGAGGCCGGCTTCACGCACGTGAAGCTCAAGGTCGGCGCCAGCCTCCAGGACGACCTGCGCCGCCTGCGCATCGCCCGCGAGGCGATCGGTCCCGACGCGGGCCTGGCGCTGGACGCCAACCAGGTATGGAGCGTCCCGGAGGCGATCGCCTGGATGGGCGAGCTGGCCCGCTTCCAGCCGTGGTGGATCGAGGAGCCGACCAGCCCCGACGACATCCTCGGGCACGCCGCGATCGCGCGCGCGATCGCGCCGATCCGGGTCGTGACCGGCGAGCACGTGCCCAACCGGGTGGTGTTCAAGCAGCTCCTCCAGGCCGGGGCGGTCGCCGCCTGCCAGGTGGACGCCTGCCGGCTCGCCGGCGTCAACGAGGTGGTGGCGGTGCTGCTGCTGGCGGCCAGGTTCGGCGTGCCGGTCTGCCCGCACGCCGGCGGGGTCGGCCTGTGCGAGCTGGTCGTGCATCTGTCGGCGTTCGACTACGTCGCGGTGAGCGGCTCCCTGGACGAGCGGATGATCGAGTACGTCGACCACCTGCACGAGCACTTCACCGAGCCGGTGCGGGTGGAGGGCGGCCGCTACCTGCTGCCGCGGGCCCCCGGCTACGCTTCCATGACCCGCCGGGCGCTCGCCGAGCACCGCTTCCCGGACGGCCCCGCCTGGACCGCCCGGTGAGCTAGCCGCCGTCGCCGGCGAGGAGCTGGCGCAGCCACGCCTCGGTGGTGATCACGTGCTGCACGGCCATGGCGTGGGCCAGGTTGGGGTCGCCGGCGGCGAGCGCGGCGTAGATCCCCTGGTGCTGGTCGATGGTGCGCTGGAGGGCGTCGGCGCCGGTCATCGCCCGCAGCACCCGCACCCGCATCGTCCGGCTCGACAGCCCGGCGAGCAGCGACGCCAGCGTGCCGTTGCCCGAGGCGTCGGCGACCCGGGCGTGGAAGTCGGCGTCGTGGGCCACGAACTGCTCGTCGTCGGCGGCCTCCCGCATCCGCCGGATCGCCGCCCGCAGCGCCTCGAGGCCGTCGTCGTCGATGCGGGTCGCGGCCAGCGCGGTCGCCGCCGGCTCGAGGTAGCGGCGCACCTCCAGGACCTCCAGCGCGCCGTCGTCGCGCATCAGCTCGACCGCGGCGCCGACGCCCTCCAGCAGCAGGCCGGGGGTGAGGCTGGTGACATAGGTGCCGTCGCCGCGGCGCACGTCGAGCACGCGGGTGGTCACCAGCGCCCGCACCGCCTCGCGGGCGGTGTTGCGTGACAGGCCGAGCTGGGCGGCCAGCTCGTGCTCGGGCGGTAGCCGCGACCCGGGCGCGAGCTGGCCAGAGGCGATCAGGTCCCTGATCCTGGCGATCGCGGTCTCGGTGCGTGGCGCGGCCAATGGCCCTCCCCCAACGAAGACATCGGATGTTTGCTACCACGCCCGTCCGGCCGCGTCAATGCTCCGGGGTGGCGGCGCGCATCGGCAGGTACGGCACGGCGGCCAGCAGCCGCAGCAGCACGACCGCCGCGACGCTCTGGGCGGCGAGCAGGCCGACCAGGACGACGAGCTGGAAGCGGGCCGCCGCCAGCGGGCTGGCGCCGCCGAACAGGGCGCCGACGAACGCTCCCGGGAAGGTGACCAGCCCGGTCGTGCGGGTCTGGTCCAGCGCCGGGACCAGCGCCTCGCCGACCGCCACGGCCACCAGGTCGGCGGTGGCCTGCCGCATGGTCACGCCGAGCGCCAGCTTGCCCTCGACCTCGGGTCGGCGGCTCTGGAGCTCGGCGAGGAACCGCCGGCCCGCCAGCGTCGAGGCGGTCATGGCGCCCCCGAGGGTGATGCCGCCGAGGGCCACGACGTTGCGGACGGCGAATGGCAGCGCGCCGCTGGCGAACACGACCGTCCCGGTGACGGCCGCGCCGCTGGTCACCGCGACGGCGACCGCGGCCGGGCGGCGCCACCGTCCGACCGCCGGCAGCTCGGCCAGCCGCGGCGCGACCGTCGCCGTCGCCGCCACCGCCATCACGGCCAGCAGCGGCAGCACCGCCGCCGGCGCGCGGAACACCGCCCCGAGCACCAACCCGACGGTCAGGAGCTGGACCGCGCCACGGGCGGCCGCCCACGCCACCGCACGGGCCTGCCGCACCCCGTCGGCCAACGGGACCACGCCGGCGACCACCACCAGGACCAGCAGCGCCAGGGCCGTCCGGGCAAGCTCGCTCATCCCCTCACCCTAGCGGCGAGGGCCGGGCGGCGGTGCCTCAGGCGGGCGCGATGATGCGGTCCAGGGGTGGCACCGCGATGCCCGCCGGTTCGGCGGCCGCGAAGGCGGCCACCAGGGCGTCGATGTCCTGGGCGCCGCCGAGCGCGTTGGTGCCCTCGTTGAAGACCGTGAACCCGTCGCCGCCGGCCGCCAGGAAGTTGTTCATCGTCACCCGGAACGAGTCGTTCGGCGCCACCTCGACCCCGTCGACGAACATCCGGCCGATGTGGCCCGCACAGGTCGCCGCCGCGGGATCCTGCTCATAGCGGAAGGTGTTGGAGACCTGCAGGATCCGCGGCGTGGTCGGGACGGCGCAGCCGGGGAACTGCTGCTCGAGCAGCCGGCGGATCATGTCGCCGGTCATCGTCTTGGTGACCAGGCTGTTGCCGAACGGCTGGACCGTGAACGCCTCGCCGTAGGTGACCTCGCCGGGCGCCTCCCCGCCGGAGGAGATGTCGTTGACCCGAACGTCGGCGCGGATGCCTCCGGGGTTCATGAAGGCGAGCTGGGCGCCGCCGAGGTTGGCCGGCTGGGTGGCCACGAGCTGCGCGTCGGCGATCACGTCGCCGAGCGCCGACTCGCCGCGGGGGGACGCCGTGCGGGTGAGGTCGCCCTGGATGCGGCCGATGACGCGGTTGGCCAGCGGCGCCGCCGCGGCGACGTACTGCGCGACGACCGCCTGGACCTGCGGGTCCTCCCTGGAGGGGTCGGGGACGCGGATGACGCCCGGACCGGGGGTGTTGAGGGCGTTCTCGACGATCACGTTCTGGGCGTCGGCCTGCACCAGCTCGCCGGTCTTGTCGTCGACGGTGAGCGTGAGGTCGGAGAGGATCCGCCCGAAGGAGGAGGCGCTGGTGACGAGGCGGGTCACGCCGTCCGGGGTGGTGATGGTGCAGCGGTACTCGGCGTGGGTGTGGGCCGAGACGATCACCTTGATCGCCGGGTCGAGCCGGCTGACGATGTCGGCGATCGCGCTGCCCGCGAGGTTGCCTGTGCAGCCGTTGAGGGCGGCCGGGGTCGTCTGGAAGCCGCCCTCGTGGATCACCAGCACCGAGGTCCGGACGCCCTTTTGCTGGAGCTGCCGCAGGGCGCGGTTGGCGGCGTCCGCCTCGTCCTGGAAGGTCAGCCCTGCCACGCCGGTCGGGGTGACGATGGTGGGCGTCGCCTCCAGCACCTCGCCGATGAACCCGACCTTGAACCTGCTTCCCCCGTCGGTCCTGAAACTCTTCATGCCGAAGGCGGGAAACAGCGTCCGGCCGGTGGCGTCAACGATCACGTTGGCGGACAGGTACTGGAAGTCGGCGCCCGGGTAGACGTCGGTCGTCGAGCCGCCGGGCAGCGCGTAGGGGGCCGCGGTGCACCCTTCGACGGGGTGGCATCCGCCGTTCTGGATGCGGAGCAGTTCGGCCCTACCCTTGTCGAACTCGTGGTTGCCGACCGACGCGAAGTTGACCCGCATGAGGTTGCTGGCGATGGTGATGGGCTCCTCGAAGAACAGCCCGTTGGCCAGCGGGCTGGCCCCGATGTTGTCGCCGGCCAGGATCGTCGCCTGCCGGTTGCGGTACTGGGCCTGGCGGTCCTTCACCGCCTTGGCCAGGTAGGCGGCGCCACCGGCGAACTTGCCGTAGATGTTGAGCCCGCCCGCTTCCAGGTTGCCGTGCAGGTCGTTGAACGCCAGCAGGTGCACGTCGGTGGTGCGGCGCCCGTCCAGCTGGCTGTAGCTCACCGTGACGTGGTCCGACAGCGACCGGGCGCCGGCGATGGTCACGCCGTCGGTCGCCGCCGGGTTCGGCGCGGCGAGGGGGGCCGCGACCACCACAGCGACCGCGACCCCCGCCACGATCAGGTGCCCTGCCCAGCTCCGTAGCGAGGTTCGCTTCATCCGGCCCTCCCGCGTCCGCCCGTCCGCCCTGCCGACGGCTCATGGTTACATGTCCGGGGGACGCAATGGTTACATGCTGAGGAGAATGGTGGTCAAGGGGGTGAACGGGGCGACTTCGGTCGGCCGCGCCCAGAGCGAGGGACTCCCCGGCCTCCCCGGCGTCGCCGCCGTCGCCGTGGTGGTGGTGGCGGCCGCCGTTCTCCGCCCGGTCCTGGAGCGGCTCCTCGACCGGCCAGCCGTCGCCCACTGGGCGACCGTCTTCGTCGCGATCGCCGTGCAGGCGATGCCGTTCCTGGTGCTGGGCGTGACCATCAGCGCCGCGGTCGCCGCCCTGGTCCCGGCCGGGTTCCTTCCCCGGGTGCTGCCTCGCAGGCCGGCGCTGGCGGTCCCCGTGGCGGCGGCGGCGGGGGCCGCGCTGCCGGGGTGCGAGTGCGGGTCGGTGCCGATCGCCGGGCGGCTGGTGGCGCGCGGCGCCCTGCCGGGTGCCGCGCTCGCGTTCCTGCTGTCGGCGCCCGCGATCAACCCGGTGGTGCTGACGGCGACGGCGGTGGCGTTCCCCGGCCGACCGGAGGTCGTCGTCGCCCGCCTGCTCGCCAGCCTGCTGGCCGCCACCGTCGTCGGTCTGATCTGGGTGCGCACCGGCCGCGACGAGCTGCTCGCGCGGGCCCGCCGGCGGCGCGAGGAGGACGGCCCGCGGCTCGCCGTGCTCGTGGCCACCGCGCAGCGCGACCTGCTCCAGGCCGGCGGCTTCCTCGTCGTCGGGGCGGCGACCGCCGCCACCCTGCAGACGGTCGTGCCGCGGAGCGTCCTTGACGGCGTGGCCGGCGCCGGGCCGCTGGCGTTTCTGGCCATGGCCGGCCTCGCGGTGGTGCTGGCGATCTGCTCCGAGGCTGACGCCTTCGTGGCCGCCAGCCTCACGCAGTTCTCGCTGAGCGCCCGGCTGGCGTTCATGGTCGTCGGCCCCATGGTCGACGTGAAGCTCGTCGCCCTGCAGGCGGGGACGTTCGGGCGTGCCTTCGCGCTGCGGTTCGCACCGCTCACGCTCGCGGTCGCGTTGGCGTCCAGCGCCGTTGTCGGGTGGTGGCTGCTGTGACCGCGGCCGGCGGGCTGATCAGCCTGCTCGTCGGCACCGTGCTGCTGCGGCTCACGCTCACCGGCACCTACGGGCGCTATGTCCGCCTGGGGATGGGCCCGTGGCTGGCGATCGCCGGGGTGGCGGTGATCGTCGTCGGGCTGGTGACGTTGCTGCAGGCGCTGCGGCAGGCCCACCAGGAGGACGCGCACGACCATCACCGGCATGGCGGCGACGAGCGGGTGGGCTGGCTGCTGCTGGCGCCGATCGCCGCGCTGCTGCTGGTGGCGCCTCCCACGCTCGGCAGCTACGGCGTCGACCGGGGCGCCACCGTCGACATCCGCGCCGGCGCCGGCGTCCTCGACCCGCTGGTGGCCGGCGCCGAGCCCACCCCCATGACCCTGCTCGAGTTCGGCCAGCGCGCCTTCGACCGGGACGGCGCCAGCTTCGGCGGCGCCGCGGTCCAGCTCACCGGCTTCGTGGCCGGCGCGGAGGAGGGCGCGTTCCGGCTCGCCCGCTACCAGATCGCCTGCTGCGCGGCCGACGCCGCGCCGGTGGTGGTGCGGGTCGTCGGCGGCCGGCGGGTGCCGGCGCGCGACCGCTGGGTGACCGTGACCGGGGAGTTCCAACCGGGCGGCGGCGAGCTGCCCGAGCTGGCCGCCACCAACGTCGTCGAGATCCCCGCGCCCGACGACCCCTACGAGTGACAGTATTCGACCCAGCCCACCGACCCCCTGGAGCCGCATGCCGCCGCGCCGCCGCAGCTCACGTCGTCGCTCCTCCCGCCGTTCCGGCTCGCTCGGCTACCTGCTCGTCGCCGTCCTGGTCGCCGGGATCGGCTACCTGCTCGTCGACCGGGGCGTGCTGCCGTCGCCGACGAACCCGACAACGACCCGCCGACCCGCTGGCGGCGACGGTCCCGCCGACAACCGGGCGACCATCCGCCGCCTCGGCGGCACCGTCGACTACGGCCGCGTCGATCCCGGCACCGGCCAGCGCAGCGGCATCCGCGCCACCATCACCC